>Ga0335070_10007521_pt1 | contig 12776 bp, 13 predicted proteins | sample Lox_Sample_13_FD_206722 | JGI IMG/M metagenome (GOLD analysis project Ga0335070, IMG submission 206722) | Soil microbial communities from Loxahatchee National Wildlife Refuge, Florida, United States - Lox_Sample_1.3 | ecosystem: Environmental > Terrestrial > Soil > Wetlands | place: USA...
ACCATGGGTTCAAAGCCTTCCGCTGGCTAATCCGCGTCTTTCATCCCGCCTATCACCTCCACGGCCACATCCACATCTACCGTAATGACACGCCGCGAGAGACCCTGGTCGACCAGACCTGGGTGATCAACACCTACGGGTACCGCGAGACTTTGATCGATCTCGCCGCGCTGCAAAGCAGGGTTCAGCTCCAGGCGCGGCATAACTGAGGAGTTTTGGATGATGACTGACAATGACCAGGATCAAAAGCCCTGGGAGCTGAAATCAATGGCCAGGATCGATTTCGACCGGGCGCGATCCAAATCGTTCTGGAGAGCCGTTTTCTCTTGGAACCAGAACAGCAATGAACTGCTTCCCTTCGACGAAGTCCGCAAAGCCCTCCCCCTCAAAGGCCAGCATTACGCCGGCCTGAAGCAGGTACCTGTGGATCAGATCGTCGGCAGCGTCAGCCGCTACCAGGATTTCGACCGGGCTTTCCTGCCCCGCCAGACGCACACCAGAGAGCGCTGGATGAGCATCGACGAAGCCCACCTCCAGGATGTGAACCTGCCTCCGGTCGAGCTGTACCAGATTGGCTCGGCGTACTTCGTCAAGGACGGCAACCACCGCGTCTCGGTGGCGCGAGAAAAAGGCCAGGTGTTTATCGATGCGGCGGTGATCGAAGTGGACGTGCCAGTCCCCATCGGGCCGGAGACGAAACTGGACGATCTGATCCTGAAGCGCGAGCAGGCGCTCTTCTATGAACACACCAGCCTGGCGGACATCCGCCCCCAGGCGGTGATTGAGCTGACTCTCCCGGGCCAGTATGAGAAGCTCGAGGAACACATCGCTGTCCACCGCTGGTATCTGGGGGAGCAGGCCAGGCGTGAAATCGACTACAGCACTGCAGTCGCCTCCTGGTACGACCACGTCTACCTGCCGTTGGTGGAGATCATCCGCGCGGAAAACATACTCGCTGAGTTTCCCGGGCGGACCGAAGCCGACCTCTACCTGTGGATCATCGAACACCGCTGGTTCCTGGCCGAAGCGGCCCATGACGAGATCAGCCTGAAGGACGCCGCCGAACACTTCGCCGACCAGTTCTCCCAGCGGAGACAGAAAAGGCTGGCCCGGTTGCTCCAATCCGTCCTTCAGTTTTTCCAACGCAAGCCGTAACAGAGTGGACCGGACGAAAACCCGTCCGGTCCTCAAAATCCAAAGCCCGATTGTTCGGATCGCTGGGATCAGCCAGCGCCATGCGCGATCTGTGAATGGATCCCAATCCAGAAATGGTGAGGCAGGATAGCGCGGTTGGAGCGCACTTCAATCTTTCCCGCTCGGGGAGCGGTTTCGCCCAGCATGCTGGGATGCACGAAGCACAGGTCGGGGTTCTCGCCGTATTTTTTGAGATAATATTCTGCCGCTCGCTGAATTTTCACCGAAAGATCTGATTTTGGGTCGTTATCGAACCAGAGCATTCCTGTATTCATTTTTATACCTCCACATCCCTAGCTTTCCCGACTATCCATCCAGAACCTCATCCAGCGCTCGTCCACCCAGGTCGTAAACTGCACGCCTGCCCGCAGTACCTGAGTCGCCACCCCGGGATGGATCGCGATCTTCTGACCGATCGCTGCTGATTGGATCTTGCCCAGCAGCCGGGTGCGGAAGACATCAATCCAATAGTGCAAGTTGAGTGCCCACCCGGCGTTGATCGCCACGATTGGCCAGATCCGCGAAAGAGACCCCTGGTTGAGCAGCCAGTGCAGGTTGACCTGTACGTCGAACCCCGCGCTCAATAATGGGGTAAAATCGTCCATGACCAGCAGAATCGCCGGGCTGCTCAGCTCTTCGTCCCGGCGCTGGTCGGCAAGAGCGGAGAGCTCGAGGATCATTTGCCCGGCTTCACGCTCCTGGCCGGTATAGGCGCCCAGGCAGTGGCCGCTTTGGGTTCCCGCTTCAATCAGATCGTCCCATTCGTCCAGGAAGGGCGAAAAGATGACGAACTGGGCTTCGCGAGGAGAATTGAGCTGCATCGCCGAGGAGACCATCAAGCGCAGCAGCGCGGTTTTTCCGCTCCCGGCATCTCCACTGACGAGGACTGGACCGGCAGTGGGGTCCTGCAGGTCGAGGACAAAAGGCAGCCCGTCATCGCAGGTGCCGATGGTCATGGAATAGGCGGGTAGGGTGCGGACCAGACGCGCCGAAGTGCGAGCGCCTGGCAGGAAGAAGGAGCGCAGCGGTGTTTTTGGCTGCAGCGGCGCGCGTTGGTTGGCCTGATTGGAGAGCGCAAGGTCGAAATTATTCGTTTCAATCATGAAATCACCTGCCTTTTTACGCTATTAGAACTTTTGTTCTATTATACATCCCTGGAGAGGAAAGTCAAGGGCCAGTTTCATGGAGGCGCAAACCCATCCCCTTGTTTATGCGGTCATCTTAGACAACAACCGCTGTCAGGACACGCTGGAATGCCTGCTCAGTCTCAGTCAAGCGAATTATCCAAATCTGAAGATTCTCGTCCTGGATAATGCCAGCACGGATGGCACCCGCGAAGCCATCCACGAAAATTATCCTCAGGTCCAATTGTTCGAATTGGACGAAAATAAAGGTTACGCGGGAAATAATAACATTGGCATTGAAATCGCCTTATGCCACCAGGCGGAATGGATTTTCATTCTCAACGATGACCTCACCCTGGCCCCGGATTGCATATCGGAACTGGTTGCCGCCGGCAACTCCAATTCGAAGATTGGAGTGGTCGGGCCAATGGTCTTCCACCACACTGAACCGGATGTCATTCAATCCGCCGGGGGCTACCTGGATCAGTATTGGCGGCCGAAACACTTCGGGGCCAATGAGATAGATTCCAATCAGTTCGACAGAATCCGCGAAGTAGATTGGATTAGCGGATGCGCAATTTTAGTGCGGCGGGAAGCGCTGGAAAAAGCGGGATTGATGGATGAACGCTTCTTTTTATATAATGAGGAAGTCGATCTATGCTATCGGATCAAGATGAGTGGGTGGAGCATTGTGCATGTTCCTGCTGCGAAGCTCTGGCATAAAGGCGTCCGGCTCGACTATCAACCTTCACCGAATGTAACCTACTATACCGTCCGAAACTTTTTCCTGTTCCTGGATAAGAACCATGCCCCATTGCGGGCCAGGCTCCATGCCTGGGCGCGCACGATCGCGACTATCCTCAGCTTTACCCTGCGGCCCAAATGGAGGCACAAAAAAGCCCACCGCGACGCGATGGTCCAGGGGCTGCGCGATTACCTGGCCGGACAGTGGGGAATGCGCAAAGGGTAGCTCAAACCCGATAGGCAAAGAACGGGACGAGCATTTCCTCCCGGCTCAAACCCCCATGCCTGCCGAGCATGGGGTTTTCTTTTGGAGACCACCACAGGTAAGCGTCGCCGCGTGCGATGAGAATCTGGTCGCCAGTCCGCTCGCCGGAAATGGGGGAATTCCCCGGCCCGAACAGGCCCGCCGCCAGCGCTTTTTCCGCGGAGACCAGGCAGAACTTCCCCGGCCACTTTCGTTCTACCAGGTTGGCGACTTCCGCCTCTCTCCCCGGGCGGATGAAGAGGTAGGCGAAACGGTGCTCTCCGCTGGGCAGCAGGTGGAGCATCCGCGCCAGGTCGGGGTGATTGCGCAGCTCGAGGTCGGTGTTGCGCGGGGTATGGATCAGGCCGTGATCGGCAGTGACCAGCACCAGCGTGCCGCCGGACCCACGCCGCTGCAGCTTTGGCAGGAGCTCGTTGGCGAACACCCCCGAAAAAACCTCCAACTCTACCCGCACCCGTGGATCCCACGGTCCATAGAGGTGCGAGAGGGTGTCCAGCGTTTCCCAGTAGACGTAATCCAATTCGGGCTCCGCTCCGCCAGCTTCCAGGTGTTGGGCCAGGCTGAGGATCAGGTCTGCCGTACCGCGGTAGCCAAAGACCTCGACGCCTGGAAAATGCATGGCGGAAAGCCCGGAGCGCGCCAGCGAGTGGCTGATGTACGCCTTGGAACGAACGCCAGCCTGCTGCAGGTGCGCGCCCAGGGTGGGCAGGCCCAGGAAGGCTTCGGGGCGGAACCCTGCCCGCTTCAGCCCATCCGGGTCCGCGCCGTAAGCCATCACCCCCTGCTGGATCATATTGGCAACCACGCCGAACTCCTTGAGCCACAGTTCGTAGCCAACGATGCCGTGCGCTCCGGGGGCTTTGCCGGTCCATAGCGTGGTCAGAGCGGAAGCGGTGGTGCTGGGCACGACGCTGGTCAGCGGGGAGAAGATCGCATCGGGCAGGAGCCGGTTCCAGATCAATCCAGAGTCATCGTCCAGGCAGCGGCAGAAAAGATCGAACCCCAGCCCGTCGAGCAGGAAAAGGATCACCCGGCGAATGCCTGTCCCCAGCGGCTCGAGGATCTCACCTGCCAGTGGAGTCCCGCCCAGGCCGTGCACACCCAGCCAGGCGCAGATCGTTTCGGGCAGGTTGAGCAGCGAGTACCCCGCGTAATCTGGATAGACGAATTCATCCGCAAGACTTAGCTCGGGAAAGCGCGGCGCGGTGAGCCGCGGCAGAAACTGCGCGCTCAGGTCAGGCATCAGGGGCTTTCATCGAGCGTCACCGTGCAGCCGGCCTGGTTATCGCGAACGATGACCACTTTCAGCGCTTTTCCGGCTTTGCTGAACTGCATCTGGACCAGGCTGTCCACTGCCTCATCGGCGGTTTTTTCCCAGCCCAGCGCAGCAAGCTGCTGGCGGTAGAAGTCCGCCACCACCCTGGGAGGGTCCGGGCTGCGGAAGGTGGTTATACTGGCGAAACCGCCCTTCCCCGTCGCGTTTTCGGGGACCGGCAGGCCGGCGGCGGGTTGCTGCCCGGCGCAGGAGGCCGGCGCCTGGATCGCCAGCGGCTCCTCAATCGGTTTTACCCAGTAAGACCAGGTGATCTGGCCGTCCAGGACCTGGCCGAAGACCGTATTTTTTCCGGACGCCTGGCCGGTCAGGCGCAGCACGTATCCCTCCGGCTGGGCGACCCAGTAATCGCCCTGCCCGTTCTGGAATCCACTCTTTGCCAGAGCAGCGGCGGTGAATTGATAATGGTCGGCCATCACGCCATCGACCACCTCGCCCTTCTGGAGCAGGGTGCTGTTGTCCTGCGTGCTGCCGACCAGGGTCTCGGGGGTCAGCGGCGCGAAGGCAGAAAGGTCGATCGAGTTTCCGGCGAATCCGGCGCAGATCGCATTTGGCTGGCCCTCCGGGATGACGATGTAGACCTGCTCCTGCCGCTTGTAAAGATCGAACGTGTTGACCTTTCCCCGGACGGCGACCCCTTCGGCGTGATAATTGAGGTGCTCGGACTGGGCGGTTTTATCCACTTCTTGGAGGATCTCCAGCTTCCCGGTTTTGTCCTCGCCATTATCATTTTTCCCGCCCACGCTCATCTGGAAGAGGATGCGGTAGCGGTCGAGCGCATCCAGGCCGGTCGGGGACAGGGAGGGAGTGATCGCGGATGAGGGCAGTGGCGACGGCTGGCCCTGCGAAGGCAGCGCAGGTGTGGCATTGGGCCGGCTCTGCCCATCCGGGATGGCGGTTGGGGCCGGTCCGCCCTGCCCGGCCGACCGGGTAAAAACCGAGCAGCCCAGGCTGGTCAGGATCCAGACCAGGATCAGGGCGGTCAGCCGTCCTCGTTGATTGAACAATCTCAATGGTTCACTACTCCGATTCAACAAATTTCCATGGTAGTTTAGTCCATGACGTTTGAAAGGGCAAGTGAGGGGTACTGGTGAAGTATAATTGTCGCGTTCTGACTATGCTGAAGATCTTTTTAAATCAATCTTGAAAGTGCTAGAAAGATGACAAACAACCCGCCAACGCTTAAACGGATCTGTGTGTTCTGCGGTTCGAGCCCGGGAGCCAACTCCGAGTATCTCGAGGTCGCCCGGCAATTGGGGGAAACCCTGGCCCGCCGCAACCTGACCCTCGTCTACGGCGGCGCAAAAGTCGGCCTGATGGGCCAGGTAGCCAGAGCCGCCCTGGCCGCCGGCGGCCAGGTGATCGGGGTGATCCCCAGGAGCCTGCTGGACATGGAAGTCGCCTATACCGACGTCGGGACCTTACACGTGGTCGGATCCATGCACGAGCGGAAATCGATGATGGCCGACCTTTCGGACTCCTTCATCGCCCTCCCGGGAGGGCTGGGAACCATCGAAGAGTTCTTCGAGGTTCTCACCTGGGCTCAGTTGGGCTTCCACCAAAAGCCCTGCGGGTTGCTCAACATTGGCGGCTATTACGATCATTTGCTGAAATTCCTGGACGTAGCCGTCCGTGAAGAGTTCATCGACCAGGCCCACCGCGAGATGGTCCTGGTGGACACCACCGCCGCCGGGCTGCTCGACCAGTTCGCCCGCTACGCTCCTCCCAAAAGCAGCAAAGCCGCCTGGGTGCTCGAAAAGACGAGCCACATCCAACCCACGCCGACGGGCTGATTGCAGCAATAGCCCGGCACGATGTACCTGGCCGTGCGCGGCGAGGGCAGCGGCGACCACGTCTTCCTGGTGCGCAACGCCCCGCTCAGCAAATCGTATATCCGGTCCCGTTTGAAGACAATTGGCCAGATCGTGGGGGTGAAGGTATATCCCCATCGTCTCAGGCACACGGCCGGGACGCAGCTCCTCAATGCAGGCTGCCGGATTACCTCAATCCAGGCATTTCTCGGCCACAAAAAACTCAACACGACTCTCATCTACGCTCGCGCTTACGACCAGACGGTAGCCGAGGATTATTTCGCCGCCATGAGCCGGGTGGAGCAGCGGTTGGAGATAGCGCCGCCACCGGCAAAACCAAAACCTGAAACCGAATATGAAATTGTTAACGTGCTGGAACCGGCCCAGCTCCTGGCCTGGGTGGAACGGCTCACCCAGCCAAAGCTATGCCAGAAGGAGCGGCTGGAAATTGCCAGCCATCTCAAGCAGGTGCTATCCTCGAACCTTACACACCAAAACGCGCCACCAGTAATTATTGCCTAGCAGAAATAGGAATTGTTTTTTCGTACCTTAAAAACCGAATACTCTATCGCTGCCCTGTCGATGGCCCAAAAAGCGATAAACCTGTTCTGCGGATGCTACAATATGGGTGTCCGTGAGAGGATAGGGCAACGCTGCGGAGCGACCTGAGCGCCTGCGGACGACCGTCGACAGGGCAGAGAGCGGGTAACACCGCTCTCTGCCCATCTTTTCATTTCCAATTACCAGTTAATTAATATAGTTGCTCAATAACCACATCGATTATTTATTGTTCGATTATTCCCAATTCACAATCCTTGATTAATATTGTCCTGCTATCGTCGTCCTCACCTTCTAGCCGAGTAAATTTTTCCTGCTTATCAAAAAAAACCTGAAAGCGTAAAGCTTTTGTATCCTCCAATGAATAATAATAGTAAACTTCTCGATAATAATATGTCTCTACCGGTGATCTGCATCGGTAAGCTTTTTCATAGCCCTTAATTATTTTATGCACCTCATCAACAGTCATCCCGGATTTTAGAATTTCATTGAAATATCCTGCAGGAAAAGAATGCTGATATGGATAATCCGTAACCTTAACACCCAACTCATTAGCTAAGCTGTCCTGTTTGCTTTTGTAAGGATTCTGATTTTGCAAGAGCACGCTAAAAAGGCAAATCGCCATTATTATTAGCAAAAATACAGAACCAAGGATTATGAGTGGCTTTTTCATCTTTAGTACCCCTTTACTACTTGGTATGACTTAAGTCGCAGAATGGCCTCCGACAAGCGTCTTGGATCATTATAAATATTCCGGAATACATAGGCGTCAAGTGCTGCCTGCCTACCAAGGTTGATGTCCCCAGGATTATCCGTATCGCGAAAATAATTAATGGCTATTGCTGACTCTGATCCAACGTGGTAACTTAGGAAAAATATCCCCGCATAGTGGTGAGATTGGTTGTCATTAGGTGATAAAGTATCTGTATAGTGCGAGTCTAAACCATCATTTCCTTCATGCAAAAAATTCAATGTTTTTGGACCGTTTTTTACACCAAAGGCAGCTTGAGGCCAAGGTGCACTTCGAGGTATTCCCCCAAAGGCCAGAGCAAAGTCCTCAGTAAACTGACCTTTTTCTGACGAGCTATAGTGAGAGGAAAGCCGGTCCACGTGGAGCGCAAATAAATCCCATCCCGTTTTATTATCAGGATTTACCCATGAAGAAGGATCATTCCATAATTCGTCCTTATGACCATAGTAATATTTCCAATCATCCACTGTCCAGGAATTATTTTTCCTTGAACCTAAAAACATTAGTGAGAATAAATAATCTTGTCTTTTTTCGTCAGAAAGTTGTTCATAAGCCGTCGCATAATGATTATTACCACAGCCATTCGCCTGTGAGTCTTCACATGCTCTATACCCATCCGGGTCATTAAAATTGATTGGATTCCAGCGGACATAGGCATAGCGATTCCAATCCAATGGATTATACAAATTGGGTATAATGCTATCCGGTTGGGAGAACTGGGTAAGATAAGACCAGTTATCTTAAGCGGACATTTTCTCTCGGATTAGGAATCAAATTCCTCCTGGGAGTAGAATGTTGGAGACCAGTCCACATTTTGCTCAAACAGGAGGTATTTTTATGCTATCCGAAATTCAGGAATTCGTCAATTGGGTCCAGCGGCGCAATCCCCAGGCTCGCACCTGGAAGGATTACCGCTACGACCTGGCCCAGTTCGCCACCCTCACCGGCGATACTCCGCCTAATTCCATCACCTTCCGCGACGTCGACAAATTCATCAGCCAGCAGGCAGAGCGCGGCTTCAAAGCGGCCACCATCAACCGCCGCCTGGCCGCCATCCTCTCCTTCTACGTCTACCTATCGGCCGAAGATCCCAGCCTGGTCTGTCCGGTGCTGCCCCGCCGTCACAATCTGCGCCAGCCGCAGCGACTGCCGCGTCCCGTTCAGGAGGAGGAGCTGCGCGCCTTTTTCGAGGCCATCCAGGATCCCCGCGACAAAGCCATGTTTTTATTAATGCTGCGATGCGGTCTGCGCATCGGCGAGGTAGCCGGACTACTGCTCACAGATCTGTACCTCGACGAGCCCCGGCCTCGTCTGGTCGCCCGCGGCAAAGGCTCGCGGGAACGCTCGGTCTACCTCTCGCCCCAGGCTGAACGCGCCTTGCGGGAATACTTGAAAGCCCGTCCCAAAGTGGCCTGCGATTTCGTCTTTCTGGGCTACCACCTGCACGGGCTGTCCACCACGGCCATTCACCTGCGCCTGATGCGCTACCGGGAGGAGGCCGACAGCCGCCTCACCGCTCATCGTCTCCGTCACAGCTTCGGGCGCCCGTTCGGGCGTCTGGTTATTGCGTTAGCGAACGCTACCCGTTGACAGGAACGGGTATTCTTACCCTGGCGGTTCAGAGCTCCAAGAAGCCCTGGGCTGGTCAGCTTCCAGGGGAAAGAGCGAGTTGTGAGAGGGAGATCGACCCTCAAAAGGCAAACGTTCTGAAGTGAATGGGACGGGTTAGCCGGTAATTGGCGAAGGTGAAACATGACCAAGCCGTGGGCTGACCTACTCGGTCTATGAGGTCAGGAGGGCTGTCATCCGTCTAGCGAAACTTGGCGGAGAACCCTGAGCGAATGATAGGTAGGTTCCAAGCGCCTGTATGTGCGAAGAACCCAGCCCTCAAGCTCTCTGTCAGAGAGAACGTGTTCGGAAACCAACCCACCCCCATTCCCATAACCAGACAGCTACCGGGGAACCACCCGACCTTCCCTGCCAAGGGAGACGTTCTTGGGACGCAGCGGGTCCGGGTGGGACAGACTGGCCATAGTAGTCGGTGGCGTAACGCCCACCCAGGGAGTGCGGGAAAGCCGCGCACAAGGCGAAGGGCCAGAGGCATAGCGTTCAAGTTAGAGACACATACGGAGGTGTTAGACCTTATGGCTGATGTGACTGCGGAACTTGAACATCTCAAGATCCTGGCGAAAGGAGATCCCAGCAAACGCTTTGACCGATTGTATCGACTCTTGAAACAACCGGGCCTGCTCGCAATAGCCAAAGGACGCATCGCAGGGAACAAAGGAGCCCAAACCCCAGGCGTAGATGGGCAAACGATGGCGGATATGACCAACCCGGCCATACTCCGTCTGAGCGATGAACTCCAGGCAGGCACCTACCAACCCAAACCGGTGCGGCGAGTGTACATCCCCAAGAAGAATGGGAAGCTCCGTCCCCTGGGCATCCCCGCCAGCCGAGACAAGATCGTCCAGGCGGGAGTGGCCTTCATTCTGGAAGCCCTCTACGAACCCATCTTCCGCAAATGCTCCCACGGGTTCCGGCCAGAACACAGCCCCATCACAGCTCTGCGCCAGATCTCCACAGCCTACCGCAGCGGAGCAAAATGGATTATCGAGGGGGATATCACTGACTGCTTTGGCAGCATCCCGCATGGGGCGATCTTGAATTGCTTGCGCAAGCGGATCAAAGACGAGCGCTTTATCGACCTGATCCGCAAAATGCTCCAGGCCGGAGTGATGGAAGCCGGCAGCTTCGCAAAGAGCTTTTCTGGGACACCCCAGGGCGGCATCGCCAGCCCCATCCTGGCCAACGTAGTCCTGCATGAATTGGATACTTGGCTGGAAACCCAGCGGGGAGTCAATCCGCACCCGGAAACAGCCACAGAACGCAATGCCCGCAGCAATCCAGAGTACATGCGCCTGCACCATCGCATCATGGACATTCAACGCTGCCTGGATGGAAAACGCCCTATGCCCAAGAAAGCCACCCCGGAGGGTCTTCGAGCCGAACTGCGCGAGAAGCTGTATCTGCGCAGCCTGCAACCCCGCAGCCTCCCTCGGAAAGTGACCTACTACACCCGCTATGCCGATGATTTTGTCGTGCTGTTGTGCGATGCCTCGAAAGCTGACGCGCTCCAACTCAAAACACAGATCGCCGAATGGATGCAGCTCCGTCTGGGGCTAACCCTCAACCAGGACAAGACCCATGTCACCCACTGGCAAGAAAAGGTGCGCTTCCTGGGCTATAACCTGCAAGGCCGCAAGAACCGCAATGGAACCGGATGGATGTTTCTGGAGACCCCCAAAGAAGCCGTCCGCAATGTCGTCGCCAAAATCCAACAAGCCACCCGCTATCCCCAGGCTCCTGAATACGACGTGTTCCAGAACGTCAATGCGGTGGCGCGGGGCTGGTCCAACTACTATCGCTATGCCCACAACAACAACGTCATCGGAGGCAAGCTCTCCCTGGTCATCTACTGGCGCACCGTCCACTACCTGGGCAAACGCCATCATCGCTCCATTGCCAAGGTGATGAAAAACCACTATGCTCGCGATCCCCACACCGGTTGCAAAGGGCTCTACGTGTACAAGCCTGGCAAGCCCTCTACCCTGGAAAATCGCTGCTTCATCTGGCACAAAACCCTGCCGCGGAAATCAATCGGACTACCCTGGGTCAGTGAAGTCCAGGATATCCAACCGTACATCGACCGAGGGTGGGCGCAAGGCCGCAGCCTTCACAAAAAGCTGGAAACGCGCGAACGAGCCGATCTCAAGTGTGAACATTGTGGAATGAGCGGGGTGACCTTGTACGTACATCATCCCAACCGATTGGTCAAAGCCAAACGAGACAAGAAAGGAATGGGCAATGTGGCGCAGTCCGGAATGGAGCAGAGAACCATCTTGCTCTGCCGGGCCTGTCACACCGCCTATCATGCCAAATCTTAGGATTGCTATGCGGGAAAGCCGGATGCAGCGAAAGTTGCCCGTCCGGTTTGGAGGGGGCTGGGCGGAAACGTGCCTCTGCAAAGGGGTAACGCGCCGCCCTTCCACCCTATGCCAACGACCTGCTCAACGCGGGTGTCCCGGTCACCAGCATTCAGAAGCTCATGGGCCATCGCTGGCTGGAGACCACCCAGATCTATGTTCAGGCTAATGATCCGCAGGTCCAGCAGGACTACTACGCTGCCTGCGAAAAACTGGAAAGCTGGGCCTCATGAGCCCGCCCAAGACAGCTACTACCGTCGCCGAAATCTACGATCAGGCACTCATTTACGCTCGCGACCAGAACCTGCCCGCTGAAGCGCCCCGGCCGCATTCCACGAAGGATTGGCCGCCCGAGAACATCGCCTTGCTGGAACGCTACCGCGAGTGGCTCTCCAGCGGCGGGACCAGCGCCTTCACCACCCGGCTCATCTACCTTACCGCTGCTGGACATGTTCTGGGCTTCAACCTCAAGCACCATTCCCGGATCGACCTGGAGGACGACTTCCGGCCAGCCGAGGAGTATGTCCGTGCTAAGAGCCAGAGCCAGGTGTGGACCCGCAACAACCTCAACGGACTGGTGAAGTTCAAGCGCTTCCTGCGCCACGAGCGGGGCATGCTGGAGTACAAGGTCACGCCTTTTGACATTACAGCCCACACTCAGGGACTGCCAGAATGGCTGGTGCTCGATCTGGAGCGCTTCCAGCACCTGCGCCAGCCCAACTGGCGCCCCGCCCGGCTGGACGACAGCATCTACCGCTTCTGGTCCAGCTACCTGCGCATCTGGCGCTATCTGGTGGAGCAGTGCGGGGTGTGGGAATTGAAAGACCTGAAACGGACCCACCTCTATGCCTACGTCGAGCAGCGCACGAAGCTGGGTCGGGCGGTCTCTGGGATCAACGCTGACCTGCGCGAGCTGCCAGCTCTGAAGAATGAATTAGAAAAGTAAGAAATGGAGGCAGAAAAACCGCACAAAAAGGACCTGGTTGAGTATATTGGAGTTGTGAACAGAC
>Ga0335070_10007523_pt1 | contig 12773 bp, 13 predicted proteins | sample Lox_Sample_13_FD_206722 | JGI IMG/M metagenome (GOLD analysis project Ga0335070, IMG submission 206722) | Soil microbial communities from Loxahatchee National Wildlife Refuge, Florida, United States - Lox_Sample_1.3 | ecosystem: Environmental > Terrestrial > Soil > Wetlands | place: USA...
TCAATCAAAACCAGTTGCGATCTTCGGATTTCAATGGATTTCAACAAGCTGCGAAATCGGGTTCGGAGACGACCGCTTCAGCTGGGACTTCGAAAACCGTGTCACCTCCGTCACGTTGCCGGGTGGCGGGGGAACGGTTACCTTCAGGTACGATCCGTTCGGAAGAAGAATCCAGAAGAGCTCGGCCTCGGGAATCGTGAATTACCTCTACGACGGCGCAAACACCGTGACAGAAGTGGATGTAGCGGGCAACACCCTGGCTGCCTACGCCCAGGGCGCCGGGATCGACGAGCCTCTGGCGATGTGGCGCGCGGGCGCGACCAGCTATTACGAAGCCGACGGTTTGGGCTCCGTCACCTCGCTGAGCGCGGGAAGCACATTGTCCGCGACGTACACGTACGACGCCTTCGGGAACCCGACTGCCTCGACCGGCACTCTCACCAACCCCTTCCGGTACACCGGCCGCGAGTGGGACAGTGAAACCAATCTGTATTACTACCGCGCCAGATACTACGATCCGCAGACCGGCAGGTTCATCTCCGAAAGACCCGGCTAGCTTCCAGAGTGGCGACGTTAACTTCTACGCATATGTGTCCAACTTCCCGACTGCATCACCTACCCGGACCAGACCTCGGTCAGCTTCACCTACGATTCCCGGGGCCGCCGGACTTCCGCGACCGATCAGAACGGAAAAAACACAACCTATGCCTACGACGGCGCGGACCGTCTGATCGCGGTCACCGACGCCGCACAGAATACGACCCAGTACGCCTACGACACGGAGAATAATCTGCTGAGCATCACCGATGCCAACGGGCACGCGACTTCGTTCAGCTACGACGCCTTTGGCAGGGTGACGCAGACGGCCTTCCCTTCCTCCTATGTTGAGGCCTATGCCTACGATGCGGTGGGCAACCTCGTCAGCAAGACCGACCGTAAAGGGCAGGCGATCCAGTATGTGTATGACGCGCTGAATCGGCTGACGCACAAGGGATATCCGGATTCGACCGGCGTGGATTACGTATACGATCTGGTGGGCAAGATCCGGCAGGTGACCGATCCCACGGGAACATATGGTTTTGCCTACGACAACATGGGGCGGCTGATTGGCACCACAACCCAGTACTCGTTCCTGCCGGGCAAGACGTTCGCAAACGGCTATGGGTATGATGCGGCTTCAAACCGCACGTCCTTTACAGCCCCGGACGGCAGCACCACCGCTTACAATTACGACACGCTGAATCGCTTGGGTACGCTTAACAGTTCCCTGGCAGGACAATTCACATTCGGGTACGATGCGCTTAGCCGCCGCACCCAACTGGCGCGGCCCAATGGGGTTACCACGACGTACCAGTACGACAATCTTTCGCGGTTGCTCTCGGTCACGCACCAGGCCGGCGGGGCGACCATCGATGGAGCTGGCTACGCCTATGACAACGCCGGCAACCGCATCGGCAAAGGTAACTTCCTGGACGGCTCTCTGGAGCAGTACACGTATGACGCCATCTACCAGCTCACGCAGGTGACACGCAACAACGCGATTACCGAGGCCTACACCTATGACAACGTGGGCAATCGGCTGACCTCGTTAACAGTGCCTTCGCTCAGCTACAACAGCTCGAACGAGCTGGTCTCCACTTCCAGGTCGAGCTACACGTATGATTACAATGGAAATCTGACCAGCAAGGCGAACTCCAGCGGAACCACGGGATTCACCTGGGACTATGAAAACCGCTTCACTTCGGTAACATTGCCGAACGGCGGGGGAACGGTTACTTTCAAGTACGATCCCTTCGGCCGGCGCATTCAAAAGAGCGGCCCGGCGGGCACGACGAACTACCTCTATGACGGGGCAAACACCGTGACCGACCTCGACGCCAACGGAGCTGTCTTGGCGCGTTATGCGCAGGGCACTGGTATAGACGAGCCTCTGGCGTCCAGCACCGGACTGGGTACAGCATTCTTCGAGGCCGATGGGTTGGGTTCGATCACATCGCTGAGCGGTACCAGCGGGATAACGGATACCTACACGTACAAGCCCTTCGGCATCACCACTGCGACCGGGAACAACCCCAATCGCTTCCGGTTCACCGCCCGCGAGTGGGACCAGGAAACTGGCCTGTATTACTACCGCGCCAGGTACTACGATCCAACCATCGGCCGCTTTATCGGTAGTGATCCGAGCGGATTCTCGTCGGGAACAAACCCCTACAACTATGTGGGCGGTAGTCCCCTCGGTCGCATTGACCCTCTTGGGCTGGACTGGCTTGAATACACAGGCCAAACACTTACGGTCTGGCCCGGAAAATACAAGGATCGTGGGCATGCTCCGTTATTGCAGTGCAGGGCAAGCTCTGGATTGCCAGGCCACCAGTCGCCCTCAGAGCAGAACAGCCCAGATACGGGTCCGGTCCATGAGGGGCACTATTGGATTAACTTGGCGTTGGACCCGCACCGTTGGGCAGGCTTCTACCAGCCAACTAACGAGTTGGCTGCAGCCTACGGAGTGCAAAGGATTCGTCCCGAATACACCCTGTCCGATGGGCGAATTGGGTACCCGACCGGATGGGGTACCTGGCGAGCTCGCCTAGAACCGAGGGATGCATCTACGGCACGCCACAACTTTTATTTGCACAACTCAACCAAGGGCTATACGCACGGTTGCATCGAGACGTGTGACACTCTCTATGACAGGTTTGTTAAGTACCACGATCAGGGTCTACGTGGGATTGACGTTATGGTGGACTACACAACAAATTCGACAAATGGAGGCACCTTGGTACCTTAATGACGACCGCAAAGTGCATTTTTGTTCTTTTCATCGCTGGGATTCCGTTCGCGCTCAGCCCTCCTCGCCCGAAGCCGCAGGACTGTATACAGGCGTGTCTCATTGAAATTGAGGGTCTACAGGACACTTATTCGCCTGGCTCCCGCGTGGACGTTAAGATTCGCAACCAATCGAAGCACAGGCTAGATGTGAATGTCGCAGTCGAGGGGCTCGAATCTGGTTCATGGATGGAAGTTGTTGGTTCGGTTTCTGATCCGCAGCATGCTCTGTCGAAAATGTTGATACTTAGTCCGATCAAGACTGGTGCGTCACTGGCGCTAACTTTCGATCCTTGCGAAACGCCAATCATAGTTAAAACGGGAGATTCCTTGGGGATGTCATACCACCCTTGTGCAGAACCCCGTGCTGGGGCAGATATGCCGACTTTGTTGAGACTCCGAGTCGACGTGCACGTCACGGGTCAAGAAGGAATCACGCAGCGAGTGCGATCACATGAGTTCAGGCTCATAACCGCAAGCCGCCAGAAATGAGATCGGCGATCCTTTCGTCGGTACGGCATTCTTTGAGGCCGATGGGCTGGGGTTAATCGCTTCGCTCAGTGGGGCCAGTGGTGTGACGGATACCCACGCGTACAAGCCGTTCGGCATCACGACCGCGAGCGGTAGCAATCCCAATCGGTTCCGCTTTACTGGCCGCGAATGGGATCAGGAAACGGGCCTGTATTACTACCGCGCCAGATACTACGATGCCCAGATTGGCCGCTTTATCAGTGAGGACCCTGTCAGGTTCCGAGGGGGGCCCAATTTTTATGATTATGTAAACAGTGAACCAACGGATCTTATTGACCCCAGCGGCCTCAGTGGCTCACGTCCCGGAGGTCCATATCATCCTCCGGCCGGCGTGAAAACCAAATGTAGAGAAAGCGACTCCTGCGAGCAGATCAAGGGGAAGATATGGATATTAGGCCGGATGATCGACTCGCACACTGGTTGGGACACCGCACTACCTTCGCCGCGCGGCGGCAACCGACATGCTGCGGAAATCGCCGCCCTGTGGATTCAACTTGCCGAGTGTCAGGCACTGTATCAGTCGAAGTGTAAGTCGAGCTGCGACAAAGGCCAGCAGCCTCAGTCAAACCCGCAGCCTGATCCATGGTGGACAGTCTTCTGGCAAACATTCTGGGATGGTGTTCACGAAGATCAGTGGGAAATCGAATACTACCTAAAGCATCCTAATAAAACAACACCACCGGGTTTGCCCCCAATACTTCCAATTCCGGTGCCTGTAATACCGTGAGGCTACGCCTAAAGGGAGGATCTTGAATACACGAAGAGACGATCTACCTGATGTTGTTGCTGAGCTGGGCATGGATCAACCTCAGCCCCGGACGGAGCACATTGCGAAGGCGCGTGTATTGCAGCTGATGGAGAATGGTGACATCGAAGTGCTTGGGGTTGTTTATGCCTTTGTAACCGACAGTCGGCGGAATAAGATCATCGAACCACCACTTGAGTTCGATGATTATTATCGGTTCATAACCCGTTACTTCGAACGTTGCTTTCGGGAAGATCCGAAGGGCAAATGGGCCGACTCCCGATACTCGGCAGGCCACGATCTCGTGAACTGGTTCGCGAGCCTCTGGGACGATGATAAGGTCCCCCGAACCGCCATCTCGAATCTCAAGGCATGGCTTGCAAAGCTCTACATCGATGGCGATACTGATCTCCGCAATTGCATTGTAACCGCTACACTGGAGCACTTATTCGAACAGCAGAAAATCAGAAGATACTTCGCTGACTGGGAAGGACATCCGGTCCTTGGGGTCGCTTTCTCGGAGGCAATGGAGTGGGTCTACCGCGGAGGAAACGCGCCCCTGGGCAAAGCCGAGTGGTTCCGAAATGCAGGGGCTGCCGAGCGGAAGTCGTAGCTGAGGCGGAATGAACTCCGCAACCCTTTGTGATCAATTCCGCTTCGCGTCGAAAGAGGAACGTTCTCCTACATTGGAATTCCTGATTTCGGTAGAGATGCGGGTTCCGTGCAGTTAAATGCGCATTCGGAAACCTGGACCCTCGGGATAGACCGAACCAGCGCACGTTCAAGCACTGCTCCCGCAACCGTCCGTGAAAGCTCTCCCCCCGGCAGGCCTTTCTGGAGAAACAAGAAAAGGTGAAAAAGCCCGGAACACCACAGCCCGTCAACGCAGCACAATTAACGCCCAACTGTTTCACAATCAGCCGTATCGAACCAGTACACTGCGAAGCCGGTGTTTGCAATTGCGGAGCAGTTGAGAGTATGCGTCTTTGGCCTGATGGACCGCGCGATAAGTTGTGCCGAATACAATCAGGTCGAGCGTCTCATGTACCCATCCAGACGGCATAACCCACCCTTTCCAGCACATCATCGGGGCTAACGTTACGTACGTTCGTAACGGATCGAACACGAGACTTCAAGGCTCACATTGGAAACTGGTCTTCCCACTGGGGCAGGTTCACACACGCCAGGAAATACGCCATGCCCATCACAGCTACCAGTACGATTGCCGCGACCTGAAGCAGTCTGGATTCGATTCCGCCAATGAATTGGAAGACTTCTTCGGCAGTCTTGAGCCCGGCACACACCCGGACGTGGCTGGCAAAGCTTTCCGCTCGCGATTCGAGGTCGGAATAGTCTGTTGCAATGGGTCGGCCCAACTTCCGAAATTCGCCTTCGATCAATTCCCGTAGCTCATGCAGCAGGGTGTGTTCAACACTGCCGGGCACCGCAGCCGATCCCTGGAATGTCCCGACCACAATCGCGCTCTTCCCTTTATATGTGCAGCAGTGTCCGCGAAGCGGTTTGGGTAGGTCCTGACTGGAAACCTCTATTCCGATTTTCTGGCAGAAGTGTTCCAGGTCCTGCATTTGGAGCAACCCGTCCAGGGCAAAAAACGATACGAAATCGGATGCAATTGCATTCTCATCCAGGGGCCAGTTTGCAGAACGCTTCGCAATGACCGTCTTGCAGAATCCGATGAGGCTTACGGGTTGCTGAACGCTGATTTCGGGTTCCATGGGCCTAGGCACTCTCCAGGAGCTTTCGCCCCGTCATTTTCTCGTACATCTCGACAATGAACCTTTTCGCATCGAGCGTGAGGCTTGCTCCCTTGAGCCGGGTCCCATGGGCGTAGTTGGGATCGCTGGTTACATGGTTGTATGCCAACTCGATCTTGCGCCGGTTTTCGGCTTCTGCATCATCGGTCAAATAACCGGCAGCAACCATCAGCTCTCGTGCGGGCACGTCATACACCTTCGCCAGCCGATTGAGAATCTCCGGGTGCGGAGGATTGCGCAGACCGCGTTCGAACTGGGAGACGTAAGCATTGGACACCCCGGCAGCCTTCTCGACCTGCTTCAGGGTCAGTCCCCTCTGCTTCCGTAACGTTCGCATGTACATTCCGAACTTCGTCTGCACAAGCAAAGCATAACCGAAGCTGATTAACAATCGCAAGACAATATATTTCTCCAGCTTGACAGGCAATTGGCCGTTTTGGTTTAATCACTATTGTAAGATTTTGTTAACAGACATGCCGACCGCAAGCAACTCCGACCGCAAGTTCCCTTGCCCGATCTGCGGGGCTGGCCTGGACGTGCGGGAGAGCAAGAAGCATAAGCCGTACGTAGTCTGCGACCCGTGCGGCGTGCAGATGTTCGTACGCAATGGCAGCGGAATCGAGCGGTTCCATGCTCTGGTGGCGCGGAGTCAATCGGGCAACGCTCTTGAACGGCTGGCCGAAATGGAGCGGCGCTATCGGAAGAAGTGCCCGAAGTGCGGCAAGTCGTTCTGGATCACTCCCGAACTGATGGAAACCAGTTGGTTCAATGGAGAGCTTACCGGGCACAAGTGCCCGGAAAAGGGGTGTTCGGGAGTGGTGAAACTGGAGGGCAAGCAATGAAAGTCACAGTGTTGGGCATCGTGGTGATTGTGGTGGTGGGGGCAATCCTGTTTGCGTTGTACCAGCAGAGCAAACAGAATCCGAATCCGGGGCCAGATCAGGATCAGGGATATGCAGACTGGCAATAATCATGAGCGCATTTCGACCAATCTGCTCTCGGCGGAAGAAGTTGCCGATCTTACGGGATTGTCCACGGAGACGCTGGCGCAATGGCGCTCACAGCGGCGGGGTATCCCATATTTGAAAATCGGGCGGCGGGTCCGATACGATCTCACCGACGTTCAGGCTTACCTGCGGGGTTGCAGGGTTTCTGTCTCCGATCCACAAGAGAGGAGGCAGTAAAAAAATGAGCGTCTACAAGAGAGGCGGGGTCTACTGGTACGACTTCTGGTTCCGGGGACAGCGCCTTCGGCAATCCACTGGGCTCAACAACAAAACGGCTGCGCTTCGCGCAGAGGCCATCCGCAAGGCGGAACTGGCGGAAGGACGGGCGGGAATCGCAAAGCGAAAGACCTGCCCTACTTTCGAGAGTTTCGTCACAAACGAGTTTCTTCCTTGGTCGGAGAAGCAGCACGAGGCACACCCGAAAACGCACAAGCGATACAAGGTCAGCTCAAAGCCGCTAATTGCGTTTTTTGGGAAGATGCCTCTTGACGCGATCACTTCTGGCCAAGTGGAGAAGTTCAAGTTGGCACGGGCCAGCGAAATATCCCCGGCAGGAACCAACCGGGATTTGGCGGCACTCAGGTTCATGCTGAATTTCGCTATCCGGCAGGAATACCTGGAGCGCAATCCGGTTTCTGCCGTTAAGCTCCTGCCGGAAGGTCCGGGGTGCATGCGGGTGGTCTCTCACGAAGAGCAGCAGAGGTACTTAGCAGCGGCCAATTCGTTGCTGAGGGATGTTGCCGTGCTGATTCTGGAAACGGGAATGCGACCGGAAGAGGTTTATACCATTCGGAGCGAGAACGTTCACCTCGACAAGGGCTATCTGTTGGTTCCGAACGGGAAGACCCGATTTGCCCGTCGCAATGTTCCGCTCACAGAAGAGGCACGCAGCGTTCTAAAGCGGCGATTGGTCAAGGCAAAGGGGCCGTATCTGTTTCCGCACAGGCACGATCCCGGCCAACCGCTCACGACAGTTCGCAAGGCTCACAAGGATGCACTGCGGAAGTCTGGCATTGCACCACGTTTTCGGCTCTACGATCTGAGGCATACGTTTGGGTCACGTTCGGCGATGGCGGGAGTGGATTTACCAACGCTGAAGGAATTGATGGGCCATTCCCAGATTTCGATGACGATGCGGTACGTCCATCCCACGCCGGAGCACAAGCGGGAGGCTGTGCGGAAGCTTGAGCGGTTCAACGTGGCTCAGGTATTCGCGCAGTATGAACGCGCCGACTCCCCACAAAAGTCCCCACAGTAGGGCCGGGCGGGGAGAATGCTCAATACGTAAGCTATTGAAAACTGGTGGCGGCGGGAAGAATTGAACTTCCGACACGCGGATTATGAGACCGCTGCTCTACCACTGAGCTACGCCGCCACGGTGCGGGAATCCGTGCAGACAAGAGGCCGGGATTGCCCCGGCCCAGTACGTTTGGATGCCGCGAAACTCCGCCCCCATTTTACCGCAGACTTGCCACTTTCCACTTATCACTTGTGTCGACGACTTCTACAATGACCACGTCCCATGCGAGCCATAGCCGTCATCCCCGCGCGCCTCGCCTCCACCCGGCTGCCGCGCAAAGTGCTGCGTGAGATTGGCGGGCGTCCCATGCTGGCGTGGGTCTATGAAGCGGCGCGCTCCTCGCCGCTGGTTGCCGATGTGATCGTCGCCACCGATTCTGACGAAGTGATGGACGCCTGCCGCCAGAACGGCTGGAACGCGCGCATGACCTCATCCCAGCATCGATCCGGCACCGATCGCGTGTACGAGGTGGCCTGCTCGGTGCCGGCCGACGTTTACGTCAACGTGCAGGGCGACGAGCCGCTGGCGCGCCCCGAGCACATCGAGGCGCTGCTTGCGCCCATGAAAGACGCGTCGGTACTGGTTTCGACCATCAAGACGCCGGCGGCGGCGGCCGATATCGACAACCCCAACGCGGTGAAGGTGGTGACCGACCCCGCCGGACGCGCTCTCTACTTCTCCCGCGCCACCATCCCCTACGACCGCGACCGCTCGGGCCAGCCGCGCTACTTCAAGCACCTCGGTTTCTACGCCTATCGTAAACCGGCGCTGGAACGCTTCTGCTCGCTGCCGGAGTCGTCGCTTGAACGCAGCGAACGCCTGGAGCAGTTGCGGTTCCTGGAAAACGGGATTCCGATCTACGTCGCCGAGACGCCGTTCGACACCATCGGCGTCGATACCGAAGACGATCTGCGGCGCGTTGAGGCCATCCTCAAACAACGGCGCGTCGGACGATAGGGTTGCCCTACGCCGGCGACTGGCGACTGGCGACCGGCGACTGGCTCTGCGCCCAGGCTTCCGCCGCCTCAACGCGCTTGGCGATCGGGGGGTGCGAGTAGAAGAGCAGTTCCACCAGCCGCGACGGCCGGCGTTCAGCCAGGTTCTGGTCCGCCAGTTTGTTCATGCCGGAGATGAACGGCGCGATGGACGGGATCGCGGTGTAGGAATAGCGGTCGGCCTGGCGCTCGTTGAAGCGCGAATAAGCGTTCAACATGGGCATCAGCAGGAACGAAAGCACCGCCGAGACCAGCATCAGCAGCGGGAGATTGGCGAAGTCCGACAACTGTTCGAACAGGTGCAGCCGCTCGATGGCGTAGTGCAGGATCTGGTTGGCGGCCCAGAAGCCGGCGAAGCTGATGCCTGCCTCCACCAGGATGCCCTTGGGAATATGCCGGTGGACATGATGCCCCAGCTCGTGGGCGAGGATGGCTTCGATCTCGTCGTCCGTGTATTTCTCGAGCAGGGTGTCGGCGAGGATGATGCGCCGCGTGACGCCCAGGCCGGCGAGCGCGGCGTTGGCCTTGCGGCTCTTCTCCGAAAGCTTCCACTCGTACACGCCCTTCACGCGCGTGCCGGCGCGCTCGCTCAGGCGCGTCAGGCGTTCCTTCAGCCCGTCGTTCTCCAGAGGCTTGAATTTGTAGAACAAGGGAAACAGGACCACAGGCGCTATCTGCGCGAAGAAGACAAAGAGGACCATGAAGATCGCCCACGCGATCAGCCACCAGAAGCGCGGCGCAGCGCGGATGGTCCAGTACACCAGTTCGACCAGAAGGGAGCCGATCACGAGCGTCACCAGCCATCCCTTCACCTGGTCCCTGATCCAGGAGCGCAGCTTCTGGTTGGAGAGCTGGAAGCGGTGCTCGATGCGGAAGCCGTAGTAGTCGAGCGGGAAACCCAGAACCTTGTTGATCACCGTCAGCATGCCGACATAGAAAAAAACCGCGAGCACATAAATCTGACCTGCGCTGTAGTAGGCGAGGTCACGCAGGCGGGCCGTCCAGCCGGTCGCGAGGAGCACGACCAGCAACGCCAGGCCGAGCAGAAAGTCGGCGATGCTCAGCCGCCGGCGTATGCGGTTGTAGCGGCGCGCTTCGGGAGAATCAGGCGCGAGCTTTTCCGGGTTGGCGACGGTTGATGAAATAAAAATGCTCCCCCTGGCCAACTGTACCAGAATAAGAGGAAGGGCGATTGAGCCATTGGGTCATTGAGCCATTGAATCCAGAGTCAATCATGGCTTCAATTCTCTAGTCCGCGGTGAAGAAGTTGCCTACCGGCTGGCGACCGCGGGCTGGCCCGCGAGGACGAATTCCTCCGCGGCCTTCAGGATCTCGTTCACCAGCTCCGGACGTGAGGCCTCGGAGTAGAGGCGCATCAGCGGCTCGGTGCCGGAGGCGCGCATCAGGATCCAGGCTTCCGCGCCGTTGCCGTTGGTGGGCGCGTCCAGGAAAAACTTGATGCCGTCCAGGTCCTGTGTGCGCACGACCTTGTAGCGCCCGATGTGATCCAGACCCTCGGCCGCCCGCCGCAACGCCGCCTGTTTCAGCTCCTCCGGGATGTGCAGGTCGCGGCGGCCATAGAAGTGCGGGCCGAAATCGCGCTGCAGGCTCGCCACCAGCTCGCCCATGGTCTTGTTCTCGCCGGCCATCACGTTAGCGAGCAGCAGCGAATTCAGGATGCCGTCGCGCTCCGGCAGGTGCCGCGGAATGCCGATGCCGCCCGATTCTTCGCCACCCACCAGCACCTCGCGCCCGCTGAGCACCACGTCGCACACGTACTTGAAGCCGATGCCGTGCTCGATCACCTCGCGCCCGTACTTGGCGGCGATGCGGTCGATCATACGCGTGGTGTTGAAGGCGCGCGTGATCACGCCCGGCCACTGCTTGCACTCCAGCAGCCAGCGCAGCAGGATGGCGAAGCACTTGTGAGCGTCCACGAAGCTGCCGTCCTCAGCGACCGCGCCGATGCGGTCGGCGTCGCCGTCCACCACGAACCCGGCGTGGCACTTTTCGCGCACCACCATCTTCTGCGCCTCCGCGACGTGCGGCTCGATGGGCTCAGGATTGATCCCCGGGAACAACGGGTCCGCATTGGCACGGATCTGCACGTACTGAATACCGCGCTCGCCGAAGATGCCGGCCAGCACGTGGCGGCCGGCGCCGTACATGCAGTCGATGCCGAACTTGAACCCGGCGCGGGCGATGGCGTCGAGGTCAGCGAACTTGGTGATCGCTGCGACGTAGGGCTTCTTGAAGTCGGTCGGCTCGATGGCCGCCTTTTGCCCACTGGGCATGGCGCCCAACTCCTCTTCGATCCTGCTGATGATCGCCAGCGTCGCCGATCCGCCGAAATTCGCCTTGAACTTCACCCCGTTCCACTGCCAGGGGTTGTGGCTGGAGGTGATCATCACGCCGCCAGTGGCGCCGAAATGCTTTACCGCGTATGAAAGCGCCGGCGTCGGCGTGTAGTCGCTGGCCAGGCGGATGGGAATCCCAGCCCCGGCCAATACCTCCCCGATTGCCTGGGCAAAGCGGCCGGAGAGAAAGCGGGTGTCGTAAGCGACCACCAATCCTTTCGTGGGATCCTCGTACTTCAGGACGTAGGAGGCGATGGCTCCGCCCACGCGGCGCACATTCTCGAAGGTAAAGTCCTCGGCGATGATCCCACGCCAGCCGTCGGTGCCGAATTTGATGTCGGAAGGCACTTAACTTGTCATACCGAGCGTGGCGCGAGGCGCGCCGAGCGCGAGCCGAGTGACCTTGCGCTTCATAGCCGCTTTCATCACAGCAGCTTCGTCATGTTCTTATCATCCAGGTGCTTCACAACCTTGCCCACGTCCTGGGCGCGCTGCCGGGTGGTGATCAGTAGCGCATCATCGGTCTCGACGACCACCAGGTTGTTCACCCCGACCGCGGCCACGAATTTCCGCGGAGCATAGATATAGTTGCCCGTGGCCTCAAGTGCGTATCCGGCCGCGCCTTCGATCACGTTGCCGTCGCTCAAAGCCGTGCCCTTCGCGAGGGCGTGGTGTTCGTACAGCGCCGCCCAGGAACCAAGGTCGTTCCAGCCAAAATCGGCCGGGATCGAGAACAGATTAGAGTGATGCTCGCCCTTGGCCGAGCGCGGCTCCAGCACCGCATAATCCACGCTGATGTTCTCGCATTTCCTGTACTCGCGCGCAAACACCTTGTCGAAGCTGCGAGTGCCGAAGGCAGCGGCGATCCTCTCCAGATGCGGCGCACTTTCGGAGAAATGCTCGCGCAAGGCGTTCACCAGCGTGCGCGCACTCCAGATGAATATGCCGCTGTTCCAGTAATAATTGCCGGCGGCGACGAACTCCTGGGCCTTGTCCAGGTTTGGCTTCTCGATGAAGCGTTTCACGCGATAGACGCCGTCACGTGTGCGCTCACCGGCCTCAATGTAACCGTAGCCGGTCTCCGGCCGGGTGGGCTTGATGCCCATAACCACTATGTTCTCCCCGGCGGCGGCGATCGCCACCGCATGCTGCACTGCTCTGCGGAAGGCCTTTTCGTGCGCGATCACGTGATCGGCCGGGAACATCCCGATTACCGCCATGGGATCGGACCGCAACA
>Ga0335070_10007524_pt1 | contig 12773 bp, 6 predicted proteins | sample Lox_Sample_13_FD_206722 | JGI IMG/M metagenome (GOLD analysis project Ga0335070, IMG submission 206722) | Soil microbial communities from Loxahatchee National Wildlife Refuge, Florida, United States - Lox_Sample_1.3 | ecosystem: Environmental > Terrestrial > Soil > Wetlands | place: USA: Florida...
GGAGTTTAAGAAACTAAGACAATTTGCAGCAGAAGCTTATCAAAATACCGCTAGGATTCTTGAGAGTGAAGATTATCAGAAGTATCAGGGCGAAATAGAGCGATGCAACGCTCTTGCCCACTACATCCGATCTTGGCTTGCCTCCGACCCTTCCGAAAGGAGAAGGATGCTTGATGAGTGCATCAGGTTTGGAAAGAGAAGTATGGAGGCATATAAGAGTGCAGGCGACGAGTTGAATTATGGCAAGATGTGCAACGAATTACTGTATTGTCTTTTTGAAAGGTTATACGTTGCATCTGACTGGAAAGAAATGAGAGATTTTGCTCAGGAAGGAATAGACTGCGCCGACAAAGCCATTGCTGTTTTGTCAAAGCTTGGAAAAAAAGACGAGCTTCTTCAGGCTTATTACACGGCTAGTCTTCAAAGCTGGTACGCGGCAAACATAAGCGAGCAAGAAGAGAAAAGAAAGGAACTAGTCGAGAGAAGTCTAACCTGCTCCGATGAGGCATTAAAGCTTGCCAAAAGCGGCGATAATCCTTACCATATCGCCATGGCCAACTGGGCATCAGCCTTTTGCACTCTTTATTTCACAGAAAAGGTCGAATCCGCATTGGAATGCGCCAAGGAAATGCTGAAACAAGGAACCGTAGTCAAAGATAACTACTTGCAAGGCATAGCGTTGTACGCTCTTACTTTTGTCACTAACTGGATTACACTCCGAGAAGCAGACCCAGATAAAAAGAAAGAAGAGTATAGAAAGATCATAGAATATGCTGACGATGGAATCCGGCACCTTGAACTTGTCGCTCAAGATTTCTTTATCGCGGAGATCTGTCTTTTCTATGCTGAAAGCTACTCTTCCCTAGCATTGGAAGCAGGGATCAGTCCAGAGGAAAGACGGGATAAGGTGAAAAAAGCGATAACTATCGGACGCCAGGGATTGAACTACGCGAATCGTTCAGGTTCACCCGATGCAATGTGTTCCACTCTTCATGCTCTCAGCAAAGCATTGCAATTCTATTCTAACATTGAAACTGGAAAAGAGGCAAAAGCAAAGCTGCTTGACGAAGCTTTGGTTCATAGACAGGAATTCAATAGAGTCTCCGAAAGGGTTGTCCCGAGTAGCGATTGGGTTCGCGGCGTTGGTATAAGCTACGAAGGGCTAATAAAGCTAGATTTGGCTCGATTGGAAGCGAATAAGGACAAAAGAAAAGCGCTTCTCGAAAGTGCTGTTTCTAATATGGAAGAGGGTGTGTCACGTTGCAAGAAAGCGATATTATCCCATCCTGTGCCAACGCTTCAAGTGGCTGTCGGGAATTTCGAAAACGGTTTCGGATCTATATTGTGCGAGCTTTATCTACTGACTAAAGATGACAAGGTTCTTAATAGGGCCACTGAGGTTTATGAAAACGCTGCCAACGAATTCAAGAAAGCTAATTTGCCAAGCCGCGTAGCGGAATGCTACTGGAAGGTGGCGAGAAACCACGACGCTCTGGGCAAACATCATAAGGCAGCGGAAAGATTCGAAAACGCCTTTGAAGAGTACAAAACCGCTGCTCAAAGAATTCCACATTTTGCAGACTTCTACTTAGACTACGCGACCTATATGAAAGCGTGGAGTGAGATAGAAAGAGCCAAATTTGCTCATGACCGTGAAGAATATGTAACTGCAATGGAGCACTACAAGACAACTACAGATCTCCTCAAGTCATCCAGACTGTGGAACTATCTATCTTCGAACTTTCTCGCGTGGTCACTCTTAGAGCAGGCAGAGGATTTAAGCAGAAAAGAGAGCAGCGCTGAATCAATTGAAGCTTTCATGAAAGCAGCCCAGTTCTTCGAAGAGGCTAAGCAGTCATTTGAAAAAGAGATCGGGAAAATCCAAGATGCAGATGAAAAAGAAAAGGCGATTGAGCTCGGTAAAGCATCAGTGCAAAGAAAAGACTACTGTCTAGCGAGGATGAACGTGGAGCGGGCGCGAATGTATGATCGAAAGGGAGACTACACGGCTAGTGCGCAGGAATACGATTCAGCAGCCGCCACATTCGAAAAGATGGTCGAATATCTGGAGACAGAGCCGGATCGAAAAGAAATAAAGCTGATTGCAACTATGTGCCGCGCGTGGCAAAAAATGAAAATGGCTGATGGAAGGGCATCACCTGAGCTTTACGGCGAAGCCTCTGAACTGTTTCTGAAAACAAAAGAGCATAGTATGAAGGATAAGACTATTCTTCTTGCTTCTGGAAACAGTGCTTTCTGTCAAGCCTTAGAGTATGGAACAAAGTTCGAAGTCACTAGGGAAAAGGATGAGTTTTTCAGGGCGAAGCAATTTCTTGAAAGCGCAGCTAACTATTATCTAAAGGCTGGCCTCGACAATGCTTCTTCTTGGATGAATGCCACGGGGATTCTGTTCGATGCTTACAACTACATGATTAATGCTGAATTAGAGGTTGATCCAGAGAAGAAAATGAAGAGCTTCCTTCTCGCGGAGAAATGCTTGGAAAGGTCAGCAGTACTCTATAAGACAGCAGGGTACGTTGGTAAAAGAGATGAGGTCCTCAGAATCCTGGCAAAGGTGAAGGAAAAACGTGAGTTTGCCTTGTCTTTACGGGAACTACTGGTCGCTCCTAGTGATGCATCAACCACGAGAATGATACCAACACTAGGTATGACTGTGGAAGAACCTGTGGGTCTACAAAAGTTTGAGAGGGCCTTCATTCAAGCAAATTTGATTGCCGATCAAAGAGGATTTTTTAACGCTGGCGAAAACATAGATTTAGATGTTCACCTTGCTAATCTTGGAAAGAATATAGCTTTTCTAGTTAGGGTTGAAGGAATTGTCCCGAATGGTTTGGATTTGGTAGAAGAACAAGAGAGTTATCGTTTAGAAGACAGTTGTCTTAACATGAAAGGAAAGCGACTTGACCCACTAAGGACTGAAGAACTTAGACTTAGGTTAAGAGGGTCTGAAAAAGGCACATTTGAAATCAAGCCGAGAATAATTTACATGGATGAGACTGGGAGCCAACTGATCTGCGAGCCAGAACCTATAACAATTAACATTTCAAAGATCATACTTCCAGATCATATCGCCACTGGATGCGTGGACCTTGACAACTTACTATTAGGCGGAATACCCGAAAAGTATTCGATCCTATTGACTTCACCATCGTGTGATGAAAGAGATTTGTTGATTCGTAGGTTTCTTGAGGCAGGAGCAAGAAAGGGCGAAATAACATTTTGTGTTACTGTAGACGCGAGTAATATAGCCGCTCTCGCAGAAGAGTGCCAATCCAACTTCTACCTCTTCGTATGCAATCCTCGGGCAGACGAAATTGTCAAAAGCCTGCCCAACGTTTTCAAACTGAAAGGAGTAGAAAACTTAACCGAAATCAGTATTGCTTTGACCTCTGCTGTCCGCAGACTGAACGCCTCGATAGCTGGGCCGAAAAGGGCTTGTATTGAAATTGTCTCAGATGTTTTGCTCCAGCACCACGCAGTCGCTACGAGAAGATGGTTAACGTCGATAATTCCTGAATTAAGATCGAAAGGGTTTACCACGTTGGCAGTTATGAATCCTCAGATGCATAATTTGGAGGAAGTTCAGGCGATTTTGGACCTTTTCGAGGGCGAAATCAGCCTTTACGAGAAAGAAACACTAAGAGGCACAGAGAAGTTCGTAAGAATCAAAAAAATGTACAATCTGAGATACTTGGAGAACGAGCTGCACCTGAAAAAGGAGCGGCTCAAGTGTTAGAAGAAAGAGTCAGACTAGAGAACCTGAACTACAAACACATTTGGTATACGTTAAAAGGATTGCTCTGGCGAGATTCGATCTTTTGGAGAGACCTGAAAAACGTATGATGGAGAATGAGTGCATCAATTTCAAGGGAAGAAAACTAGTTTCTCTTGAGACAATGGAAATGAAACTAACACTGAAACCAAAAAAGAAGGAGAAGTTCGCTTTTATGGAGAAGGTTCAGTATATAGATGAAATCGGAGAATGCAAGTCTTTCGGGCTGAAGCAGTTGACCGTTACTGTCAAGGAATGGGGGATTCGTGGCTGGCTAAGAGGACCGGATTAGACCAGTAAATAACTACCACTATCATAGAGGATTTATCCACAAATGTTATCTCCATAAGTGCACCTAGAAACTATTGAAAGACAAAGGGCACTGCACTCAATAGTGAGAGGAGAAAAGGAAATGAAGCCATTAGGTTTGCTTATGTTACGCTATTCTCGAAAATTGGGCACAAATCCGAATCAGTCTGAAGTGTGGAGGAGAGAAAATGAAGAATAGATTCGTTCTAGTTTGGATGTGTATAATGCTAATGTCTTCGAGTCTTGTCCCTGCCTTATTCGTTCCGCGAGTATTCTCGGGTTCATTCCCTCCATACGGTCAACCGCCAAGTCTAGTTACAGCAAACTTGGATGATCCTACAGACGCCTATACTCAGCATCCTAACGCTTCCTTCCCTTATGCAGCATGGACATCAGGAATGTCATTCTATGCATACATCGACATCATCAACGTTACGTGGATAATGGGCTATCAGGTGGGCTTCACCTTCGATCCGACACACCTTCAAGTGACAAACGTAACCGATGGCGGTTTCCTAACTAGCGTCGGTGGCTCAGTAGAGACTAGCACAGGCTTCGGCAACAACGGACTGGAAAGCGTCCGCAATGCTAGTGGACTAGTTACGCCAGTCAGTGAAATGCTATCGAACTCTGGCCCATTTCCAACTGGATCAGGTCATCTGGTAAAGATAGGATTTAAAATCGCGTCATACTCGCCACCGCATATCCCGCCATTCTCAGGCGGTCCAGCATCGATGATCGGTGGAATCGCCACGTTCTTGGACGTCTTCGGCGGTCCAGGACCCCTTATCATCACGCCACCCGAGAGTCAGGTCAGAAGCGGATTTCTGCTCATCCCTCCGGATGAACCTCCTGCCACGGAATGGAACAAAACCTTCAATTGCGTAGGGCCAGACTTTGCATATAAAGCCATTCAAACGAGTGACGGAGGATACGCATTGGCTGGCATTACTTACCTCAGTTCTCTAAATGGAACTGCAGCTCAACCATGGTTGGTTAAAACGGATTCTTTAGGCGACGCGTTGTGGAACTGGACATTTAGAGCTGCCAACCACGAAGTGGCTTATTGTGCTGTTCAAACAAGTGATGGAGGGTATGCACTGGCAGGAACAGCATATATTACGGACAGCAACTCCTTCGATATGCTCTTGATAAAAATCGATTCTTCTGGAAACTTCATGTGGAACAGAACATACGGGGGAATATACGATGACGGGGCAAGATCTTTGGTTCAGACCAGTGATGGAGGATACGCGCTAGCCGGATGGACGTACTCTTATGAGGCTGGAAATTATGACTTCTGGCTAGTAAAGACAGATTCGGAAGGATACGCGACTTGGAACAAAACATACGGAGGAATAGGAGATGACCAAGCGTACTCAATTGTCCAAACCAGCGACGGTGGATACGCACTTGCAGGGGAAAAACAGATTTCCACTGGTTTCCCCCTCGATGACTTTTGGTTGATTAAAACCGATTCATCTGGGAATGCTCAATTCAACAGGACGTACGGAGGAGTAAACAATGACATAGCATACTCGGTTATTCAGACAAGCCTAGGAGGATACGCACTCGCAGGCTCCACTCAGTCTTTCGGTACTGGATTAGAAAATGCTTGGCTGGTGCTAACTGATCAATTAGGAAACCTCATTGTAAACAGAACATACGGACAAACACTCTACAACTACGCTTATTCGGTCATTCAAACAAGAGATGGAGGATACGCGTTAGGTGGCAAGACTGAAGCCTCTGGTGATGGGAATTATGATTCTTGGTTGATTAAGACACTCCCCATGGGGAACATACTGTGGAGCCGAACGTATGGAGGAACAAGCGATGATGAGGCTGATTCGGTTATTCAGACCAGCGACGGCGGCTACGCGTTGGCAGGTTACACTACTTCGTACGGTAACGGTGACGGGGACTTCTGGCTCGTCAAGATTGCGTCTGACCTTCATGATTTGGCTGTCGTAAGCGTCCAGCCTACTCAACGCTTTGTTCTGCCAGGAGCCATAGTAAACATCACGGTGCAAGTTGAGAACCAAGGAGCATATCCCGAAAGCTCAAACGTGAACCTCTACGTCGGTCCGACGGTTCTTGAAACACACGGAACAGGCCTCATAGATCCAGGAGAACTTGCAACCTTTGTTTTCGCTTGGGACACCACATCATTCGCGCCTGATAGTTACATCCTAAGGGCTTACGCTCTTGAGGTTTGGTATGAAGCACCACCTGAGTTGAATGACAACAACCTCGTTAACGGCACAGTGATAATAGGTGCTGAAACACCAACGGGCACAAGCGTAACAGTGTCCCCGTCACCAAACACTCAGGTAACCTTCACTGAAATAACAACAGCGGGAATAACTTCACTAAACATGACACAACCACCCTCAAACACGCTAACGGCCGCCCCAAATTCGGTGTTCGTTGAAATAACAACAACAGCCACATACGCTGACAACGTAGTGCTCCAATTCGCCTATGATCCCGCTGGTCTTTCACTAGAGGATGAGCGGGCTATGAGGATTTGGCTTTGGAATCAAGCCTCAAGCCTATGGGTTGACATTACTACGTCTGTCGACACTGTTAATAACATAGTCTACGGTGTGTCTCCGCACCTGTCAATGTTCGGAGTAACGTGTTCCTTGGGCTTAACTGACAACAATGGTTACCAAATTCCAACCACTGTTGGAACTCCATCCTCGCCTCCTTCCTTACCCGATTACCTAGAGGCTTTGGCATACTTCGACATTCAGGCCACCACGCAATACGCCTCACCCGTCACTGTTCGATTAGCGTACGACCCGAGCACAATCTCGCCGGAACAAGCGTTATTCCTTCAGATGTGGGTTTGGAATGGAGCCGTATGGATCGACGTTACTACAAGAATCGACACGATAAGCCACGTAGTTTGTGGAGTTTCGCCGCACCTTTCGATGTTCGGAGTCACCACCTTCAACCCACAAATCGTAACCGGTGCGACACCAATAGCAGGCATAGCCGGCATAAACGGCTACAAGCTGTTGTTCAAGGAAACAGTTGGCAACCCTTTTAGCTCTCCAGCAAGCATCGACTACTCCTGGAGTTTCAGCGTGGAAAAATGGAGTGGCACACAGTGGGTCGCTACTGCTATCAGTGGCTCGAGCCCGCTGCTTACAGGCTACTTCATACCCGCCCAAACAACAGTAGACTTGCCCTACTACGGATTCTGTCTGCCACTAACAGGCCCAAACGCTGTAGCGTGGGGAGACTGGCTTAGAATCAGTTATGTCTTTCACTGGGCGTACAGCGGCATCAGCTACTCAACCAACTACGTGGCGAAGCTGCACGTGCACCCTCCAGACATCGCGGGCGCAGCCAATGCCGCGCCGTACTACGGGTCGGATGGCAGCGTAGGCCCGCCAGACCTGGGCATAATCTCGCCCAACTGGAAAAAAACAGCTCCACCAAGCATAGATCCAACGTCTAATTTGGCGAAAGCAGACATCAACGGCGATGGCAGCGTCGGCCCAGCAGACCTGGGCATACTTTCTGCCAAATGGAAACAAACTTGGACAAACACGCCCCCACCATAAAAAATCAACCAATCTCAAGCGCGCGCTTCCTGTAATGCTCTCTTAAGGAAGCATCGCCATAATGCTACTTTCTGATTAGCAGCTGGACGACGTTGAGCTCCAGTTGGAGCGCGCTTCCGAGAGAGATAAACTACCTGCTCTACATCCAAATTGAGAAAGTCCTGTTCCGAACCAACTCCGACGAGTTCATAGCGAAAACAGCCAAAAACCCAAAGAAATTCAAGAATTGCTTAAGGTCGGCTTCGAACGCGTTTGCCAAAAGGAAAACCTACGGTTTTTCCGAAAACGAAAGTAAGTTAAAACTCGGAAAAACATACGAAAACAGAAATTTTAAAGGCTTGAACCTGATAGTATGCTATCTAAATCGGAGACAAAACCATGAGGAAATCCATGTTCATCGTGCTTTTTATAATCATTCTTTGTAACGCATCGGTTGCGTCGGTTCATGCCACCTCAGTCACCGTTAAGACAAGCATAACTCAGGATTTTCAAGTCGTTTTCACGTTCTCAGACATTAACGCAACCATTTATGGAAACATAAAGAACAGCGGGCTTATGACAAGAGACACGGTGCCAACTTCATTACAAAACGGACACTTAGGAGTTGAATACTATTCGCAAGCTATCGGCTTCAATGATACCACAGATTCAATCGTTTCTTCGTTCAATCTCCGAGGTCCAAGCGTAGTCAACTCAACAATTGACCGCGCAGCCAAGATTGAGACTTTCCGAATGAACACCGAATGGAGAAAGTTCTACCTGAACGTGACCTCCGATTTCCATTTCAATTTTACTCAGGATTTTGCCCAGCAACTGTCTTACTGGACGAACAGCACGGCAGAAGGCGTAAGAAGTTATAGTTATTCAAACTCCACGACAGGAGTGTCTTTTTCTTTTCAGTTGCCAAGTAACGCGAGTAACATTGTCGTGTCTGGAGACACTATTACTTTTGACGCTCCGTACGAGCCTTCATTCGAAGACAACCTCATCAACAGCCCCATACTTATCCTAATAGCATTGGCAGTGGCGGGCGTGATAATCTTCTTCTACAGAAAAATCAGATGAAACGAGTTTAGCTTTCTGCGCCTAAGAGAAGTTTTATCAAGGCACTTTCGTCGATTTCGGCTCTTGTCCGCCAGTCTAGATAGAGCTGTCTGTTCTCATCTTCAGCGATGTAGCCCGACCTGATGTAACGGTCAAGGTTAATCTCAACTCTCCAGCCTGGCAGCTTATCCCGAAGAAGCTTCTCAATCTCATCCCGGGGCGCTTTGCCCTTCTTTGAAATAATGGAAGAAATCGTTATCGCCAGACCTGCAATATCATCTATGCGCCAGCCCATCATTTTAGTCTCTTTTGGTGTCAAACCACCTCGCAATGTGATATAAAAACGCGCTTTGTCATACTCTTCCAGAGAAGGCTTCTCCTTGGGAGTCTCGCCTTCGAAAACGGTTTTCACTTGCAAGTCTAGTTTCTCTAAGAAGCTGTCTAGAATTCCTAAGACTTTGGGGTAGTCTGCGCCCAATCTTTTGCGGAGTTCCCAGCCTTTGACGCCTGGTTTTCTGTGACGTCTGAAGAAAAGAAGGTGTGCGGCGCGTTTGACTTTGCTCACGTAGAGGTCTTTTTTCTTCAATCCATTCTGCCCTCTTTCCATTTCACCCAGTCGTCGAAACTGATAGGAACAGGGATTGAGGTGATTTGCTTCTTGTCGAAAGAAACGGGTTTTTTGTAAGGTTTCAGAAATATGATTTCTTCTAGTCTGTCGATTTCCATCGTGGCATAGCCATAAGTGACCAAGAAACTGGTTAGATAAGCACGACGCACCGTTTCGTCGAAGGTGGATGCTCCGATGAAATCCCAATATCTGATTTTCTCCTGCTCGCCTGCTTTCTGATTGAGCTCTTGCCATAAAGCGTCTAATTCTTCGGAAAACATCTTGTCTGCCAGCACTTTCTGTTCTAACAGTTCGTCTCGTGTGGCGATTCCTGTTTCGATTTCGGTGAATTGAGTCTTCTGCCACCTTTCTTCCAAGGGTATAAGCTCATTCCAGTATTGGATGGCTTGCATTAGGCTGTGAGGAGAAATCTGTTCCATTTCAACTATCGGATGCCAAGACTTAAGAAAAATTGTGCCCAGTTGTTCTCGGCTTAGACGCCGAATCTTTTCTTCCAGCAAAAACGGGTCAGTATACAGTGACGTAGAACGATGCTTCACCCATTCACTCTGCATCTTGATAACCGAAGCGAGATGCTGAATTGTCTCGGCGTCCAATACGAGGTCTTCAGGAAGTTCCCATTCTGGGAAATACTCACGTATCACAGCGATAAGGTCTTCTACGTTGATTAGGAACGGGTCGAGGCCGCGTTCTTCCACAGCCCTGCATAGGTCGATTATGCGCTGAAGCTCTTCTCTTCCGAGTTTTTTGCGTTGTCTCGTTGTTTCCAACCTAAGCAACCTCTTTGATTTCTTTGACTATGGATTTGCCTTCCACGTTCTGCACAGTTATGATGTTAACACCCTTGTTAGCAAAAGTTATCTGGCTGGGCGTGATGGCCAAATATTGGACGCCCAATCCCTTTACCGCATCTATAAGCAGGTTGGCTATCATTTCTCTGTTCTTGGGATCCATGTGAATGTCATATTCGTCCACTGCTCTGAACGGCGAACGCACGTGTTGCTGAAGGGCGAGCAAAAAGCTCATAGTGGCTGTGGTGCGTTCCCCGCCGCTTTGCGTGTAAGCATTCAGTGGCACAGGCTTTGCGCCTTTGAATCCAACGAGAACCTCCAGACCTGCAGCTTCGATGTCGTGGCCGTTGACTAAATGAACCTCACCCGTTGCCCCTGCTTTTTGCATGATAGTCTGATACTGCAGGTTTACATGGTCAAGGAGGCTTTGAATTACCTGTTGCCAAGATCCCATTCGCGTTTTTACTTCTTCCAGAGCTTTTTGATGATTTTCCGCCACGATGCGCGCTTTATCTTTTAGCTCCATATACAGCTTGGAGTAGTTTTCGTACATGCGTTCAATGTCCTCAGAAACATCGGCCAAAGCCGCCAAATAACCGTCGCTAAGACGTATTTCATCGAGTATTTCGTTTATGCTCTTCATAGATACAAGCCTTGGACCCTCGACTTCGGCTTTCTTTATGAATTCCTCAAGCTCTGAAGTAGCTTCTTTGACTTCTTTTTCCAGTTTTTTCAGACTCTTTTCAGTACTTTCCTTCTGATACTGTAAAATGGCGTCTTTGATTTTCAGGTCCACTGTTTTGTCTGTGGCAGTGTCGATTTCAGAGTTTAGTTTAGCTGTTTTGTTCTCTGTCTCGGCGATTTGAGTGGTCAAGGTGCGCAGCTGCAACATGGAGTCGTCGACAAGCTGCTTTAAGCTCTGGCTCTTGGTAGAAAACTGCTGCGACCATGTGGTTTCTAGGCTCTCGTAGGCTTTCTTAATGTCAGCCAATCTGCTTGTAACACTTGTTGCTGTTCGGCTCTGGCTGAAGGCGGTTTCGAACTGTTGGATTCTGTTCAGAAAGTCGCCCATTTTTTCCTTGCTTGATTCAATCAGAGATTGCATGTCGTTCAGGGTTTCGTTGGCGCCGGAAACGTTCATCTCTTGTATAGTTTTTTCGCGCTCGAGAGCTAGGCGTTCATCTAAGAGTTTCTTCCATTCAGCCTTGTACTGAGTAATTCTTGACAAGAAATCGTTTATCTGCAGTTCCACCGAGCCTATTTCCTTTTGAACCGTCTGGAGCTCGTCTTGTTCCTGTTTAACCTGCTCTTGTAGACGGTTCAAGTTGCCTTCGCGTTTTGCAACTTCTGCCCAGGACAGTTCTCTTTCGAGCAGGCGGCGTTTCATTTGCAGTTGTTTCTTTTGTTGGAAACGGTCGTATTGTTCGCGCCAGTAGGTGAGTGTCTGTGCGGCGTTTTCTAAGAGCTTGTTGACCGAGTCTTCTTGGCTTATTATTCTGCCAAGTTTTTTCTGTGCCTCTAACACGTTCTTGCGATATTTCTCCAAGCCTACTGCTGCTTCAACGATCTGAAGCTTCTGCTGTGGCGATAACACGGTGAACTGTTCTACCATGTTCTGATGCATAATAATTAAAAGATTGTCTGGGTCAATGCCAAAGTTGGCCAAAAGACGCTGCACATCTGCTTTTGTTACAGCGCGGTTATCTAATTCGAATTCATATTTGCCATCGCGTCTCAGGGTTCTGGTCAAAAAAATTTGGTCTTTCTTTATTTTCTGCACGGGTCTTTTGCCCTTTTCCTGGGAATTATCCAAAATTAGTGTGACTCTGGCTTGATCTTTGTTCCATCTGATTAAATTGCTCAGCTTTTTGGAGCGCTCCGTGTAAGACTGCCCCAATGCGACGGATATGCCTAGGAGCATGCTGGATTTACCTGCACCATTGGGTCCACAGATGACGTTGACGCCTTGTTTAAAGGGTATCCTAGCGTACTCGTAGCTCATGAAGTTTTCAAGGATGAGTTCCTGAATCAGCATGGATGGGGCATATCCTCTAAAGGCATAGCATAGAAACAAGTTCTAGTATATTAGCCATTTTGTAACGTTCAAACATATCGTGAATTAAGGATTCTGCGAAGTAAACAGAAAAACCAATACAAGCAATACAGTGAAGTATTCTTTTACCCCTCATTTTTTATCAGATAGGAAATCCAATTAGCCTCTCTGTATGATTCCGCGCGAGGCCTTCAATTTACTTCTCAGTCTGCAATATGCTCTGAAATCAAACTCACAAAACAAAAATAAAACAAAGAAAAGAAAGAAAAAAATTGTGGTTGAACCTTTATGGTCCTTTCTTCGTAATTTCCTTTATTACTCCAGCAGCCACCGTAGTACCCATGTCTCGGACGGCGAAGCGTCCAAGCTCTGGATAGTCCGTGTATGCTTCGACAGCAATCGGATGTAACGGCTCCATCCTGACAACAGCGCCATCTCCAGTCTTCAAGAACGCAGGCTTCTCCTCAACAACCTGCCCAGTCCTAGGATCGAGTTTTCGGATAAGCTCCGTAAACTTACACGCAACTTGTCCAGTGTGATAGTGCAAAACCGGCGTGTAACCAGCAGCAACCGCAGT
>Ga0335070_10007525_pt1 | contig 12773 bp, 8 predicted proteins | sample Lox_Sample_13_FD_206722 | JGI IMG/M metagenome (GOLD analysis project Ga0335070, IMG submission 206722) | Soil microbial communities from Loxahatchee National Wildlife Refuge, Florida, United States - Lox_Sample_1.3 | ecosystem: Environmental > Terrestrial > Soil > Wetlands | place: USA: Florida...
TCGCGGACACGGTCATTGGGCGAGACGCGGCCCAGGAAGTCTTCCGCAGTCGCAAACGGTTGACGGCTGCGTTCGGCGAGCCAGCGGGCGGCCTCGGCGTCGGTCAGATCCGGCACCAGCTTCAGGAGGCCGGGCTGAACGGTGTTGATGTCGAAGGACAAGGGGGCATCGGTGGAGAGGATCACGAGCTTCACACGCACGTCGGGCACGCGGCAGCGGATCTGCGGGCCGAGACGTGAGTAGGCGCGGCTGAAGTCATCGCGAAGAGCGGAGCGCCAGGCGCTGCGAGCGGCCTCCAGATTGGCCTTGACGTTCGCCTTGGGCTCCAGGCGCATTGCTGCCGCGTAAGCGTCTTTCCATAACCTGCCTGCTTCGGGATCGACGAAGACGCCGTGGGTTATTTCCAGGAATGCGTCGGTGATCAGTTCACGTTCATCCGGAAACAACTCCGCATAATGACGCACGAACTGCAGGAGATAGGCCGTGTCCGGGCCGACATCATCCTTCGCCAACATCTGGGCCAGGGCGCGGAGGATTCGGCGCTGTCGCTCCAGGATGGCCTTGTCATCAGGCGTCTTGTCGCCGCGCATGGTCCAGGCGTAGAAGAAACCGGCGTAGAACCCCTCGGACTGGAGAAGTTGATTGGCCTCGCGGAGCGTGGAGAAGTCGCGGCTCTTGTCCAACTGGACGCGGAGGTAGTCGCCCTCGCGGCAGGCCTCGGCGAAGGCAAAGTGGTTTTCGCGAACTTCGTAGTAGCGGGCGAGGGTCTGCGAGTACGAACATAAATCGGCCAGCGGCCGGTAGAACTCGCCGGGCGACAGCTCCGGCCGGCCGAAGGCCACACAGACGTGGCGATATCGATCCGAGAGCGGCTCGCCCATGGCGAGCTGGGCAGCGAGCGTTTCCAGGTGGATGGCGAAACCCTCGTTGAAGGCCGTCATGCGGTCGGTCAGAGCAGCGGTGCTGTGCGGGATCGAGGCCATCTTTGGGCCGTTCGGGAAGTCCGCGCCGAGCAGGGCGAGAACAACGTGGCCGGTCTCATGCAGGAAGGTGATGTCAAAGCCGTCGCCCGATGGATCCAGCTTGATGTAGGGCCTCTTGGAAAACGACTTGACGCCAGCGGAAGTCTTCAGGCGGAAGCCGATGTCGGCGTTGTTGCCGCCCGGCACCAGGGCGATCGCGTACGGGGGCATTTCTTTTTGTGCTTTGGCGGAGTTCTGCCTGATCTCCCAGGCGAGCTTGTAGAGGGCGAAGGCTCGCCGGGCGGCGGAATTTTCCAGGAGAGTCGCGTACTTGGCCAGACGATCGCGGTCCTCGACCTTCGAGTAGAGCGGGCGGGCGAGGGGGTTCATCGAGGTCGCGGGCTCCATGAAGAGGACGGGAGCGGTGGGCTGGTCGGATTGTGCCGAGGCCGCGCTGATGAGGAGCGGGAAGACGATGAGGGTGAGGGCGCGGCGCATGATGCGGTGTCTCCTTTAGCCTGTGCTGGTTTGTCGGGTGCCTGTATTGGTATTGGCTGCAACAGCGGGGATATTCTATTGCGTTACCCCCACTTCTCGCCACGAACATCGGACGCATGCTGGCTCCGACCGAAAACTGGACAGAAGAACTACCACACGCCGGGAATCAGTCGGAACCGCACCCGCTGGGCATAGTCCGCGTAGCCGGGCAATTCCGCTCGGAGGGTACGATCTTCCCAGGCGGTCCGGATCACTAGCGCGAGCGCCGCGCCGCCCGCGGGGATCAGGGCCCACCAGGAACCCAGGGACAAAGAGATGCCGGTGAACACGAGTGAGGCAGCGAAATAGCCCGGGTGGCGGATGACGGCGTAAGGACCGCGGTCCACGACGTGGTGCCCGCGATCGGTCTGAATGCGAACGCCGGGCTCGAAAAACCGGTTGACGGTCTGGGCCCAGGTCATGAGGACCATTCCCGCGACCAGCAGAACGTAGCCCAGCCCAACGACCGGCCATGTCATCCGGGACCAATGGAATCGTCCGTCATCCAGGGCCGCGACCATGGGGATCACGATCATCGCCAGGAGCAATAGCCGCACCATGACCTGGTCCCAAGGCTTCGTCCCCTCGTGAACGCGGCTGCGAACGACCAGCATCTCGGGACTGACCCGCCGCAGATACAGTACGACCGCGATTGAGAGCGCGGTGAAGACAAGAAAGAAGATCCAGCCTCGTGTCCAGGTGATGCAGCCGGCGGATGCGAAGAGGAGAAACGCCAGGATCAACGTCGTGGCGGCCAGGCTCGAGGCGGTTGATTTCCGTTTCTCGGCACGCGGCTCCGTCGCCTTGGGGGATGCGCCCACTCGATTTATCTCCAGGCCCAACGCCGACGGCGCTGCCGCATATCAAGCCCAGTGAGATACGGGGCCGTGCCGCATGAAGTTTACAGGTTTCGATCGTCGACGACAGCATGCCGCGCCAGCCCCGGCCGCGTGAGCAAGGCTGTCGGCGGCGCGGCACGAACTCCATGCCCGTATGCGCGCTGTCTCGGGCGGCGTTCAGTCGCCGGTGATCTTCAGTCCCAGTTCCTTGAGCTGTTTCTCCGCCACCTCGCCGGGAGCATCGGTCATCGGACAGATCGCCCGAGCGTTCTTCGGGAAGGCGATGACATCGCGGATGGAGCTGTAGCCGCCGAGCATCATGACGATGCGGTCCAAGCCCAGGGCGATGCCTCCGTGAGGCGGGGCGCCGAACTGGAGGGCCTCGAGGAGGAACTCGAACTTGATCCTGGCCTCTTCCGCGGTCATGCCGAGGATCTGGAAGACCTTGGCCTGCACGTCGCTGCGGTGAATTCGGATCGACCCACCGCCCAGCTCGACGCCATTGAGCACCACGTCGTAGGCCTTGGCCCGGATCTTGAGGATATCCTCGATCGGCGGGACTTCGTTGGCGCCCAGCCGCAAGAGGTGTAGATCTTCGTCCTTGGGGCTGGTGAAAGGGTGGTGCATGGGGAAGGTACCCTCTTCCGGGTCGTGCCCGAACGAGGGGAAGTCGACCACCCAGCAATAGGCCCACTTGTCCTTGGGAATCAGCTTGCGGCGTTCCGCGATCGTGGAACGCAGCCAGCCGAGGTGCTTGGATACGTTCGCCTCCGACTCGGCGGCGAAGCAGATCAGGTCGCCCGGCTTGGCGCCGGACAGCGCCAGCAACTCGCCGACCAGGGCCTCGTTGTCGAAGAACTTGGCGACGCCGGTTTGCAGGACGGTCTTGCCGGCCTCCTGGGCGACTTTGACCAGCGGCAGACCGCCGGCCCCCACGCCTTTCATCTCCTCAGCCAGGGCGTCGGTTTCCTTGCGGGTCATCTCCGCGCCTTTGGGGACGACGATGCAACGGACCACGCCGCCGGCGTCGAGGGCCTCGCGAAAGACCTTGAAGCTGGTCTTGCCGGCCGGCGCGGAGACATCCTTGATAGTCATGTCATAGCGCATGTCGGGGGCGTCGCGGCCGTAGGTCTTCATGGCATCGGCATAGCTGATCCGCGGCAGGGGCAGCGGGATATCAACGCCGATCGCCGCCTTGGAGGCTTCCGCCAGGCAGGCCTCGGCGTGGTGCATGATGTTTTCCGGCTGGACAAAGGCCATCTCCACGTCCACCTGGGTGAACTCCGGCTGGCGGTCGGCCCGCAGGTCCTCGTCGCGGAAGCAGCGGGCAATTTGCATGTAGCGATCCATCCCGCCGATCATCAGCAGTTGCTTAAAGAGTTGAGGCGACTGCGGCAGGGCATAGAAGCGGCCATGGTGCAAGCGCGAGGGCACGAGGTAGTCCCTGGCCCCTTCCGGCGTGGATTTGGTAAGGATCGGCGTCTCCACATCGATGAAGCCCTGGCGGTCGAAGTAATCGCGGATGGTTTTGGTGATCCGGTGCCGCAGTATCAAGGCATTCTTGACGGGCGTGCGGCGGATATCCAGCACTCGGTACTGGAGTCGGAGATCCTCGTTGGTGTCGATGGTGTCGATGATCTCGAAGGGCGGCGTCTTGGACTTGCTGAGGACCTCGACCTCGCGGGCGGCAATCTCGATCTCACCGGTGGGCACGTTGGGATTGACCTTGTCCCCGCGATGCTCCACCTGGCCGCGCACGACAATCACGTCCTCTCCGCGCAGGCCCTGGGCGATCTGATGGGCCTCGGGGGCGGTCTCGGGATTGAAACGCAGTTGGGTGATGCCCCCGCGGTCGCGGAGATCGATGAAGACCATGCCGCCCAGGTCGCGGGAGTTGGAAACCCAGCCGGCCAGCAGCACGGTTTTGCCCACGTCGGCGGCACGAAGCGAGCCGCAGTCATGCGTCCGTTGGTGATATGGCAGTGCCACGATTTTCTCCGTCATGCAGTATCAGCGATCAGCAGGATCCCCACCGACGCCCTTTATATTACAACGCTCGATCTCTTCTTGCGCCACGGGGATTTTTCCGCGTTCCACCTCGGCCACGGGAAGCCGACGCCACACGAGCAGGCCGACGATACGCGGAAGGCCGAGGCTACCAGAGCCCGATCAGCCGCCGGTCGTGTGGGTACTCTCGGGCTTATCGGCCATCCTCAGGTCGAACTCGCCTGCGAACCATCGGCGGAGCAGGGTCTCGGCAGGCTTGCCTCGCGGGGTGTAGTTAAAGTCGACCTCGCCGCCAGGACCGGTATCCCACTCCCACCAGATGATCCCGCCCACGCCGGGCTCATTGGTCCAGGTCTTGATGAACGACTCGTACAGCACCGCTTGTTCCTGCCGACCGGCATCGGTGGCCTTCTGGTTGGCGTAGTAGTTCCAGCCCTCGTGAGCGGCGCCCTCCTGGCTGCACCATCCCACTTCCGTGAAGATGATCGGCTTGCCGACCTCCTCCTGGAAGGTCTTGATGTCCTTCTTGATGGCCGCCCAATTCCTGTCGATCTCCTCGATCGGCGGGTTGGGGCCCGCAGCCAGCTCGTAGTAGCTGGTCATCCCGACGTAATCCAGGGCGTCCCAGAATTTGATCTTCTCCGTCTGGTAGTGATCCCAATTCGCGGAGTAGCCGAGCTTCCCGCGGTAGTTGCGGCGAACCTCCTGGATCACCCGCCGCCATTGGTCGGTGTAGGTCTCCGTCTTGATCAGCTCCGAGCCCACCATCAACAGGTCGACGTGATGCTGCTCGGCGATCTTGGCGAAGTAGACCACGAACCTGGTGTACCGCTTGAACCAGGCATCCCAGTCGCGGTCGCCCGGGATGATCTTTCCTCGCCACTCGTTGTTGCGCGGGTGGGCGAGCAACACAATCGGCATGAGAATGACTCGCAGGCCCTGGGCCTTGGCCAGATCGCAGAGCTTTCCGAGTTCCTTGGCGTTGGCGGTCCGTTGCGAGTCGATGTGCAGGTCGAGGCTGCCGGCATGGTCCTGCCAGCCATGGACCACGAAGAGCACCGAGTTGGACCCCAGCTCGGCCACTTCCGGAACCAGTCTCGAATAGGCGTTGTAGATTCCCGAGCCGCCGTCGAGCTGGATGGCCATACCGCGAAACTGCCCGTTGGCGTGAATCCGCGGCGCCGGTCCGGCAGTGGGATTTGCGGCATTGGGAGGAGGATCCGCCGCACGTCCAACCTGTCCGATCTTGCAGGCGACGGCAATGGCCACGATGGCCACGATACTCTTAAGCAAGGTCCGCATGGGTCTCTTATACAGCTCCTGGGCCGTGTCGGTCCTCAACGATGGCACGAATTGCTGAATGGTAGCAGATCGATGCCATCGATGTCGATGCGCGGATCATCCGCCTTGTACGGGTCGGCCCGGAGCCGATGCAGAATGGTAGGCATCAGGTCGCAGCTTCGGGCGTAAGGTATCGACATGTCGGGAGACAGGCCGGGTCCGGCGAACGCCATTGGAACACGCATCTCGCCCGGCAGGATCGAGCCATGGCCGCCGTAGGGATCGGCAAGCGAGAAATCCCAGCCGTCGGCGGCGAAAAAGACGATGTTGCCGGCGCGCTCGCTGTCGAACATGGCCGCGATCTGCGGGACGAGGTCGGGGTAGCGGTCATGAGCGGTCAGCCGAAGCCACGCGCGGCTGTCCGAGTTCCCGTCCAGATCCGCGGACGGGATTGACGAGTGCTCGAAAACGGTGTGGCCGGTCTCTTGATACACGGTGTGTCGTTCAGGCGGGCCGTCTGTCCGAAGAATGAGCGCGTGCCCGTCGCGAGTGAATACGTGGACTCTGCCGCGGCGGAAACTGCAAGCCGCCATCTCGACCGCGGGATGGGCCAGGGCCTCGGTCATCCACAACGGCAGGGCTGAGCGGAGGTCGTCCTGCACGGCATCGATCCCGCCGCTCGCGGCCTCGGCGTCGAACTGATCCAGGGCCGCGGAGAAGCTCGCGAGCCGCGAACGCTCGTCCTTGATGGCGTTCGGCAGAGGATAGACGGCTGCCCAACGAGAGGCGGTGACCGCGACGGCGTAGTCGTATTTGCCGAGCACCTTCGCCTCCTGGCCGGGCGCAGTGCGGCGGTTGGTCCAGACCGGGCGGCCGGTCGAGCGCTCCAGGAGGAGCGGTATGTCCAGCAACTTGTCGGGCGTGACGCCGACAATTCCATGATCGCTCACCAGGCAGAGGCTGGTCCGTTCGTACATCCCGACGTCTTTCAGGGCCCCGCAGATCCGGCCGATCTGCTTGTCGACGTTGGCGACCGCCTGTTTATACGCATCGCTCTGCGGACCTGCCTGGTGGCCGACTTTGTCAATGGCGGGGAAGTACGCCATGATCAGGTCGGGCCATCGGCCCCACCAGCGGCTGCGCTGGCCCACCAGCTCGAATTGCTGAGCGACGAGGCAGTCCACGCCGGTGTAGTTCTGCGACCACCAATTCAGACCGCTGGTGGCCCAGTTGTCGATCGAATGGGTCACGCCGCGGCGAATCGCAAGCTGGATGTTGACCGAGACGCGGTCGTGCAGGATCTCGTATATCGTCGGCGATGAGGCATAGTCCGCGTCCACCTGCTGATAGCTCGCGATGTAGCAGTAGTTCTCGAATCGGCCCGTGGATGGGTCGAACCACTTGTTCGAAAGGACGCCTTGGTGGCCGGGGAGCCGGCCGGTGATGAAGGTCACGCCGACGGCATAGGTGATACTGGGGATGCAGCTAACGGCGTTCTCGACCCGCGGGCCTCGAGCCAGGATATGGGTGGCGATGTTGGGCAGGCGGCCCTCGGCCAGGGCCTCGTCAAACTCCCGCTCGCCGAGGCCGTCGACAAAGAAGATGACAACGGCCCGCTCCGGTCGGCGGATATCGTTGTCGATACGAACATGGATGGGACGGTCCGCAGCGCAACCCGAGAAAAGGGCCAGCATCGCAACCGCGACCAGGCTGAAACGGATAACCGGCATGGACAGGGCCGAGCGATAGCCACTCACCGGGCAGACTCCTCGCTGATGGACGGCCCCCGGCGTCCCAGGAGGCGCGCATCGAGGGCGATAATCTACGATGCCGGCCGTGGCGGAGCAACGGTTCAAGAAAACCACTTTTCCTTTGGTGAAATCACCTTTAGGCTACGGGCCTTCGCCCAGGAGTAGCCGTGACGCCTGTCGCCAAGAAAAGGTTGATGATGCTGGTCAAGCTGACCGTTTGCGTCATCGCCGTCTGGTATCTCAGCGGCAAGATCACCATCAACGATTACGTCCGCTTGAAGGACTCCCCCAAGGTCCGCCACCTGCTCGTGAGAGAGGTCGGCGAGAACCTGCTGATCCGCGACGCCGCGACCGGCGGCGAGCGGGAGGTGAGGCAGAGCGATCTCGCCACTCAGGAGCAACTGGGCCGCGACGAGCACCCCATCGAGTACGGGCTGCGATACGTTCTGCGCAGCACGGAGTGGTCCTGGGCCGGCTTGGCCCTGTTGGCCATGAGCCCGGCCACGTTCGTCATCGCCTGGCGGCTGCGGCTGCTCTTGTCGGCGCAGAACATCGGCCTCTCCATGCGAGACGCGATTCTGCTGAGCTTCGCCGGCAACTTCTTCAATTTCGCCATGCCCGGCACCACCGGCGGGGATTTGTACAAGGCCTATCACATCGCCAAGCAGACACACAAGCGGGCGGAAGGCGTGACCATCGTTTTCCTGGACCGGGTGATCGGCCTTATCAGCTTCCTGCTGCTTGCCACCGCGGCGATTTTCGTGTCTTGGGGTAAGGACATCATCGGGATCTACGGCAAGTGGGTCGGTTACCTGATGGTGGCTTTTATCATCGGATGCGGTTTCTACTTTTCGCGGCGGGTCCGGCGGTGGATTCGGTACGATTTCCTCCTGCGGAAGCTGCCGTTCGGAGACAAGCTGCAGCGGATCGACGACACGGTCTTCAACTTCCGGTATCACCCCGGAAAAACGACCCTGGCGGTGGCCGTGTCCATCGGGCTGCACCTGCTTTGCGTCGTTTCCTTGTACTGCCTGGCCCGCGGACTGGGGATCGAGCCCGGGCCCACGCGGTCCTACGGCGACCTCTATCTGGCCTGCCTGCTTTGCTTCGTCGTGGGGTACCTGTTTGCAGCCATACCAATCAGCTTCCAGGGCATCGGGATTCTCGAAGCGGTGTTCTATCGTGTGCTCGTCACCGGGGAATGGTGTTCCCCCAACCAGATGATCGCCATGACGATCGGCATCCGGATCATTCAGATCGTGTGGTCACTGCCGGGCATCGCCGTGCCGTGGCTGGGCTTCCAACGGCCGCCGGGGCAGACAGCCGAGGAGGCCTTGGAGGCCGCTGAAGCTCCGTCGGATGCGGGCGTGGTCGCCGGGCAGGAAGGGCCTTCCGCGCTTGCCGGGAAGTAGCATTTGACCGAAGCGCCAACCGGGCCGAGACACCGCCGGATCCGCGACAGCCGCTACGAGTCGCACGGCTTGACGGCCTCCTCCGGCGCTTCTATCCTCTGAGCCGACCGGTATGGACCACACCACCGGCCGGCCTCTCCTCCAAGACGGGGGTGTGGCGCCGCGGACAACCGGCTTACCCAGCAAAGGAGCACAAGAGATGGCGATCAAGGTTGCAATCAACGGTTTTGGGAGGATCGGACGTTTGTTGGCCAGGGTCATGGCCAAGCGGAAGGGCGAATTCGACCTGGTCGCGATCAACGACGTGGGCTCGACGCCCAAGGTCCACGCCCACCTGTTCAAGTACGATACGACGCACGGCAAGTGGGAAGGCACGGTCGAGCACGACGAAAACTCGATCACCATCGACGGCCATCACATCCGCGTGCTGACCGAGAAGGATCCGAGCAAGCTGCCGTGGCGCGACCTCGGCGCCGCGGTGGTCATCGAGTCCACCGGCGTCTTCACCAAGAGGAACGACGGCAAAAAGGCGGGTTATGACGACCACATCAAAGCGGGCGCCAAGAAGGTCATCCTTTCGGCTCCGGCCAAGGACACCATCGACGCCACTATCGTTCTGGGCGTCAACGACGAGATGCTCAAACCGCAGCACACGTTCGTCAGCAACGGCAGCTGCACCACCAATTGCCTGGCCCCGTTGATCAAGGTGCTGGCCGACAATCCCAGCGTATTCGGCACCAAGATCGACGGCGCGATGACGACGATCCATGCCTATACCAACGACCAGCGGATTCTGGACCAAGTCCACGGCGAGGATCTCTATCGCGCCCGCACCGCGGCGATGAACATCATTCCCTCCACCACCGGCGCCGCCCGGGCCATCGGCCTGGTTGTGCCGAGTCCGAACATCCGCCTGGACGGTTACGCCCTCCGCGTCCCGATCATGGACGGCAGCGTGGTCGATCTGACGGTCGCCCTGGAGAAAGAGGTGGAGGTCGCTCAGGTCAACGAGGTCTTCAAGAAGGCCGCGGCCAGTCCTTGCTTCAAGGGCATCCTCTACTACAACACCGAGGCACTGGTCAGCAGCGACATCATCGGCAATCCCTACAGCAGCATCTTCGACTCGACGCAGACCATGACCGTGCCCAAGGGCAAGGGCAAGCTGCTCAAGCTGGTGAGCTGGTACGACAATGAATGGGGCTTCAGCAATCGCGTCTGCGACCTGGCGATCAAGCTCGCGGCGATGCTGTAACCGCCCTCTCAATCGAGCAGACACGGCAATCAGCGCATGTGATATCAATCGGGCCTGCTGATCATCGATCGGCAGGCCCGATTGCGTGTCGTATGCCGGGCGCGACGCAAGATGTTGACGACCGCCGCTGGTGGTCGGACCGGCCGGCCGTGATTCACGCCGATTTTCGGTACGCCAGATATAATCGCACCAGGTCCGCGAGCGAATCCACCTTGAGCTTGCGCATGACATGGGCGCGGTGGACCTCGATGGTCTTGGCGCTCAGCCCCAGGGCCACGGCAATCTCCCGATTGGCCTTGCCGGCCACCACCATGTCCATCACCTCGTGCTCCCGCGGCGTCAACTCACCGAACAGAGCCGCCAGGTCGTCGTGCTTGGCTCGCTCGCTCCGGGCCCTCACGTCCTTTTCGATTGCCTCCTGAACCCGGTCCAGCAGTGTCTGGTTATTGTACGGCTTCTGCAGAAAGTCCACGGCACCGCCCTTGAGAGCCCGGACCGCCATCGGCACGTCGCCATAGGCGGTGATAAAGATGATCGGGATGTCGACACCCCGCTCGGCCATCCGATCCTGGAGGTCCAGTCCGCTGATGCCCGGCATCCGGACATCCAGCACGACGCAGCCCGGTTGCCCGGTCGTATAGGCATCCAGAAACTCACTGGCGGTGGCAAATGTCTCAACCTTCAGAGAAACCGACTGCATCAGACGTTCCAGCGAGGTACGAATGATCGGCTCGTCGTCAACCACGAATACGGTAGGCTCGGTCCCCATCGTCGTTGTTCCTTCGTCCACGAGGTGGCTCCCTGGCGATCCACGGTCAAGCCATAGTATAACGTGGGAATGAATTCCCTTGCATAGGGCTTGTCCAAAAAGTAAAATCGGTGGCAGCGCCGCGGCTTCACGCTGATAATGCGACCGATGACCGGTACGCCTGCTGAACTTTCCCTTGCCGCTGAATGGCTCCGCGACGCGAAAAAGATCACCGTCTTCACCGGGGCAGGCGCTTCCGCCGAGAGCGGCATCCCTACTTTCCGCGATGAAGGCGGCGTGTGGGACCGCTTCCCGCCGGAGCAGTTTGCCACGCCGCACGGCCTCCTCGCCACGGCGCTCAGACATCCGCGGCTGGTAGCCGAATTCCTCCTTGGTCTGATCGAGCCCATCGCCGCCGCCGACCCGAACGGCGGCCATCTCGCCGTGGCCGAGCTCGAAAAACGCGCCCATGTCACAGTTGTGACACAGAACATCGACGGCCTTCATCAGGATGCCGGCAGCACGAAGGTCCACGAAGTTCACGGTTCGCTCTTCGAAATCGTCACCCTTGGCGGCGAGCCCGTGCGCAGGGTCACGCGGACCCAGCTGCGCCAGGTCACCGCCAGGCTGAAGCAATCGCTCGCCCGCCGCTTTGCGCCTTCCAAGGCCCTGCGAGGCGTCCGGCCGATTCTTGGCTTCAATCTTCACGGGCTTTACCGGCCGAACATCGTCCTCTTCGGCGAAGCCATGGCCGAGCCGGCATGGACGCACGCCTGGCAGGCCTGCGAGGAGTGCGAGTGCATGCTCATGGTGGGAACATCGGGCGTGGTCTATCCCGCCGCTATGCTGCCGGAGCGGGCCAAGTCCGCGGGTGCCTACATCATCTCGGTCGGGCTGGAACGTACCTTCTGCGATATCTGGCTCCGGGGCACCGCCGCCACGGTCCTGCCCCTGCTGATCAGAGAGGCCTACAGCTGAGCCGTAACATCGGTCCTGAGCCTGTCCGCGGCGGCGCTCGCAAGAGTCCTGGAGTTGCCCGGGATGCCGACGAGCGCGTCGGCACCACTCCATCATTCCCCCAACGGTGTAAACGCCTGCGAAAGCACCCGCGCACCCACGAAGGCCAGGCCGACGGCCAAGCCGCGAACAATCCACCTCCCCCGAAAGCGGTTGGAGAGCTGCGCCCCAAGCTGCGCCCCGAGGATGACCCCGACGGACAACGCGACCGTGCGATGCGTTCCGCGGCTGAACGCTCCGCTGACGACATGCACGAGCGTGCCGGCCAGAGCCATGATCGCGAGAATCATGTGCGAGGTTGCCGTGGCGACGTGGACCGGAAACTTGAGGATACGGATCAATGCCGGCACATGAACGATCCCGCCGCCGATGCCAAGCAGGCTGGAAACGAAGCCGACCACGACGCTGATGAGCATTCCCGCCGCGGTCCTCGACGAATTGGCCGACCCTGCCGGCGTGCTGGCCTCCTGAGATCCAACCGGCGTCGTTGCCGGGCCGTACCCGGCGCCTCCGCTGACGGCTTGAGGCTCGTCATGACGCGGGCGGTGGATCAAGGCGATCGCGCCGAGGATCATCATCGCGCCGAGGATGGCGTCGAACATCCGGCGTGGAAGGGCCGAGGTACTCATCGCCCCCAGGATGGCGCCGGGAATCGCCGCCATCGAGAACAGCACCGCCGAGCGATAGTCGATCCGCCTTTGGCGGGCATAGGCCAGAGAGCCCGAGGCGGCGTTGAAGAATACCACCGTGAGCGAGATGCTGGTCAGAACCTCCGGCCGATCGTGCGGATAGAGCAGCAGCAGGATCGGAACCAGGATGAAGCCACCGCCGGCGCCGATGACCGTGCCGAATGTGCCGACAACGAATCCCAACAGGGCTAGCCACAAATAGGTCGCCATGGCTTGCTTGCCCGATCGCCCCCCGGTCCGTGCATCGCTTTTACATCCACTATCCCGGCCGTGCAAGA
>Ga0335070_10007527_pt1 | contig 12772 bp, 11 predicted proteins | sample Lox_Sample_13_FD_206722 | JGI IMG/M metagenome (GOLD analysis project Ga0335070, IMG submission 206722) | Soil microbial communities from Loxahatchee National Wildlife Refuge, Florida, United States - Lox_Sample_1.3 | ecosystem: Environmental > Terrestrial > Soil > Wetlands | place: USA...
AACAACTGGCTAGAAGTACGGCCTTGATGACCACCACTTAATCGTGCAATCTCTATGCCGGTCGAATCCGTTTCCAGAAATTGAGTTATTACATGAGGTATTGCTTGCAACGTATTATACAATAGCATTTTTTTAACAGAATCTTACTTCATTCTGTTAAGAATCAAGTGGTGTGTAGGCGACGGGAACGATGAAGAGTGGGAAGTTCCTTAAGCCCTGCTTTTGGTTGTCCACCGGCTGCGAATCCAACTACCGAAGTCATCTAGAACAGAATACATCACGGGAACAATGAGAAGTGTTAAGAAGGTGGATGTGATTAATCCACCGACGACCGCACGAGCCATAGGGGCACGCATCTCGGCCCCTGCGCCGATTGCTAAGGCGAGGGGAAGCATTCCAAAGATCATCGCTAACGTGGTCATCATGATGGGGCGGAGTCTGGTTCGGCCCGCTGTGATGATCGCATCTCTCCGATTCATGCCTCGAGACCGCAGCACCTTGGTAAAATCGATAAGGAGGATGGCATTCTTTGTCACGAGCCCCATCAGCATAATGAGTCCGATGAGTGACATCATGCTGATCGTATCGCCGGTGAGCCAGAGCATCGTTGCCATCCCGATCAAAGAAAGGGGTAATGAGAGCATGATCGAGAGGGGGTCGATAAACGATTCAAACTGGGCTGCCAAAATAAGATAAACGAGGATGATGGCCAAGATGAGAGCTTCTGCCATGTATCCAAACGATTCTGCCATATGCTCTGCCTCTCCAGAGAAAACGACTCGATATCCAGGCGGCATCTTGATGAGAGAAGCAGCTTGACCTACCTTTTCTATCGCCGTACCCAGAGGGAGATTATCGAGGTTCGCAGACAGAACCACCTGACGACTCAGGTCCTGCCGGTCGATCTCCGAGGGAGTAGGCTGCATGGAGTAGGAAACCAAGTCGCCCAGAGGAATGAGTGTGGAATCATTCGAAGATCTTTGAACCGCCAGCCTGAGCTTTCCAACATGTGATAGATCCTCCCTAAGAGAGTTGGGCAGCCTAATGCGGACGTTCACCGCGTCGCCGTCTTCGTCTTCATAAGTGGTAACCGCCTGGCCACCGACCAGTGTCCCCACCGTGCGAACGATATGGGCCGTCGTAATTCCTACGTCAAAAGCCCGCTCCCGATCAACTGCCAGACGGAACTCTGGGATGTCCTGTTCCAGGGTCACCTCAATATCGACGATTCCCGGGATCTCGTACATCTTCTCTTTGAGTGCTGCGGCAAATTTCTTGAGATGAGAAATATCATCGCCCCTGATATTGACGAGAAGGGGCTTCCGATCGTCCATCCTTCCTGCCTCTGTGATCGATGGCAGTATACCGGGGATTTTCTTAAGCCGGTCCCGAGTTTCCTCCTGAATCTCCTTCTGGTTCCGTTTCCTCTCCTCACGGTCTGCGAGCTTGGCATAAACCATGGCATCACGGACGGTTCCCTGGTCGCCTGCTCCGATCGTGGCATAAGTATGTTGAACCTCCGGGATTTCTTTCACCGAGGTTAATACAGCATCGATTCTTTCCCGGGTCTCATTGATCGAAGCATCGGGCGCCGTGGTAAAGTTTATCTGAAATTCTCCCGCATCGTATCCTGGAAAGAATTCACTCTGAAGAAAGAACTTGAACACGATCAAGCCCCCCACGAGGGAAAGAAGGGCAGTTAGAAGGACGATTCTGCGGTGACTCAACGTCCACGCAATCACAACGCGGTATTGATCTGCGGTTCGATCAAACCACATATTGAATCGGTCAAGACCCCTTGCGATGAGATGCCTCTTTCCTTTTCGCTCAATGTCCGGGTCGTACCACCGGGAAGAAAGCATCGGGTCAAGGGTAAAAGAGACAAACAGGGAGATCAGAACCGCGAAGGCCACGGTGATCCCGAACTGGAAAAAAAACCGGCCGACGATCCCTTTCATAAACGCAACCGGGATGAAAACCGCCACAATGGAAAAGGTGGTGGCCAGAACGGCAAGTCCGATTTCACTTGTCCCCTCTCGAGCCGCTTCGAAATGATCCTGTCCGCGTTCGAGGTGGCGGACAATATTCTCCCGGACTACGATGGCATCATCGATGAGGAGTCCGATGGCGAGGGAAAGAGCCATCAAGGTCAATACGTTCAGCGTCATTCCCAGGAAATTCATGACGATGAACGAGGAGATGACCGAGATAGGAAGTGTCAGGCCTGTTATCACCGTCGAGCGCCAGGAATTGAGGAACAGGAAAACGATGAAGATCGTCAAGATCCCACCGAGGATAAGCGTCTCCTGGACGTCGCGGACAGAATCACGGATCATGACCGATCCATCGCGTACAATCTCAACTTTTGTCCCCGGAGGAAGCTCCGATTGGAGTCTGGCGATTTCTTTCTTCACCAGGTCCACGACCCCCACGACGTTTGCTCCGGATTGTTTGAGGATATCGAGGGAGACGGCTTGGACCCCGTTTACAAAAGCCAAGGACCGCTGTTCCTCAATACCGTCCTTAATTTCCGCCACTTCTGAGAGCATGATGGGACGGCCATTGCGCTGGCCGATGACCATTGTCTTGAATCGATCTACTACTTCGGGCTTGCCGGAGACGCGCAAAGGGTACTCGAAGTTGTTGCGGCTGAGCCTGCCGAGAGGGGTGTTGACGTTCTCTGACCGAAGACCCATGACCACTTCGTCCACACCCATCCCAAGAGCTTCGAGCCGCGTTGGATCAATATTGACATTCACCTCGCGCCTCGATTGGCCAACGAGGTCGACCTTCCCCACGCCAGAAATATTTTCGAAACGCCGCTGGACCTTCTTCTCGACCAGGCTGGTCAGATCCTTGGGAGACAGGACATCCGAACGGACGGCGAGAGAAATGATGGGGATCGAAGAGAAATCAAGCTTCTGAACGATCGGCTCTTCAATCGCCTGGGGCAGATCCCCTCGGATGGCATTGACCTTCGCCCGCGCCTCCTGAGAGGCCTCGTTGATCCTCACTTCTAAGTTAAACTCGACAATGACAAGGGAGACGCTTTCACGGGAGCTGGAGGTTACATGCTTGACACCCGAGATGGGATTCACGGCCTCTTCGATCCTCTTCGACACCTCTCGCTCCACGGTTTCGGGTGAGGCCCCGGGATATTTCGTAACGATTGAAAGGATAGGAATTTCCACATCGGGGTACATGTCGATGGCCAAGCGACGGTAGGAGAAAATTCCTAGAACGACCAATGCGAGCATCATGACTGCCGCGAAGATGGGTCGTTTGATTGAAAGATCAGAAAGAAACACCTTCTCAACCTCTATTCATCTTGGCCACGGTTACCCGATCGCCATCTTTCACGTTAAAGCCACCACGAACCACCACCTCTTCATCGATTGTCAGTCCCGATAAAATTTCTACGGAGTCCCCTATGACCGCTCCCGTCTGAACGCTTCGCCGGTTCGCAATCTCTCCCTTTACGACGAAAAGATCTCCTTTTTTTCCAGCCACGTCCCAGGAGAAAAGAGCCCCTCGTGGCACCTTTAGAATGCCCGTCCTTTTTCCTGTGACAATCCGACCCTTGACATAGAGGCCCCCCTTCAACTGTTCTGAAATATTCTTGACCTCGGCCGTTACCTTCACCGATCGATCCGACTCATTCACCACAGGGTTAATAAACATCACTTTTCCTGTAAAAATTTTTCCGGGGATCGCATCGGTCGAAAAGGTGAGCGGAAGCCCCACGCGAACCATCCCCATCTCTGCCGAAGTAACCGTCACGGTTAGGTCTAAGATATGGGTATCCACAATTCTAAACATGATCTTTTGCGAACCCGCGTCTCCGACAAGGTCTCCGACATTTACGACTCGTAATGAAACGACACCGTCCATTGGAGAAAGGATGGTGGTCTTGGAAAGCCTGGTTTGGGTGTGACTAAGATCCTCCACAGCTGCCCTCAGTTGTGCCCTCGCAGCCTCAGTCCGGGCAGCGGAAGCCTCTTTTTCAGTCAGACTGTCATCGAGGGCTTGCTGTGTCACCACGCCGCGCTCTCTGAGCTTCACCTGACGATCGTACTCCCTGTTCGCCCGACTACCTGCCACTTCAGCCTGCAAAAGGGTTGCCTTTGCCATTTCCACTGAAGCACTGGCCTTCTGTAACAAAATCTCTAATTCCCGTGAATCCATTTTTGCGAGGGGAGTTCCCTTCTTTACCCTTACCCATTCGGTGACATAAACATCCGTTACGATTCCAGCATATTCGGACCTCACATCTGCCGTGAATTTTGGAACAAGGGCGCCGACCACGTCGATGCCTTCGCTGTGATCCGCCACCTCCACTTTGGCAACTTCCACAGCGACAGGAGGACGCCCCCGCTTCTTTTCACCCGAGTTTCCAGCTTCCTCCTTGCCGGAGCAGCTCAAGAAGCCTATGGATAGGGCAAGCAGCATCGTTCCAAGTAGAAATCTCAGTATCATTTCATATCCCCGTTCCTTTAACTTTAGAAACGATCAGCCGAAAAATGAAAGCTCAACATCCAATCAACCCTTTTTGAAAATCCCTCTACGGATACATCTTCCCCATGGCTCGTTCCAACTGGGCCTTGGCGACGTTAAAATCACTCAATGCACCGTAGTAGTTAACCCTTGCTTGGGCCAGCAAGACCACGGCATCCAGGACATCGGTTTGTGTCGCTACCTGATATTTATATCTTTCCTCATTCATCCTTAGATTCTCCTCAGCCTGCTCGATGGACTTCTCCGCAGTCCTGATATTTTTTTCTGAAGTCGATAAGTTGAGATAATCACTCTTCACTTCGAAGGTAATGGAATCGATGAGCTGATTTTTTGAATCCTCCGCCTGGGTAACCTTGACCTTGTTTTCTCCCACTTTGAATGCAGTATTTCCCCAATTCCAAAGCGTAAAGGTGGCCAATGCCTGGATCGTCCACCGATCGCTAAAGTCGACACCCCCACCGAGGTAGAAATCGTCGGAGAAACGATTGTAATTGCCCGTAAGATTGATCGTCGGGAAGAACCCACTCCTTGCAATCTTTACATTCTCCTTCGCCTGATCAATGTTCAACTGAGCGGCCTTTACTTCCGGCCTCAGCCGGAGCGCTTCATCAAGAGATTGCTCGAAGGAGAGTGGAAAACCTTTGTATGCAAGAATGTCTACTACCTCGAAGGGTGTATTCACCTCCCTCCTGAGCAGTATATTGAATGAGGCCTTGGCAGTTGCCAGGTCGTTCTCAGCCTTAACTTGGGCCTGCTTTGCGTTAGCCAGACGGACCTCCGCCTGAAGAACATCGTTCTTAGGAACAATTCCAACATCGAAGAAGGCTTTGGTCACTTCGAGTTGAGCCTCGAATTGTTTGACCGCCTGCTCTGCTACATCTAAGAATTTTTCAGCTCTTAAGATAGTGAAATATCCGACCCTCACCTGGAGGACGATATCCCTCTTAATTGTCTCCACCGTTTCCTTCGAAAAATCGACTCCTATCTTCGCTGAACGATACGTAGCGAGGTTAAACCCTCCGGTAAACAGGGGTTGACTGAGGGTGGAACTAAAATTATAGATATAGCTGCTCGTGGGGATGGCACTCACACCCGGTGAGATACCCTGTGCCTGTACTACGCCAATCGTGACCGGGGTGTTATACCAAGAGGCTCCATATTGCCCGGTCAACCAGGGAAGAAAATTAGTGATCGCCTCCTTCCGCTTGAATTCAGAACCGACGACCCCCACCACGGCCGAATGGAGAGCCAAACTCCGTTCCATTGCAATCTTGATGCTTTCTTCAAGGGTAAGAGGCTTTTGTAGTTCTTGCCCCCATCCAATACCTGCAGAGAAAATTGCCCAAACAGCGAATCCGACCAAACATTTCATTCTCATCGACCTACCTCCTCCTTTCCATTTGTTGCACTCCGCTCAAAAAGATTTCTAAAACTGTGTCCAACTTTGAAACAAGTGGATAGGGTTCACGACTGATCAGCCACTCAAAGACAAACGAATTCACGATTCCTACGAAGGCATGGGCCAAATCCCTTGGATCCATGGACCTGAATTCCCCTTTTTTGATCCCCTGCGCGATGACCTCGGAAAGGATGTCGATATAGGAGACCATCTTCTCGTGGACGCCTTTCCCTAACTCATCTTTGACCGTCCACTCAAAACGATTCCGTTCCGAAATATAGATTCTGAAAAAATCCTGGTTTCGCTGGATGAATTCGAATTGAAGCTGAAGCACTTTCTTGATCCTCTCGACAGCCGAATTCCTCTGCGAGAGTTCGCTCTTGACCAAACGGTTGATCTCCTCCACTTTCGCATCGATGAGTGTGAAGTAGAGTTCCTCCTTCGATTTGAAATACTTATAGAGGGTTCCGGTCCCGAACTCTGCTCGCCGGGCAATGTCGCTCATCGTCGTGGGAAAGAATCCTTTGGCCGCGAATACCTTCTCCGCTGCAGAAACAATCTCTTCACGATGTGCCAAATATTCCCTCTCTTTCCTGCTCATCCTTTCAGTCTCCATTCTCATTTACCTTTGACGATTACTAAGAATATTTATTCACTTTATGAATCGGGATTCATTTTATTCTAAAAATAAAGAGGGTGTCAAACTAATTTTTAGCAAACCCCCCTTCGGCGCACATCAAGGATCGACGGACGATATCCTTGGCTCTGGCTTGGATGAGAGCGAGACGATCTTTCCGCTTACCTCCAGAATATGCACGATCACCCCTTCTAAGGACTCAATCATACCCAGGTAAATTGGCGAAGATTTAGGCACGCAGATTCCTTGAATTAACCTCTCTTCATGTACTTCGGAATATCCGTTTGCAATCTTCAGTATAACCCTCCCCTCCTCTCCAATCCGTTGAGCGAGGACCTTACTCTCGGTGGTAATCAGGTTTGGAAGATTTTCGAGAAGTCTCATGGCTTCTTGAAAGACATCGTTCACCTCCTTGACTGCTTGATCACTGAAGAGGATATGATTTTGAGACTTGACCCCTAACCGACCCAAAATTCCCTCGATATTGTAAGCCATGCGATCCAGGCTGGAGGCAATCGAGAGATAGGGTTTTGCCCACTCCTTCCCTCTCTCGGTCGATGGACTTTTCGAAATAATGAAACTGGTCAACTCCGAGGAATAGTGGTGAACCTTATCTTTGACCTCTTCCACGTCTATGAGTGATTTCTCGGCAGGCCTTCGAAACCCGTCGAAGGCCAATGCTAGCATCTTTTTCAGGCTCTCACAGACCGGAATGATCTTGTCCTTTATTTCTATATCCATCTTCCTCCCCCCTACTATTCTCACAAGAAATAATATCCAGAATCTATCTTTTCCCCTTTGGGATGCAAACTTGCTCCCGTTCACCCGTGCCAGCGAGAGAGGCGTTCCTTCCCCCATCAGGCGGCGTGAAGATCAGGCTCATCTAAAATAGTTTTAACTGATCTTTCGGCTCCTCTTCCCCCTTTTTTTCCGGGAAGAGATTGATTTTCCCATATACACCGTCATGGCCCGGAATAATTGACACCTTGCCCTGCCTCATTCGGAGAATCCCGTCAAGGACATTCGGTGGGACAAACGAGGCCAGCTCGTCGGGGGTAGCATCGAGAAGAATTCTAAACTCTGATCCTCCTCTTTCAATCAACCGTTCGTACTCAGCTTCGACCCCCTTTGTTCCGACTCGAACACCAAGTGCCCCAGCTATGATCTCCTCCAGCGGAATGAGATGGATTGAAGGAATAGCATTCTTCGGAATAAAACCCTTCTGACGATCGGCCAGTTCCTCCACACGATGCATCACCCCGATGGTTAACTTCTTGTGGCAGGCGGGGCAGAGGTACTGGTTTTGTTTGGTTTGAGAAGGAGAGAATATCACGCCACATTGGCGGTGCCCATCGTAATGATATTTCCCTTCCTCGGGGAAGAATTCGATCGTGAAGAGAAGCTTCCTCCGGTCCTTTTTCCGAATCGCCTCAGAGATCTCATGATAATCCAGTACTGCATCGAAGGCATTGGCTTCCCTTCCCAGCCGGTTCGGGGAGTGGGCGTCTGAATTGGAGATGAGGGTAATGGGATCCAGTGCCGATAGCCTCCAGTTCATTTCAGGGTCTGAGGAGAGACCTGTTTCAATCGCATGAATGTGAGGAGATAGCTCTCCGAAGCATTCTTCGATGCTGTCGAATCCTGAATTGGCTCCGAAGATCGAAAACCACGGCGTCCAGGCGTGAGCAGGAATGATCAAGCAATCCGTGGAAATATCCAAAATCATCTTCGCCAATTCTTTTGCGCTAAAGCTGAAAATAGGCCTTCCGTCCGAGGAGAGTTTCCCAAGGTTTCCCAATTTAGAGCGAATGGCCTCTGCCACTTCAAAACTGGGGGCAAAAATCAGGGTATGAATGCGCCTCACCTTTCCGTCCTGACTGTAGATATTGCTCGCCTCTGTGGTCAGAATATACTGAACGCTCTGCTCCCCCTTCCTCAATTTGAAGAGGCCATTCCCCAGGGGTTCTAATTTCGATCGCAGCTCTGCGAAATACGTTGGGTGGGTGAAGTCTCCTGTTCCGAGAAGGGCAATTCCTTTTTTCTTTGCCCACCGAGCAAGGGTCTCGACTTCCATATCCTTGCTCGTAGCCCGGCTGAATTTGGAATGGATATGAAAATCGGCGATAAATCGCACGCACATTACCTCAACGCAAGTACACGGTAAAAAAAGTCTGATAGTCACGTAGTCGCTTAGTCGTATAGTCAAATGACTACCAGACTACCAGACTACCAGACTATGAGACTTTTATATCGCAAATCCTATGCACTGTGCGCCCTTTGTGAGGCGTTTCCGAAACATCTCAACCGCTCGATGGCTCGTGTCTTCTCTCGGTCCCTTACCCTCGCCTTTCCATAATGGAGTGGCAGGTGCGCAATGCCGGTCTTCATTTTGTACTATCCCTGCTATAGCGAACGACCTTGAAAAGTAGTCATTGCGAAGACCCCGCACTCGATGCGGGGGAAGTGGCAATCTCGTGAGATTGCTTCAGTTCGTTCGCAATGATATATGAAGGGTTCAATTTATTTAAGTCGTTCACTATAAACGTTTAGACCTTTTTAGAGCAGGTGTAGATTTCCAATCCTTACCCTTCGGAGTCCTTCTCTTTCAGCTACCTCTTTGCAGCGAATAGCCAAGCCCCTTGTTGTCACGGGAATATCTTTGAAAAAGAATTGAGGGTAAAAAGCTGTCCCACTCTCCTTCTGGAATTCGGCATCCATTGACGCAGATCGTACAGGACTTACCCGAGGCATCTTGCGGAGGTTGATCGACGAGTTGAAAAAGTCTTCTTGAATGGCGATGCGCTTCTACAATAACGGGGGCAATCACCTCTTTCCCCGATCGAAGACATTCCAAACAGACCGGTAAGGTTTCAGAAGAGGGCATCATCGTCCCTCCACAGGTAACACAAACCTTTCTTATACGGACAGTTCGATCTTCTGGGTAACGCTTTTTCACCTCGTTCGAAAACCCCACCCTCTCTCTATCATGTTGCAAGATAAGCCATGGATGTCTTCATGGAATGCTAAGAGCAATGCCTTGACTTCCTAACGGGGTTCACTCCACGACCTTATAGACGACATCGTGTTCTCTCACCCGGTCTTTTATTTTTATTCCGATGTCTGCCCCCGGCCCGGCCTCCGGAACATTTTTGTTCTCAATCTGCATGGAATCGACGCCCTGGGTGACGTCGGTCGTATGGCCGACGATATGGATGGTATCTCCAACCTTTAATGACCCCTCTGATAACCGTATCGCTGCGACACTGATCTTCCCGAAAAACTTGATAACCTCCCCGACTTTTTTCTCTTCCATCTTTCTCCTCCTCTTAGAATTTGATACGTTCGACGGCGCCAAGTCCCAATTCTTAAACGGGGTTAAGAGCGCCGCTCAGTATCAACCCTGAGCATACCCCGGGCTTCAGGCCGGGGAGCCGAAGGGTTGAATTCGACTCCTATCTTTTCGAGTCCCTTCAGAACCTCTGCCGTTTCAATTCCCCGCAGGCATTCAAAATCTTTGCACTGGAAAAATCTCTCTTGAGGGCAGGGAGAGCAAGGGATTTCTCTCCGAACGACAAATGTCCTTTCCCCTTTCGGCGACCAAACCCTTTGATCCGTTGGACCGAAGATGACAAGTGTTGGAAGTCCCAATGCCGCCGCCATATGAGAAACGCCAGAGTCATTTCCAACGTAGAACCAGCATCCTTCCATGACAGACCCCAGTTGGAGAAGAGTCAGGCCCCTTGCCATAATGAATTCGGTTGGGCTCGCCCCTTCAAAGGCCCTCTGGACTTCCGGCCCTTCGGCCGGGCCGAGAATGATGAGGATTCTTAAGCTGGAATGATCCTGAAGCGTGCGAGCAAGGTTTATAAACTGATCCAGGGGCCAGACCTTCTTCTTACTCCCACTTCCAGGATGGAGGATGATCACCTTTGATCGTTCTTCTGGGGCCACCCCTTTGCTTTTCCAGAAATCCCTTGCCCATTCTCGGTCTGACTCGTTCAAATGCAGTCTCGGATTTGAATCAGAGGCGGGAAGCCCGAATGAAGCAAATTGTTTGAGAAGATGATCCGTCACGTGGACCTTCCCATTCCAAGTGGGAAAAGAATTGATAGGAATAATTTGGCCCTGACAAACCCTTCTCAGATTGCCCACGACCGTCCCTCCCCCATCTCTTCCGAAGACGACGATCAGATCAAATCTTCTAAAAAATTCGCAGAACGTCAAGTCCAGTGTCCCCTCGCGGACAAAAAAGGTAGCCATTCCCTTCTGATCGATGGAAAAAATCTCCTCTGCATAGAATCGCTTCTCCACCAGTTCCAAAATTCTTGGATATCCCATGGCGGCCGATTTGGCTTGCGGAAAGACCTTTCGAATGGTCTCGAGAGCAGGTAAGGCAAGAATGAAATCCCCAAGAGCTCCCTGGTGAACCACCAGGAACGATTGAACCGCAGGCATCTCTTTCGAACTGGACGAAGTCATGATTTACCTTCATGCCGGTCAGGAGATTCTTTCGAGACGCTTTCGAACGTGCTCATCGTTTGGCGTGACCCGTAGGACCCGACGATACTCCCTTCTTGCCTCTTTCCATCTCTCCTGATCCTCATACAGAACACCCAAATTGATCCTTGCAAAGAGATAGTTTGGGTTGATACGAAGGGCCTTCTTCAATTCAGCCGAGGCCTCTTGATATCGCTTCCGGTCACTATAAAGAAGAGCCAAATTATAATGGAGATCTGCATACTGAGGATTGATCTGAACTGCTTTCTTCATATACCGAAGGGCTTCGCGGGTACGGCCCATCAGACCGCAGACATAACTGAGGTTTGCATACCCCATCCCATAGAGGGGGTCGATCTTCAAAGCCTTCTGAAATTGATGGATCGCCTTCAAATATACTCCTTGATAGTAATATACTGTTCCGAGGTTCGCATGAAAGCTGAATTCATCGGGTATCAGGCCAGAAGCCATTCTAAGCTCTTTGATTGCCTCCGTGAACTTCCCTTGCTTGGCCAGATAGAGGCCGATTAAGTTGTGAAACTGCGCATAGGGATGGCTGAAATGAATCTTCTTCAGGGCTCTTTCTGCTTTTTGATCAAGGTGAACCTTCCCTCTTTGCCACACCCCTATCTTTTTATAATAGTCTCGATAATAGAACTGATACATGATTGCCCTATGAATTCGAGCAGCCCCTTCCTTAAGCTTTCCCGTCTTGAGGTACAAAATCCCTAGGACATGCTGAAGAAAACCATCCCTCGGATGCCGTTTCGTTTGGGCGAGGAAAATCTCTTCGGCCTCCTTCCATCGTCCCGTTTCAACATTCAAGAAACCCAAATTGACGAAGGCCTCCCGATACCGTGGGTTCAGGTGGAGGGCTTCTGAAAAATGGCTCTCTGCCTTTTCCATCTCTCCTGAGGCCATCCAGACAAGGCCGAGCAGGTGTTGAAGATCCGCATAATGGGGATGAACCCGGACCTCTTCCTGTATCTCCTTCAAAATCCGCTTGTCAACTGGATTCCGTCTTGTTCTCATCCGCTTCTTCCTTCTCCTTCGCCTCAATCGGGACCCATTGGCCCTTTTCTTTTCTCCAGTTCAAAAGTTGAAACATAACATCCGTCACACCGGGAATGTTCCTTACCTTCTTTTCAAAAGAATAAAGGGTTTTGACCGCTAAGTCTTTCAGTTGATCCTCATCCGCATCGGGAGAAACATAGGAAAGCTGGAAAATTCCACGGATGTAAACCACGCCCTTCACCGTCCCGAAATCCATCTTCGAATAATTGATGCTGGTTCGGACTAGCATTCGCCGCAGATTTGATTGGATCGCAAAATCTTTCTCTAACATGTTAACCTAATCAGTGTCTTCCAAACTCAAAGGGGAATCAGGCTCTTCTTCCAGCGCGCGCTTGATCGCATCTAACAACTCCTCAGGGTCGTACGGCTTCTTGATATAAAAACGAGCCCCCAGCGCCATGGCCTTTTCCTCCGCATTCTTCTCCGGACTCCCCGTCAGGAAAATCACGGGAATGGTAAAGGTGTGTATGGAGCGTTTTAATCTCTGGGCGACGCTGAATCCGTTCCCGGCGGGCATGCGGATGTCGAGGATGATGAGATCTGGTTTTTCCTTGTGCGCCATGAAAACACCCTGAGCCCCGTCAAAGGCAGTGGCGACCTCATATCCAGCTGCCTGCAACCGGATCATCAGTCCCTTGACAATGTCCCGC
>Ga0335070_10007528_pt1 | contig 12771 bp, 11 predicted proteins | sample Lox_Sample_13_FD_206722 | JGI IMG/M metagenome (GOLD analysis project Ga0335070, IMG submission 206722) | Soil microbial communities from Loxahatchee National Wildlife Refuge, Florida, United States - Lox_Sample_1.3 | ecosystem: Environmental > Terrestrial > Soil > Wetlands | place: USA...
GTCTACGGCCGCCTGTCGCCTGAGGAAATCGGCGCGCTCCTCACGGCGCACTTCGCTCCGGACTGCATCGCCGGTGCATCAGTCAGCGTGGATTCGGCGGGAAAACGTGGGCGGAATGGACGTTCCCCCCGAGCCAAGCCAGCGAAAACAGTGCCCAGGGGCGGAATCGAACCACCGACACGGGGATTTTCAGTCCCCGTCGTGGAATGGCCAAGTCCTCGAATGCACGGCAGACGGCGAAGGAGGTGGCGGACTGCATCGCCGGTGCATCAGCGGTCCCCGGCCACGCGCCACGGAGAGAGCTCACTGGTGCGTTTTGGCGCCGGTTCCGAAACCCAAGCGGATCCGGAGGTCGATCCGTCGCGGGCCTCACGGAGCCGCGCCGCGGCTCGGGCGAAGCGACGTTCGAGCTGCTCGACGATGCGCTCGTGCTGGGCGAGGACGGACGCCGGGTCGGGCTGGGTGAAGATGCTCCGCACCAGCGTCGCGACGAAGCTCTGCGGCCTCGCAGACCGAGTCCACCTCGGCGTCCATGAGGCGGATAACCATCTGAGACAGCAGCTCCTTGACCGCGTCGTTGGGCGCCGCGTCCATCTGCTTGCGGAGCGAGTCGAAAGCATCGATGTTGATGGTGGCCACCGTGTTCGTTCCTTCCTTGGAAATCCGTTTGCCGACGGTTTCCTGAAGGATGACGCGGTGGTCGCTTCGCTCAACTAAGCGGCCGGTGCTCGAACACCACCTGCTGGGACACTACTCAAGCAAACGGCGCGCGGGATCGAGGAGCCGAGCCGCCCCTGGGCGGCGGAGCGGCATCGATTTGGCTTGATTCCGGTCGAGTCGCTCGGCCGTAATTCGGCAGTCAGACCCATGCTCCCCGGGCAATCCAGGCACGCCCAACGCCGGTGCGAGGCAGCTCCGGTCGCCCTCCTCCTCGCGGTCTGGGCCCTCGCGATAGCACCACTCGTCCACCCCTTGCTCGCGCACGGAGTCCCGTTCCTCCGCCAGAGCGCGGACGAAGGCTGGGTCCACCACCGGGCATCGGGCCACCCACCTGCGACCCCTGCGCTTCCGGGAAAGCACCGCCACGCGCCCGGGGCGCCCGAACATCTCCGTCTCGCATTCTTCGCCGCCACGCCTCCGCGGGACTTCGAGACCACGGTGCTGGCCTTCCAGTCTCCTCCCCCCGCGTGGATCCCCGCGGTGACGGTGCCGCGCCGATGGACGCAGGAGCAGCCGCAGGCACCGTGAGCCGGCGCGGGGTTCCCCGTGTCCGCTTCGGTCTCTCGCCGTTCCACCGTTGTTCGCCGTGGGGGAGTGAAATGCCCCGATCCACGCGGGCGTGCCTTGCGTACGTCCTGCTGGCGCTGGTTGCGTCTGCGCGAGCCCAGCCCGTCACCTTTCCGTCCGAGCCGTCCGAGGCGCCCGCACGCTCCTCCCCGGCTGAATCCGCAGTGCCGCAAGCGGAGTCTGCTCCTCCTGCGCATCCCAACGCCCAGCCCGCGCCATCGACGCCGAACACCGGGAGAGCGATGCTGGGCGAGGAAATCGAGGTCGTGGGGCACTACCTCAACGAGGTGGGCACCTCCAGCTCGGCGAGCGCGGGCACCTATACCAGCGAGCTCATCGAGGACCGGCCACTCCTTCGACCGGGCGAGGTCCTAGAGCTCGTTCCCGGGCTCATCGTCACGCAGCACAGCGGAGCAGGGAAAGCGAATCAGTACTTCCTGCGCGGTTTCAACCTGGACCACGGGACGGACTTCGCGACCTATGTCGAGGGCATCCCGGTGAACCTTCCGAGCCACGCACACGGCCAGGGATACATGGATCTCAACTGGCTCATTCCCGAACTGATCACCCGCGCGGACTACTGGAAGGGACCGTACTACGCCGAGAACGGCGACTTCTCCTCCGCGGGCGCCGAGAGAATCTACTATGCGCGCGAACTCCCCCAGATGCTCTTCCTCGGAACGTACGGCTCGTACAACTACGCCCGGGCCCTTGCGGCGCTCTCGCCCGAAGTCGCCGGCGGAAGGCTCCTCTTCGCCCTCGAGGGAGCGCATCAGGATGGCCCCTGGGAGGTCGGGGAAGCCTTCTGGAAGGTCAACGGCGTGCTGCGATGGACTCGCGCCTTGGGTAACGGAACCCTGAGCCTTCTCGGGACGGGTTACTGGGGCCAGTGGAACGCGACGAACCAGGTTCCCCAGCGCGCCATCGACTCGGGCTTGATAGACCGCTTTGGATCCCTCAGCCCCTCCGACGGCGGGTGGACGCACCGCTTCAACCTCTCCCTGGGGTGGGAAGGCGAGATCGCAGGGGGACGGCTGAGCGCGCAGATGTACGCGGTCAACAACCAACTCGATCTCTTCTCCAACTTTACCTACTTCCTCGAGGATCCCATCAATGGCGATCAGATCGAGCAGACGGAGCGCCGGTGGTTCGAGGGAACTTCGGGGCACTGGACCTGGAACTCGATGATCGCGGGCGCGGACGTGACCTGGGAGGCCGGCTGGGATGCCCGGCTCGACCAGATCGATCCTCTCGGCCTCTATTCAACGGCCGAACGGAGGCGCCTCGCGACGACGAGCGTCGACAAGGTGTTCCAGGCCAACGGGGCGCTCTGGGGCCAGGTCGGAGCGAAGTTCACTCCTTGGTTCCGCGCTCTCCTGGGACTCCGCGGAACGGCTTATTACTTCGACGTCAAGTCCAACAATCCGCTGAACTCCGGAACCGCTACCGCCGGGCTCCTGCTGCCGAAGGCGACGTTGACCTTCGGCCCCTGGGCGCGCACCGAGTTCTTCGTCAACTTCGGCGAGGGGTACCACTCCAACGACGCCCGCGGAATCACCGCCACCGTGGACAGCAAGACCGGCGAGCCGATCTCCCGGGTGACCGCCCTGGCAAAGTCGTTCGGAGGCGAGGTCGGGGTCAGAACGGAGCTCATTCCCCACCTCCAGAGCTCGCTCGACGTCTGGATCCTGTACCTCGAGTCGGAGCTGGTCTGGGACGCCGACGAAGGCACCACCGCTCCCTCGGCTCCGACGCGCCGGATCGGCGTGGAGTGGGCGAACAGCTACCAGCCGTTGCCGTGGTTGCTGTTCGACCTGAACGTCGCGTGGTCACAGGCGGTCTTCACGGGGGACGACGCGACCACGGGTGAGCTGAAAGGCCAGCCGGTCCCCGAGGCGATCGCCTGGACCGTGGCGGGCGGCGTCACCGTCCGGCAGCTCGGTCCATGGTCCGCGAGCCTGTTCCTTCGCTACTTCGGCCCCAGGGTCCTGTGCACGGAGGGTACCTGCGGTGGAACCGGGGGGCCCGCCAACGCGACGCCGATCTCCTCGACCTCGAGCACGCTCCTGAACGGCCAGGTGTCGTACCAGCTGACGAAGAACGTGAGGTTGACGCTGGAAATTCTGAACCTGCTCAACCTCAAGGCCAACGACATCACCTACTACTATCAGTCGCGCCTGAAGAACGAGTCGCCGGCACAGTACCCGGACGGGATCTTCGACTACATGGTCCACCCCTCCGAGCCCATCCAGTTCCGCGGAACGGTGACCGTCCGCCTCTGACACGGGGGCGAGGGCGAGCTGCCAAGGCACGGTCAGGCCGATGCCTTCTCGCAGGCCGTGGCGCAGGTTCGACAGCTCTCCATGCACCGTCGGCAGATGTCGTGGTGTCCCGCGTGCGGCTTGCAGGCCGCCTCGCAGTCCCGACACACCAGCCCGCAGGCGCGCGCGATCTCCTTGAGGCGCGCCGAGTTCTGCGCCGAGGCGGTGACCAGGGTTCGGCACATCGCCACCATGAGGTTGGCTGAGCGGGCGCAGTTCGCCAGGGACGTGTCACCCGTGGCGAGCAGCTGGAAGCAATGGGCCTCGCACAGCTCGCCGACCTGAACGCAGGCGCTGCCCAGCTGGACCAGTTCCGGCGTGGGGCTTCCGGCCGCGGCTGAGCCGGCATCGGAGGCCGCCCTCGAGGAACCGGCTGCAGCGAGCGCTCCGGCGGCAACGACGAAGTCGCGTCGATTCATGAGACCTCCCGTCTGCGTGACACCGAGGGAAGGATAGGCGAGGCACGAACCCAGCGACCAGCCGGAGACAGGCCCGCGACCGCGTGAGACGTGCAGCACGCGGGGGAGCGAGAACCTCCTCAGCTCCTGGATCTCACTCGTTCCCTTGTTCGCGATGCCCGAGCTCCGGTGCCGGGCACGGGCAAGGCCGCGGAGTGCCGCACGGCGACCACGCGAGCTCCACTGCGAAGATCTTGCCGGGTTCATCGACCCGCGGATCTTCACGAGCCCCGAGGATCGAGACGCGACAATTCGTCGCACCTCCCGCGGCACGGGCCGGCGTCGCAAGGAGATCTGTTCGGCCCCTGCGACATCATGCCCCATGGTGTCCGCTCGCACGCTAAGTGAGCGGGGTGCAACCCAGCGTCGTGTTCATTCGAGGTCGCCGCGAGTCGCGATGAACCGTCGCTTGGCCGAGAAACCCTGATCAGCAGGTGTTCCGGCGCCTTGCCATCGCCGGCCCCGCGCGCGCATCCTCGTCACGTTGATCTCGAAAGTCTTCCGGACCCTCCCCATCGTCGCTCCTCTCCTCGCTGGCTGCATCCACGGCCCGCCAACGCTGAGCCGTTACCCCGATGGAGCACCGGAGCCGCTGGAGAGCTTGCGTGGGCGCGCCGTCGTCCTCACCTTCTGGGCCGAGTGGTGCAAGCCGTGCCTCGAGGAATATCCGGTCATCCGTTCGGTGGTCGAGGCAGCCGGCCCGGACGTGGACCTGAGGGCGGTCTACTACCGGGAGGATCCGGGGCCTGGATCGGCCGTGTATCGCTGGCTGGCGGGGCAGCCCGAGCTCTCCCGCCGGGTGTGGTGGCCCAGCCCGTCGGTCCTCGACCGTTTCGCGATCCGTGGCCTCCCCCACACGCTCGTCCTGGCGGCCGACGGCAGGGTGGTTCGCGAATTCGACGGAGCCATCGTCGGGGAGCGGGCGAACGACCTCCGCGCGGCGCTGGCCCTCGCACGACCCGCCGGCTGAATCACCGGCTCAGAAGCTGTAGGCCACGATGCCCTTGGCGAGCACCGAGGCCACGAGCTGATTCCCGTTCACGTTCTGGTAGATGGGGAAGGCCAGCTCCCCGTAGACGGAGAGCCGGCCGAACGAGATTCCCAGGCCAGGCGCGACGAGGACCCTGACGTAGCCGGTGTCGAGGTAGTTGGCCTCCGGCCCGGAGTCTCGCATCCGGTACGAGCCGAGGACCTGGAGCACCGGGGACAGCTTCACGCCTCCGCCGAGCTCCAGGTCGAGGTACGCACCGAGGCTGGTGTCGAACTCGGCGCCGGGGTTGTATCCATCCTGGGTGGCGAACGGCCAATCGAGCTTGGCGCTGACGAACCAGTTCACGAGACGGTTCGAGGTGATCGCCCCCAGGTGGTAGATGCCCAGCAGCAGGTCCACCGAACCCGAGCCGATCTGCGTGTCACGATCGAAACCCGCCTCCTTCCACTGGCCCGTCGGCAGCTTGAAGCCGAAGGTGAGCCCCGTAGAGAGGTCCTCGGAGAAGCCGGTGTAGACGCCCTCCAGCCGGATGTCTCCGAGCGAGGAGCTCTTCAGGTCCTGGATCTCGCCCGTGTCCTCGTCGGCGGTCACGAAGTTGCGGTACCAGTAGGGAACGCGGGCAATCACCCCCCAGGAGCGGTTGAACTGGGCAATCGCTCCCAGGGTGAAGAAGTTGGTCCGGATCAGCCGGTCGGAGTTGTCCTCCGCGGGGGCCGAGCTGGTCCCGTGCCAGTTCTGGTTCTGGCTCTGCCAGTCCCATTCGACGAAGGCGGTCACCCCGACGTCGGTGGGGTACATCAGCGGGCCGCCGATCTCGAACACGCCGCAACCGCAGGCACAGGCGCGGGCGCTCTTCGGGGCACCGACCAGCACGGCCAGACCAAGCGCGACCACCGCACTGGCGCGGCGAAGCAGTCCTCGGGTCATTCGTTCCCTCCGCCGGCCGTATCCCACGGCGATGGCGCGGGCCCAGTGCGACACGTGGACGCACTTCTCCGAGCAGAAGTGACGAGCGACCACCGTCGTCCGTGACGCAATCTCGTGGCGCGGGACGCGTTGCCGCTCTCCGGAAAGGCGACGGCCCGGACATTGCGCCCGGGCCGCGTTCACGACCGGAGTCGGCCTCGCTTCAGGCCGAGCGGGCGATGGTGGAGCTCTGGACCACGTAGTCACGGACCAGCAGGGCACCACCGGCGAAGTAGCCGAGGACGAGAAGGGCCCCGGCGAGGAGCACATTCGAGCGACGGCTGGAATCCTGGAAGATGCGGGACAGCGACTCGGTCTGGGCGTTCATGGCGGCCTCTCCTCCCGGCGTCATCGCGCCGGACGCGCCGATCCCGTTGCAGCGCCCGTGCCCCCTGCATCCGGACACCTTCCCTAGGCGTCGCGGGCATTTCGCGCGCCAGCGCACATCCGCGCCGGTGCGCCGCCGGAGACAGGCAGCCGGGTGGGAGGTGCTCGCGAGGCAACCCGGCGCGCCAGACCAACGTCACCGCGCCGGATCGAAGGATGGATCGTTCAGGAAGGTCGAGTCGGTGAGCGCCTCGAGGAAGGCGAGCACGTCCGCGATCTCCTCCTCGTCGACCTGAAATCCACGGATGAGACCCGACTTGGCCGGGTTGAGACGTCCGTCTCCGGCGTACGGACCTGAGGTGATGACTCGCCCGCCTGCTGCGTAGTGCAGGATGACTTCGCGCAGGGTCGCGATGCTCCCGTCGTGCATGTAGGGGGCGGTCAAGGCCACGTTCCGGAGGCTCGGGGGCCGGAAGAGCCCCCGGTGCCTCGGGTTGAGGGTCACGTCGTAGAGTCCCTGGTCATAGGGCGGATAGGCCCCGGTGTTGCCGACGTTGTAGAGGCCGTTGTTGAAGAAGGGCGTCGTCAGCGTGTCGGGAGTCGTCCGGGCGTCGCGGTAGGACACCGTGAGATTGGTGCCTCCGTGGCAGTGAAAACATTCGAACTTCTCTCCGTTGAAGAGGGCGAGACCTCGCTTCTGCTGTTCGCTCAGGGCACTCGTGTCCCCTGCCTGGTGCCGGTCGAACGGACTGTCGGCCGAGACGAGCGTCCGGCAGAAGGTCGCCAGCGCGAAGATGACCTTCTGGAGCGTGACGCCTCCGCCCGAGCCAGGGAAAGCCGCCTTGAAGAGCGGGAGGAGGACCGGGTCCGTCTCCAGACGGGCCAGAACTTCTTCGCGTGAACCGTCCGTGATTCCGAGCTCGACCGGATGGTCGTTGGTGAGGGGGACGACGATCTGACCCTCGAGCGTGAGGAGGGCGTTGTTCGCCCAGGTGAAGGTCGCCGCGTAGGCCGAGTTCTGGAGAGTGGGACTGTTCCGGAACAGGACCTCGCCGGTGGATCCAATCGAGGTCGTCCGACCATCGGTGAAGGCGAGTTGCTGAAGGTGGCAGCTGGCGCAGGACTGTGTTTGGTTGGCCGACAGCCGCGGGTCATGGAAGAGGCGACGGCCCAGCTCGATCTTGGCCTGCGAGGGCGGGTTCGAAGACGGGATGTACGGGAGCTGCAGTCGCTCCGGGATCCGGAGAAGGGCCCGGACGTCCTCGACCGAGTCGTGCGGCCCGCAGGACGCGAGGCAGAGCGAAGCGATCGTGACGAGGCAACCCCTCCTCACGGAGTGAGCACGGAGAACACCGCGTCGCTCGCCGCAGTCGCGATGCCGGTCGTGATGTCGAGCCCGAAATGGGGGAAGATGATGGGACAGTGGGGCTGCATCGGAGACGAGTGACACTCCACTCCCGGGCCCTGGCCGATGACCTCGAACGTGTTCGGGTCGTAGATCGGCGCCTGGAAGTCGAGCCCCGCGAGCGCGGTCTTCACGTCAACCTTGACCTTGTCCTTCTTCAGGTCGAACCCGGACAGCCGCACCGAAGGAGTATTCACGAACTCGCAGCTGTTTCGATCGGACAGCGCGTTCCCACCGGTGGGTCCGCAGTTCCGGCTCCCGATGTGCATGTATCCATCGCCGGGCGCACCCGTGCTGTCGAGCACGGTGAAGTTCATCACCCAGTGCCGGTAGCCGGTTGCCCAGCTCCAGTACATCTCCGCGAGCGGAGAGGGGGCTCCCTCTGGTGTGTTGTTCGCGATCACCGACTTCATCAGCAGCTGGGGAACGCCGACATCGAAGCTGACGCTGGCCACCCGGCCGAGCTGAGTCGAGCCGGTCACCGCCGGGTGGGTTCGCGCCGTCCCCTCCGAGTAGGCGATGGCCGTCGCCGCACAGCTCCCTTCGGTGTTCCCCGTCAAGTCCACCAGCGAGACGGCGCCGGTGGAGTCCGAATACTGGAACTCGTTGCTGTCGAGGGTGTGAGAGACCTCGGTACCCGCGGAGTCGAAGAAGTGCAGGTTGCTCACGTAGAAGCGAAGGTCACTGAGCCCCACCGTGTAGCCGCCATCGACGCCAAGACCCGATACAGCAGTCGTGCATCCGATCGGCTGCGACCCGGCCATGGGAACGAACGTCAGGGCGAAGGTAGCCGTGGCTTCGGGGGCCGGCTCGGTATCGCATGCAGCGGCCAGGATTCCTGCGACGATCGAGGCGGAGAGCAAGACGGAGCGAAACTTCATGGGCGGCCCCCTCTGGAAGGTGACTTCTTCTAGCTTCCTCGCCAGCCTCGAAACGTGCGTCATGGGGCCGCAGCAGGAAGGTGTCGGGTGATCGGGACTCGGCAAACGAGAGCAATCGATGCGGCGATGTGACGCAGCTTCGACCGGGCTCACGGGCATCTCTGGCTACGGCGACTGGACCTGCACCCTCAGGGTGTCGGCGATGGCCTGAACCAGCGCGTCCGCCGCGCCGTCCCGGAGGGGATCGACGCCGGTGAACCACTGGTCGTAGGCGAGCACCACCCGCGCCGAGCGGGCGGCCCCTGGCTCCTTCAGCACCACCGGAGAGCTGCTTCCGGTGTTGCTCACGAAGGGCACGCGCTGGTCGATGTCCGCCTCCGACTGCAGGACGAACGCCTGCGCAGCACCGCCGCCGGCCGGGGTGGCCGTTCCCTCCACCCAGACCGTGTACCCGCTCATGTCCGGCGACGGCAGACCCTCCGCGTCGTCGTCGGCGGGGTCGAGGGTGACGGTCGCCTCGCAGTAGCTGTCCGCCGGAGGCTTGAGTGTGCCGGCGTCGATGACCTGGCTATCGGCGTGGGCGAGGTCGTCCACGTGAGGGACGCCGATCTTGGTCGGGCTCCCCTCGGTATGGGCGTGAGCCACACCGATGGGGGAGAGCAGCTCCAGCGCTCGGCGCCAGGCGGTCGCCGGGCAGGCGAAGATCTCCACCGCCCCCACGGTCACCCAGGCCCGGGTGAGCATGATGTCACCGTTGGGTCCGGTCACGGTGCGAGGCATCCCGGTCTGGCTGCCCGCCGAGGCCTGGTGGACCAGCCCGATATTGACCGAGACGCCGGGCTCCTCGCTGGAGCACGCGGCCAGCGCGAGGAGAGACAGGGAACTCCACTGCAGGATCGATCGGATCATCAGAGGTCCACCACCAGCGAGAGAGAAGCGTAAGTGCCTTCGGAATGGACGCCGGTGAGGTGGTTCACCACCGGGACCTTGGCCGCGAGCTGGAGCACCCAGTCGGTCGCCGGACTGAGGAGGACGGCCGGGGAGAAGAAGGCGATGAATCCGCCGGTATCCGGCGAGACCTCCCCGTTCTCGTGCCACACCCCGTCGAGCCGGGCATCGGTGCCCGCCCTCAGCGACAGCCAGTTCCAGGGCTGGAGCTGGAGCCAGAGCGTGCCGCGGCCACTGGCCCCGGGTTTGAGCCCCTGCCGGCCTTCGGTGGGGACGTAGCCCAGCACGCTGGCATAGAGCGACAGCGAGCCCACCAGCCGTCCGTAGTACGAGACGCCGAAGATGCCCCACCAGGAGCCGGGCCCGGCCTGGATGTCGGTATTCAGCGGCTCGCCGTCCGACCCGTACTGAAGCGGTGCGGTGGGGAACCGCATCCCCCCGAGCAGCGAGAGGAGATGCCGGGAGCTGAATTCCCGGTCTCGCCAGAGAACGAACTTCGCCACGGCCTCGATGTCGCCCAGGTTGGTCGCGTGGGTCGTCGAGAGATCGAACTGGTTCATCGTCCGGAAGAGGACCGGCACCGTCACCGACAGGGCGATGGCTCGGCCGAACGAGTAGCTTCCCCCGAAGGTCAGCGACCACTCCTCGACCGAGGAGCCGCCGTCCTGGGCCGTGCCCTGGGACTCGGTCCGGTACTGGCCCTCGCTGAACACCCGAAAGCGACCGCCGAAGGGCTGCTCCACACCGAGGCTCAGCAACGTCGGGTCGCCGCAGCCGCAGCTGGCACAGGCCCGACTCGACGCCGGAACGAGCCCGACCGCCAGGGCGGAGAGCAAGGCGCCGAGGGCTGGTGGCGGTAGACGCATCGGCATTTCACTTCTTCCACGCCCCACCGCAAGAGGGCCGCGTCAAGAGGACGCACCCTGCAGCGTGCTCATCTTCCTCGGCGTCCCGCTCGTGGCCGGCGCGGTCACCCGTGCCCGAGCAGTGCCGTCGAGTGCCGTCGCTATGAGGGCCGTCCTCCAAAGGCAGCGCCAAGAATGAAAGGACTGGAGGCCCGCAATCGATTGCGGGGCCTCTGAAATCGGCCCTCCAATTGGCCCGCAAGTACGCCGGTGAATACGCTCCTGGATCGGGCGTACTTGTGGGCCACTTCGTGGGCGGATAGCCGGGCGGATTCGGGCGGCCTCTCCCGGCCATTCCGCGCCCTTGGCTCCTAGCCAAGTCTGGTTCGTGCACACCACCGGTAGCACCCCCGAATTTCCCGCTCACGCCCTCACAACCACATGACTGAGGGCGTGAGCGGGAAACCGGGGGTTGGGGACAGGACTGGAGGGGGCGGGGCGAGGGGATCAGTCAGCGAAGAGGTGCTGAGAGAGTACTGCGGCAAGGAAGCGAGTGAGGAGACAACGGATACGAGGGCACGGACCGGAGAATCGAAGAGCGGGGGCAGCCGAGTGGGAAGCCGCTGGTGTTTAGAAGACGCTTGCACTCGAGAGAGTTCCTTAGGTGTTCGGGAGAAGCGGGGGCCGGCTTTCGTTGCGGCATCGGCTGACCAATCTCGAGAGCGGAGCCGAGCGTGTTGCCATGATGGACCCTAAACAGGCTGTTCTGGTACCATGTTAGGGATGCAACGGAGCCAAAGCCAGGACACAAACACGACACGCGTATCGGTCTACCTGAAGAACTTCCTTGTTGAGTGGTGCGACCAGCGCGCCGAGCAGCTCCGGGAGAGTCGACAGGCTGCGATTGTCGAGGCCGTTCGAGACCAGTGGAACCTGTACGGTCTGCCAGCCCACCTCGAAGAAGTCCTCCTCGCCGAGAAGAAGAGCAAGGGCTACGACAACCGGACCTACCTCCGTTACGTCGTGGCACTCCATGCCCAGACGCTTTTCGATCGGCGGCGGGAGACCGAACCCGCCAAGTCACCCCGAGGAAAGTAGGCCCTGATGACTGACCGAGAGCGGGACTTCGAAAAGCAGTTCGGCCTGGACTGGCGGATGAAGATCTCTCGGGAGCGGGAGATCTACGCCGAGCCGATGCTCGACGCCGAGAACATCCGGCGCGAGTTCGGGTGCTCGCGAGCGAAGGCCTACGAACATCTCCACGCCGCTCTGGCTCACTTCGGAATCGTCCCGGAGGCTGGCAAGCAGCTCCGGATCCGATGGAGCATCTGGCAGCGGTACAAGCAATCGAGAATCCCATGGGCAAGGGTAGATATCGGCTCACCAAGCGTGGCCTGGTCTGGTACGCGCACGTCTACGAGAACGGCACGCGACGTCAGGTCTCGACCCGTTGCACCGACCTCAAGGCCGCGGAGCTTTCACTCCGGCAGCTCGAGCGGGATTTCGCCGATCCTGCCCACGCAGCCGCGAAGAAGGCCTCGCTGAGCGACGCCCTCAAGCTGCTCCTCGAACGACGCACCGAAGAGGCCACCGCTGGACGGCGAAGCCACGAGACCGTTGCCTTCTACAGACGGAAGGCCGGGCACCTCACCCGGATCTTTGAGCACCTGGACGACGGCAAGTACGCCCCGTTCCTTCTCGCAGGCCTGAGGGCAGCAGACGTCGATCAGTACATCTCGCGCCGCCGCTCGGAGGCGGTGAGCGACCACACCATCGCCAAGGAGCTGGTCACGCTCCGGGCCTCGCTGAAGCTCGCCAAGCGCGCGGGCATCTGGCTTGGCGACCTCGACGCGCTTCTCCCGGCGGGCTTCGCTCCGGACTACCGGCCAAGAACGCGCGCGCTCTCGACCGAGGAGCTCGCGAGGCTGCTGGCGGTCCTGCCGGCTGCCCGAGCAGCCCAGGTCGCCTTCATCGTCTCGACCTCGGCGTGCTGGAGTGAATCGGTCAAGGCCTGCCGGTCCGACGTTCAGCTCGATTCCGGCTGGGTGCACGTCCGCGGGACAAAGAGGGCCGCGCGAGACCGTCACATCGTCGTCCGCCACCCGGCGCTCTCCAGCCTCCTCGCGTACGCGCTGGAGCACGCACCGGGTGAGGAACTTCTGTTCCCCCTCTGGAGCAACGTCCGCCGCGATCTTCTCCTCGCCTGCGAGCAAGCCGGCATCGCGCCATGCTCCCCGAATGACTTGCGCCGCACCTACGCCAAGTGGATGCGGCTGGCCCGCGTGCCTGCCGAAATCGTCGCTCCAACCATGGGCCACCGGGACACGCGGATGGTCGAGCGC
>Ga0335070_10007530_pt1 | contig 12770 bp, 11 predicted proteins | sample Lox_Sample_13_FD_206722 | JGI IMG/M metagenome (GOLD analysis project Ga0335070, IMG submission 206722) | Soil microbial communities from Loxahatchee National Wildlife Refuge, Florida, United States - Lox_Sample_1.3 | ecosystem: Environmental > Terrestrial > Soil > Wetlands | place: USA...
CCGGAGCGGCCGGCCGATCTCCTGCGCCCACCAGGCGAGGTCTTCCACGGCGTAGGCGTAGACGGCCTTATCCGGTCCGCCGTGGGCCCGGCGATCCGCCTGGTCGTCGCCGACCAGGTTGACGCCGCGGGCGGCGACCCGGCCGGCCACCGGGGATTTCCATATCGCGCTCCTGGCGGGACGACCGTTGTATTCGAACTCGCGCGGCAGACCGACGCTGACGGAGAGCACCTTGGCACTGCTTCCCATACGGACTCCCTTTGGGGAGGTGGTGGGACCGTCCATTCACCAGCGGCCGAAATGGGAGCCGCCATCGACGTACAGGATGTCACCGGTGACCGTCGCGGCGCCGGTCAGGTACATGACCGCATCCGTGATGTCATTGACCGTCGACGGCCGCCCCATCGGCGACAGGTCTTCCATGACCTCCTTCGGGGTGTCTCGATGCAGCGGCGTGGAAACGACGCCGGGCGCGACGGCGTTCACGCGGATGCCCTCCTTCGCGTACTCCATAGCCAGGTGCTGGGTGATCGTTTCCAGGCCCCCTTTGGTGATCATCGGGACCGCCGCCGTGACGCCCCGGATCGGGTTGCGCGCCAGGGCCGCCGTAATCGTGACGATGCTCCCGCCGGTCTTCTGCGCCAACATTTGCTTGATGGAGAGCTGGGTGACGTAGAGGAAGCCCTCGAGATTCGTCGAGACCAGCGACCTGAAGTCCTCTGCCGTGTAGTCGATGAACGGCTTGGTGAAGAAGATGCCGGCGTTATTGACCAGCACGTCGATCGACTGGAAGCGGGAGAGCGCCGTCTCGACGACCTTGGCGGCAGTGGCCGGCTCGCCGATGTGGCCGTCCACCAGCGCGACGTGCTCGGACGCCGTGACCTCGGTGGATTGGGTCACTTTCCGGGAGTTGGCCACGACGTTGAAACCCCGTTCGACAAACCCATTCACGATTCTCGCGCCGATCCCCTGCGAAGCGCCGCTCACGATGGCTGTCTTCCACGCGCCGCCCATGGTTGCCTACCTCGGACACGTCGTACGACTCAACGCCACCGGCTGCGCGAGTGGGCTGGCATGTGCCCGGCTCCCCACGTGAAGAAGCGGATGGTCACGCCGCTCAGAAATCCGCGTCCAGCACGATGCGGTAACGGGCCTTGCCGGATTCCAGCCGGGCGAAGGCCTCGTTGATCTTGCTCATCCGGTAGTGCTCTGTCTGCGGAGTGATATTGTGCCGTGACGCAAAATCGAGCATCGTCGCGATCGCCACCGGCGAGCCAGTCGGCGAACTGGAGACGCTACGCTGTTGCAGCATCAGCGAGAATACTGCGACCGGAATCGGTTCGAGCACGGCACCCACGACATGCAACCGGCCGTTCGGCGCGAGCGTGCCGATCATCGCCTCCCAGTCGAGCTTCACGTTGACGGTGCCGATCAGGAGGTCGAAGCTGCCGCCGAGCTTCTTGATCGCCGCCGAGTCCCTGCTCGAGACGACGTGATGTGCCCCGAACCCCTTTGCCTCGTCGAACTTGCTCTCGCTCGACGTGAGCGCGGTCACGTCGCAGCCGTACGCGGCAGCGAACTTCACGGCCATGTGCCCCAGCCCGCCGATGCCGATGATGCCGACTCGATCGGTGGGCTTGGCGTACATGGCCAGGGGCGCGAAGACGGTGACACCCCCGCACAGGAGCGGCCCGGCTTCGGCGAAGTCGAGCTTTTCCGGCAGCGGGATGACCCAAGCCCAGTGCGCGCGGATGTGGGTTGCAAACCCGCCGCGATGACCGACGATGGTCGGTTGCACTTGCGGGCACAGGTGATGGCTTCCCGACAGGCATTGGTGGCAGTGCATGCAGCTCCCCGAGTACCAGCCGACGCCGACGGGCTGTCCGACCGTGAGCCCCTTGGCATTCGGACCGACGGCCGTGGCCCGGCCGACGACCTCGTGGCCGAGGATCGCGGGGTATCGCGAAATGCCCCACTCGTCTGTGAAGACGGAGAGATCGGAGTGACACAGGCCGCAATGTTCCACAGCAACCTCAACGTCCTCGGGCCCGAGCGGTCCGAGATCAACGGTTTCGAGCACCATCGGCTGTTTCGCCGACTTCGCAACCCAGGCCTTGTAGGGCATCGCGTCTTCTGTTGTATAACTGCGGCCGGATTGGACAGCGGAAGTGGACGCCGACTGTTTCTGCTTCACTTCGCTGCTTGGCATGTTGCGGGTTTGGGTCGAAGTGGACATCGCTATTCCTTTCTGCGGTTTCGCCGTGGATCGGGCGAGCGTCAAGCGTCAGACGACCTTCGTGACAGGTCTAGCTTCGACCAGGTTGATTGCGACGTCGATGTTGCCCCGCGTTGCTTTAGCCCGCATTCTTCGCGAATAGAACCCGCGAACAATACGGGCTTAAAGGGAAACCCTTATGGTTGGCGACCAGGAATGGATTCCCTGGCCGTGATGTCCGAGTTACTCCCGAGGCGACGGCCTTGTGCCCAGGTGCGTACACCCGTCGCAGGGTCTACCTACTCGCGCCCCTCTGACGGTCCGGGGCACGTCCAGATAGATCTATTCACAGTGCATTGGATAGGCCATCCACGCCTCCCCCAGTGCCAAGCACTTACCCTCAGCAGGGGTGCTGAAACTTCAGCATTTGCTGAACTGTCGGCAGGAAGACGCGGCCTCCGAGGGGGAGTGCGGCCGGTTCGGGTTGGGCAGGCGGCGTGCCCTGACGCGCCAGGTAAATGGAGCTGCCTCTCCGTCGCCTCTTCCGGCATGTGTTCCCGAGTCGGTGGCTCATTTCGTTAGAACAGGTAGGCTCCTTCAGAAGAGGCAGACCACATACCTTCGACGGCACAACACGTGCATCCAGCAAGCACTGTGGTGAATCCTAAGAACAGGACAGCAGGGGGCTGTCCCCGACTGGCAGTAGCCAGCGGTCAATCGAACGTGGAGAGTGTAGGAGGAAACCCATGAAGAAGTTCATCGTGTTGTTCGCCGTGGTCCTGCTGGCGGTCGCCTCGGCGACCCCAGCGCTCGCGCAGCAAACCCAGGCCCCCAAGGGGACCGAGGGGCCGGACATCCGGAGGCAGGAGCCCAAGGGCACCGAGGGCCCGGACATCCGCCGCAAGAAGGAGACCGCCTCGGCGGTGGCCCCCAAGGGGACCGAGGGTCCTGGCATCCGGAAGCAAGAGCCCAAGGGCACCGAGGGCCCGGATGTGCGCAAGAGCGGGCAGAAGCAGACCCAGTAGCGGAGACATCGAGCGGCACCGAGCGCCGGTCGGGTCGCCGACCGGCGCTCTTTCTCCTTCACTCCTTCCGATGAAGGACGCGACAATGAATTCGCTGCCGGCAATCCAGCGCGATCGCGCAGCCGATGGAGGGACTCGCAATGACTGCCCCGCCAACGGTTGACCGGTCGTGGGAGTTCCGGATCGATCGCCCTGCGGAGGGAACGGTGGTCGTTCACCTCTCCGGGAGCTGGCGGCTGCGCGATCGACTGCCGGACACGGCCGACATCCAGCGGGAAATCGATGCCGGGCCCCCGGTTCATCGCCTGAGCTTCGACACCCGAGAAGTGACCGGCTGGGATAGCGGCCTCCTGAGCCTCCTCTGGGAGATGGCGGAGCACACCGCTCAGGCGGGGATCGAGTTGGATCCGGCCGGGCTCCCCGCGGATGTCCAGCACCTCCTGAGCCTGGCCTCCGCCGCTGAGGCGCCCGGAGCGCCCCCGGCACCCGGACAGTCCTCCTGGCTGGCGCGGGTGGGGACGGCCGCGTTGGCGGCGAGCGCCGAGGCTGGTCGGATGCTCGGCTTCGTCGGCGAGGCCGCCGTCGCCTTCGGGGCCTTCATGGGCCGGCGGGCCCGCTTCTTGCGGTCGGACCTGGCCCTGTTCGTGGAGGAGTGCGGGGCCCGCGCCCTCCCCATCGTCAGCCTGATCAGCTTCCTGGTCGGCGCCATCGTGGCCTTTGTCGGCGCCGCCCAGCTCCAGCGGTTCGGCGCGGAGGCCTACGTCGCGGACCTGGTAGCGATCGCCACGGTCCGGGAGCTGGGACCCATCATGACCGCCATCATCATGGCGGGGCGCACCGGGGCGGCGTTTGCCGCGCAGCTCGGCACCATGCAGGTCAACGAAGAGATCGATGCGCTGCAGACCACGGGGCTCTCGCCCGTGGAGTTCCTCGTCCTGCCGCGGGTCCTGGCCCTGAGTCTCATGACGCCTCTCCTGACCGTCTACGGGGCCGTGCTCGGGATCCTGGGGGGCGCGTGCATCGCCGTCACCGTGCTGCACGTCGGTTTCCTCGGCTACTTCCACGCCACCCTCGACACCCTGAGCCTGGCCGACTGCGGGCTGGGGCTCGTGAAGGGCGCCCTCTTCGGCGTACTCGTCGCCCTCGCCGGGTGCCTGCGCGGGAGCGAGAGCGGTCGCAGCGCGGCGGCGGTGGGGCAGGCGGCCACCGCGGCCGTGGTGCTCGGGATCGTGCTCGTCATCGGCGCGGACGCGCTGCTGGATATGCTCTTCCATGCCCTCGGGGCCTAGCGTCGAGAGGCTGGCGATGCCGGCGGAATACGAGTCCTGTATCAGCGTGGCCAATTTGGACCTGGCCTACGGGGACGTGGTCATTCAGCGCAACGTGACGTTCGCCGTGCAGTGCGGCGAGATCTTCATCATCATGGGGCGGAGCGGCTGCGGCAAGAGCACGCTGCTCCGCCACCTGATCGGGCTGCACCAGCCCGTGCGGGGGGAGGTACGGTATCACGGGGAGAGCCTCTGGGGGAGCGCGGAGACGCGGGAGCGGCTGATGGGCCGCTTCGGGGTGCTCTACCAGCGGGGCGCCCTCTGGAGTTCGATGACCTTGGCCGAGAACGTGGCCTTGCCGCTGCAGGAGTTCACCCAGCTCTCCCCGAAGGAAATCCAACGGGTCACCGCACTCAAGCTGGCGCTGGTGGGGCTGGCCGGATACGAAGCGTACTACCCGTCCCAGCTCAGCGGGGGGATGCAGAAGCGCGCCGGGCTCGCCCGGGCCATGGCCCTCGACCCCGCGATCCTGTTCTTGGACGAGCCCTCCGCCGGGCTCGATCCCGTTAGCGCGAAGCGGCTGGATGACCTGATCCTCGAGCTTCGCGACGGGCTGGCCGCGACCGTGGTGGTGGTCACCCACGAGCTGGCCAGCATTTTCGGTATCGCGGATCGCGCGGTGTTTCTCGACGCGGAGACCCATACCCTAATCGCCGAGGGCAAGCCGAGTGTGCTGCTCCAGGAGACGACGCATCCCGCCGTGCGGGAGTTCCTCACGCGAGGGTCCGCGGCACCGTCGATTCCGCCGGCTCCTCGGGCGGAGGAGCGGGCGGCGGTCCCGGCGTGTGCCGGGAGGCATCCGGAGGGGGCAATATGAGTACGCGGGCGAACCCGAAGCTGGTGGGGGCCTTCGTCGTGGGGGCGGTGGCCCTGGCGGCCGGGGTGGCGCTCCTCCTCTCGCGGGGGGCGCTCTTCGAACGCACCGTCCCGGTCGTCATGTTCTTCGACGGCGACGTGCATGGCCTTTCCGTGGGGGCCCCCTTGGACTTCCGGGGGGTCCGGGTCGGGCAGATTACCCGCATCCAGATCCAAGTGGGATCCGGAGGGAAGATCGCCGTGTACGGCCGCTTCGATGAACAGCAGCTCCCCGGCCCCGGCCCCGAGCGGGCGCTCGAGAGGCTCGTCCGGGAGGGCCTCCGCGCCCAGCTTGCGGAGCAAAGTCTTGTCACCGGGCAGATGTACGTCGGGCTGAACCTGCTGCCGACCACGCCGGTCACGCGGTACGGATTCGACCGATCGGCCTTCGAGATCCCCACGGCGCCCAGCCCGCTCCAACTGGTGACGCAGCGCGCCCTGGGGCTCCTCGCCAAGCTGGAATCCCTGGACCTGGGGAGGCTGATCAACACCGTGACGGCAACGGCGGAGGGCGTTAACCAGCGGGTCCGCTCCGCCCAGGTAACCGAGACCCTGCGGGGCGTCAGCCGGTTCTTCGGTGACGCCGATGGCCTGGCCCAACAGGCGGGTCCCGTCCTGGCGTCGCTGGGACAGACCGCCGACTCGCTGGGGGCCACCTCCGACACCACCCGTCAGGCCGTGGCGGAGGCGGCCAAAGACCTGCGGCGACTCGCGCGCAGCCTCGAACGGGCCTCCGGCTCGGCGCAGGCGCTGCTCGCAGAGGGTCAGAAGCTCGTGGGGGACGTGGATGCGCAGGTGGACCCGCTGGCGGCCTCCGTCACCGACACGCTGGCCAAGGCCCAGGGCACGCTGGCGGGCGTGGACGGGGTGCTCGGCGAGCGGTCGAGCCTCGGCTACCGGCTCGGCCAGGCGGTCCAGCAGCTCACGGCGACCGCCCGGTCCATCCGGGAGCTAGCCGACTACCTCGACCGGCACCCCGAGGCGTTGCTCGCGGGCAAGGGGGGTGCGGGAGCCAAGTGATGTGCCCCCATCGGCCTCGCGTGGCAGCCCTGATCCAGAGCGCCCTGCTGATCTGGGGGCTGGCCGGGTGTGTCGGGAGCAGCGCCCCGGCCCGGTACTACGTGCTGACCCCGAGACCGGAGGCGGCGGGGGATCCGCCGGGCACGCGGGGGCCGTGCGGCCTGGCTCTCGGCGTGGGACCGGTACAGCTGCCCGATCTGCTAGACCGGGCGGAGATCGTGACGCGCCGCCTCGCCGACGAGATCGACCGCGCCGAGTTCGACCGCTGGGCCGAGCCCCTCGCGGATAGCGTGCCGCGCGTCCTCGCGGAGGACCTGTCAGCACTTGTGAAGACCGAGCGGATTGCCATCTTCCCGTGGGATCCCGAGCAAGCCGTCCACTACCAGATTGTCGTGGACGTGCTGCGCTTCGACGGCACCCTCGGAGGCGAGGTGGTGCTGGATGCCCGCTGGCGCATTTTGGCGGGCGACGGCGCGGAACGCGCGGTCCGCCGCTCGGTGCTGACCCAACCGACGGTCGGGCCGGGGTACGAAGCGCTGGTGGCGGCCATGAGCCGCACCTTGGAGGCGTTCAGCCGGGAGATCGCCGCCACCCTCGAGAGGCTGTCCCGGACGGGACCGGGTGGCCCCCCGGGGGATCTGCTTTCTCCGGCCGGGATGGATTCGTGCGCCGGTTGAGAGAGCGGCTCGGTCCGTGACCCGTGGGGGTAGGGCAGGCGCGGGGCTGCCTCCCTGCTCGTCGCCAAGTTCATCCCCGGCCTGAGCACAGTCGCCCCGCCACTGGCGGGCATTACGTGCATGCGGCTGGGCCGCTTCTTGCTCTTCGATGGCCTGGGGGCGCTCCTCTGGGTCGGGGGCTTCGTCGGCCTGGGCCTGCTGTTCAGTGAGCAGCTGGAAGGGATGGCGGCGCTCACCCTGCGACACCGCGGCATCGCCCGCGTGCGACCTCTCCTGGGGGGCATCCAGGGATGGCGGGAGCGGGGCTTCCCGTTTCAAGCGCGCGGGCCGTATGAACAACGGGTTGGAGATGTCGAAGGGCGTGTCGTGCGCGCGGCGCGTCACTCCGTGTCGCCAGACGGTGCCGGTGTCGGCCGACAGCGGACGTCCGTCGTGGGGGCCCATTCAAAACGAATCTCCGCATGCGTCAGGCCGCAATCTGTCACCTGTGGCATGATCGAGGGGAAGACGGACAGATGGGGAGGCCCCTCGCCAAGGTAGCGCTCCTCGTGGCGGCGTCCGCGGCGTATCTCGGCCTGGCCGTGCTGGCCCTGGGCGGACGAGCGGCGTTCTTCTCCCACCCGGCCCTCGTCGCCCTCGCCATCGTGTTCGTCTGCCTGGTGGGGGCCTCCGTGGGCACCGAGGGCAACGTGAGCCCGGGCGTGCGCGAGGACCGGAGCAATCGGTGGGTCCTCGCCGTCTTCGGCCTGATTGGCCTCCTGGACGCCTACTTGCCGGCCTATACGGACCGCGTAGGCCTGTGGACCATGGACAGCGAGGCGATCCGGTGGATCGGTGTCGTCCTCTTCGCTGCCGGGGGCGTGCTGCGGATCTGGCCGGTCTTCGTGCTCGGGCGCCGGTTCAGCGGGCTGGTCGCGATCCAGCCGGGGCACACGCTAGTCACCCGCGGCGTCTACCGTTACATCCGCCACCCCAGCTACCTTGGGCTGCTCGTCAATGCGCTGGGGTGGGGCCTCGCGTTTCGCTCCGGGCTCGGCGTGTTGTTCGCGGCGCTCCTCGTCCCACCTCTCCTCGCGCGCATCCACGCGGAAGAGCGATTGCTCCAGGCGCAGTTCGGCGACGTGTACGCGGCGTACTGTGCCCGAACCTTCCGGTTGATCCCGGGGGTGTACTGAGCGGGCCATCCTCCGGCCTCGCACGGCTCCGCAGGATGCGAGTGGCAGGACGCTCTCATTGCCCGTGCGCGGGGGAATCGGGATGGATCCGACGCGGGAGACCACGCGACCCAGGAGAGGCCACACGCGTGGGAGGCGGCGCGGCTCCCGCCTGTCGCCTGACCCATTTCCGCACTTGGCCAAATCGCCCGCCGATTGACCGGCGATCTCGTTCGCAGAGGAGGGATAGACATGCCAGTGGACCCGCAGTGGGTCGGCAAGACGGTGGCGACGGTTCCGTCCTTCTCTATGAGACGTTTCCGTTCACAGACACTGCGGCGGCGTACAAGTACCTCGAGTCGAACGCGCAGATCGGGAAGATTGTGATTACCATTCCCTGATCCAGCCCGCCTGGCTGCGTCACCTGCTGGGGATCGAGCGTGCATGGAAGGACGGCGCTGCGTCATGCCCAGCCAATTGTGCGCGGTCGGCTGCGGATCGGAGCCGCTAACCCGCATTATTCGCGAACGCGGCTCGCGAGTAATGCGGGCTTAACAGAAGGCCTTGTGGTTGGGGGTCCAGGACGGATCACGCCTCGCTGGGGCATCTCGACAGCGTGTCCATCCCGCGGACCGCGGGATGGGTAGCCGGTGCGCCTCTTCCCGTGCGTCGTCCCCCCACGGAAATCACGTTCGTCATTTAAGCCCGGATTATTCACAGTTGCTTCGTGAATAATCCGGGCTAGACCGTCTTGAAGCGGTGTTTGTTAATTCCCAGTGCTCTGATCTTTGAGTCCAGCGTCTGCCGGGGGATCCCGAGCTTGGCGGCGGCCCCGGACGGACCCGCTACCCGCCCTCGGGTTTCCGCCAGGGCGGCCTCGATCATTGCCTTCTCGTTGGTCGCCAGCTTCTCGGCGAGCGGCTGGCGTGCAGGCCGAGCGTGAAGCGCCGCGTGCGAAAGCCAGCTCTCGTCGACTGAGAAGGTCTCCGAGTCACACAGGATGACCGACCGCTCGATCACATTCTGAAGCTCGCGAACGTTCCCGGGCCAGGGATACGCCCGGAGCAGATCCAGGGTCTTCCGGTTGACGCCGCGAAACCGCCTTCCCGCCTTCCTGGCATAGCGATCGATGAAATACTCGACCAGCAGGGGGATGTCCTCTCGCCGCTCGCGTAGGGCGGGCATCTCGATGGGGAAGACGTTGAGGCGATAGTAGAGGTCGCTCCGAAAGGCGCCGTTCGCAATGGCCGCCTGCAGGTCCCGATTGGCGGCCGCGAGGACCCGCACATCGGCGCGAATCGATTGGTTGCCCCCGACCCGCTCGAACTCGCGCTCTTGCAGGACCCGCAAGAGGGCGACCTGGGTCTCCGAAGGCAGCTCGCCGATTTCATCCAGGAAGAGCGTCCCGCCGTCCGCCAGCTCGAGTCGGCCGAGCCGTCGGTGGGTCGCCCCGGTGAAGGCGCCTTTCTCGTGTCCGAACAATTCTGATGCGATCAGGGGGGCGGGAATCGCGGCGCAATTCACGCTCACGAAGGCCCGCGCGGCCCGGGACGACCGCTTGTGGATGGCGCGGGCGATGAGCTCTTTGCCCGTGCCGGTCTCCCCGGTGATGAGCACGGTGGAGTCAGTGGGGGCAACCTTGGCGACCCGCGCCAGGACTGAGCGCAGGAGCGGTGAGGCGCCGACAATCTCCTCGAACATGGAGGTCTTGTCGATTTCCTCGCGAAGGGCCAGATTCTCGTTCTGGACCCGCTCTTCCGCCTGCTTTCGGTCGTCGATGTCGGTCCCCGTGGCGTACCATCGAAGGACGTGTCCCTGCTCATCCTGCAATGGGTTGAACCGGATGAGAAACCAGCGATACTGGCCGTCCTTGCGCCGTGCACGCTGCTCCAATTCGAAGGGAACTCCCCGGGCGAGCGCCTCTTGGCGCTGATCGCGGAGTCTTTCCACGTCGGACGGATGAAAGATCCGCTCCCAAAAGTCTCCCGCGTGAACATCCTCCAGCGCGAGGCCGGTGTACTCGAGCAACCTTTCGTTCGCATAGAGGGGATTTCCATGCGCCCCCAGGACCAGGATGAGCGCAGGGATGGCCTCGACGATCTGCCGCACCTCTCGTTCATCCTGGCGGATCCGCTCCCCGGCCTGCTTCGCGGTGGTGACATCCGACACCGCCCCGACGAACTCGAGTCTGTCCGTGTCATCCCTGACCGCATGCGCCACCACGTGCACATGCTTGACCAACCCGTCCGGCATCAGCAGGCGATGCTCGACATCCAGATCCATCCCGTTGCGTATGGCGCGGTCGAGCGTCTGCTGGACGAGGGCACGATCCTCCGGGTGCACTCGCTCGAATACCAGCTCGAGGGAGGGCTTCCTCGCGCGGTCGTATTCGAGCATCCGAAACGTCTCCTCCGACCAGAACAGCTCGCCGCTGGAGACCTGCCAGCCGAAGCTGCCCGTCAGACTCACGCGCTGCGCCTCAGCCAGGTAGGCCTCACTTCGCCGTAGCTCCTCTTCTGCCCGCTTGCGCTCGATGAACTGGCCTATCTGGCTGCCGATGGTCCCCATCATGTCGAGCAGGTCCTGGTCGGGCTGCCTGATCTCCTGGCTGAAGAAGTCCATGACCCCAACGACTTCGCTGCCGAGCAGGATGGGAAACGCAAAGGCTGCATGCAGCCCTTCGCTGGCGGCGATGGGCGCGCGCGGAAAATTAGAATCCTGGACGACATCGGGAATGTATGCGGGCTGACGGCTAGACCAGACCTGGCCCGGCAGCCCTATCCCGGACAGGAACGTCCGCTCGTGGCTCGTAGCCTCAAATTGCGGGGCCTTTATGGACTCCTTGTGCCACATTTCCACGCAGCGGAGCATCCCCGCCGCCCTGTCTATGCGCCAGAGCTCGCCCAGGTCCCATATCAGACACTCGCACACAGCCTGGAGTATTCTTGGCGTGGCTTCTTCGAGAGTACCCGCTTCCGCCAGTACCTGTGTGACGGTGTGTTGAGCCGCGAGACGTTGCTCGGCCCGCTTGCGGTCGGTGATGTCGCGCAGGATGACGGTGAACACCAATTCGCCGCCCAGGTCGAGCTTGGAGATCGACGCCTCCGCGGGGAACTCACGGCCGTCCTTGCGGCGGCCGGCCACCTCCCGGCGATGTCCCATCGGCCGCGCGACATCCGGGGACTGCGCGAATTCCTCGATGTGCCGGCGATGGGCGGTCCCAAAGCGCTGCGGGATGAGGAGATCGAGCGGTTTGCCGACCACCTCGCTCGCCGGGTAGCCAAACACCCTCTCGGCGCCCTGGTTGAACAGGCGAATGCGCTGCTCGGAATCGACCGAGATTATCGCGTCGTCGGCGATATCCAGGATGCCTTCGAACCGGGCCTTGGCGGTGCGCAGCGCCGCCTCGGTGCGCTGCCGCTCGATGGCCACTGCAGTGAGGTGCGTGATCTGGGTGAGGAGGGTCTGCTGCTGCGGGCTGGGGGTTCGCGGTTCGCGGGCATAGATCGCGAAGGTCCCGAGGACCCCTCCTTCCGAGGAAAAAATCGGCGTGGACCAGCATGCCTGCAGCCCATGCGGCAAGGCCAGATGGCGGTAGTCGGCCCACAGCGGGTCCGTGGCGATGTCGGAGACGATCACCGGCCCTCTGCGGTAGGCGGCGGTTCCGCAGGAACCCGCGGATGGCCCGACGGCACTGCCGTCGATGGCTTCCGTGTAGCTTGCCGGCAGGCTGGGCGCCGCGCCGTGCCTCAGCCGTTGCCCATCGGGATCCAGCAGCAGAATCGAACACAGGCACCCACTGGACGTCTCCTCGACCAGTCGGCACGCGGCATCGAGGATCGGGGCGAGCGCATCCCCCCGGGCGATCATCTCCAGGAGCCGGTTCGCTCCGGCGAACCAGGTCTCCGGCAGCTTGCGGTCCTGGATGTCGGTGGTCGTTCCATACCACTTGACGATGTGTCCCTGCTCGTCATGAAGCGGCACGGCGCGAAACACGATCCAGCGATACTCGCCGTCGTGCCGCCGCAGCCGCGCTTCCGCCTCCCCGGGCTGGTTGGAGGCGAGCGCGGTCCTCCAGACCGACAGCAGATGCTCCCGGTCTTGGGGCCAGACGGCCTCCTGCCAGCCCCAGCCCCGAGACGCCTCGAAGCTTTGGCCGGTGTAGTCCCGCCAGCGCTGATTCACGAAATCGACGTAGCCATCGGGCTGAGCAGTCCAGAGGAAGCCGCGAATGGTATCGCCTGCTTGCGAGGTCTCGACTGGGGCGGGAGTTCCCCGCTGCTCGGAGAGGAGGCGGACGGCATCGGGAGACATATCCTGCTCCGCGGGAAGAGGGTCCCCCGCCGGGTCACGCCGGCGGTTCTTGGCTCTCTCCGCCGGATTCTCGCGGTTGACGACAGAGCAGAACTCTCGGACACCTACTGGAAGGGTCGACGCGGCAGAGAAGCCTAATGGAACTGGGCCCAGCTATGTCATGGCCCTCTCAATCATCCAGC
>Ga0335070_10007531_pt1 | contig 12766 bp, 11 predicted proteins | sample Lox_Sample_13_FD_206722 | JGI IMG/M metagenome (GOLD analysis project Ga0335070, IMG submission 206722) | Soil microbial communities from Loxahatchee National Wildlife Refuge, Florida, United States - Lox_Sample_1.3 | ecosystem: Environmental > Terrestrial > Soil > Wetlands | place: USA...
CTCCATGACGATCCCGATCAACAAGCAGGCCGGCCCGGACAACCCGAACCCCGCCGTCCACTTCATGTCGCTGATGCACGATATCCCGATCTCGAAGAGCGGACTCTCCTTCGGCATGTGCTATCTCGGCATGATGAGCCACGGCGACGCGCATACCCATGTCGATGCGCTCAACCACGTCGCCTACAAGGGCAAGCTCTATAACGGGAAGCCGGCAGAGCTGCTGACCTCCCGCGGCTCCGACTGGGGCAGTATCGCCGCCTATTATCACGGCATCGTCGGCCGCGGCGTGTTGCTGGATGCTGCACATCATCGCGGCGTCGATTGGCTGGAGCCCGGCGAAGCGGTAACGCGCGCCGAACTCGAAGCGATCGAGAAGGCGCAAGGCGTTACGATCGGCGAGGGCGACATCCTGGTGTTCCGCACCGGGCACCATGCGCGGCGCCTGGCCCTCGGCGCCTGGAGCAACGACTATCCGCCGGCCGGCGGCGGCAAGGCAGGCCTCCATGTCGATACCGTTCCGTGGATGCACGAGCGGAAGATCGCGGCCTTCCTGCCCGACGGCGACGGCGAGACCGTGCCGAGCAACGTCGAGGAGGTCCCCTACCCCATCCATCCGTTGCAGCTGACGGCGATGGGCATGCTGGTTTCGGACAGTCTCAACCTCGAGGAAGTGCACCAGGCCTGCCTCGAAGAGAAGCGCTGGGAGTTCATGGTGGTCGGCCTGCCGCTGCGGCTGCCGGGCGCCACGGGCAGCCCGTGGAATCCGATCGCCCTCTTCTGATCGACCCTCATCCAAGGAGACACGCATGGAGCGCCGGTTCGCTGGCAAGGTGGCACTCGTCACGGGTGCCGGAACGGGTATCGGCCAGGCGACCGCCGTGCGTCTCGCCTCCGAGGGCGCATTGGTCGGCGTCAACCATCGGCCGGACCTCGACGCCAAGGAGACCCTGGCGATGATCGAGCGGGCCGGCGGCAAGGCCTTCGCGGCACCCGCCGACATGCGCGACCCCAAGCAGGTGACGGCGATGGTCGCCGAGGTGGCGAAGCGCGGCGGCCGGCTCGACTACGTGGTCTCCAACGCGGCGATCAATCCCTTCATGACCTGGGACGAGACCTCGATCGAGGACTTCAACAACCTGTTCGAGACCAACGTCCGCGGGGCCTGGGTGGTCTGCACCGAAGGTGCCCGGCAGATGATCAAGGAAGGCCATGGCGGCGCCATCGTCATGATCAGCTCGATCTCCGCCCATGTCGGCGCGCCGACACAGGTCGCCTATTGCGGCACCAAGGGCGCCATCAGCATGCTGGCGAAGGCGCTGGGCGCGGTGCTCGGCAAGAACGGCATCCGTGTGAACGCGATCGAGCCCGGCGCCATCGAGACGCCGATGAGCGCCAGCATGTTCGACCAGCCGGACGTGATGAAATACTACCTCGAACGCATCGCGCTCGGGCGCATCGGCAAGCCGGCAGAACTCGCCGCCGCCGTCGCCTTCATGCTCTCCGACGACGCCAACTACGTCACCTCGGCGACGCTGCTGGTCGATGCGGGGTTCATCGTGAATGCGGAGCTTTAGCTGGCGACGGAGATTCGCACCGTGCCTTCGATCGAACGACCGGGGTCGAGAATGCGGATGCCGTGGCTCGGCACGCCGGCGGCCATGCGGTTGAAGCCGTCGTTGGTGTTGCTGACCGGCTCGACGCAGACGTAAGGGTAGTCCCAGGCGCTGTAGACCTGCAGCTTGTCGAGGGCGCCGTCGGCCTCGATCACCGTGCGAAAGCCGTCGGCGGCGATCACCTCGGCGCGGCCGTCCCAGCCTTCGAACAAGCGGTCGATCACCACATCGGTGATGTCCTGGCCGTCGCGGAAGTCGAAGCCTTCGGTCAGCGGCTGGCAGCCGACGCCCACGACCTCCGGCCCGTCCGGCGGCCAGACGCCGATGCAGTCGAATCTCAGCCGCGCGCCGGGATGTTTGGGAAAATAGGGGTGGATGCCGAGCCCGGCCGGCATCGACCGGTGGTCGCGGGACGTCACCCTGAGGTCGATAGAAAGGCCCGCATCGCCGAGCGCATAGCGGACATGCCCGCGATACCGGAAAGGGAAGGTCCCCGGCCTCGGTTCATGTTCCATCTTCAGCGTGAGGGCAGTGTCGGTCTGGTCGATGATCCGGAACGGCGCGATCCAGGAGTCGCCGTGAGTGGCGGAAGGCTCCTCGCGCACATTGCGGGCCAGCACGTGATCCTCGCCGGCAAAACTGAAGCCGGGGCCGAACAGCGGGCCGGAATAGGGCATCAGCGGAAAGCCGGCAAAGCCGTAGACCACCGGCTTCGCAATCACCGCATCGGGCGTGGGCCGCAGAACATCGCGCCCGTCATGACGAAAGCTGACCATGCGCGCGCCGAACTGCGGCGCGACGACGAGGGCGTATGGCCCGTGGTTGAGCGTCACCAGCGGCCCGGCCTCGGTCGGCTGGGAGAAGATCGGTCGCATCAGTGGGGCAATCGGATCGTGCCGTCGATGACCAGGCGGCTTTCGCCGCCGATCACGACCACCTCGCCCTTGTCCTCGCACCAGAGATCGCCGCCACGCGGCGAGAGTTGGCGGCTGTGGATCCGCTTCCGGCCCAGGCGCTCGGCCCAATAGGGCACGATGATGCGGTGGGCGGTGCCGCAGACCGGGTCCTCTGGCAGGCCCACGTTCGGTGCGAAGACGCGGATCACGATGTCCGAGGCCTCGCGGCCAGGCGCCGTCGCGATCACCGCGGTGCGATCGAACGCGGCGACCCGCGCGAGATCGGGCTTCATGCCGGCGATGGCAGCGGCATCGTCATAGATCGCGACATAGCCGAAGGGCGCCACCCAGGTCTCGGTGGGCCGGGCGCCCAGCGCCGTCTCCATGTCGGCAAGGCGATCGACGCGGCTCCCCGGCATCACCGGGAAGTCGACGGCGATGCGCTCGCCCTCGGCTTCGACCGCGCGGCGGTCGCCGTTCGAGGTGTGCAGCGTCACGGCGCGGCGCGCCAACCCGTTGCGCAGCGCCACATGCGCGGCGGCGAGCGTCGCATGGCCTGCGCCGCCATGGGGGCCCTTGCCGGTGAAGAAACGGAGCGGCGTCACGCCGCCGTCGTCCTCGTCGAGCACCGCCACCACGTCGGCGCGGAGGATATTGCATGCCGAGATCAGCACGTCGTCGGACAACCCGCGCGCGCCGGAAAGGACGAAGGCCGGATTGCCGTGCAGCGGATCCGTCGCGAAAGTGACGACCTGGAAGAGGTTGACCCTGGCGTCCATCACCCCTTCAGCGGCTTGTAGGCCACGACCTTCATCTCGACCTTGCAGGTGAAGTTGAAGCGCATCGGGAAGATCGAGCGCACCGGCGGATCCTTGGTGAAATAGGTCTCGTAGATCTTGTTGAAGGCGACGAAGTCGCGCGAATCCGTGATCCAGCATTCGCAGTTGACCACGTCGTCGAGGACGCATCCCGCCATGCCGAGGGCTTCCTTGATGAAGCCGAAGGTGCGGTGCACCTGCTCGTCGAACGGCATGTCCTTCAACCCGGTGCCGTCGTCCAGCATGTTTCCGGCCGCATCGAAGGTGAGGTTGCGCGGATCGAACAGCCACGGGCCGTAAGCCGAGGTGAAGACGAAATCTCCGGCCCGGATGGCCTTCGATATCGGCACGGCGTGATCAGCCCGGAAGGCCTGTTTCATCCTGTGATCTCCTGTCGGGTTGATGGCGTTTTCGGCGACGTTCGGCGCCCCGCAATGGCTCGCCTGAGGATCCCCTGCCCTTGCATGGCCGAACCGCCTCCCCTGTGCCCTCAGCCCCCGTTAAGTCCTTGGGCGGGCTGCTTTCTCGCCGGTTCCGGCGGGCGCGCCCCTGTCACCAAGCCTGGCACCGCTTGAGTAAACTGGATCACCCGGATGGGGTCAAGGATAAATAGGCTACATACCTATTGACAGTTTGATCCTTTTGTCGCGAATTGCCCGTGACGCCTGCCGGTATCGTGGGTAGGAGATTGTCCTCCGGAATTGAGGCCGATCACTTGAGCGACGAAATGAAGCCACCGATTTCCACGATGCCGCTCGGCCGCCGCAAGCGGGCCGACGAGATAGCCGAACAGATCGAGCGCGCCATCTCCACGGGAGAGTTCAAGGAGGGCGATTCCATGCCCTCCGAGAAGGAACTGGCGGAACGCTTCGGGGTCGGGCGCCCCTCGGTGCGCCAGGCGCTCTTCACCCTGCAGCAGCAGGGCCTGGTCGAGATCACCAGCGGCGCCCGGGCGCGGGTCACCGCCCCCTCCGGCAAGTTCCTGGCGGGGCAATTGGCCGGCCTCATTCGCCGGATCACCTCGACCGCCCAGGGCCAGGAGCATATGGAGCAGGCACGGCTGCTGTTCGAGGCCGGGGTGGCCTGGCAGGCGGCGCGGGTCGCGACCGATGAAGACGTCACGCGCCTGAAGGCGGCGCTCGACGCCAATGCCGCGGCGATCGGCAATACCGGCGCCTTCATCCGCACCGATGTCGCATTCCACGCGGAGCTTGCGGTCATCACCCGCAATCCGGTCTTCACCGGCATCAACGACATGCTGGTCGGCTGGCTCATCGACCAGCGGACCACGACGATCCACATGCCGGACGCAGATCGCCTTTCGATCCGCGACCATACGGCGATCTACGAGGCGGTGGCGGCGCACGACCCGATGCGCGCCTTCCACGAGATGACCAGCCATCTCCGGCTGATCAGCGAGCTCTACAGCGAATCGAAGCGGCTTTCGGAAGAGATCCTGCGCCAGGTGGCGCGGGACGTCGCCGGGCGCATCGAGCGCGAGCGGGAATCGATGTGGGCGGCCGGGCCCAAGGACAGCGGCGGCCATGACGGGAACGGCGCCGGCAACGGGACCGGCAAGATCAAGGGGGGCCGCAAGGCGACCAATCTCTAACCCCGGCCGCAGGCAGCCGCCTCGACCGGGTCGCGTGAATGAAGAAACGGCGATGGGGACGGCAGGCATGACCACGGTGGTTCTCGGCGCGGGCGTCGTCGGCACGGCGACGGCCTGGTACCTGAAGAAGGCGGGGCACGACGTCGTGCTGATCGAGCGCCAGACCGAGGCCGCCATGGAGACGAGCTGGGGCAACGGCGGGATCATCCATGCGAGCGAGGTCGAGCCCTGGTCGCAGCCGGGCATGCCGACCAAGATCGTCAAGTGGCTCGGCAAGGAAGATGCGCCGCTGCTGCTGCGCTACGGTGCCATCCCGCACATGTTCCGCTGGGGCCTCGCCTTCGCCCGCAACTGCACGCCTGAGCGGTTCCGCGCCAACGCGCTCTCCAACCTGCATCTCGCCTTGCATTCGCTGAAGTCGCTGCAGGAGATCGGCGCCGAGACCGGCATCCCCTATGACCGCGCCACCCGCGGCGTCATGAAGATCTATCGCTCCAGGGAATCGCTCGACAACGCGCAGCGCTCCACCGACTTCCTGGCGCGGCACGGCCTCCTCTACGAACGCATCACGCCGGAGCGCTGCGTCGAGCACGAGCCGGCGCTGCAGGCGACGCAATCGACCCTGGCCGGCGCGCTCTACTTCCCCCGGGACGAGATCGGCGATTCCAACAAGTTCGGGCAGGGGCTGGCTGCGGCCTGCGCGGCCAAGGGCGTGCAGCTGCGGTTCGGGGAGACCATCGACCGGATCGAGACCGGCGGCGGTCGCGTGCAGGGCGTGATCACCAACAAGGGCCGGATCGCGGCCGATACCGTGGTCGTCGCCATGGGCAGCTTCACGGCGCCGATGCTGGCGAAGAACGGCATCCGGGTGCCGATCTATCCGGTGAAGGGCGTCTCCATCACCTTCCTCCGCGGCGGCTGGAACAGCGCGCCGACGGTCCCGGTGATCGACGACAGCAAGCTCTTCGGCTTCGTGCCGATCGGCGACCGCATGCGGGTCTCGGGCTCGGCCGAGATCACCGGCTATGACGCGACGCCGGCCATGACGCGGGCGCAGGCGATCATCGACAATGCGAGCTTCACCTTCCCGGAGCTGAAGAAGAATCTCGATCTGGCGCAGGCGAAGGTCTGGGCCGGGCTGCGCCCGGTCAGCCCCTCCGGCACGCCGCTGATCGGCGAGACCCGGATCAAGGGGCTCTGGATCAATTCGGGCCACGGCCATCTCGGCTGGACCCTCTCCTGCGGCTCCGGCCGCGTCGCCGCCGATCTCATCAGCGGCAAGGACCCGGGCATCCCATTACCACCGTCGCAGGACGTGGTCTCGCGCGCCGCCTGAGGCGGTAGCCGGGCTAAGGATGAAGATCAGGTCGAGGATGGTGGGCGCAGTAGGACTCGAACCTACGACCCGCTGATTAAGAGTCAGCTGCTCTACCAACTGAGCTATGCGCCCGGCCCTGGGAACCGGAAGGGTCCGGAAAGATCAAGGCCGCGCTAACCGGCGCGGCCGCGGCGGGGTATAGCAAAGCGCCATTTCTTTGTCGATAGCCCAATTCGCCAGGAAATCCAATATCTTGGGCGAATCGGGCTAGCTGTCTTCGTGACCGAGGCGCCGCCCGATCCGCTGGTCTCGGTGGATGTTGACCGACATGATGAGGCCGAAGCCGATCATCACCGTCATCAGCACCGTGCCGCCATAGGAGATCAGCGGCAGCGGCACGCCCACGACCGGGATCAGGCCCATCACCATCGCGGTGTTGATGAAGAAGTAGCAGAAGAGGTTGAAGCTCAAGCCGAACGCGAGGAGCCGCCCGAACTGGGTCTTGCTGCGGATCGCGATCACCGTCCCGTAGATGACCAGGAGCACGTAGAGCCCGAGCAGGACCAGGCTTCCCACCATGCCGAACTCCTCGGCGAACATGGTGAAGATGAAGTCGGTCTGCCGCTCCGGCAGGAAGTCGAGATGGCTCTGGGTCCCCTGCAGGAAGCCCTTGCCCCAGACCGCACCCGATCCCAACGCGATCTTCGACTGGGTGATGTGGTAGCCGGAGCCCTGGAGGTCGCTCTCCGGATCCATGAACGTCATGATCCGGGCCTTCTGGTAGTCGTGCAGGATGTTGGGCGCGTTCCAGGCGTAATAGGCGGCGCCGACTCCGATCGCCAGCACGAAGGCGAACTTCCACCAGCGGACGCCGACCACGACATAGATCGCCGCCGCGACCATCATCAACATGCCGGCGGTGCCGAGGTCGGGCTGCTTCAGAACGAGCGCGGCCGGCACCAGAACCAGGATGGTGGGCACGATCAGCGACAGCGGGCGTCCGACATCGTCGTAGCTGAGACCGTGGAAATAGCGCGCCAGGGTCAGCACCAGCGTCACCTTCATGATCTCCGACGGCTGGAGCTGGACGACGCCGAGATCGATCCAGCGCTGGGCGCCCATGCCGACCTGGCCGGCGAAGTCCACCCAGACCAGCAGCAGGATCGAGACCAGGTAGGCGGGATAGGCGAAGCGCATCAGCAGCCGGAGGTCGATCATCGCGGCGCCGAACATCATCGCCGCGCCGATGGCGAACCGTGCCATCTGCCGGTCCATCCAGGGATCGGCGCTGCCATGGGCGGCGGAATAGAGCATTGCGAAGCCGATCGAGGCGATACAGCCGACCAGGAAGACGATCGGCCAGCTGATATGCGCGATCTTCTCGCGCCAGCCCAGGCGATCGCGCCGCCCGGCGGCCCCGATCTGCGGTCCGATCGGCATCAGTGTAGCTCCATCAGGGCATCTCCCTTCGGCCGCCTTCGTTATTGGGATTGCGGCGCGCCGGGTCGCGGCGCTGGCATTCGATCATGATGTCGCGGGCGATCGGGCCTGCATAGAGCGCGCCGCCGCCGCCGTGCTCGATCACGACGCAGCAGGCATAGCGCGGCTCGTGCACCGGCGCGAACGCGACGAAGAGAGCATGGTCGCGCTGCTTCCACGGCAGGCTCTCGTTCTTGCGGACGCCGACCGCGCGCTCCGCCATGCTGATCCGGCGGACCTGGGCGCTGCCGGTCTTCCCCGCCATCTCCATGCCCGGGATCGGGATGCGGGCGTTGTAGGCGGTGCCGTGGAGCACGTTGCAGACCCGGTCCATGCCATCCTTCACCGTCTGCAGCCAGGCTTCGTCCAGCTTCATCTTCGGGTATGGGCTGGGGCCTTCCGACTTCGCGGGCTCGGCCGCCTTGAAGAAGTGCGGCTTCACCGCATAGCCGCCGTTCGCCACTCGCGAGGTCATCATGCAGAGCTGCAGGGGCGTCGCCAGCACGAAACCCTGGCCGATGCCATTGATCAGCGTCTCGCCCGGATGCCAGGTCTCGCCCATGGTCGCCTTCTTCCAGGCGCGGTCGGGAATAACACCCGGACGCTCGCCCGGCAGATCGAGGCCGGCCACGTCGCCGAGGCCGAGCTCCCGTGCCGCTACGGCGATCGGATCGATGCCGATCGTCCGCGACAGCTCGTAGAAATAGACGTCGCAGGAGTTCTGCAGCGCACCCGGCATGTCGAGGTGCCCGTGCCCCTCCTTCTTCCAGCAATGGAATCGCATGTTGCCGAGCTGGTAGAAGCCGGGGCAGAACACGCTGAAAGCCGGGGTGACGCCGACCTGCTGCGCGGCGATCGAGGTCGCGATCTTGAAGGTGGAGCCGGGGGCGAACTGGCCGGCGATCGCCTTGTTGGTGAGCGGACGGTACTCGTCCCCCATCAACTCCTGCCACTCGTTGGGCGTGAGGCCGCGGTAGAAGGCGGCGGGATCGAAGGTCGGCGTCGAGGCCATGGCGAGGATGTCGCCGTTGTAGATGTCCATGATCACCGCAGCCGCGGAGAACTCGGCGCTGATGCGCTGCTGGACATACTGCTGCAAGCCGATGTCGAGGCTGGTCACCAGGTCCTTGCCCGGCGTGCCCTCCTCGCGGGCGAGCTCGCGGATCACGCGTCCGACTGAGTTGACCTCGAGCTCGCTCTGCCCCGCCTGGCCGCGCAGCGGCGCCTCATACTGGCGTTCGAGGCCGTTCTTGCCGATGCGGATCCCGGGCAGCGAAAGCAGCGGGTCGTTTGTCGCCTGCAGGTCGTCCTCGTTGGGTGCCGCGACGTAGCCGAGAATGTGCGCCGCGATGCCGCCGAAGGGATAGACCCGCTTCTGGTCGACCTCGATGCTGATGCCCGGCAGGTCCGGCAGGTTGATCTCGACCCGGCTCACCTGCTCCCAGTCGAGGTCTTCCTTGACCGGAATGGGGGCAAACGGCCGGTTGCGGGACAGCTCCTTCATGATCTTCGCGCGCTCGCGCTCGCTGATCGGCACCAGCTCGGCGAAATCGGCCAGCGTGCGGGCGAGGTCGGAGGTCTGCTCGGCGACCAGCATGGCCCGATAATTCGGATAGTTGTCGGCGAGCGGCAGGCCGAAGCGATCGTAGATCAAGCCCCGCGACGGCGGGATCAGGCGGAGATTGATCCGGTTCTCGTCCGCCAGCAGGCGGTACTTGTCGGCCTGGAGAACCTGCAGGTAGTAGAGCCGGCCGACCAGGGTCATGGTCAGCGCGGCCTGGCCGCAACCCATCAGCACCGCGCGGCGCGTGAAGACCCGGGACTGCGTGCGGTTCGGCAGCTTGCGCATGCTCAGGCTGCCCGCATCAGGCGACCCGCACCAGCGAGCGCTTCTGGATCAGGGCGAAGACATAGGCCACCAGCGGATAGAAGACCCCGCCGATCATGTAGAACAGCAAGGCCGGCCGCGGATCGACGATGGTCTTCTGCAGCACCGAGACCAGGAACCATTGCACGATCCCGGCCACGCCAGACATCAGCAGGAAGCCGGCCCAGACCACGATGAAGGGCGCCCCGGCGAATACCTTGCGCTGGGAAACCGCCACGCGGTAGCCGATCAGCATGGTCAGCATGCCGACTCCGAGCTGGGTGACGCCGAGGAGATCCGAGATCAGGCCGAGCGCCGCCACCGACCAGACGCTCATCAGCCGCGGCCGGTGGAGCGTCCAATAGTAGATCGGAATCAGCACGAGGTTGGCGCTGACCGGGCCCAGCGTACGCCCGTTCCAGGGCAATATGCCGAGAAACAGCAGAAGAATCGCGAGCGCAACCGGAATCGAGCGCCGCCACGTCAGGTCGATCTGCTGTCCGAAGGTCGGTCTAAGCGCCAAGCTCATGCCCTCGCCGGCCGGCCGATGAATTGTCGACCGCGCCGCGGCTATTCCGCGCCGGGCAACCTGCCCGCAACGGGCGACGGTGTACTACCGGACTTCGACGTATCCACGCCGAGGTCCTCCATGAGAATTCCCGGGAGGCTGTAGTTGACCAGCCGCAGGTATTCCATCCGGTCGAGCTGGGCGTAGAGCTGCACCAGGATCCGGCCATTGGTGACGCCGACCACTTCGCCGACCGGCAAGCCCGCCGGGAAGTTGCCGCCGATTCCGGAGGTCACGATCCGGTCGCCGGCCTTGATATCGACGTCGCGGGGCAGGTAGCGGAGCTCCGGGTTGTCCGAGTTGTTGCCGGCGAGCACGGCCTGGTCGCGCGTCCGCTCGATGATGACCGGCACGCGGGCGCTGATGTCCGTCAGCAGCAGGACGCGCGACGCGCGCTTGCCGACTTCCAGCACACGGCCTACCAGACCGACGCCGGTGATCGCGGCCTGTCCCTTCACGACGCCGTCGCTCTCGCCCGCCAGCACGATCAGCGAGCGCACATAGCTCGAGGAAGTGTCGGCGATGACCGGGGCGGTGACGTAGGTGGCGCGCGGGTCCGGGGTGAATCTCAGGAGATCGCGGAGCGAGGCGTTCTGGCTCTGCAGCTCGCGCCCGACCGTCTGCCATTCGAGCAGGGTCTGATTTTCATGGGCGAGCCGGGCATTCTCTTCCTTGAGCGAGATCAGCTCCTGGACCTGGTCGGCAGCATCGCGCGCACTGGCGATCGGACGCGAAGCGGCGTCCATGACCGGGGCGATCAGGTCGATCAGGAGGGTCCGGGCGCGGGAGATGACGACGGTGTCGGCCTTGCCGACCAGCATGACGCCGAAAGCGAAGGTAACGAGGAGAACAAAAGCGAACCTTTGCGTCCAGTGTCGTGCCGCGACCGCAATGCTCACCGATCCGACACGCTGTTTCACGCATGCCCTCCTTAACGCGGGCAACCGCTGAACCGAGGTATTTCCGTCGCTTAGGCCATATTTTCACAAAGCGTGTGTGGCCCGCAACGAAAAGCTAAGTTGACCATGACATAAAATGGTTAACGAAATACCTAATACATATTGATCAGCACATGTCGATGCGCCTTGATGTCCTCCAGGCACCGGCCGGTGCCCAAGGCCACGCAAGAAAGCGCATCGTCGGCGATCGAGACCGGAAGGCCGGTCGCGTGCCGCAGCACGTAATCGAGGTTGGCGAGCAGCGAGCCGCCGCCGGTGAGCACGATCCCCTTATCGACGATGTCGGCCGCGAGCTCGGGCGCCGTATGCTCCAGCGCCACCTTCACCGCCTCGATGATGGCGCCGACCGGCTCGGCCAAAGCTTCCGCCACCTGGCGCTCGGTGATTACCAGCTCCTTCGGCACGCCGTTCATCAGGTCGCGGCCCTTGATCTCCATGACCCGGCCGTCGCCGTCTTCCGGCGGACAGGCGGAGCCGATCTCCTTCTTGATGCGCTCGGACGAGCCTTCGCCCACCAGCAGGTTATGATTCCTGCGGATATAGGCGATGATGGCCTCGTCCATCTTGTCGCCGCCGACGCGGACCGAGCGGGAATAGACGATGCCGCCCAGCGAAAGCACGGCCACCTCTGTGGTGCCGCCGCCGATATCGACCACCATGGAGCCGGTCGGCTCGGTCACCGGCAGGCCGGCGCCGATCGCCGCCGCCATTGGCTCCTCGATCAGGTAAACCTTGCTGGCGCCTGCGGATTCCGCGGATTCCTGGATGGCGCGGCGCTCGACGGCGGTGGAGCCGGAGGGCACGCAGACGATGATCTGGGGCTTCGCGAAGATCGGGCGGCGGTTATAGACCTTGGTGATGAAGTGCTTGATCATCTCCTCGGCGACCTCGAAGTCGGCGATGACGCCGTCCCGCAAGGGTCGAATCGCCTGGATGTTGCCGGGCGTGCGGCCGAGCATCATCTTCGCCTCGTCGCCGACCGCCAGCACGTGCTTCTTGCCGCGGGTATCGGCGATCGCGACCACCGATGGCTCGTTCAGCACGATGCCGCGACCCTTCACATAGACCAGCGTATTCGCGGTCCCGAGGTCGATCGCCATGTCCGAAGACATCATGCCCAGCAGTCTGGTCAACATCGATTCTCTACCTGTTTCCCCAAAGGCCGCTCCACGGCCGAGACATAGGAGCGCAGCTCGAGGTTAAAATGGCGTTTATGCGGCGGACTCGACCTTCCGGAGACAAGCGATCACGCCTCGACTCGGAGCGCGCACCGAGATCGCAATACCCGGCCATAATCAAGGATTTGTCACGCCTTAGCGGCCTCCTGCGCAATCGAGAGCGAAGCTCTCCGACGCGCTGAACCGCGAGACTTTTACCGCCAGCCCCCTGGGGCCACAAGTGGATTCCCATCGAAATCCGCGGCTTCGCGCTCCGACGGCGCGATCTCGAGGCGAGGCTGGACACGATGCTGTCCGGCCGCCTCCAGCCTGGAAAGCTTTGGCCCCGGGGTGCCGGGAAGCGGCGCCGCGGGGCCGTGTTCCGTCCCGAGACTCAGTTCCGGGTCTTGTCGACCAGCTTGTTCTTGGCGATCCAGGGCATCATCCCGCGGAGCTTCTCGCCGACCTGCTCGATC
>Ga0335070_10007533_pt1 | contig 12764 bp, 12 predicted proteins | sample Lox_Sample_13_FD_206722 | JGI IMG/M metagenome (GOLD analysis project Ga0335070, IMG submission 206722) | Soil microbial communities from Loxahatchee National Wildlife Refuge, Florida, United States - Lox_Sample_1.3 | ecosystem: Environmental > Terrestrial > Soil > Wetlands | place: USA...
CGTATACATGCTCCCTATGTCCTTCCTGTGCTGTCATTTCCTTCACCCCTTTCTTTCCTTATTTTCCCTGTTGATTCCAGACTACCATACTGAAAAGACAAATATAATTGGAAGAAACTCCTAGTTCAAAGGGAAATGTATCCTAATGTGCGATGCAAAAGCTGGTATGAAGTTCTTTCTATTTTATGATCCGTCTTCTCATGAGCCTGAAGGGGTAAGGGGCAAGGATCATTGCCACCACAACAATCCACGCTAAATCCCCCATGCCTGCCCATATCTTTCCTGATGAAAATGATCTGCAGAAATTCACCAGGTGGTAGAGGGGTGTGAAGAAAGCGATCTTTGCCACGACCGGAGGCAGGTTGTCAAGGGGGAAGAAGATGCCGGAAAATAGAAACATGGGCGTCATCAGAAGGGTATAAAAATAATTGAAGGTGTCGATCCCCGGAACAGTTGCAACTGCTATAAGGGATACCTCTGCAAAGATCAGTCCGCTCAGAAAAAGGACCGGAATGGCGAGTATGAGGGCAGGGGAGTCCACGAGACCGAAGAGGGAGATGACGACCATAATTATGGTGCCGTAGAGCATGCTCTTTGTTGCCCCCCACATCAGTTCCCCTGCCACGAGATCATTGAGGTTCACAGGCGTAGCGAGGATAGCGTCAAAGGTCTTCTGGAAGGTCATTCTCACATAGGTGCCGTAGGTGCATTCGTAGATTGCCGCGAACATGGAAGACGAGGCGATTATGCCAGGAGCGATAAAGTTCATATAAGGCACGCCGTTAATATCTTTGACAAACGCACCCAGCCCGAAACCCAGAGCGAGAAGGTAGAGCACAGGCTCAACAAAGTTTAGGGCTATGCTCGATTTGTAGAGCTTAGTATACACCGTAAAATTTCTCTGCCAGACCCTGAAGGCCCTCTTAAGTTTCAAGGTGCCTCCCGGTCAGTTTCAGATAGACATGTTCGAGGTTCCCGCCATGCAAGTCCATAAGCCTCGAAGGGGAGTCGATGGTCACAATTTTCCCCTGGTCCATGATCGCCACCCTGTCGCAGAGCTTTTCCGCCTCTTCCATGTAGTGGGTGGTGAGAAGAAGGGTCGTATCCCTTGCCATGAGGTCTTTGAGTTTGTCCCATACCGCATGCCTGCTGTGAGGATCAAGGCCGGTAGTAGGCTCGTCCAGGACAAGCAGTTCCGGATTGTTCACGAGAGAGCGGGCGAGGAGAAGCCTGTGCTTCATGCCCCCGGAGAGGCTCTCTATCTTTGTATGGGCCTTTTCCCTCATCTCCACGAAATCTAAAAGTTCCCACGCCAAGGGAGCCGACTTCTTTTTGGGGATGTCGAAGTAGCGGGAGTAGACAATCAGATTTTCGAATACACTGAGGTCAGGATCAAGGTTGCTATCCTGGGGCATAACGCCGATTCTCGCTTTAATCCGGCTCGGGCTTTCAACGACGTTCATGCCGAATACCTTCACCTCTCCGGACGTGGGCGGCATGAAACAGTAGATGATGCGCATGACGGTGGTTTTTCCAGCGCCATTGGGACCCAGGAACCCGAAACACTCCCCTTTTGTAATGGTGAAATCTACGCCCTCAACCGCCCTGAGAGGGCCGTAGTCTTTTGTGAGACCGCTTGCAGTAACTATGTTGATGGGCATGGTTGTGCGCGCCTCAGCGTCTGTCTTTCATCACTGAATTCGTTAAGTCAATCTCAGTGCTTCCGATCACAATCGCGGATATCTTATTCTCACTGCCCAAGGGCGTAAGAACAGAGAGGAGATTGTCCTTTAATTCTATTTCCCTTATGATTCCCAGCGCAATATCCCTGTTGTCTTTATCCCTGAAAGAGACAACCCTGTTCTTGAGGTCCATGCGACCAAGACCTGACGGCACCCTTGTAAACCGTATCCCCACCTCTTCCAGAGAAACCTCCCGTGTGCAGGCATGGCGAAAATAGTGCTCCATCTTCCCAAGGCGATAATTGCTCCTTTTTACCATCGACTTTGTAGTTACCTGGTCCGGCATCTTTAATCTTTGGACCTTCGGCCGTGAATGAAACCTGAAGCTATCCAGGATATGGCCCAGCTCTCCGGATCGTTCCAGCGCAAGAATGATATCCGGGCAAAGCGCATCGATCTTATACTGCTTCAAGACACGTCCCGCAGGCTCCGCGATAAGCCCTGTGGTATCCACTACAATCCTTTCGCAGAAGGAGAGCGCCCTTTCTGTCATCAACTTTGCCCCTGCCACCGAGGGTAACAGGTTTCCCATGGGAGTAAGGCTGCCGGTAAAGTAAAATTCTTCAACCCTGATCCTTTCCCAGTCCTGAAATCCCCGCGCTGTTTTTCCCCATGCAATGGTTGTCGGAGGTCCAATATGGGACTGACCCATATCTAGGTCCACAATGCCCACTTCTCCTTGTTCAGAAAGAAAGTTAACAAGGGACTCGACCAGGGTCGTCTTGCCTGTATCAGATCCTCCCATGACCATAATGAGCCTGTTCCAAGGATCCGTGAGTGAGTCGAGAAGAGAGGCATTTTTTATGAAGCCTTCTATCCCTACCATAGGTTTATTTTTTCATTTTCAGTTTATCCCCGTACAAGTGGCATGTCAATGAGTTGTTCGCGCCGCAATGCTAAATTCCACGGCCTCTTTTACATAAGAACTTTCTACTTCAAGAGATATACTGGTATTAGCTCATAAAATATACGATAATAAGAAACCAATACGTTGCGTTAAGACCTCTGCGCAGCCATGGATATGGAAAAGAAGGAAGAGAAAGAAGAGAAGAAAAGGGAAAAGCTGCCCATTGATGCAAAGCTCCTCACTGACGCGGTCATTGAGCTGAATATATCGAGAAGGAGTGTAAGCCTCTATCCCCGGGAGCATCCCTTTACAAGAGAGTCGCTGGAGAAGGCCTTTAATTTGCTCCAGAAGCTGTTTGAAATCAGGAGCAGCATCACCATCGGTATCGCAAAGGATACGCTGGTAGTTGACGAATACACACTGGAAAGGAAAAACCCTGTCTTCAGGGAATTCGCTTTAAGCATTCATGCAAAGGGAATCGCTGCTATCACCTTTTACTCAGGCGCTACCATGGACGAGTTGCTGGAATTCCACCAGCTCATTACTGCAAAAGACGTTCCCGTGGGAAAGGCCTTTATTGAACTAGCGGAGAAAAAAGGCCTCACACACATAAAGCTCTCACCTCTGGATATCTCCCAATTCAGCTTTATTGAAGGGAGTTTCAGAGAGAAAGCTTCTGATGCAAAGATATGGGAAGATTACATCTACGGATTACTGGAGGGAAGGCTTGCAGATTCGGATGCAGAGGGAGTAGTCCTTGGGCTTCCTCCTGAGGCCATAGCGGATTTTATAAACAGGAAGATGGATGAGGATGTCGCGGAGGTGACTTATGACAGGGTGATCACTACATATCTCAAGCGGAGGGATGACTCCGCTATCAGAAGTGAGGCATTCTCCAAATTCATTTCTATGGTGCAGAGTCTCAGTGCAGAGATTAAACAGCAGTTCCTCAAAAGGGCGTTCAGCTCCTCTCCTACGGATGTGCGCGAGGCTGAACAGTTGATCAGCGAGCTCACTCAGGAAGAGATCGAGAGGATAACAAGGCTCTTCAGCGAACACTCTTCAGTGATTCCCGAAAGCCTGAGAAATATCGTTGATAAGCTCACCTCGGCAAAAAGAGAGAGGGGTTTTTTCGACATGCTGAAAGAGGGAAAGGCCCTTGTGGATGACGTAGAGCTTGATGAAAACATCGTAAGGCTCTTTAGTGACGACCAGTTCAAGAGCTTTGTTGCCGAGGGCTACCAGGCAATGCTTGAGCGGATGCTAAAGGGTATTACCCTGCAGGATTCCCCTATGCTTGAAGAGGTAAGAAGAGAATGTACTGAGGAGATAGTGGACAGTGCAGCCTCAGAGCTTATGCTGGAACTCGTCGATCTGGACACCACGAGCAGGGATGATTTTCTCAACCTCCTTCCAAGACTTTTCGATCTGGTGAACGAATTTTTTGAGACAGGCAGATTCGAGGAAATATCCAATGTCTACAACTCCCTTTATACCCCGGCCCTTAATGGCAAATTCGGGGCTGAGGCATCCGGGATGGTGGAGTCCTTCTTTTCCTCAAAGGAAACCGTATCAAAGATGATGGATTCTCTTAAGGTCTGGGGAAGGCTGAATAGGGAAGGGGTGATGAGGCTCGCGGAAGCACTGCAACGGCATCTCACCGAACCCCTCCTCGATGCCGTTGCAGAAGAATCCGATACCTTTACCCGAAGTTTTTTGCTCTCTGTGCTTGTCGGGTTCAAGGGCACCATTCTCCCCCATGCTGCGAGGAGAATAAATGACAAGCGCTGGTATGTGGTACGTAACGTACTCTATCTCCTTAGAGAGTGCGGCGGTGCGAATTATATGCACATAGTCAGGCCGATGACAAAACATGCGGACAGGAGGGTGAGCATGGAGGCATTGAAAACCCTCCTTAGTTTCAATGCGCCCGGTGCCTTTTCCTACCTGAGGATATGTCTGGAGTCCAGTGAACCGGAAGTGAGGGATCAGGCAGTGAAACTTGCCGGAACCACAAGGGTTAAAGAGGCTGTGCCATACCTCCTTCAACTCCTCGAAAAGAGAGACTTGGTGGGAATTGAATTGGAGCAAAAGGCATCCATTATAAGAGCATTGGGGGATATAGGAGACCCGAGGGCAGTGGATACCCTTGAGAGGCTTTATAGGGCAAAAAGTCTGCTTTTCAGGAACGCAATGGAGGAACTGAGGCTTGAGATAGTCAGGAGCCTCCGGAACTATCCGTCTGAGTCGGTGACACCACTCCTTGAGAGGGGTGCAAAGTCCGAAAACAATGAGATTAGGAAGATAAGTGAAGAAATCCTGAACAGGGAAAAGGATTGACATGTCCCAGAAAAAGGCAAACGGATTCATATCACTTATAATGACTGCCCTCTCCAACTGTGCCTTGTATTCAGAGGATCATCCCTTAGTCAGAGACTTTTCTGTGAAGGCTCACGGTGAAATAGGAGGCCTCTATGTAAATGACTCTTTGGCTCTTACCCTCCTCGGGGACAGTCTGGTCTTTAACGAGACTCCCCTCACCGACGCAGGCCCTCACCTACACAGCTTTACCAAGAAACTGAAGAGGAAAGGGATAGAAAAGATCGTCATTGAGAAAGGAGTGACCTCTGACGAAATAAAGAAGTTTGTCGCGGCGATTGCTTCAACAGAAAAGGTCATCTCCAGCCCCCATATTTCGGTAGGGATGGTTGAGGTGAAGTTCGGGGCTGAGGGAGACGATGTCAGTACAATTGTCAGGGAGAACATTGCTAAGGTAAAAGCCCTCTTTCAAGACGTGAACAAGTTCAGAAGACTGGATATGGTGAGTCTTGAGGATGCGGTGATAGCGTTTATTGCAACGCTGAAAAGAGAGATGAACGTGCTTCGCGTCATAAGCCCGGTGAAATCTTACAGCGAGTACACCTATGTTCATGCCACAAATGTATCGGTTATCACCCTATTCCAGGCTGAGGCCCTGGGCCTGAAGGGGGAGAACCTTCATGATGTGGGTATCGCGGCGCTCATGCACGATGTGGGGAAGATGTTCGTCGCCAAGGAAGTACTTGAGAAACCGGGGAAACTTGACGACAAGGAATGGGATCAGATGAAACAGCATCCAGCCGCAGGCGCAAAATACCTCTCCGCGCTTCCCGATGTTCCAAAACTCTCCATGATTACGGCTTTCGAGCATCACATGAAATTCGATGGCAGCGGATATCCTAGCACAAAAAGGCAGAGCAAAAAGCAGCATATCGTCAGCCAGATGGTTGCCATCGCTGATTTCTTTGATGCCCTGAGAACAGAAAGACCTTATCGGAAGGCCATGGATATCGCTACCATAATAGGACTTATAAAAGAGGCAACGGGAAAGGACTTTAATCCGCTCCTCGTGGAGAATTTCTTCAGCGCGTTAAAGCAGATTAAAGCTGCTTAGCGCGGGAGAGCGCCTGTGTGGCAAGCGCGCAGTTTTCCGCAGGGGCAAGGCAGGTGGCATCGCCGGTGCTGTAATGGAAAAGACCTCTTCCGGCCAGCTCCCTGTTGCACGCATCGATACATGCCCCGCAATTCACACACGAAACGTCCCTTTTGTTCTTTCTCGGGAGGACATTCATGAAGCATGCCTTCTCACACTTTTTGCAGTCAGTACACTCTCCAATCCTTGCGGTATCCAGCTTCAGCCGCAGGGAGACAGGGCTTACCCATCCAAAGAGCATCTGCATTAGTCCTGCGGCGCAGACATATTTGCAGAATGTGTGGCGTACGAAAATGGACCCTATGAGCATATAGACGGCAACACCGATGATCCCTGCCTTTACGCCAAAGGTGAAGTCCCCGTGCGTGACCTGGTACCACACTGTCTTGGGTGCCACAAAATAGCCGGTGAGGGCAATCCCGCCGCAAAGGGGGATGAGAACAATGCTTAAGACCGCAACAAGGAGCCAAAAAGGCTTATTGGGTTTTCCCTTATCAGGGTCATTCTCTCTTTTGCCGTAGAGGCTTCTCCTTCCCAGAAGCTTGACTGTCAGAAAGTCAGCCCATTCAAAGAGCGCGCCTTCGGGACAGAGCCAACCGCAAAAGGATCTCCCGGTAAGGAAGCCGAGGAGCGGAAATACCGATAGGAGAAGGACCCAGGGCAGTATTGCCTTCAGGAAAAAATGGAGCGCCACATGAGTTGCTCCTGAAATAGAGTGATCTGCATAGAAGCCCTGCTTCAACCCGAGACTCCATACCTGGCCCAATACGATGAGTTCTTTTGTTGAGGAGTCGTAACGGAATATGTTGAGCACAGGCATCAGGAATATGAAGAGGATAAATGTGATCTGTGCGATCCTCCTGTAGGTGCCCAGGTGATGGGCGTAGCCCGAAGATGACCTGCTGCAGGATATGTCGTGTTCCATTGCTGAAGAGTTATCCATGAATTTCTCCTACCATCATTGTGTTAAGTATAAGGTACCATTGCGTGAGAAATACTGGTATGAGATAAATCATAAGGGTTTTGGGGGATGCTGCCTGCCATAAATGGAGGGGCGGCAGGCAGCATGGGAGAAAGATTCTATAAGCTTAGCTTATCCCTTTGGTGCATGACTGTATATGATATAGATCATATAGACAGTAGACAGGGAAAATAGTAAAACTGTTTTGTGGATTAAGAGAAGAAATTGTGGGATAATCTCCAAAGAATGTGCATAAGAGGGATTGAGATAGGGATATCCACGGAGGCACCAGGATGAGAAAGACGTTGCTGGTCCTTGGCATTCTTTTGGTGGTGGGGCTTGGGGTCTTTCTGTTGTCTTATCTCCGCGAACCCCGGGAAGAGGGGGTGCTTGCCTTGTCCGGCAATGTTGAGGTGACCGAATATGATATGGGATTCAAGTTCTCGGGAAGGGTCGAGAAGCTGTTCACGGATGAGAGCCTGAAGGTGACCAAGGGAGATCCCCTGGCTGCCCTTGATAGCGCGGAACTTGAGAGCCAGGTCAGCCAGGCCAGGGCGTATGTGAAGGAGGCCGAGGTCCGCCTTAAAGAGCTTAAGGCCGGCTCAAGACCCCAGGAGATTGAGCAGGCGAGGGCAAACCTCAGGTTTGTGAAAGCGGAGTTAGAAAAGGTGCGGAAAGACTTCGAGAGAGCGGAACGGCTCTTTCGCCAGGATGCACGGTTTCCCAGTTTGACGCTGCAAAGAGCATGTACGACTCCCGTGTCGCACAGCAAAAGAGTACACAGGAACTCCTGAGCATGGTGAAGGAAGGCCCGCGGAAGGAAGAGATCCTTGCTGCAGAACAGCGTGTCAGTTAGGCTCGGGCAGCCTTGCTCAACGTAGAAGAAAAATTGAAGGACACCGTGATATACGCACCGATCTCCGGGGTGGTTATAAGGAAGAACATCGAGTTGGGTGAGACCGTGGGAACCGGCATCCCGGTCTTTACCTTGGGAGATCTAGAGAACCCGTGGATGAAGGTGTATGTGAAAGAGGACAAGCTTGGGCTTGTGAAACTTGGTCAAAAAGCAAAGGTCACCGTTGATTCATATCCGGGAAAGGTATACGAAGGGACTGTGACCTTCATATCGTCAGAGGCTGAGTTTACCCCCAAGAATGTCCAGACAAAGGAGGAGAGGGTGAAGCTGGTGTTCGGGGTGAAGGTGAGGGTGAAACGTCAATGATGAGCTTAAGCCCAGCATGCCCGCAGATGTAAAGATACTGCTCAGATGAACCATGGGCGGGGAAGCTATTCTCCACTATGTGACGCCATCCGTGAAGCCCCTTTCTCTTCGGACAAAATCATTAGTCCGGCTGCGATGTATTCCTCTGGATAGTACACCCGGCCTTTGGCCGAGCATCCGCTCTCGGGCAGATGCATATAAGGGCGTTCAATAATGGGCAACGTAGCAGTAAGAGCATCGAAGCTCACAAAACTGTTTGGCACCACTCCCGCAGTGGACGCCCTCGGCCTCGAGATCAGAAAAGGTGAACTGTTCGGTCTCGTGGGACCTGACGGCGGGGGAAAGACAACCATCCTGAGACTTCTCACCGCAATACTGCAACCCTCTTCCGGAGAGGCATGGGTCGCAGGATATTCTGTGATTCATGAAGGAGAAAGGATCAAGGAGAAGATAGGGTATATGTCCCAGAAGTTCGGGCTGTACGAGGACCTCACGGTCATGGAAAATATCATGTTTTACGCTGACCTCTATGCAGTTCCTGCAGGCGAGCGGCCAAAGAGGATCGAACGGCTCCTTGGATTCAGCAATCTCACGCCTTTCACAGGGAGGCTCGCGGGAAAGCTCTCAGGGGGAATGAAGCAGAAACTGGGCCTCGCGTGCGCCCTTATCCATACCCCGGAGGTTCTGTTTCTGGACGAACCAACCAATGGCGTAGACCCTGTATCGAGGAGGGATTTCTGGAGGATACTGTATGACCTCCTGAAAGAGGGGGTGACCGTGGTGATCTCCACTTCCTATCTCGACGAAGCGGAAAGGTGCACAAGGATCGGACTCATTCACAAGGGGAAGATCCTCATGGAAGACATTCCCACGGAGATCAGAAAATCCCTCAGAACGAACATGGTGGAGGTCTGGACAGATGACTCCCGGAAGGCTGCGGACCTCATCAGGAAGGGTGAGGGTATTAGGGGTGTGAGCGTCTATGGGGACCGGCTCCATATAGCCCTTGTGAACAAAGATCTCTTAGACAGCATCTTCCAGACCCTCCAAGAAGAAGGGATCATAGTGAGGGACCACAGGGAGATCCTGCCTTCCATTGAGGATGTCTTCATTTCCATGGTGGAAAAACAATGAACCAGATTGACAGTGCAGTAAAAGTCGAGGGATTGACCCGCAGGTTCGACGACTTTGTGGCAGTGAATGGAATCAACCTGGACATAGGCAAGGGTGAGATTTTCGGATTCCTCGGACCGAATGGCGCGGGCAAGTCAACGACCATAAAGATGCTGTGCGGGCTCTTGCTCCCCAGCAGCGGGAAAGGCTCTGTGGGTGGTCATGACATCATGACCGGGGCTGAGGAGATCAAGAAGAACATCGGCTACATGTCACAGAAGTTCTCGCTCTATGATGACCTCACGGTGAAGGAGAACATACGCTTCTTCAGCGGCATGTACGGGGTTCGCGGGGAGAAGAGAAAAAAGCGGATGGAGTGGACACTGGAGATGGCCGGACTTAACGATAGGAGGGATGTGATTGTGGGAGAACTGCCGGGAGGCTTCAAACAGAGGCTTGCTCTGGGCTGTGCCATCCTCCATGAGCCTCCCATACTTCTCCTTGATGAGCCCACCTCTGGGGTTGATCCCCTTTCGAGGCGCAATTTCTGGGACCTCATCAATGAGATGTCAGGGTCCGGGACCACCGTATTTGTCACCACCCACTATATGGACGAGGCGGATTACTGCCACAGGCTTGCCCTTATTTACCGGGGGAGGATTATCGCTGAAGGCACACCGATGGAGCTGAGAGAGAGGTACATGAAGCGGCATGTCATGGAGATAGAGGTCGAGAGCATGGTGGAAGCCCTGGACATATTGGAGAGAAAGGGAATGGATGCGGCGATCTTTGGAAGCCTTCTCCATGCAACGGTGGAAGATGTGGCGCAGGGGATTGCGGATATCCGGAAGACCTTGGAATCGGCGGACATTAAAGTGAACAGGATCGAACACATCGTACCATCCCTTGAGGATGTATTTGTGACGCTGATAGAGGTGGCGTGAGGGGAGAGTGAGTTTGGGGTTAGTCTAAGATGAAATTCCTGAGGATAAAGGCCATCGCAAAAAAAGAGCTCATTCAGATATGGAGGGATCCCCTGAGCCTCGCCATTGCCCTGCTCATGCCGGTCATGCAGCTCTTTATCTACGGCTATGCAATCACCTTTGATGTAAACAACATCACTACCATTGTCTATGATCAGGACAGGAGCAGCCTGAGCAGGGAGCTGGTGGCCCAGTTTAGGGAATCAGGCTATTTTACCCTCGTGGCAGATGTGGACAACTATAAAGACATTGATGCCTATCTTGATTCGAACAAGGCGAGGGTAGCCATCACCATCCCCTATGACTTCTCCAAAAAGGTACTCACGGGGAGGAATGCACACGTAGAGGTGATCATCGATGGAAGCGATTCAAACACCGCGACCATTGCTGAAGGATATATCGCTGCCATCTCCCTCAGATATCCCCAGAGGGTTACCACAAAAACCATTACACCCGTAATGGACCCCCGCACCCGCGTCTGGTTCAATCCTGAACTGAAATCGAGGAATTTCATCATACCCGGTCTGATTGCGGTCATCATGTCCGTGGTGGTGGCACTCCTCACCTCCCTTACTGTGGCAAGAGAATGGGAAAGGGGTACCATGGAGCAGTTGATATCCACTCCGGTAAAGACGTCTGAGCTGATCATAGGGAAGTTGACACCCTATTTCGCCATAGGGTTCATGGACATGATCCTGGCGGTACTTGTGGGTGTCACGCTGTTCGGTGTTCCTCTCAGGGGGAATATTGTGCTCCTTGTGGCCTTGTCCAGTGTGTTCCTGTTTGGAACCGTTTCCTTTGGGGTGTTAATCTCTATTATCGCGAAGGGGTCGCAGAGCGTGGCAAGTCAGATCGCTATACTCTCCACCATGCTCCCTGCGTTCCTGCTTTCAGGTTTCATGTTTGCCATTTCGAACATGCGGAAGCCCCTCCAAGTCATCACCTACATCTTCCCGGCACGATATTTTGTCACGATCCTCAAAGGGATATTCCTGAAGGGAAGCACCCTGACCCTCCTCTGGAGTAACGGACTCATGCTGGCCATTGCAAGTGCCCTAGTGTTTTTCCTCGCAATCAAGAATTTTCATAAGAGGATGTACTGAACATGCGGGAACGTATCACCCAGATGATAGTGAAGGAATTCCTCAAGACATTGCGGGACAGGAGGAGGTGGATGCTGCTCTTCGGAGCACCCATTCTCCAGCTCTTCCTCTTCGGCTACGTGGTCACCACTGATGTCAACAACATATCTACCGCACTGTACGATCTCGACAAATCCCAGGAAAGCAGGGAACTGGCAAGGAGGCTTGAGGCATCCGGATACTTTGTGGTGCGGTACGCTGCCCAATCTCCAGGCGAAATCAGGGACCTCATTGACCGTGGGGAAGTGCTCTGCGCGATACAGATCAACCGGGACTTTGCAAAGGACCTGAAAAGAAGGATCCCCACCGAGATCCAGGTGATTGTTGACGGTACTGATTCCAATACCGCCATGGTCGCCCTGAGCTATGCAACAAAGGTAATCGCAAAATATGCGTCGGAACAGGGAGCAAATACTGTAGGCGCAGTGCTCTTTCCTCTGGACTTCAGAACAAGGGTATGGTATAACCCTGATCTTAAATCCAGAAACTACAATGTTTCCGGAGTCATCGCCTCCATCATCATGATTACCTGCATCATGCTCACCTCTATGGCAATTGTGCGGGAAAGAGAGGTGGGCACCATGGAGCAGCTCATGGTGACGCCCATCCGGCCCGTGGAGCTCATGCTGGGGAAAACGATCCCCTTTGCCATTATCGGCCTCCTGGATATGTTCATCGTGACACTCGCGGGGGTACTCTGGTTCGGGATCACCATAAAGGGAAGCCTTCTGCTTGTCCTCATGGGCACCTCGGTGTATCTTCTTTCGATACTCGGCATAGGGCTTTTCACATCCACCATACTCAAGACGCAGCAGCAGTCGTTGCTCGCCACAATGTTCTTTAACATGCCCGCCATGCTCCTTTCCGGCTTTATGTTTCCCATTGAGAACATGCCGGTAATCTTTCAATACATAACCTATCTCGATCCCCTCAGGTATTTCCTCGTGATCATACGGGGGATTTTCCTCAAAGGGAATGGTTTCGATATTCTCTGGCCCCAGATGGCTGCGCTTTTCGTGCTGGGTACGGTGATCATCACCATAAGCTCCTTTCGGTTCCGTAAGAGGCTTGGATAAGGGGAATTTCCTGTCTTTGCCCTGTCCCCAATGCAGAACACAAGAAAGGGATGGACAAGTCCAAGATATCAATTAGAATAGGGATATAAGAACAATAAATCGTAACCGTTAAAGGTGAACGCTTCAGGGGAGGGCAGCTTCTTTAGGGTGTAGGGAGACCGCGCAAATAAAACCATTTTTCTGTAAAAGGAGGGAACATGGGTTAT
>Ga0335070_10007534_pt1 | contig 12763 bp, 9 predicted proteins | sample Lox_Sample_13_FD_206722 | JGI IMG/M metagenome (GOLD analysis project Ga0335070, IMG submission 206722) | Soil microbial communities from Loxahatchee National Wildlife Refuge, Florida, United States - Lox_Sample_1.3 | ecosystem: Environmental > Terrestrial > Soil > Wetlands | place: USA: Florida...
AACCCCAGGCAGAAGACGCAATCCACGACGCGCCGGTCCTGAATTTCGAGTTGGAGCCGCGTCTGCGCGTCTTCTGGCGTAATCTGACGGACCTTGTCGTGCACCGGCAGTCCCCGCCACCCGAAGTCACGTCACAGCCTGTAGCAATACCCGAGGAAAAGTGGGTTTCCGTCAACCTGGGACCTCGGCACATCCTGGAGTCGTACGGCTATCACATTGTACTGATTATCGTCATCTACTTCGCATCGACTTCGTCCTGGTTTAGCCATTCGGTGCAGCTCGACTCGCCCTACGCCAACACCTCGTTCGAGCACTATGAACTCAGCGAGTACCTGCCGCCGATTAATACAGGTCCGAGTGGAGCCGCCAAGCCCCGAAAAGGTGAGCCTAAGCTGGCGAAGCAAGAGATCATTTCCGTTCCTCCTAATCCAGACAATCTGCGCCAGACGATTGTTACACCGCCGAACATCAAGCTGAATCACGACATCCCACTGCCCAACATGGTTGCGTGGACGGAGATTCCAGGGCAGCCAATCGCTGCCTCGCAACGCGAACTATCGCAGCTCAAGCTGCCGCAGTTCTCGCAACAAGTGGTCGAACCGACGGCTGACGTATCGAAGCTTCGGGCGCGGAACAGAGTAACCTCGATGGAGCAGCAATCGGTGGTGGAACCGAGGGCAGACGTCGCGCAGTTGAAAGCCCGGCTGACTATGCCCACCATCGCCGAGCCGTCCGTGGTGGAACCGCCGCTGTCGCCTGATCAACTGAGGCTGAAGCGCGGCGAGATCAACATGGCTCAGTTCGATCCGCTGGTCGCCGCGCCGAAGCTGCCCGTGGAGCCGCAACGGTCGGCGGGCGTGGGTGACGCCAACGGGGGTGTCAGCTCCAGCGGCAAAGATGTTCCCGCGCAGCCAAGTCTGCAAGGTTTGAAGCCATCGAAAGGACAGGGACAGGTCATCGCCCTCAGCCTTAATCCGGCCGACGAGCGTGGCCCCGTCGAAGTGCCTGCGGGTAATCGCAGCGGAGAGTTCCACGCCTCTCCCGGCGGCAAGGCGGATGCGGCGGGCACCCCGAATATCGCTGGGAATCCGGGAGCAACCGGCAGCGGCGCCGGCGGAGCCAAAGGCAGTGGCGCCGGCAATGGCGGAGCAGGTAGTGCCCCGCCCGGGATCAGCGTTGGCGCGGCTCCGCCCGGAGCACCGGTCTCGGTGGTGACGGGTACGCCGGGCAAATCGCCATCGAATGGTCAAGCTGAAGAGAACAAGAAGACCATCGCAGCAGTCATGAAGCCGAACATCCCGAGCGTCAGCCGCCCACCGGTCGCGCCGCCGCCAGACATGTCAGACATGGACGCCGACGCGCTGGAACACAAGGTGTTTGGCACCAAGAAGTATTACTCTCTGGTCTTGAACATGCCGAACCTCACTTCGGCATCCGGAAGCTGGATTGTGCGATTTGCCGAGCTGAAGGAATCGAACGACAAAGGAGCCTTGGCAGCCCCCGTCGCGACATCAAAGGTCGATCCAGCCTATCCCGCTGATGCGATGCGTGACAATGTTGAGGGAACGGTCACTCTATACGCCATCATTCATGCCGACGGCACAGTGAGTGGGATTAAGATACTGAATAGCGTCGATCCCAGGCTCGACACGGCTGCCGCGAAAGCGCTGGCGCGCTGGCAATTCCGTCCCGGAATGAAAAATGGAGACCCCGTGGAGCTCGAGGCGGTGGTGCAAATTCCCTTCCGCAAGCACCACGTGCGTTAGTCTCTCACTGCGTGCTGCGTCTGCGAGCTAGTGCAACTGACGCTCGCGCAGCCATCCGCCGAGCCATGCCGTTGGCAATGCCAGCACTACCAAGGCGACGGGATACCAATGCGCGCCATATTCTGCGCCACGGTTCCACGTGTAAGCCGCGCCGAAGATCGAGACCAGGAAACCAAGGAAGCCGAGCGTCAAGGCGTGCAGCATGGGTCGCGCCGGGGCTAAGCGAGCAGCGACGTATGCGCCAATCACGCCATAGACCGTCCGGTAGGCCGTCGCGACAAGCAGCGGCCCTGATTCGGCTTGCCCGCCGGGGGAAGGAAAAAACCCAATCTTGTGCACGAACAGGTCTGTGACCAGCGAGAGGGCGATGCCGACAATCATGCCGGCCAATATCGCTGCAATGCTGCGAAAAATATTCATGGCTGACGCAGTTCCGAAAAAAGAAAGTCAGCCGAGTGTATCAGCTTCGATCTTGCGAAATGCGAAATGCACTGACCAGGATGGCGACCGTGATAGCGATGTAGAGCACACCGATCAGCCCCTCGAGAGCAGCGAGCATCCGAACTTCCGGGTTTACGGGTACGATATCGCCGTAGCCAATCGTTGAGAGCGTGATAAGGCTGAAATACAGCAATTGGTTTTCCCGGTGTTGCAGCACCGCGCCGCCGGCCTGGATGGAGCCCGGCAGGTACGTATCGATGGCGCAATAGATCGAGAACCACAGTAAGCCCAACAACAGGTAAATACTGACGGCCGTATATAGGTGGCTTACCGTGACTTCTCGCGCACTGCGAAGAAACGAGAACAGGCCGGCAACCGTCAGTGCGAAGAATGCTGCCAGCAATCCCCATTTTGTGGCTATGAATTCGGGGGAAGGCCAGATGTAGCTCAACACCGCCAGGCTCACGGCAGCGACCATAAGCAACACCACCGGCCAATGACGTGTCTTGATTTGAGAGAGTCTTAACGTCGCAAGCGCGACTGGAACAAAGACCAGCGCCTCCATCAGCAGACGCCGCAGAGTGCCGTGATCGAGCACTGGATGCAGCAGGATCATAAGGAACAGGGATAACAACAGCAGCAAATCCGGACGGATTGTTTTCAGTAGGTGCATTGAAGGCGCCTGCTTTGACTCGGCTCTATTGCGCCCCGCTGGCCTTGCGGGGCTTCTCGAATTCGTCGCCCTTTTGCCAGCCAACCTCTGCTGCCTGGTTTGCAGCTTGCCAGCCGAGCGCAACGCCGAAGCGCGCCATCACGCCGTCGGTTGCGAAGTCCATTTCAGGATGGTACTCATCGCTCGGCTGATGGTAGTGCTTTGTCACGTACTCCTTGGCCTGGTCCAGCCCCCACTGCTTGTCGTGCCCCAGAAAGAGAACTCCGGGACCGATGGAAAAGGCGGGGACGCCCACGCGTGCCAGGCTGAAGTGATCGGAGCGGTAATAGTGACCGGCTCCGGGATTAGAATCCGGCACAACCCCTAAACCGAAAGCCTTGGCGGTGTTCTCAACCACGGGATAGAACGTAGTTCGTTCGGCACCCGATACCGTGACTTCCTGTGGAACTCCAACCGGCGGAACGTCATCGAAGTTTAAGTCAAGCGAAAGCATCTTGGCCGGAATCGGCGGATGCTTCCCAAAATACTCCGAGCCGCGAAGGCCCTGCTCCTCGGCAGTTACCGAAACGAAATACATCGTGCGTTTGGGATGAGTACTGGCCTCACTAAACACGCGTGCAATCTCAAGCAACATGCCGACTCCGGTGGCGTTGTCTTGCGCACCGTTGTAGATGTTGTCTCCGGGCATTCCGGGCACGATGCCGAGGTGGTCATAGTGCGCCGAGTACATTACGCCCTGATCCTTCAGCGAGGCGTCGGAGCCGGGCAACATCGCCACCACATTATTCGAGTCGAATGGGCGCAGCTCGCTCTCAATGTGCGCTTTAAATTGTGCCGGCAGCGGCATCGCTTTGAAGCCCTGTTTGCCGGCTGCCGCCATCTGCTCATCGAGGTTGAGCCCGCAGTCCTGCATCAGCCTGCGCGCCACGTCGAACTGGATCCACGACGCTACCCTCAGCTTCGGCGCAGGATCGTTGCGCAAATACGACCGCTCCCCCGACCATGAGTTGCGCACCACGTCCCAGCCATAGCTGGCCATCTCGGTCTTGTGAATGAGCAGCACGCCGGCCGCGCCTTTGCGTGCGGCTTCTTCGTACTTGTAGGTCCAGCGCCCGTAATAGGTCATGGCCTTGCCACCGAAAAACTTTGGGTCGTCGGACGGCGGATCGTTCACCAGCATGAGCAGTACTTTGCCTTTGACGTCGACGTCCTTGTAATCGTTCCAGTTGAACTCAGGTGCGTCCACGCCGTAGCCGATCCAAACGATCGGTGCGTCGACGGAGGAACTGGCCTCGCCGGTTTCGTCCATCGCAACGATGTCTTGTTTGTTGCGCAGGGTCACGACTTCGGCCTTCGCCGGAATGATCGAGTATGTGCTGTCAGGCAGCGTGGTGACGCCGAGCATCGGTACTTTCTGCATGTAGGAGCCGTTCTCGCCCGCGGGCTTCAGGCCGTACAGTGCGAACTGCGTAGCAATGTATTCTGCGGCGATATCTCCGCCGCGCTGGCCCGTACCGCGGCCTTCGAGCAGATCGTCGGCCAGGAATTTCACGTGCCAGCGGATATTCTGCGGATTAATGGCAGCCATCGCCTGCTCGGCAGTCGGCGGCAGCGAGGCAACCTTGGGGACGGGGGGCATCGCGTTTGCGGAAGAATTGCCGGCTTGCGCAAGTGTGAGGCCGGTAGCCAGAATGAGAAAGAGGGCAAATGACGGTGCTTTGTGCATGAGGGGTCTCCTGATGGTGCCGCGAACACAGCTCAAACCCTCCATTTTACGGCATCTTGCACCGTGGAGCGCGGGGCGGCAACGCGCGTCGCTTTTCTCTTAGCCTCTCTGTCCTGGGCCAATCGGAGTAACATATGGAAGCTCTGGGAATGAGGGCAAGCGATGCCGAAGTGCGAGTTCTGTAGCGCCGAGATTCAGCCGCCGGTAGAGCTGTGCCCGAGCTGCGGACGAGCTGCAAGTTCGAGCATGTCGGAGACGCTGACCGGCGAGACACCAACCTTGCCTCCCAGGCCGCGCAGCTCGACGCCGCCCTCGCGACCGCCATCGTCGTCGTCAAGGCACGCGCGCTACGAAGGCCGCTTCCTTCCGGGAACGCTGGTCGCCGGACGTTACCGCATTATTGCGCTGCTGGGCCGCGGCGGAATGGGCGAAGTGTACCGCGCCGACGATCTCAGCCTGGGACAGGAGGTGGCGCTGAAGTTCCTGGCGGAGAGCACAACCGACGAGAAAACGCTGGAGCGCTTCCGCAATGAGGTACGCGTCGCGCGCCGCATCTCGCATCCCAACGTCTGCCGGGTGTTCGACATCGGCCAGACCGACGAGCAGGTGTTCCTGTCGATGGAGTACGTCGATGGCGAAGATCTCGGCTCGCTGTTGCGGCGCATCGGGAGGCTGCCTTCGGACAAAGCCGCGGAAATCGCGCGCAAGATCTGCGCCGGCGTTGCCGCCGCCCACACCCGGGGAGTGCTGCACCGCGACCTGAAGCCCGCTAATATCATGCTCGATGGACGGGGCGAGATCCTCATCATGGACTTCGGGCTGGCCGGACTGGCGCACGAGATTGAGGACTTCCGCAGTGGCACCCCGGCTTATATGGCTCCGGAACAACTGGCGGGCGAAGAGGTCACGGCAAAGAGCGACATCTATTCGCTCGGGCTGGTGCTATACGAAGTCTTCACCGGCAAAGCTGCATTCGACGGACGCACGCTGGAGGAGATTGTCAGGGTACGCAGCGATTCCACTCCCAGCCGGCCCAGCGACCTGGTCAAAGACGTGGATCCGGCTGTCGAAGGAATCATTCTGTCTTGTCTGGAAAGCGATCCCGGCAAGCGGCCGGCCTCCGCCTTGGCCGTCGCGGCAGCGCTTCCCGGCGGCGATCCACTGGCTGCCGCGCTGGCGGCAGGCGAGACGCCGTCGCCGCAAATCGTGGCGGCTGCGGGTGAGAATGCCGGCCTCAGTGTCAGGGCCGCCAGCCTCTGGCTGAGCACCGCCATCGCAGGGCTCATCGCGTTCTACGCCCTGGGAGTTTGGACGAGCGGCATCCAGAGGATGGACCTGCCGTACTCACGAGATGTGTTGTCACAGAAGGCACGTGACCTGGCACAGCAGCTGGGATATCCCCCAGCCGTGGATGCCGCGGAAGACTTCAATTACGACGATGACCTGCTGGAATCGCTGGACAAACAGCGCAAGCCGACGGGCGAGTGGGACTCGATCCTGACGGGGCGTCCTTCCGTGTTGCAATTCTGGCGGCGCGAGAGCCCAACCACCCTGGTCGCCACTGCTCCGAAAGACGCTACTCTTCTGCCTGGGATGGTGGACCGCTCCGATCCCGCGCCGACGACCTCAGGCATGGTGGAGATCACGGTCGATCCTCGGGGAAGGCTGGTGCATTTGGCTGCAGTTCCGCCGCAACTCGAGCCGTCTCTCGATGGCCAGGCGGAAGCGCCAAATTGGAAGGCTTTGTTTGACGCGGCTGGTCTCGATTTCTCGCAGTTCCAGCCCACGCAGCCGAACTGGAATTCCCTCGGGTCGGCCGACAGCCGCGCCGCGTGGACCGGCTTGTATCCTGGCACATCGCTTCCCTTGCGGGTGGAAGCCGGGGCATGGCGCGGCAAGCCGGTGTACTTCGAGATGATCGGCGATTGGACGAAGCCGGGCCGCATGCCTCCGCCGGCGGATGCGCTGACCACCAAGCTCATCCAGATCGGATTGTCGATCGTGGGCGTTGGCCTGCTTCTGGCGGCGGCGCTCCTTGCCCGCAGCAATCACCGTCGCGGCAAGGATGATGTCGAGGGTGCGTGGAAGCTGGGAGTAATGTTGTTCTGGCTGCAGTTGGCGACTTGGGTATTTTCCGGTCACTTCGTTCCCGGTGTAGAACCATTTGGCCTGTTCCTGCTCGCTCTGAGTGCGGCGTTGTTTATCAGCACCGTGGTTTGCATGTTGTACTTGGCGATTGAGCCGTTCGTGCGGCGGCACTGGCCGCACGCCATCATTTCGTGGAGCCGGATCATGGCCGGCCGGGTGCGCGACCCCCTGGTGGGTCGCGATCTGCTCTACGGCGTGCTGTTCGGCCTGGCTTGGTCGATCATCTTCCAGTTCACGTTCCTGGCGCGGATTCGTTTCGGCGGCATGCCGTCGCTGGCATCAACCAGTTTCATGCTGGGAGCGCGACATGTGATCGGAACATGGTTCTGGCACGTAAGCAATTCGGTACAGGCCACTCTAGTCTTTTTCTTCCTGATGTTCGTCCTGCGCGTGCTGCTGCGCAAACCTTGGCTGGCTGCCACGGCATTTGTCGCATTCTGGCTGGCGATCAAGCTTGCCCACAGCCATCAGATGGCAATCGACTCGGTCGGCTATCTCGCCATTTATCTGCTGGCGGCGTCCATGATCGTGCGCTTTGGCTTCATTACCCTGGCGGCCGCCATCTTCACCGTTGATTTGATGCTGAATGTTCCGCTAGGACTGAATCCTGCAAGTTGGTATATGAGCGGTTCGCTCTTTGTGTTCGGCACAGTCGCAGCGATGGCCGTGTGGGGGGCCTACACCGCGCTGGGCGGACAGAAGATCCTGAAGGAACAACTCTTCGAGTAGATTGCCTCACTGAGGGCGTACCCTGTAGGGTGCGGGTTTCCGCTTGTTTCGATCCGCGACCGCGGATCAGTTCTTCGACCCTCAGCCAGCGCGAAACGCTGGCGCGTCTTCTCCAGCGTGCCACAGCATCGGCGGTTTATGTTCCACGAGCGCCGCCAACAAGACATTCACTTCCTCGACGTCCGCCTTCAACCATCCCACTGACGACACTTTGATCTCTCCTTTTGGATCGATGTAGAACAGCGTCGGCACGTTCGTAATTCCATAAGCGTTCGAAACGGCGTAGTGGTTGGCATCGTTGTCCATTGCGACGGGAAACGCGACACCATACTCGCGCGCGAACGCTTTGGCCTCGGAGGGACCGTTCTGACAGATGCCAAGAAACGTAACACCGGTTCCGCCGTGAAGCTCCGCCAAGCGCCCATACATGGGAAACGCGTACTGGCAAACCGGGCAGCTCACCTTGAAGAAAGCCAGGACTACAGGACCCTTTTGAAGTAGCTCTTGCAGTTTGACAGTCCTGCCGTCGGTTGCGGTGAGTGTGAAATCCGGTGCCAGTTTGCCGGTAGCGAGTGCAGCCATTTCGTTCTCCCGAACTTTTACGTAGTTAGATTGCCACCGCCTGCGTCAGGTTGCAGGCGCCAGCCGGCGCAGGACCTTCCGCGCCAGTCCCGTCAGCGGGAGCTTTTGCCATTGCCTGCGCGTGAACCATCGGGCTTTGCCGTCCAGGCCCTCGACGAACTTATCGGAGGCCGCCGATACGACTACCTCATAGTCAGTGTTCGTGATGGAGTGCCGAAACATCGCCAGCGGCGTCGGTTTGTCACCGGTGACCACTTCCGGAATCTCCCACATGCTCGCCATGCGTTGCGCGTCGTTCGGTCGTTGCACCAGCAGAACGCAGTTGCCCTTCGTAGCGAATGCGTAATGCACCTGTTTGCGCTTACGCGCGGCTTGCGGCTTTGGTTGCTCCGCCCCGCGCGTCGCGCACCATGTGATCAGCGGACATACCAGACACTGCGGCACACGCGGCGTGCAAACTGTAGCGCCGAGTTCCATTATGGCCTGATTGAAGTCGCCGGGCATGCGGCGGTCGAGAAGAATCTCGGCTCGCTGCCAGTTCCGTTCCTTGCTGGGTGCCTTGCCAAACAGGCGATCCAGCACGCGCTCCACATTGCCGTCCACCACGGCCACCGCTTCGCCAAACGCAATGCTGGCAATCGCCGCCGCAGTATATCTGCCGATGCCCGGAAGTTCCCGCCAGCCTTCCACGGTACGCGGCAGCTCACCGCCTCGCTCGCGCACGATGATCTTCGCCGCCTCGTGCAATCGCCGCGCCCGGTGGTAATAGCCGAGCCCGCTCCACAGCGCCAGCACCGCCTGCGCGCGGGCTTTCGCCAACTCCCACACTGTGGGAAATCTCTCCATCCATCGCGCATAGTGTTCCAGCACTGCGGCCACGCGTGTCTGCTGCAGCATGATCTCCGAAACCCACACACGATACGGGTCGGGCTCGCGCCGCCACGGCAGGTCGCGGTGACTGGCATCGTACCATTCAAGCAGCGCCCGCCGAAGCGCCTGTAGTGCGTGTGAGTTAAGCGAGAGCATTAGAGCACTATCTTTCGTACAAGTGCCGCGCGAAGAACTGCTCCTTGTCCATCCCAGCCGGCACGGCCACGTCAAAGAAGCCCACCATCATCTCCTCATAGGTCTGTCCGCCCCAGCGCACTTCGGCATTCGGGTCAGGGTTATGTGGATTGTTCTCCGAATTGTCGTACCACGCCACGGCCTGTAATCGCGTTCCCGCCTTCAGGAAGCGCGGCTGCGCCAGCCGGTAACTGAGCTGCCAGTGGAAGTGGTAGTGGTTCACGCGCAGCAGCGTCTCCACCGCTCCCTCGGGGTGAATCAGGTTGTACTCAAACGCCTTCCCGCGCAGGTGCATGTGCGGAAAGAAGCTCAGCAGCTTGCAGTCGTTGGGCATGCTGCCCCATACCTCGACGCGGTAGTCGTCCGTCCGCGGAGGAATCACAAACGTATGATTCGTAAGCTGCAGCGTCAGCACCCGCTGTTTAGGCGGCTCCTTGGCAAACCCCATTCCCACGCTCGTCTGGTCGCTGCCTGGGTTTCCGTTCGCGGTGTAGTGCATCTGGATCACGATGTCCGACCCGGCCGGAATCAACCTTGCCATGCCGTCGGGCCAGCGGTCGGGTTCGCTGCCCGGAGCGTACACCAGCAGCATGTCCGTCGTCGTTTCGTGCGCCTCCGCGCGCAACTTCGGGTCGCTGAAGCTCGAAGCGGTGAACGGCACACCCACCGGCGCAGGCCGCAACCAGCTCGAATTCGGCGGACGCACATACACCACGGCGTGATGCACATACTGCGGGCTCGACGGCTTCACCTCGCTGAACTGCACCCACTTGTCTTCGGTGAAGCCGGTCGGAATAATCTCGTACGTGTACTCCACGTCGCCGTGCGCCGGAATCTTCACTGGCACCGGCATCCGCACGATCTTGTCAGGCTTCGGAATGTTCCAGCCTTGCGCCCAGCGTTTCGGGGGCGGAGCATCTTTCGGCGAACCGGCCAGCCCACCCGAGCTGGCCCACTCCGAAATTGTCTGGATCTGCTGAGCCGTTAGTGAGGGATCGTTGGAGAACTTGCCAAACCGCGGATCGGCAAACCACGGAGGCATCGAACCAGTCGATACAACCTGTGCGATCGCCGAGGCCCAGTGCTTCGTCTCAGCGTACGTCACGAACGGCATGGGCGCAACTTCGCCGGGCCTGTGGCAGCTCTGGCAGTGCTTCTGCAGGATCGGAAGCACGTCCCGGTAGAAGGTCGGCTTGTGCGAAGGCGGCGGCGCCGGCGCCTGTGCTGTCGCATTCGTCAGGGCCATCCAAACTGCCAGAGTGGTCGGGGAAATAAGGCCCGCCATCTTGTCCCGCAGCCGCAAGATGCGAAGGTCCTCAGTTCGGCTGGCCGGGGTCTGCGACTTCCTCATCCTGCGCGGTGTGGCGTCGCATGAGCTGCGCCAGGTTTTGGGAGAAGGCCGAGCGCGGCAACACCATGTCGCATCCCGCCTCTTGTGCCTTCACCTTCAGCTCGCCCTGTACGTGCGAAACGAAGCCGATGATGTTGGTATCCTTCTTCAGCTTGCTCTTCAGCTTCGGAATCACCGACAGCGGCTTCGCATTCAGATTGTTGAGGTCAAAGATGATCAGCGACGGCTTACCATTTCCGTTGTCGTTCATCTTTTCGAAGACGTCTTTGTCTGTCTTGACGAACTCCACCTTCACGCCTAGCTTGCGTGCCGTCTCGTTGATCTTCGCGAGGAAGAAGAGATCATCCACGAAGGCGTAGATGCGTGCCGGCGCGTCATGTGGAATCGGAGGAGGTTCCTGCTCGCCGAATGGCTTGCCGCCGCGATTGCGATCGGGAAGCTGTATATTGCCGTCGGCATCGCCCAGCACCGCGCGATAGCTGTGGTCCATTGGCGCGGAATACACGCCTCCCAGCGGCTCGTGCTGCGAAGGGCGCTGTCCGCCCGGCTTGTGTCCAGCGCCGCGCTTCTTGCCGAAGCGCCGCCCACCGCCATGCTTGCCCTGGGCGCCATGGCCCTGCGATTGGCCGTGGCTCTGTGCGTGGCCGTGCTGCTGGTTGTGTGACTGGCCCTGTGACTTGGCCTGGTGTTGATTTGGCTGGTGTGAACCAGACCCGCGGCGGCGCCGCCGTCTGCGTCCCTTCCCTCCAGCGCTGCCGGACGGAGGATTCGGTCCTTGATTCATGTTTCTCTCTTAGTTACGTTTGTTTGCCCGCAGGTCGCGGGACTCCCACATTTGTGTACCGCTCTTTTCTCAGCGTCTGCTTGCAAGCCTCTCGGCGAACGCTACGCTTCAGCGGTTGGAATCGTCGTTGAAATCGAATCAATTACGTCCGTCTGGCGCCCGAACTTTCAAGGCGAGGAACGCCTGCACGGGAAGTGCGGCGATTGGAGGACGTTACTATCGTACCCAGCCTGGCGGTGGAAACGCAAGCCGCTCACGCTGTTAATACGCTTGATTACTCGCTTTCGTCAACCTCGGGATATCTTCACCGGGGGTATTTCAAATCCCTAGTTACAAAACAGATATGGGGGACCGGTTCCTTGACTTTCACCCGCTGGGGCATCGCCCAACGCGTGGACTCACGGCTACGTACACTCTACCACGGTCCCGGACTTTTCCAACACTATTCAGCGAACGGCGCACAGCAACCAGTGAATGGAATCAATTGAGCCTTGCGAGCAACTGCCGAAGCATCTCCAGCGTCTCTTTCACGTCTTCGGCGTCCGCCGCATTCGGCCGCGCCTGAAGGTACGCGCCCAAGTCGTGCGCTGCACCCAAAAACTGTTCCAGGTCCAGCCGCACCAAGCCCCGCTCGCGTAACAAATCCGCATCGCGCGGAGGGATAGCCAGGAGCAAATCGAGGATCGCCAGCCCTTTGCAAAAATTATGCTTGGTGAAGTAGATCTGCCGCAGATTATTCAGCATGCGGGTAAGGATGTCGCGGTGCGACACCGCCTGCAGAAACTCCGGCCGTAATTCCAAGTGTCCAGAGTAGATCTGGTCCAGCCGTTGCTGGCATTCCGTGTTCCCCACGATGCGACCGCGATTGAACGCGTCCACGATGATCTCGCCCGACATAGCATCGTAATGCTTCAGCAGGAAATGCCCCGGCATACCGGTCCCGCAGAGCGGAAACCCTACTCGCCGCGCAACATCGATGTACACCACCGACAGCGTGATCGGAATTCCCAACTTCCGGTCGAGGACGTCGTTCAAAAACGAATTACGCGGATCGTAGTAATCGTCGCGATTCCCGCGCAGGCCCTCTTCGTCGAATAACACGCGGTTAAGCAGCGCAATCATCTCGCGCGCCGTCGGACTGCTTCGCATTCGGCCGCGCACCCGCTGTGCCAGTGCCTCCAGCCGCGCCAGGTAGTACGGCGCATCCAGCTCCGGATACTCAACCCGCGCAATCGCCAGTGCTCCCACCGCCAGGTTGATCGAAGCATCCTCGTGCGCCGGCTCCACTAAAGCCGCGAAACCAGCCACTGCATTGCGATATGAGACGGCTTCCGGCATGAGAGGGCGGTCGGGTGTTTGGATGAAGCAATGACTCGACACGATTCGCCTCCGTAGCCGACAAATTTGCAACTTCTCCGGTCCGAGCGTTATGGGCGTAGCATATTCTTCGCTATGAAAAACACATTGGCCGGGCGCTCCGCCAGCCGCCGCATGAAGT
>Ga0335070_10007535_pt1 | contig 12763 bp, 10 predicted proteins | sample Lox_Sample_13_FD_206722 | JGI IMG/M metagenome (GOLD analysis project Ga0335070, IMG submission 206722) | Soil microbial communities from Loxahatchee National Wildlife Refuge, Florida, United States - Lox_Sample_1.3 | ecosystem: Environmental > Terrestrial > Soil > Wetlands | place: USA...
CTTGTGAAAGTCGTCAACCATCTGCTTGATTGAGTCGCCTGGGAAAGTATCGGTGCGCGGATTCCAATCGCCGTACGTGTCGAACCAGCGGTCATCGAGCGTGGCCCACTTGATTCCCATCTCTTTCAGCTTCGGAACCGTGCCCAGCATCTGCTTGGGAGTGACGTTGAATTCGTATCCCCAGCCACACCAGCTGACGTTGTAGGCTTCATTCGACGGTTTGGGAATGTCCCATCCCTCCTTCTGCAGAATGCTGGACCACATGCGCAGGGGCTGGTAGAAATCGCCGGCGTATACTGCCACGAAACTGCGGGGCGTCGAGTACGCGTCTCCAGGTTTCAAAGTGGTGTTCACAGGAATGCTGATGCTGGCGCTCACGCGTCCGTCCGACTCCACCTTCACTGGCATAGAAAGAGTCCAGGGCAAGCTTTCCACGTGCCCGATCGCTTCGCCAACTGAAGCATTCCAAAACGCAACTACCGGGATGCCGCCTCCATAGCCGCCTTTCACCGCCTCGCCCATCAGGTTCGGTTGCGACGATGTGCGGGTCAGCTTCTGCACGTCGTCCTTGCCCCAGTCATAGCTCGATCCCTGAAACGACCACATGTCGTAAGGATGTTCCTTGGCTTCGTGAGAATTGAACCGATGCTGCTGCATCAGGACTTGATCGATCTGGAAGTCTGCGTTTCCGCTGTTCTTGTATGTCGTGCTGACCAACGCGAGACTCGGGAAATCGTCATAGGCTTCCATGACCAGCGTGCGATCGATAGGTACTCCTGACGGTGCAAGCGGCCGCGCTGGAATTTCAACTCGCTTCCCGCGGCCGAGCTTGCCGCTCCCTTCGAGGATTTTCGCTTGCCCGAAGTCTGGAATGAAGTCGAACTCTTTGCCCTGATGCACAATCGAGTCACTGCCGCCGGTCGATCCTACCGGCGGCTCATCGAGCGACAGCCGTTTGCCGTCTTTGAGCAATGTAGCTTGCACAAACCCAGAGGGAAGAATCTGGAACTCCGCCGCGCTTGTCGTGATCACGAGCGGACCACCGTCGCGGACCTCGACTTTGATGTCAGAAGGCCGACTGGGCGCGGGTTTCGCGGGCGGCGACTGCTTTGTGCAACTGACAAAGTTGGCGAAAATGAAGCAGAGCGCTGCGATGCGGACAAGAGAAAAAGGCGGATGGAAAAAGCGTGCGACGCGATTCATGGTGCCCCCTTCGAGCCCACTAGTATATATCGAAAGGAAACACAATGTTTCGCGCTATTTCGGAAGATAGTTGCTTTGGACCATGTGTCTTATTTCCACCAAGGAGTCTTCTAAGGCACCGCGCTTGGGAGCAGGCATCGCGCCTGGCTCGCTGGCCACCCATGCGCCCACCCGGTTCGCGACTTTATTCATCCGCTCCAGCGATGCACCGCGCAGATACTCGTGTACCAAGCCCGCAGTGAAAGCGTCTCCCGACCCGACTGTATCGGCGACCTGCACTTTGAATCCGGGGTGCTCGCTGAAGTCCTGCTTGGCAACCAGCAGGCTTCCCCGCCCGCCGCGGGTCACGCAGACGAGCTTCAGATCAAATTCGCCGATCAGTCTTCGCCCGGACGAAAGTTCGTCTTTGTGCGGCATGCGGCCGAGGCTCATAATCTTCGGCAATTCCTCGTCATTCAGCTTGACGATATCAGCCAGCCGCATTGATTCCGCCACGATTTCGTGGGAATAGAATGCCTGCCGCAAATTGACGTCGAAGACTTTCAGAGTTTCGGAAGAGGTCGCTGTCAAGAATTGCCGGATCGTTTTGCGGCTGGTTTCCGAACGCTGCGCCAGCGATCCAAAGCAGACTGCATCCGCTATCTTCGCGAGGCGCCGCCAGTCGGGCGTCCACTGCAGATAATCCCAGGCGACAGGCTGGGCGATCTCAAACTGCGGCTGCCCGTTCGTATCGACAATGACGTTGACCGTGCCGGTCGGACGCTCGCCATCCGTCTGCACATGATCAATGTCGAGGCCCAACCATTTCAGGCGCTGCACTGCTTCGCGGCCGCGCGAATCCTCGCCGACGCGGCTGGCCACGATGCCGTGATCACCCAGCAGCGTGGTGATGTAGGCGAAATTCGACGGGGCACCACCGAGGCACGCACTGCCAGGGAACAAGTCCCACAAGACTTCACCGAGCCCCACGACTCGCTTTTTGCTCGCTTGCGCCGATTCGTCTGCGGAACACATAGGAAGATCGTACCGCGTAGTCCTAACGCGGTGCCTGAATCACGGAGCGGTTCCCGACATCACATCGGCGAATTCCACCGGCGCGCTCAGGACTGGTGTGGCGGCTGTCCCGGTTGGCGGGAAGTCCCAAAGCGTACCCTCCCAGTCGCCAAAATCGAATCGACCGTGCGGAGAATTCTGGAAGGTCGAATACCACTGAATCTTGTCGGCAGCGAACACTGAAGCGTTGGTGTGAATCGCGAGAGCGCCCATCAGATACTTGCCGTCAGCAGTGGTACCCTCGTTGCCCGGTTGCGTGTCGCCCGCACCACATGCGTATACCACGATGTTATCGATCTTGTTCGCAATGGCGCGCCACATGGAAACGTTCCCATGCAGCATATTTTCTTTTCCGAGAAGCAATCCCATGCCGCCGGCGTCCATGCAAACGGCGCCACGGGTATTTTCGCCGGCGAATCCGTGGCAAAGAATGAAGAGCGTGTTGATCCTCCCTGTTCGTGCGGCTGCATTGATTTGCGCGAAAGCCGACCGCAGTGAGGTATTCTCGTCCGTGTTGATGATCGTCAAGCGGGGCCGGTTCGGAACTCCACCCTGCAGTCGACGGTCCCGCAGGGCTACATAGTTCGCCATGATGCGTCTCCTCTCAAGAACTCACGATAGGGGGATATCCGGTCGCTGCACGTTTACGAATCGGGGAAGATTCTCGCGACGACGGCGCAGGCATTATACCTCACGCGGGCCGCGCGTACGGCGTGCAGCAACAAAGCAGGTTTTAGCCGCCGCCTGAAGCGCCACCTCGGGCTTCCGAGTGGCTGGAACTGAGTACATGTTTTACTGTATTAGCGGATCTAAGGTAAATTCCGTACCATATCGGGGCGAGAATCAAGCTCGGGCTGTGGCGCCGTTTTGTGTGCTCGGCAGTGAAGCCTCGATCGTTTTAGGTCTCCCATGAGAGTGCTGGTAGTCGATGACCATGAAGTCGTCCGGCGCGGAGTTATGTCCCTTCTCGCCGCCGTGCCGGGGTGCAGTGTTTGCGGCGAAGCATCGAACGGACGGGAGGCCGTTGAGAAAGCAGTAGAGCTGAGGCCTGACGTCATCATCATGGACGTCAGCATGCCCACGCTGAACGGGATCGAGGCGACTCGAATCCTTCACAGCCGACTGCCTACCTGCGAAGTCCTGGTGCTCAGCCAGCATGATGCTCCTGAAATGGCCCGCCAGGCCTTCAAAGCTGGCGCACGCGGCTTTGTCATCAAGTCTTCTATTGCGAAAAATCTTTCCGATGCCTTGCAGAAGGTCGCGCGGCACGAGTGTTTCTTTGACCCCTCCATCGCCGAATTGGCAGGTCCTTTTGATGTGCAGGAGGTGCTGCAGCGAAGCGCCGCGCTGGAGCAGGCGCTCCGTGATAGCGAGGAACTCTATCGCACGACATTTGAGCTCGCCGCCGTAGGCATTGCGCATGTGAGTCCCGACGGCCGCTGGCTGCGCGTGAATCAGAAGCTCTGCGATATCGTCGGCTACAGCGAGGCTGAACTCCTGCGGATGACTTTCCAGGAGATTACGCATCCCGACGATCTGGCAGCCGATCTGGTCGAGACCGCGAAAGTCGTCAGCGGAGAATTACGCAGTTTCTGCATGGAGAAGCGCTATATCCGCAAAGATAAGTCAGAGGTCTGGGTCAACCTGACCGTCTCCGGGCCGCGCGACGAACAAGGCCGGCTGAAACACTTTATCTCGCTAGTTGAAGATATTACGGAGCGCAGAAGAGCGGAAGAGGCGATGGCCCGGCTCGCGGCGATTGTAGCGTCATCCGATGATGCAATCATTTCCAAAGATTTGAACGGAATCATCACCAGCTGGAACGCGGGAGCGACTCGGGTCTTCGGTTACACGCGAGAGGAAACCGTCGGGCGATCCATTATGTTGCTTATTCCGCCCGAACTGAGGGATGAAGAAAATGCGATTCTAGAGAGGCTTCGCAAAGGCGACCGTCTAGAGCATTTCGAAACCACTCGCGTCGCTAAGACCGGGAAGAGACTTGCCGTTTCCTTGACGATCTCGCCCGTACGCGATTCCAAGGGACGCATTATCGGAGCTTCCAAGATCGCCCGCGACATCACCGAACGGAAGCGAATTGAAGACGCGCTTCGGGAAAGCCAGGCGCAGCTTACCTTGGCTTTGGAGTCGTCGCGCACCGCCATGTTCGATTGGAATATCGGCGAACGACGTGGCAACTGGAACGAACAACTGGCCGCGATTTATAACTTCCACCCGGCTGGACAGTTCATCACCGCGGAAGAGTGGCGCGGTCTCTTCCATCCCGACGACATTCCCCGGTTGATTGAAGAATCGGACCGCGCCATCCGCGAGCAGGACAAGTTTCAATTCGAATTCCGCACCGTGCGGCGTGACGGCCAGGTGCGGTGGATGCTTTCGCACGGCCGCGTTGAGCGCGACGCGAACGGCAAGCCAATCCGGATGATTGGCACGCATACCGACGTCACGGATCGCAAGCAGGCGGAAGAGATCGCCAAGGTGCGCGAGTTCACCGGGAAGCTGATGCATGCTCAAGATGCGGAACGCCGCCGCATCGCTCGCGAACTGCACGACAGTGCCGGACAGATGGTCGCAGCGCTGCAGATGAACCTCATTCCTTTGCAGAAGGAAGCTACATCGCTCAAGCCGGGCTTTGCCGAGAGCATCCAGGAAAGCCTGCAACTGGTTCAGCAGCTATCCCAGGAAATTCGCACGGTATCTTACCTGTTGCATCCCCCGTTGCTTGACGAGTTGGGACTGCCGTCGGCGTTACGCTGGTATGTCGAAGGATTCGCGGAGCGCAGCAAGGTCGATGTGCAGCTCGAACTTTCGGACCATTTGGGCCGCCTGCCCGCCGACATGGAGATGACGATTTTCAGGATCGTCCAAGAGTCCCTGACCAATATCCACCGGCATTCGGGAAGCAACCGAGCCCTGATACGCCTATATCGTTCCTCATCGGACCTCTGCCTCGAGGTTCGGGACTACGGGAAGGGCCTGAATTCAAAGAACAACGGTGCGTCCCCAACCTTCAAGCCGGGCATTGGAATACAAGGGATGCAGGAGCGTGTCCGCCAATTGGCAGGGCACTTCGAAATTCAGTCACCGGCAGACGGCACACTGGTGAGCGTACGCCTTCCCGTAGCAGTGCCCTCTCCCACGATGGCGGAACCAGCCATCAGCAGTCCTTGTTAGACGCTCATCGCAGTGGTAATCCTTGCAGAGAATCAATGCACATGAAAGGGAGAAACAATGATCCGACGATTGAGGAACCGACCACTGAAGATCGGCTTGCTTGCGTGCTGCGGGATTCTGCTGGCGGCATCTCAGTCCCCCCAGACTACGGACATGGCTGGTGCCCGGGCGAATATTTCCAACGAAACGATAGAAGGGCTGCTTCGGGATGTGGCCTGCCCAATTCAGAATCTTGATAACCACGCGACTAGTATGGGGAGCAAGTGCGTCCGGGATTGCGTGAAGGGTGGCTCGCCGCTCGTTATCCTAACCAAAGATGATCGGCTGTATTTCCCCATTTCTGCCAAGATGCCCGACACGGATCAACGGCAGGCACTTATGCCGTTTGTCGGCAAGTACGTGCGGGCAAGCGGGATTGTGTTCGAACGAACCGGTACTCATGCCATCGCAATCAAGGAGTTGAAAGAGGTCACCGTGAAGGATGATGAGGGATAGTTCCAGGTGGTCTTCCCTTCGCTCGCGATCTCAAGTGAATCCATGCTCCAAGCTTCGACATCCCCACGGGGTACAGAATCGGCACAACGGACGGGGTAGTGATCTGCATCGAGCGCCACTGCAGAACCTAAATGGAATTCCAGATGGTTATGGTGAGCGCGGCAGGATTCGAACCTGCGACCCATGCCTTAAAAGGGCATTGCTCTACCAACTGAGCTACGCGCCCATAATCTTTTAATTTAACACAGCAGGCGCCGCACTCACCGGCAGCTCAATGCCTGAGAGTGTCTTGCAAGCTTCCAGAAGTCTTTCTTGAATCTCATGATCGCGAGTGGCAGCCTTTGGTTCGCGCTTCCGCAGCTGAAAGAAGTATTCGCCCGTAACCTTGGCGTGCGGATCATCGCTGACCGCCAACCATACCTGCGTTCGATGTCCCTGGTCCAGATCATCGGACGCATTCGGTCCACCCATCTTCGTTGCCACCCAGCCAGGCTCGAGCGCATTTGACATGACATCGGGCCACCGGCGCGCCACAGCAAACGCGAGCAGCACATCGTGCAGCTTCGTGTCCGAGTAGGCTTGCAGCGCTTGCCATGAGCGTTGTTCCCAAGTCAGATCTTTCAGGCTGGCATCTCCCTGCTGGTGCAATCCCGAACTCAGATACACAAGCCTCTTCGGCTTCTGAATGCGCGCTGTGAGGATGTAAGGTGCGATGGTATTCACAGCCAGCACATGAGGCAATCCATCTTCCGTTATGATCTTGCGTCCTTCCCGATTACCGACGCCGGCATTGTGGATCACCGCATCGAACAGACCCCGTGCGTTCACTTGATCGGCTACATCGCACGTCTGGCGCATGCTCGATAGGTCGCCGATTGCGACTCCCTCGGCTCCGGGAACGGCAGCGATCGCGTCCTTCGCCCGCTGCTCATTGCGGGCATGCAGAATGACCTGATGCCCTTCCTCGATCAACAATGCAGCTGCCATCTTTCCCAAACCGTCCGAAGATCCCGTTATGAATACGCGTGCCATGAATACCCCAGTGCCTCCAGAGTTCTGGATGCCCAAGACTGCATCGCGGATTCACACGCGCCGAAACGTCGCGCAAACACAAACGCCGCCTTCGCAGGCGGCCTTCGTCCGAGCACTCCCCCGTGAACAAATTAATGCGAATTGATCACGCCGAAGAGTCCGTTGGTATCATTCGGACCGGCTGTGAAGAAAAGTTGATTGGTCTTGCCATTCAGCGTGGACCCACCGCCGAACTCAATTCCCCAAAGTCCGTTGATGGTGATTGCTTTGCCCGACGCGTTCTTCAGCGTTCCCAGAAGCTTGCCGGTGCTTAAATTAAATGCAGTAACCGTTCCCGCGGAAGTGTTGTTGGAGACAAGCAACGCTCCGCTGAATGTCCCGAAATTACTCGGAGCTACGGCCATGCCCCACGGCTGATTGAGAGCCTTACTTGCTACCAGCCGCTTTACTAAAGTCCCGCTCTCATCAAAGATGTCGATTATCCCACCGCCACCGCCGCTGGTGCTTGCGAAGGTGACGTAGACCTGCCCCGAGATATCCTGAATCCCAAAAGGCGCAAATCCAGCAGGAACAGTGGTGTCGGTGAAGGACTTCACCAGATTGAAGCTGCCGTCATAAATATCTACCTTATTGTTTGCTGCGTCGGCCGCGAAGAGGAAGTTGCCAGAAGTGTGGTTCGTGATGGCGAGGCCCGTGTACACTGCCCCGGCCTGACGCACGCCGATCAGTGCCGTGCTCGGATCGAATGCCGACCAACCGCTGATTGTTCCATCCAGAGTTGCAAACAGGAATACTGATGTCCAGCTGTCGATCTTGAATTCCGACGAGCCATTGTAAACAATACCCGTCGGAGTACCCGACCCTGTTCCTGACGAGGACGGGACAATCACTTCCAGCGATTGCTTATTCCCACTGCCGTCATACAGCGTGGACCACCCGTTGGCTTCGTCGCCCACCCAGAATGCTCCTCCTGGCGCGTACGCCAGGCCCCAGGGATTTTGCAGCAGACTGTCAGTATGCGACGCCTTGCCCGACACGTTCGAAACCAGAAAGGACGCGGAATACGACTGCGCTAGCGCGCTGCTTGACATCATCATGACGAACGCGCAGAAAACGGATACAGTGACGCCACGGCGAACAGAATTCAGCATGCGAGATTTCTCCTTGTGAGTAAGTGGTGGGAGCCCCGGAAATAGCAAATGACGTCGCGCTGCAGATTCGTTTACAAATCCCCGACCGGCAGCGCACGCATCCTAGGCTGAATGCGTGTCCCCGCTTGTCATGAGTTTGTCATCAATTTGCTAATTCCCTGTCGCACCGCAGCAGGCGGCCTCTAACATGCAAGTTTCTGCATACTCGCACACGGTCAGGAAACGGCCGCGCGGCAGGCAGTCTTCGGAGCCTCGTCTATGTTTGCTTGGTTCCAACCAGGAACTGATCCATCCACTCGAGAATCAGATTGCGCATCTCGGGAAGTTCGACGTATTCACAATCGAAAAGCTCGATGCGACAATCGGATTCCCGGCCATCCTCCCGGTAAAGCGGGAGCAGGTGGTTGCGAATCTTCTCGACTCCGGCGGGCGGGGTCAGCGGATCGCGGCGGCCGTTCACACTCAGGTGCGCACGGGGCACAATCAATTCGTTAATATCCGCGGTCTGAAAGTGCTTCAGCAAAGAAGGAACGTAGTACGAGAACAGGCTCCTCCCCATTCAGATCGAGGACTATCGCTCGAGCGCGCATGCTTCATGTTCTTCTTTGTTCATCAGCCTGGCCGGGGCGGGCTTGTGTTGCCAAGGCAGGTCTCCAAGCAATACCCAAAGCTTTTTGCGGCGCTGCGTCTGATAATGCCCGAAAGATACTCCTCGTGCTGATGAGGCATCTTGTCGCAGGTCGTGTTGGCCCGTTGCTCCCGGAGCAATCACATGGCGGAACTCTGCAGAAACTCCCGTCGTGTCGACGACTCGCCTCGCGGTGTCATAGTCTCCTCCGCACCAGCGTAGTCTATCTGGATACCTTCACAAATCAAAAGGCCGCCCTCTCGGACGGCCGAATAGCAAACAACAGGGATTAGGGCTTGAACACAATCTGCCCAAATGTTCCCGCCAGATTCTTGCTCGGACCCGCGGCAAAGTATAGATGGTTGGCCGCTCCGTTCTTTCCCAGTCCGTCGCCGAAATCAATCCCCCACAACTGATCGATGACGATCGACTTTCCGTTCTGGTCTTTGACGGTACCGACGAATTTGCCCGTAAACAGATCGAACGCATTGATGGTGCCTTGATTAGTGTTATTTGAAATCAGCAGCGTATTGCTCAAAGGACCAAAGTTACTTGGCGCGCCGACAATCCCCCATGGCTGGTTCAGGGGCGGCCCCTGCACGAGTGGTTTCCCCGGGCTCACTGGCGTTCCGTCTTCCCGAAACTGCTCCAGGAAACCGCCGTTGCCGCCAGAAACGCTCGCAAACGTCACGTACACGATGCCGCCAATGTCGCGCACTCCGAAAGGAGCAAAGCCCGACGGGAGTGTGGAGTCAGTGAAGGCTTTTACGAAATTGAAATTGGCATCGAAAATCTCCACCTGACCGTTGGCGATATCGGCTGCAAACAGGAAATTCCCCGACGGCTTGCTGGTGATCGCCAGCCCGGTGTAGCTTGCGCCAGCCGGCTGGTTCTGCAATGGCGCTACGATCGCCTGATTCAGATTCGTTTGTGGTGCCCACCCACTGATGGTTCCATCCAGCGTCGCAAACAAGAAGATCGAAGCCCAGCCTCCCACCTGAAATTCTTGTGATCCGTTGTACACGATCCCGGTTGGAGATCCCGGTCCGTTTAGCCCTTGCGGTGAGCTCGGCCCATTTCCCGCGGTTGGAATCAGCACTCTCAGACCCTGGCTGTTTCCCGATGCATCGTAGAGAGTCGACCATCCGGAATTCTCATCGCTCACCCACCACGGCGACCCTGGTGCATGCACCAGCCCCCACGCATTCACGAGCAAAGGATCGTCATGATGCGCTTGTTTCACCTGGTTCGAGGACAAATTAGAAAGTTGATACTGGGCCATGGCAGCGCTCGACACCAACATCAGTGCGAGCCCCAAGGCGACTGCGAAAGTGATTATGCGACGCTGCATATGGAATCTCCTTTGAAGACTGGATCAGGAGCGGCGAGTACCGGTGCTGGATCCGCTACACAGCCACAAATCTTCTGATCAGCTGCGCGGATGTTAGTCCCTATGCCGTCAAGGAGATGTCAGGCGAATGTCACAATCTTGCACATTTACAATTCAGCGAGTGGACAAGGTGAATACGAGGAAGAACCCAGCCAACCACCTCCCGCGTCCTCGAATCGAAACTGAAACCTGGCGCGAGGATGAACTCATGAAAGCTCCATTCCTGATCGGCCGTCTTCTTTTCGGCGGATACTTCCTTTACAACGGCATCAACCATCTGCGGAACCGGAAGCAACTGGGCTCGTATGCTGAGTCGAAGGGCGTTCCGAACGGCGAATTTACCGTCGCTGCTGCGGGAATTCCGCTGCTGATCGGGGGCACCAGCTTGTTGCTGGGATTAAAACCGAAACTCGGCGCAGCCGCCATCTTGGGATTTCTCGCCGGCGTCTCTCCCGTCATGCACGACTTCTGGCGCAATCAAGATCCCAACGAGCGCCAGGCCAACATGATCAACTTCACAAAAAACGCGGCCCTGGCAGGTGGTGCGTTAGCGCTGATGGGCGTTGAAGAGCCTTGGGAAGCCAGCGTTCCAGTCGGGCGGCCAGGATTGGGCAAGAAGCTGAAGAAGATCGCCCGGCAGATCGCAGCCTGATCAAATGCGCCGAGGTGAGCCACGCCTCCCCGCCTTTGCAGGACGCGGAAACCAAACAAGTCCTGAAAACGGTTCCTTCAGAGCTTTGACCTTATGCGTCAGCTACTGCTGAAGTAGTCCGTAGATTGCGAGTACGTTCTCGGAAGTGATCAGCACACGTCCGTCTGCCACCACTGGCACGCCAAATCCAACTCCGGTACTCTCTGCGTCGCGATCGCCATTGATATTGCTATTCCACAATTCGTTGGAAACATTCGTCGCGTCGTATGCGTGCAGGATCCCCTGGTCGCCGATATATTTCTCGTTTACCCAGACAATTCCGTTCTGAGTTCCGTTGGCAGAAACTACAATGTTTCCACCCCGAAGTCCGTAGGCGGTAGGCGACAGAGCAACCGGAGTCGGGTTGGGTAAGCCGTTCTGAAACCGATATTGCTGAAGTTGCGCATTCGCCGCGGCGGCGTACAAATTTCCGTTCCAGTATGCCGGATTGCCATACAAGCGGTTCCAGTTAGGCCCTTCTGCGACATCACCGGTCACGCTGTCCGAACAAGTTTGCGCACCGACCATGAACTCCAGCGGAATCTGGTTATCCCCAGCGGCGTTGAAGCCACCTAACTTGTCTCGGTTCACGATGTACAGACGTCCTTCTTTGTTGTACACCGCGCCAAGATGACCGCTGATGAAGGAGTCCGTTGGCAGCAGAGCCAATCCGCCCGATCCAATCTCCAGATCGTGCACATCCACGCACTCTGCATCCGACGGCGTAAACGTATCCGCCACCTGGAAACTGCCGTTACTCAACTGCAATTTCAGCAGCGTATCGCCGTAGTTCTTCCCCCCCATATTTGCGTTGAAGTCTCCGTTTGCGCCAATCAAGTAGATGTTGCCGTTCGCGTCGACCGATGGCGGAGCCCCGCCCTGCCAGAACGCGCTACCCCAGCCGCCGTTGGCGGGTCCACCACCTGCATCGGTTGACTGCTGCTGCGGGGATGAATTCAACGTTGCCATCAGCTGCAGAGTGGTCGCATCAAACGCCATCAGCCATCCGTGATAGGAGCCGTAATCCGAAAAAGATCCCCAGGCTGCGAGAATCGCTGTGCCAACCTTCATCAGGCCGGGACGCTGGTTGTGTATCGATGGATCGAAGGCGATCTGTCCGTTGACGTTTCCCTGCCCGTCTCCGGGAACGCTGGCAACAATCTTCACGCTGCCCGGACCATAATCGTTGCCGGTTCGTACATCGATTGCTCGCAGCCATTGCTCCGGTACTCCGTTGCGCGTCAGGGTCGTCACAAAGTACATCACGCCCGTCGCCGAATCGATGTAAGGCGCGCCGCTGATACCAACTTCACCGTCAAGCGTGGTGCGCCCGCCGAAGTTGTCGCTCATCGTCGTGACCCCATTCGCCGGGTCAATGTAGCTGCGTTGCCACAACGGTGCGGAAATCGGCGCGTCCGCATCGATAGCGAAAACACTGTCGTGTTCAGTTGCGACGATGATCACGTTGTGCGTGTTTCCATCCGGCATCTTCAAGTTCGAGAGATACAGCGGTTGTGCCAGAATGAGCCCATCGGCTTGAAACTGACCGACCAGTCCGAACTGCGATGGATTCACATTCGAAGGCGTGAGCGTAGTCTCGTTTGCATAAAGCCCGGTCCCGGAAGGATCTCCCTTCCACATCAGCACTCCCGCGAGCGCCTGCCGCTGAGTTTTTTCGGGCGATGGTGCCGCAAGTCTGCCACTGCAACTCACTAACACGACGGCCAGGAGTACGAGCAAAACTGCGCGACGCAGGGAGCTCGTCACGGTGCGACCTCACTTTCGGGGAATCAAACGAACATTGAAACCGCAGCTTCGATGCCAGGTCAAACCGTAAAGGTTGCAGCACTCGCGGGTGGTGGCCGTGCCAACTTGCGTCAATAATAAAGGCCGCCCGCAGGCGGCCTGTGATTCGAACCCAGAGCTCG
>Ga0335070_10007536_pt1 | contig 12763 bp, 9 predicted proteins | sample Lox_Sample_13_FD_206722 | JGI IMG/M metagenome (GOLD analysis project Ga0335070, IMG submission 206722) | Soil microbial communities from Loxahatchee National Wildlife Refuge, Florida, United States - Lox_Sample_1.3 | ecosystem: Environmental > Terrestrial > Soil > Wetlands | place: USA: Florida...
TTTCTCCTTTTCACGAAAAATCAAAAGTCTTCACCAATAACGGTCATTCTGGATTGAGAAAAATCAGGATTTTGATGTGTATTTTCGGTTCATTTAACCGGTATCATGAAAATTATCTGAATTTTCTCTCAAATTACGGTTCAACTATACGACACATGGAATCGTGAGGCAATCAGGGATGTGCCTATCCATCAGGTAGGGAAATCCCTAACCCGGTCGGCTGTCTAAACCAGCCCTTCGCGAACGGCCATGACAGCAGCCTCGACCCGTGAAGTAACCCCCAATTTGCTGAAAACCGCCTCCAGGTATTTTTCCACCGTTTTTTCGCTGATCCCCAGCGCCAGGCCAATCCCCTGGTTGGTTTTCCCCTCTACCACCAGCCGCAAAACTTCCTTTTCTCGGTGCGTAAGCCGGCTGGAATCCTGATCCTCCTCGCGCATCCAGACCGACATCTGGGCCGCGACTCGCCGGCTGACCCAACCCTGTTCGCCTTGGGATACTCCCCGGATTGCATCCATAATCGTATCAGGCGCTTCTTCTTTCATTAAATAGCCGGCAGCGCCGCTTTCCAGGAGCTCTTGAATATATTGCTTATCATCATATGCGCTTAAAGCCAGGATTCTCACCGGAGAATTCAGGTCGTGTAGCCGTTGAGCTACTTCGACGCCCTTGATCCCGGGCATCTCCATATCCAGCAGGAGAATATCGGGGCTCAGCTCTTCAACCAGGCGTAACGCTTCATCGCCGCTGCTCGCTTCTCCAACCACTTCGATTTCAGGCGACCTGCCCAAAAGGTTTCGAATCCCTGTTCTGACCACCGGGTGATCATCAGCCAGAATAACTCGGATTTGTGCCATTGTGGCCTGCTCCACGTTCCAGAATTTTTCTCTCCCGCGATGAAAAACACTGCGGTGATTCCCCAGTTCAACCCCGGGCTAACGCTGTATCTCTATTTTACCAGACTCCCAAAATAGCGCGATCTTTCCCTGACTCAAAAAATATCCTTGCGAGGGAGATGAATCAAAAAAGCAGCCAGTGACAGGCTGCTTTTTTGATTGACTCAGGCGTATTTGGTTTCGCGGATGTCGACGATTTTTTCCGCAACTGGCTCGATCGCCTCTCTCAACTGTTCCAGGTCGACCCCTTCCACTTTTACCGTGACCAGCCGGTCATGGGCGCTTTCACCCATAAACGTTCCCAATGCAATGATATTCCCATCGAGATCGCGGATTTTTCCGACCATTTCCAAAAGCTTTCCCGGCACGTCATTCAGGAGCACTGTCAGGCGCACCCCGGCATCTCGAGCGCCCAATAGCTCGAGAAAAATCTTGAACAGATCGGTCTCTGTGATGATCCCAACGAGATCGCTATTTCGCACAACAGGAAGACTGCCGATTTTGTTATCGGCCATGATTCGCGCTGCCTCTTCAAGTGGCGTATCTTCAGTTACCGTGATCACATCCCGGGTCATCACCCGCTCGACGGTAATTTTACTGAGCAGGTAAGTCAACTCCCACACACTCAAACTGGTGACATCCGAGGGAGACGCGTTCAACAAATCTTTTTCGGAAACGATTCCGACCATATTACCGCTCGCATCTACCACCGGAAAACGGCGAACCCTTTCTTTTTTCATCAGTGTCAGAGCTTCCTGGATGGGCATATCCGGATGGATTGTAATCACACGTCGAGTCATTCGTTCGGAGACCAGCATACGAATCGCTCCTTTCTGTTTGCCGTCAGAAACCATAACGAGATGGGTAAGAATCAGCTTTATTGTAGCGAATCTTGCCCCCGCCTTCAATGGGCATGCTGCTTTAAAATAAGAACCACCCGCTAGTAATCGCCTATCAGGTGGTTCTTTTTGCCCCGTTGGCACCGGACGATGGACTGCCCAGGAAAAAATCAACCAGCCAGCTTCGATTTCCCCAGGGCTGGTATCCGGACGGTCCTCCTGAGTTTCTCTTTTACATTTTTGGTGGACTTCTTGTTTTTTAAGGGTGCGGCCTGTTCGCCTTTCTCCGCTTTAGGATAGTAGGATGAGTAATATTTGTAGTTTCCATAGGGGCCAGCATCCCTGGAGCGAATCCGGTTGAAGACCACTCCCAGCAGATTGACCCCCATCCGCTCCAAATGGTCTACCATCACAGTGAAAATGGTCTTGCGCGTATGCCCGGGCCGCACCACCAGGATCACGCCATCTACCACAGAAGCCCAGATCAAGGCATCCGAAACAAACAATGGCGCGCCATCGATGATGACCATGTCGGCTATCTGAGTAAGCTCTTTAACAATGGCCCCTGCCCGGTTCTGGTCCAGGTTGTCCAGTGGCATCCTTTTCACATCCCCGGCAGGGATCAACGAGAGGTTTTCTACTTCATACATCTGTATGGTGTTCATCAGATCCACTCGCCCGTTGAGAACTTCACCCAGCCCATTCACGTTAGCCAGACCCAGCCTTTCGTGGGCGCAGGGGTGGCGCATGTCAGCATCCAGCAGGATTACCCGTTTTCCCCCTTGGGCAAACACCAGGGCAAGGTTGATCGCGATAGAGGTCTTGCCGTCCCCCGGCTCCGGGCTCGTGAGGAATATAGTTTTCAGTGGCTTCCGTGGGAAAAGTTCCAGGGTGGCTCGCAGCGTGCGGAAAGATTCTGCGATCAACGACCGGGGCTGCTCGACAAGGTACGGTTTCTGATTGGCAGTTTTTTCCATCTCAGAAATCAGGCTGAGAATGGGCAGATTCTGGACGATGTGAATATCTTCGGGGGATTTCAACGAATCATCCAGATATTCAAGGAGAAAAGCTGCTCCTGAACCCAGTGCCAGGCCAATAAACCCCGCTATTGCAACGATCACCCACTTATTTGGCCCAATGGGTGTTGTCGGAAGGATCGCGGGATCGATTACCGTCAGAATATTTGAGGCGTTGCTTTGTGAGCTGACGGCCAGGCTGGCAAAGTTGTTTCCCAGTAAAGTCAACTTTGTTTCCAGGGTCTGTATGGCTTGCTGTTCATCCGCGATGTCCTTCGCACTGGTCAGGGTTCCCAATTCCTCCTGCTTCTGGCTGATCTCTTTCTGGGTTTCCTCGATGGCTTTCCGGGTATCATCCATCTGCTTATGGATGAAATCCTGGCGCGCCTTTTCCTCTGGCTGCAGGGTGGATGGGCTCTGCAAAATGAGCTGGTGAGCAAGCTCCTGGGCAACTCGCCAGGTTACCTCAGGATTTTGGTCGGTCACCACAATTTCAATTAATTGGCTGTTGGGTAGAGGGTGAACGTCGTAAACCGGCAGATTCTTTAACCCCAAGGCAGTCAATGTAGCATTGCGAATGGGATCCCGCTTAGCGACATCAGAATACAGATTCGCCAACTGCTGGCTCAGCCAAAAGTCGTTGTTGGATGGATTCGGATTGGTGATCATCTGTCCAATCAACAGCGTTGTGGTGGACTTGTAGATTGGAGGCTGCTTATTTACGACATAGTAACTTGTTCCCAGCGCAAGCGCACAGGAAATGAGCAGCAACCACCACCATTTTGCGAGTGGGGAAAGATACGACTTTACTTCCATATTGACTCCTCAACCGGCATAATCCCTCAACGAGAGTAATATTGCCAGAGTGGTCAGTTGTGCCAGGTCTTCGCGCGTGAACTGATTCTGTCTTGGGCGAACCAGAGTTAAGACACCGATCATTTGGGTCCCGTCGATGAGAGGCAGGCTGATTGCGGAACGAGAGGAATTGTCTGTTTCCTCCCAGGATCGCGTCAACCAGCGTGGATCATCCCGCGTGGAAGGGACCAGCGCGGGTTTGTTATGGCGCACCACCCAGCCCGCCAGGCCTTTATTGAGAAGCTCTCCAAGCTGTTGGGCCGATCTTGCCTCGATATCACCCCCGTATGCCAGAACTCCATCTTTAACGCTGCCGTTATTGTCCAGCACCAGGAGGCTGCCGCTCACCGCTGAGGCGCTGTCGACCAGCCCCTGCAAGACGTGGGTGAGCAGATCGTACATCTCTGGGGAAGTCAACGTCTCGCGTTTTGCGGTGTAGAGCTGCTCTAACGCCAAGCGGATCCGCTCGATCATCAGCTTCGAGGTCTCACTGGCCTCGGCCGCTTCAGCATTTTTGGAAACCAGGGTGAGATCTTTGGCCAGCATCAAATCGATATTATCACGAATCGTGATCGGCTGGGTGGAATCACGCAGTGCGGTGACAATCATGTGCTCGATCATCAGGTGAATATCCTCCACCTGCTCGATGCGGTTGCTGGGCACGTGGACGTTCTTCTTGACTAATTTAGCCAGCTTACCCCCGTCAAACCCGGTAAGGCCGATGGTGTAGGCCCCGCAGTCATTCGCGATATCCACTGCTTTCAAGACATTCTTCGAATTTCCACTGGCTGAGATCGCGATGACGATATCCCCGGCCCGCATCAGGCCAACCAACTGCTGGGAAAACACATTTTCATAGCCTTCATCGTTGGCATAGGCTGTGATCGCCGCGATGTTATCGGTCAATCCGATCATCCGGAAATATGGCCAATGGTCAACCCGGGTATTTTTTCCCAGGTCGCAGACAAAGTGAGAGGCGGTCGTTGCGCTGCCGCCATTCCCCATGACAAAGATTTGCTTTTCTCTCAACCGCGCATCGTGAAGAATATTGACGACTTCACGGATGGCTTCCACAGGCAAATAATCCAGAGTGGTGTGTAAGTCCTGAATATAATCATATAATTTATCCATTGCGACCTCCTCCATGCTGCGATGAAAAGTAAATGATTCCTTTTGGCTAACGCCGGTAATTAAAGATGACTTTTGTGCCATCTGCCTCGAGTTTAAATGGCAATTCCTGAAGGTTTGAGAGAGCCCTGCGCACCTCTCCCTGCTTATCTTGCGGACAATACAATAACAAGAATCCTCCTCCCCCTGCCCCGGTGATTTTTCCCCCCATCGCTCCGGATTGGAGGGCAGCAGAATAGATTTCGTCGATTACATCATTGGTGATCTTGCTGGCAAGTTTTTTCTTGAGCTGCCACGAACGGTTGAGGAGCCAGCCAATGCAATCCAGGTTGCCCCGGATCAGCTCACAGCGGGCTTCATAGGCAATATCTTTAATTTCGCGCAATATGCCCAACCGGTCCACAATATTGACCTGCTGCTCGGCCAGGATGGATTCCGATGTGCGGGTGATACCGGTAAAAAAGAGCATCAGCCGCGCGTCCAGTTCCCGGCTCAGGTCTGTTTCCAGATCGATCCGCTCTGCGTCGACCCTTCCATCTCTCCCGAAAGATAGGAACCGCAGGCCGCCGTACGCGGCAATGTACTGGTCCTGGATCCCAATTGGTTTTTTTAACGTATCGATCTCGATGTGGCACGCTTCCTCCGCCAGCCTTGCCGGGGGGATGATCTCGCCCAGATAAGTGTACATGGCATGCAGCGCGCCAACCGTCACCGCGCTGGAAGACCCAAGCCCAGATCCAGTTGCGGGAATGTCTCCCATGGTGGTGATTTCCACCCCATGGGTAATACCGGTTTTCCGTAGCGCTTCACGGATAAGCTCGTGCTGGATTTCGTCAACCTGGTCGACCATCTCTGTGAGAGTGTATCCAATCCGGAGTTTCGCATCGAATCGTTTCTTGATAACCAGAAAGATATACTTATCGATTGCAGAGGTTAAGACGCAACCGCCTTCCCCGAGAAAAAAATCAGGAAAGTCAGTTCCTCCGCCAAAAAAGCTAATCCGTAGAGGAGTCTGAACGATGATCACAGGCTTATCTCAATCGTGTTTAAATATTCGACGGTCTGCCTCAATCCATCCTGGAGCTGGACTGCGGGTATCCATCCCATTTTGTCAAAGGCTTTGGTTGCATCCAGATAGATCTTGCGTGTCTCCCCCAATTTCGCCGGGCCGTGAACTGGATCCCTCTGGTAACCGGTGATCGCTTTCAGGTGGGTAAAAATTTCATTGATCGTCGTCGGTTTTCCCATACCCAGGTTATAGATGCCGTTTTCCGCGGATAATGCGAGCAGGTTTCCCCGGGCGCAGTCGCCGACAAACACAAAATCACGCTCCTGTTCGCCATCGCCATTGATCACAACTTGCTCGCCACGGAGCATTTTCCCGGTGAAGATGGCCACAACCCCGGCCTCGCCATGCGGATCCTGGCGGGGTCCGTACACGTTGGGGTAACGCAGGACTGCGTAATCCAAACCGAAGTTTGCCGAATACATGTAGAGGTAATGCTCGACGGTGTGTTTGCTCGCACCATAGGGACAGATCGGATTCACCGGGTGGGCTTCGTCGCAGGGAAGATACTCAGGCTCCCCGTATGCCGCCCCACCGCTTGAGATATAGACGATCTTCTTTACGCCGCTTTTTCTCGCAGCTTCAATAACATTGATAGACCCAACCACGTTGACGTCGGCGTCGAAGAGCGGGTCCACCATCGAGCGGCGCACGTCCATCTGGGCGGCATGATGGCTGACAAAATCTGGTTTTTCTTTTTGAAAGACGTCCTCCAGCTCCGGTTCGCGGATATCCAGGTGATAGAAAGTGGCCTGCGGGTTCAGGTTCGATTTCCGCCCTGTAGAAAGATCGTCGACGATGACGACTTCATATCCCTGGCTGATGGACAGGTCGACCACATGAGATCCAATGAACCCGGCGCCACCGGTGACAAGCAGCTTCATTGCTTTATCTCCCCATAATTATCTAAATAGTGCAGTAATACATGTATAACGCACATTGAACCAAAATATTTCATATTTAAGATCTATTTTCAGATCTAAGATCGATCTAATAGGCCCCTTTTCCAGCGATTGCCGCCGGCAGGGTCCAGGCAAGCAGACCGAGATCCATCCAGACCGTCCAGTTACGGATGTAGTACATATCCAGGCGGACCCTCTGGTCGTAGCCGATATCCGATCTTCCGCTCACCTGCCACAAGCCGGTCAAGCCTGGGCGCACGGTCAGAAGATTGATCCCCCACTGGTTATATTTAACCATCTCTTCGGGAGAGATCATCCGCGGTCCAACCAGCGACATCTCATGCATTAGAACGTTGAAAAGCTGGGGCAGCTCGTCCAGGCTGAACTTGCGCAGGTACTTCCCCACCCGCGTGATTCGCGGATCCTCTTTCAATTTATGGAATTCCGCTAGTTCGTTCTGCAGCTCCGGGTGCTGCCGCAGGATTTCATCTCCATTCACGTACATCGTGCGAAATTTAAAGGCGTAAAACTGGCGGCCATTGACCCCCATTACCTTTCGTCGATGGATCACCGGTCCCGGGGAATCGAGCTTGATGATCAGCGCAATGACCAGGAGGAGTGGGGAGATCAGGATCAGCCCGGGGATGGTCAACCCGTAATCGAGGAGAGTCTTCAACACCTCATCCGAGCCGGTCAGGCGGACTTTGTTCACCCGCACCAGCGGTACGCTGGCAAATTCAGTAACCTGCAGGCCGGTCGTGATGATTTCGTACATCCCTGAGGATAAGCGAACGTTCACCCCATTGCTTAATCCGTAGCGTTTGAATACCTTCAGCATGGTTTCGCGGTGAATCGCGCTGGTTGCCAGGATCAATTCATCGACTTTATAGAGGGCGATCAACTGGTCGAGCTGATCGATTCGACCCAGTACAGGCACCCGTCCGTACAGGAGGGCTCCTTCAGGGTTTTCATCATCAACGAATCCCACCAGGTGAAGGCCCGAAGTTTGCCAGCTTAACAGTTGCTCGGCCAGCAAGCGCGCTTCATCATTCCCACCGACGATCAAAGCCGAGGACATAAAAAAGCCAAACTGCCGGAGCCAGTAGACGACCCGCCGCAACAGAAAGCGCCCGGCGCTGGTCAGGATGAAGGCGAACATCCAGGCCAGCAGCAGCCAGCCACGAGCGATCACAAAATCTGGACCGATGAAACCGGCAACGATCACCATCAGAATGCCGATCGTGACAGCCTGAAATACCAATGAATATTCTTTTGTTCCCCCCAACAGGTTCGGCCGGTGATACAGCCCGTCCAATATAAAAATCCCCAACCAGATCGGGATCAGGACCAAAATAACGTTTTGATAGAATGGGATCGAGGGGACGACGTCCAGGCGAAAAACTGGTAAGGAGGCTTCAAAGCGAACAAAGTAGGCCAGGCGAAAAGAGATGCCCAGCATGGTTAGGTCGTTCAAGATCAAGCAAAAAATATACAGCGGCCACTCTAAGGGATGTTTTTGGCTCAGAGTGACTGCATTTTCCCCGCGTCTATAGAATAGTTTTTTGAAGGATAGTGTGTCTAGACCGGATAGCTTCATCATATACCTCCAACAATTTGTCCACGATGTTTTCCCAACGATGATTTTCTTCGACGTACCGCCGCCCTGCCTGGCCGATCTGCTTCCGGATCTCCGGATGATCGATCAGGAACCGGATTTTTAGGGCCATTTGTTCCGGCCCGGAGGCAACGAACAAATCCTGATCTGGAACGATCTGTAAGGCTGAAACGGCCTGGGCTGTCGAGATCAATGGTGTCCCGCAGGCCATCGCTTCAAGCGCTTTATTTTGAATTCCAACCCCATAAGTTAGTGGGGCAACCGCCAGAGTTGCCTGGCGAAGGTAAGGTCGGATATCTTTGACCGTGCCGGTAATCTTGATTCGCGGGTTTTTCGCCAGCTCGGTAATCGCCCCGGGTGGATCTTTGCCAACCACCAGCAGGCGTACGTTAGGCTTTTCACTCCACACCCTGGGCATGACTTCTTTGACAAAATACAGGACCATGCTCACGTTAGCGTGGTAGCTCATTTTTCCACTGACCACCAGTGTCTCGGGGTCTCGCTCACAGGTTGGATCAGGAGAAAAATAATCCAGGTCCACCCCATTCGGAAGAACGTCGATGTCCGGAGGAGATTTCAGGCCATATGCCTTCACCAGGTCATAGAAAGCCTGTCGATCATTCGGAGAAGTCACCAGCACCCGGTCGAAGCGAAGTGGAAGCCAGCTTTCGAAATACTCGGTGCGAGTCAGTTCGAGCCGAGTCAGCAGCCGGCTGACCCGCTGCCGGCTGTACTGCGCAGCCTGGCGGAAAAGCAGGCTGATACTGTCCACGCTGTCCCAGACTACCGGCAGAAAACCTGACTCATTCAACCCTTTACGAATCTGGTATTGCAGGCCATACCGGGCGCCGCGCAGGTGCTCGATGTGGATCAGGTCAAATCCCTCACTTTCCCCTGCCAACTGGTCAAGCATCTGGGATAAACCGGGGTGCCACGCGTAGGCTGCCTGAAGCGGCTCCCTGGTCGGTAGAACAGTCAGGCAGTTCAGCAGTGTGCGCCAGCGTGCCAGGGGGAAAGCCACGACGTCAGTAACCACATTACGCAGCCGTTCAGCGTCTTCACGCTCGGCCTGGTTCGCGCAGAGCGTCAGAACCGTGACCTGGTGGCCTTTTTCGGACAGGTTGCGGACGAACTGGTATGGCCGCACCCGGATAAGATTGGGAACGTAAGGGACTACGAAGAGAATTTTCATAAATTCACACGAATAGGGATAAGTAGAATGGTATTATCTGCGTCTTAAGATGACGATCCCAAGGACGACCAGGACCAGAAAAAACAGACTGGGCACCAGCGTTTTTCCCAGCAAGACCAGGTAATCGGTCTCAGAATACGCTGGTTGGCTGATCCCTGTCATGCCTGGCTGGGTTGGGTTTGTCTGCAAGGCAGGTAGGGTTGGCTCGGGCGTTTTGGTGGGTTGCACATCCGCAGAGGAAATTTCGGTGGGGAGTGGCTTCGCGGTCAGGGTCGGATATGGATCACCCTTCACGGCAGGTGCATTCAACAAACCCTGCGCATACCAGATGGTGTACAATCCGGTACCCGATTCGAAGATGTGCTGTTTGTCCCGTTCAAACCAGACCACGTGAAGAGTGTTCCCATTTCCCACAGCGATCTTCGGCCACTCGGGCACGTCTCCCTGATAGGCCTTGATCACTTCAGGAGCGCTCCACTCCTCGCCGTTCCAGGCCACATGGAGTAAGTTCAGGGTCTTTTGATCTTTGGCGGTCCTGCCGGAGAGCACCAGGTGAACTTCACCAGCGCTGTCGGTCGCCATCGAGTATCCATCTGTTCGGGCATTATAGACTGTCCATCCCCCCCACACCCCGGTAATCGGACGGCCCAGGGACCAGGTCTTGCCCGAATCGCTTGAGGTAGAGAAATAGATAATGTCTTCCGGGATCGATAGCCAGGCTACGATCAGGCGGCCGCGTCCATCCTGAGCGATGGCGATATTTTTACTGCTGATCAGTCCCACCGCGGTGGGAGTCGCTGTAGGCGTCTGCTTCGCGGATGGCGTCACAAGAGTTTCTGGTTTGGCAGAACCCCGGAATATTGCCGGTTCAGTCCAGGTGTTGCCGCCATCGCCAGAAGAGACGTAGGCAACATCCGATTCGGTTTCCACAGCGCCGAGATCCCCACCCGGGCCAGCTTCATAGACCACGTGGATTTTGTCCAACGCATCGATAAAAATCTGCGGCTTGGCAACTCCGTTATTCGGATCCGATATCCGGACCGGCCCTGTCCAACGGGCGCCGCCGTCCTCAGACCTGCGGTAGTAGAGATGAAAACAAATCGAGCAGGACGCACTGGGCGTATTTTCGGTGTAGAACAGGTGGAGTGTGCCTTTATGGTCCTGCACCATGCGGCTGAAATACACCACGTTGTCTCCGCTGTTGATCTCCTTCCTTTCCGACCAGGCGCCCGCATTGCTCGCCTCAACCACCGGTACGGACGAGTAGAAAAGAGTGAAATTGCGGAATAACAAATACAGCACCCCATCCGGTGTGATCAGGGATGCCGGGCGGGTGATGATCCGCCCTGAGGTCACACTCAGGGCAACGATGTCATTTTCTTGCGTCCAGCCCTTTCCGGGAGCCAGGCTGCGATACATCACCACGTCGTAATCGCCGATCCCGGATGACCAAAAAACGTGCACCTGGCCGGTTCGATCGACTGAAATTTCTGGGAACGTGGAAGACTGCTTCGGGCTGGAAAGCTCCAGCGGCTGGGACCAAACGGCCGTCTGCGCCAGGGCAGGCTGCCAGGCTGGCTCGAGCAAAATTCCAAGGAGCAGGAACAAGGTGGCTATGTTCCGCAGGATTTTCATATATTCCCAGACCATTTTCCTCTCTAACCGATCCTCAGGGTCGAAAAGCGACAACACCGTTGCCTAAATGAACCCGGGTTTCAGGTTTCAATTCAAGGATTCGAAGCAAGTCCCCTGTGGGGAGTTGAATCTGTTCAGACTGCCAGCCGGCGGGAGACTGTATAAACTCATCGATTACTGGATCGAACATGACCAGATTGATTTTAACGTTCTGCTCCGGGCGCATTCCCCAATCCGCCAGGCTGGAATCCAGAGGCTCACCCTGGCTCGGGACTGGCAGGCTCTGCAATTCTTTCGCCGCCACTTCCGCATCCATTGTAATTTTGTGATACTCCGGGAGATAATACTCGACGTGGTGCCAGTTTACCGCCAGGATCAGTGTGGAGGCTGGGGAAAAATTCTCGCGGATGGCCTGGATCCGCTCCTTATAATATTGGTCGGATGCCACCAGCGAATCCCGGTTCAAGATCCTGATTCCGTGGGCGCCGAACGGGAACTCTGGCAAGAGACAAAAAACTGCCGCGTTGAACAGGAGGAGGGCAAAGACAATAATTGTACGCAGCTCAGGAAGGTGGCGTAAACCGAGCTCCAGACCGTAGGCGCTCGCGAGGAGCAGCGCAGGCAAATATACAAAAATCAGGCCCTGCTGCCCCATGTGAACAAAGGTATAAAAAACCAGCGCAGGCATCACCCATATTGCCAGGAAGATCCAGCGTCCCCATTGGGATTGAGAGATCCTATTTTTTATCCGCAATGAGGCGCCGAGGACTCCCAGAGCCAAAAGAGACGGTCCCCAGGCATACAGTGTGTATTCCGCCAGTTTTCGTACGTTATGGATGATCCCATTCAAGCCGGCCCCCAAGAAAATGGATGTGGTATCCTGAAAGTGATAGCTGAACAGGCTCGTAATCCGAAGATAATTCGCCAGCCCGCCGGTCGTTGCGATCAATGGCAAAAACCACGCCATGCAGGCCAGGACGCCAAGCCCACCCGCGAAGATCCAGCGCTGAAATCCGATGCGGCGAAAGGCAAATAATGTCAGTGGTAACAGGAACACCAGTGTTTGCTGCCTCACCCCGCCAGCAATTGACAGTAAAATGACGGTTGGATATAAATAGCGAAGATCTCCCTGGGAAACCCGGTATAACCCAAAGACGCAGCTCAGAATGAGCAGAGTATCGAAGGTATGCGGTAAGGCAATTTCGCTGTAAAACCAGAACAGTGGCGAAGTGGCCAGCATGCCGGCTGAGATCCACCCGGTCAGCGGGTTGAACAGCTCCTTTGCCAGAAGATAGATCAATGCCACAGCAAGTGAGCTGGACACCAGGCTGATCGCCACCAGGGTCCGCTGCGGATCGTGAAAGATCAGGTCCACCAGCCGTGCCAGAAAAACGTAAAGAATATACCCCGGCGGCTGGGGTTGGTCTTTTGCCAGGTTAAATTCTTGCATGGCATAGGCAAAATTGACCGAATCCCAGTGATAAAGTACCTGGCTGCGAAAGGGCAGGCGGATCAGAAATGCCAGCACACCGAGCAGCCCGGCATTGATCCAATCGTTTACCAGCCAGCGCGTCCATGAGACCGGGATGCCGGTGTTTTTTGTGGTCGTCGATAATGTT
>Ga0335070_10007537_pt1 | contig 12762 bp, 10 predicted proteins | sample Lox_Sample_13_FD_206722 | JGI IMG/M metagenome (GOLD analysis project Ga0335070, IMG submission 206722) | Soil microbial communities from Loxahatchee National Wildlife Refuge, Florida, United States - Lox_Sample_1.3 | ecosystem: Environmental > Terrestrial > Soil > Wetlands | place: USA...
CCGTATAGGTGTTCAGCAGGTAGGACTTGAGCACCCCGCGCTCGATCACCGTGGTGCGTTGCGTCGGGACCCCCTCGCCGTCGAAGGGGGTGGTGCCAAACCCGCCGCGCATGGTGCCGTCGTCGATCACGGTGACGTTCTCGCCGGCCACCGGCTCGCCCAGCTTCCCGGCGAGGAATGACGCCTGACGGTAGATGGAATCGCCGTTCACGCCTTCGAAGATGTTGCTCAGGATGGAGCGCGCCACCAGCGGATCGAGCACGATCGGCACCTTGGCGCTCTTCACTTTGCGCGCGCCCAGGCGGCGGACGGTGCGCTCGGCTGCGATCCGCCCGACCTCCTCCGGCGATTCCAGCCGCGACAGGCTGCGGGCCATCGAGTACCAGTAGTCGCGCTGCATGGCGCCGTTCTCGTCGCGCGCCACCGGCACCGCCGCCACCGAACAGTGCGAGCGGGCGTACTCGCCGAGGAACCCCAGCGAATTGGCCAGCACCTTGCGCCCCGTGGCCGCGTCGAACGAGCCGCCCTCCGAGTTCTGGATGCGCGGGTCGGCCTTCATCGCCGCCGCTTCCGCGCGCCGCGCGTAGGCGATGCGCTCCTCGCCGGGCAGCGAATAGACGTCGTCGTAGTAGAGGTCGAGGTCGCCGGGGACCTGGCCTAACTGCTCGGCCAGGGGCAGCCCGGCATGCGGATCCTCCGAGGTGATCTTCGCCAGCTGCAGCGCGCCCTTGACCAGGGTGTCGATGCCGCCGGCGGTGAAGTCGCTGGTGTGGGTGGATGCCGCGCGTTGCCCGAAGAACACGCGCAACCCCATCGACTTGGCGCCGGCTTCCTTGAGCGTCTCGACCACGCCCAGCCGCACCACGGTGGAGAACTCATCGCCTTCGCGCACCACGCACTCCGCCGCCGAGGCTCCGCCCTGCATGGCGCGGCGCACCACCTCCTGCGCCAGTTCGCGCAGGTCGGTTTCGCTTTTCACGTTTCGCGTTTCGAGTCCCGTTGTACTCATCATTTCCCTTTTGTGGATGTCATCCTGAGCAAGGGCGCATGCCCGAGCGAAGGACCCCGCGGATCTCGCGCGCCAGAGACGCCGCCTGCACAGGTACTTCGGAAAGAAGCTACTCTTCTCCCGTCCCGCCCACCGTCAGCCGGTCCACCTTGATGGTGGGGATGCCGACGCCGACCGGCACCGACTGCCCGTCCTTGCCGCAAGTGCCGATGCCCTCATCGAGTTGCAGGTCGTTGCCTACCATCGAGACCTTGGTCAGCACGTCGGGGCCGTTGCCGATCAGGGTGGCGTTCTTCAGCGGCGCCGTGATCTGCCCGTCTTCGATCATGTAGGCCTCGCTCGCCGAAAAGACGAACTTCCCGTTGGTGATATCCACCTGCCCGCCTCCGAAGTTCACCGCGTACACGCCCCGCCTCACCGAGCGGATGATGTCCTGGGGATCGTCCTCGCCCGCCAGCATGTAGGTGTTGGTCATGCGCGGCATGGGGATGTGCTCGTAGCTCTCGCGGCGGCCGTTGCCGGTGTCGTGGATGCCCATCAGCCGCGCTGACAGCTTGTCGCTCATGTAGCCCTTCAGGATCCCCCTCTCGATGAGCACGGTGTTCTGCGTGGGCATGCCTTCGTCGTCCACGTTGAGCGAGCCGCGCCGCGACGGCATGGTGCCGTTGTCCACCACCGTGCACTTCGGGCTGGCCACGCGCTTGCCCACCAGCCCGGCGAAGGCCGAGGTCTTCTTGCGGTTGAAGTCCGCCTCCAGGCCGTGGCCGATGGCCTCGTGCAGCAGGATGCCCGGCCACCCTGGCCCCAGCACCACTTCCATCTCACCCGCCGGCGCTGGCCGCGCGTCGAGCTGGATGATGGCCTGCCGCGCCGCGTCCCGGGCGAAGTGCTCCGGGGTCTTCTCCGTCAGGAAGCAATCGAAATTGACGCGCCCGCCGCCGCCCGCCGTTCCCCGGGCTGAGTTGCCGTCGCTCCTGGCGATGCAGAAGACGCTCATCCGCGACAGCGGCTGCGTGTCTTCGGCGAAGCTCCCGTCGGAGCCGCACACCAGGATGTGGCGGATCTCGTCGGCGTAGCCGGCGCGCACCTGCACGATGCGGGGATCGTACTCTCGCGCCGCGCGGTCGGCCCGCATCACCAGCTCGAGCTTCTGCGACATCTCGGCGTCCACCGTGGGCGTCACCGGATACAGGTTCCGCGCCTCCGCGCGCTTGAAGCCGACCACCGGCTCCTTCGCCGGTCCGCTGGCGATCAGCGCCGCGGTGCGAGCTGCGTGCACGATCTTCTCCGGCGACAAGTCGTCGGTGTAGGCGTATCCGGTGCGCTCGCCGGAGATCACCCGCACCCCGCAGCCGGCGGAGATGCCCTGGCTCGCCGACTTCACCAGCGACTCATCGACCGAGATCGATGTCGAGTAGAGGTATTCGAAGTAGATGTCGGCGAAATCGCCGCCCGCCGAGAGCGCCGCCCCCAGGTATTTCTCCAGGTCGCGCTCCGTCACCCCGTATTTTTGAAAGAAGGATTGCTTCTGCGTGTCCGTCATGACCTGCGGATTGGATGCGCCGCCCTCGGAAACGACCCGCACGCCGCACCCAGCCCACCGATTATTTCATATTTGGACAAAGTAGCCCGCGCGCCCTCGCGCGGGTATCTCAGAACCCCGGCGGCCGCTGGTCCGCCACGCCGAACGCCTTCTCCAGCGCCACACCCGCGCGCATCAGTGTTCCTTCCTCGTACAGCCGCCCGATCAGCGTCACTCCATGCGGCACGCGCCGCGGGGGCGAAAACTTGGGCAAAGGATGCGCCGGGTCCGGCGCCCAGTCGCTGCGCGCCTCCGACACCTGCACAAACCCCGCCCGCAGTGTGAGCGACGGGTGCCCGGTGAAGTTGGTGATGGTGAGCATCTCATCGCGCAGCGACGGCACCAGCAGCAGGTCCACCTTCGACATCACCCGCGCCATCTCCGCCGCCACCTTCCGCCGCAGCCGGTCCGACTGCACGAAGTCCACGGCGGAGAGGAACCGCGACTGGCGGAAAATATTGGGCCAGGCGTCGGGCGCTTGCATCTTGAGCTCGTCCAGCTTGTGACTGAGTGTCAGCTCTTCGAACGACGCCGCCGCTTCCGCGAACAGGATGAGCGCCATGTCATCGTACGGCCAATCGGGGATGGACACCTCGACCGGCGTCATGCCCACCTGCTTCACCGTCTCCAGTGCGGCGCGATCGACGTCGGTCGCCGGCGCCTCCTTCATCCATGCCGGGAAGTAGCCCACCCGGAGGCCATTGACGTGGGTCTTGGCGACGTAGTCCAGCTTCCTGCTGGGGACGCTGTTCAGGTCACCGTCATCCCCGCCGGCGATGGCACTCAGCACCAGGATCGTGTCTTCCACGCCGCGCGTCATAGGGCCCAGCTTGTCGAGCGACCAGCACAGCGTCATCGCCCCGGTGCGAGGCACGCGGCCGTAGCTCGGCCGCAGGCCGGTGATGCCGCAGCGCATGCTGGGGCTGACGATGCTGCCGCCGGTCTCGCTGCCGATAGAAAACCCGACCAGCCCGGCGGCGGTCGCCGCTCCCGGCCCGGCGCTCGAGCCCGACGCCCCTTCTTCCAGCAGCCAGGGGTTCATGGTCTGTCCGCCGAACCAGACGTCGTTCAGCGCCAGCGCTCCCAGGCTCAATTTCGCCAGCAGCACTGCGCCCGCGGAATGCAGCCGCCTGACCACCGCGGAGTCTTCCGTCGGCACGCGGTTGCGGTAGGGTTCGGCGCCGTAGGTGGTCGGGATGCCCGCCGTGTCCAGCAGGTCTTTGACGCCATAGGGGATGCCGTGCAGCGGCCCGCGATACCGGCCGCCCACGATCTCCTCGTCCGCCTGTTTCGCCTGCTTGAGCGCGAGCTCTTCGGTCAGCGTGATCACGCAGCGCAGCTTGGGATCGAACTTCTTGATCCGCTCCAGATAGATCTGGGTCAGCCGCTCCGAGGTCAGTTGCTTCCGCTCGATCCAGCGCGTCAGCTTGGTCAGCGGGGCGAAGGCGATGTCCTCGGTCTTCGACGGCAGCGGACCGGGCTCCGCCTTGCTCCAGGCGAACCGGTCCAGCTCCGGACCCGCTTTCTCTCCCGGCAGCACCGGGTTCCACAGCGAGTACGGAGCGGCGTCGATCGCGACCTTGCGCGGCCCGACTCGGTGCTCGGTCAGCGTGGCCATCAGGCTTCGCCAGTTCGAGACTTCTTGGTCGCGTTCCGCCGGACTCATCTCCACTCGGAATAGCTTCTCTGCTTCCGCGAAAGTCCCCGGCGACACTTCCGGCCCGACCTTCGGGGCCGTACCCCACGCCGGAGGCGCTCCCGGCGGCGGTTCCGGTGGTTTCTGCTCCTGTACCTGGGCCCGGGCTAACAGCGCCGCTCCGAACAAGCCGAGCGATGAGTGCGTCAGGAAGCTTCTGCGCGTGGTCACAGTCCTGTTCCTCCGGCGCGGCATTATAGACGGCCCCTCTCCTTTGTCATCCTGAGCGCAGTCCCGGAGGGAGTGTTTGCCGAGCGCCTTTTGGGCGCGAGCCCTGAACGCTGAGCGAAGCGAGGCGGAAGGGGTGAGGACCTACGGTTCGCTGCGTATCGAGAGCCCCACGCTAGTGGGGCGATTTCCGCCTTGGTGTCACAGAATCGCGCGCGCTGCAGCGCTATAATCCGCACGCCGTGACGCCCGAGGCGCTAACCCGCATGCTTCAGGGCTTCCTGGCAGAGGCTCGCGACGCCGCGGTCTTCGAATCCGGCGAGCCGCTCTTCGACCTTGCCACTTCGCGCTTCTCCATCTCCGACGATCACGGCCACTGCCTGCTGCACCTCTGGTCGGAGGAGCGCAATATCGTGCGTCGCGTGCTCGACGCCGCCATCGAGCACGATGCCCTGCAGCTCTCCGTGCAGCGCTTCGGCCAAGCCAAGCCGGCCAAGCTGGAGATCTGCCGCGATCGCGACCGGCGCACGCCTTCCGAGCGCAAGCGCGCCCGCAACACTTACCAGGCGCTGCTGCGCCGGGTCCTGGAGCGCAATTTCCCCGGCTGGACGGTGGACCGCCTCTCCTCCGCCGCCGACCTGGAGCGCAGCTTCGGCCCTATCTACACCCGAGGACTGGTCCGCCGCAACGACTCGGCATTCGCCGTGCTGGGCGTCGGCGCCGGAGAGACGCAGGTTTCCATCGACGCCGCGCTCACTTTCGCCATTCTCTGGCTCGACGAGTGCCGCCGCCGGTTCCGCGGCCTGGTGGAGGGCGTGAAGCTCTTTCTTCCCGCCGGGACGACCGCGGTCACCCGCGCCCGCCTGGTCCACCTGGAGGGCGCCGGGGCCCGCTTCCAGCTCTACGAACTCGACGAGCGCGACCTGGCCCTCGACGAGGTGAGCGTCACCGATCTGGGCAACATCGCCAGCCGGCTGGTGCGCTGTCCCGGCCGCGAGCTGGCCTTGCGCCGCTTCGCCGCCTCCATCGAGCGCGTTCGGGCGGTCGTGCATGAATGCGACATCGCCGTGCTCTCCTCCTCGGAGATCGCCTTCCGCCTGGCCGGCCTGGAATTCGCTCGCGCTCGCCTGGCGCCCGAGGCCGGGTCCTTCCGCAACACCGAGGAAATCGTGTTCGGCGTGGGCGGCTGCGAGACCCTGCTCACGCCGGAGAACCTCGCCGACTTCGGCAATTTCGTGAACCTGATCGCGGAGACTCGCCGCCCCGGCGGCCCGCGCGCCAACCCCATCTTCCGCATGCGGGCGGAGCGCTGGCTGGAGTCCCTGGTGCTGCGCGACGTCACCGTCGTCGATACCCAGCTCGACCGCGACTTCGTGTACTCCCAGGTGCCCGCCTTCTCCGCTTCCGACCGGGCGATGATCGACGTGCTCACCCTCACCCGCGACCGCCGCCTCGCCGTCATCGAACTCAAGGCCGACGAGGACATCCACCTGCCGCTCCAGGGGCTCGACTACTGGAGCCGCGTCGTCTGGCACCAGCAGCGCGGCGAGTTCCAGCAGTGCGGGTACTTCGCCGGTCAGGACCTCAGCCCGGCGCCGCCGCTCCTGTTCCTGGTGGCGCCCGCGCTCCACGTCCATCCCGCCACCGACACCCTGCTCCGCTACATCTCCCCCCGGCTCGAGTGGACGCTGCTCGGCATCCACGAGAACTGGCGCCAGCAGCTGCGGGTCATCTTCCGCAAGCGCCCGCCCTTGCGCGCCGCTGCAGCGCCTGACACAAAAAGGCCGGGGCGAGAACGCCCGGCCTGACTCCCGACTCCTGACTCCTAGGGGATGATCAAGCTGCTGCCCTGCGGCGCCGAGACCCCGGCTTCCTTCTCCGGGAATCGCTGGAACAGGAATTCCAGGAAGGCGCGCGACCGCGGGCGCCCCGACGTCCTGCCGTAGGCCATGCGCACGATGAACACCAGGGCCTGCAGCACCTCGGAGTCGCGCAGCGTCGCGTAGCCCACGTGCTTCTGCTCCAGCTCGCGGTACTCGGCGACCATCTTCTCCATCTCGTCGGCGATGCGCTGCTGCAGGATGTTGGCGCTCTGCGGCTCGTACACCAGCCCCGAGCCGGAGAGCATCTCGTACTTGCGGGCCAGCGCCGTGAGGGCCGCGATGGCGTCGCGGTCATTGATGCCGCGCTCGCTGCGCGCCGCCTTCACGATGGCGTAGCTCAGCCCCACCACCAGCGGCTCGCGCTCATAGACGAACGTCTGCTTCACCTCCACCCGCGGGAACAGCGCCGCCCGGTCCTCGTCGCTCAGCCCGCGCGGCTTCTCGTGCTTGCGCGCCTCCTGCAGGTAGGAACAGTCGCTCGGGCAGTCGAGCGTCACCTCGCGCTCCGTCCCGCAGCACACGGCGCAGATCTTGCCGTGCACCGCCGGGCAGAACCGCTTCTCCTTCCTGGTCTCGCAGATGGCGCAGCTCACCGCATCCACCCTCATATCCATGGTTCCAGACTACCAGCGAACCCGTTTCTGCGTCCTGCCTCCTGCGTCCTGCCTCCTGTTCATGCGGGCCCGCCCGACTGCCCTACTCATTGTGCAACTCCAGGCCCTCTGCAAAACCCGCATAAAATCTGGCTGAAACGTGCCTTTTTTGTTTCCCCTGTGGTATAAGAGTTCGCGAGTCAGTAGCAATCGTTCGACACACTGAAGGAGGAGTTCCACATGGCTTCTGGTATGACCAAGACTCAGCTGGTCCGCCACATCGCGGGCGAGCTCGAGGTCAGCAACAAGACCGCAGCGACCTTCCTTGAGGTCCTGAGCAACACCGCCATCAAAGAGACCAAGAAGAGCGGCGTGTTCGTCCTGCCCGGACTCGGCCGCCTGGTGAAGGCCAACCGCAAGGCCCGCATCGGCCGCAACCCCCAGACCGGCGAGCCCATCAAGATCCCAGCCAAGACCGTCGTGAAGTTCCGCGTGGCCAAGGCCGCCAAGGATTCCATCGCTCCCAAGAAGTAGTTCCGCACTCAGCTCCACCCCAGCCGGCACTCGTTGCCGGCTTTTTTTTCTCCTTCTGTCATCCTGAGCGGAGCGAGCCTGGGCGAGCAAAGTCGAAGGACCCCTATTCCCTCCCCAACAGCCGGCGGCCGGAATTCGCTCCGGGCCACTCTGGACTCTGGACTGGGTAGCCGCCAGGACAGCGACTTCCCCGCTCCCACCGGGTTCGCATCTATATACTTACTGCCGCAGTTCCGCAGAGAGGAAAGGAGAACTGATGAGACTTCGTACTGTTCTCGTCGCCCTGCTGTTCGTATTCTCGACCCTCGCCTTCGCCCAGACTGGCGCCACGCAGGCCCCGGCCAGCGGCCCGCCCCCGGGCGGCACAGCCGCAGCACCTTCGCCGATGCGCTCCCAGCGGCGCGAGCACATGCAGCAGATGCGCCAGCAGCACCAGCACCAGATGCAAGCCACCATGGACAAGATCAAAGCCTCGATCGACAAGCTGAAGGCCAGCCTGGCCAACGTCAAAGACCCTGGCGAGAAGGAACGCTGGCAGGCCGACATCGACGCCTGGCAGGCCCTGCTCGACATGCATCAGCAGATGATGCAGAACCGTCCCCAAGGCAAAGGGATGGGGTACGGCAAGGGCTACGGGACGGGCATGGGCCCCGGCGGCCCGCCTCCAGCCCAGGCGCCTCCACCCAAGCAATGATCCACGTGGCGCGGCCCCGGCCGCGAATTTTCACAAAGTAGCCCGCGCGCCCTCGCGCGGGCTTTCTTTTCTCTTTGTCATCCTGAGCAGAGCGAGGCGCAGCCGAGCGCAGTCGAAGGACGTGGATACCTCCTTGCCTGGGGCGCGGGTGGTGCGGGTGCTGGAGCGGATCGCCCAAGAGCGCGGCCAGCCACGGCAGATCCGCACCGACAACGGCCCGGAGTTCTCGGGCCGGTCGCTGGACAGTGGTGCTTCGCCCAGGGCATCGAGCAGCACTTCACCCAGCCCGGAAAACCGATGCAGAACGGCTACATCGAGAGCTTCAACGGCAAGTTCAGGGACGAGTGCCTGAACGAAAACTGGTTCGTCAGCTTGCAGGACGCGCGGACCACGATCGAGCAGTGGCGGCGGCTCTACAACCAGGAGCGCCCGCACTCGGCGCTCGGATACCAGACCCCGGAGGAGTTCGCGCAACAAAACGCGGCCACGGGCTGTGGAAAAGACGCGGGCTGCGCCCGCTTGGAAAACGCTGCGCGTTTCCCACTTTCCCCCAGCCTCGACGGCGGCGGGAACCTCAACCCGGACGCGGACAGCAGCGTCCCTAACAGGCTGGTTGTGTCATTATGACTGGACCAAAAAGCGGGGGCAGATCAAGAAGGATTACACGTCGTATAATCCCGCGCGCGGTTCAGGAGGCGAAACGTTATGAGCGTACAAGAACAAATCAAGAAACACATTACGAGCCAACCGGAGCCCAAACGCACTGACATGCAAGAGTTGCATCGGCTCACACTTCAAGTGTCACCAGAATGCAGATTATGGTTCTTCGATGGTAAAGACAGCAACAATCGCACTGTTTCCAACCCTACGATTGGATATGGGTCTCACACCATAAAATATGCCGATGGAAAAAGTAGAGAGTCTTTTCGAATTGGTGTAAGCGCGAACAAAACCGGAATCTCTGTCTATATTCTCGGTCTCAAAGATAAGAAGTACTTAGCCAAGACGTATGGGAAGAAAGTAGGCAAGGCGAGCGTGACCGGATATTGCATTCGGTTCAAAGCTCTAAAGGACATCAACATCGATACGCTTGAAGCGGCAATACGAGATGGGCTTGCAGCTTCTGAATGAAAAAGGAAAGATGATAAACTTCCGCTAAGCGAACTCGAAGAACGCTATCCTGCGTGCGCGTTCCTTAGTATTGAGGCGGGTGGCCTACCCTTTCATGCGGATGCGCTATGCCCTATGCGCTCAAATCCTCATCGGCATGATGATGTACCGGTACTTGTAATCGGCGTCGCCATTCTCGCTGGGACGCATCTGCCCCGCCGACTGCGGGTCCTTGAACTCCAGGCGCACCTCGCCTACGCTCGACGCCTTCAGGAAGTCCAGCAGGTACTGCGAGTTGAATCCGATGGTCAGCGGGTCAGCCTGGTAGGTGGTTTCGATCGAGTCCTCCGACTCCCCGGTCTCGGTCGAGGACGACGAGATCTTGATCTCGTTATTGTCCAGCCGCAGCCGGATGGCCCCGGAGCGCTCGTCGGCGAACTGCGCCACCCGCTGGATGGCCGAGGCGATGTCCTCGCAGCGCACGGTCACGATCTTGTTGTTGTCGCGCGGCAGTACCGCTTCGTAGTTGGGGAACTGCCCGGTCAGTTGCCGCGAGGTCAGCACCCGCTCCCCCACCCGGAAGAACAGCGTGGACTCGTCTTTTGCGAACTCCACCGCCGTGCCTTCGCCCTGGTCGAGCAGCAGTTTCAGCTCGGTCATGGCCTTCTTGGGCACCAGGGTCTTCATCTCGCCGCCGCTGACGCCCTCGATCTTGGCGTGGCCGTTCTCGATGTGCGCCAGGCGGTGGCCATCGGTCGCCACCATGGTCACCGACTCCGGCTTCAGCACCATCAGCGCCCCGTTCAGGGTGTAACGCGATTCCTCGCTAGAGATCGCGAAAATAGTCTTCGCGATCATGGTGCGCAGCACGTCGGCAGGGATTTTGATCACCCCGGTCGTGGGGAACGCCGCGACTGTGGGGAAGTTTGCCCGCGCCATCCCCACCATCTTGGTGTTAGACCGCCCGGAGCGGATCTGTACCCAGTGGTTCTCCAGCAGCTTGATGTTGATATCGCCGTCCGGCAGCAGCTTCACGTAGTCATACAGCTTGCGCGCCGGGATGGTGCAAGCCCCCTCTTTCTTCACCTTCGCCGGGCACGACGTACGCAACGACAGGTCCAAGTCCGTCGCCGTGATAGAGAGCCGCTCTCCGGCCGCCTCGAACAGGAAGTTTGACAGGATCGGGATGGTGGTCTTGCGCTCCACCACACCCTGCGTCGCCGTCAGTTCCTTGAGCAGATCGAACTTGCTGACGCTGATCTCCATAGCACTAGTCCTTTGGGGCTTTTACGAAATCCCTATATATCAGAACAATTTTATAAAAACAGCAGTAATCATAGGCGCTCAGGAAAAGTGGGAATCACTTCCCTGTTGGCCGGGAATGCGCCAGAAAAGCGTTTTCCACGGTGCGATTCCCGGTCTGCCGGCGGTGGGCTGGAGTGGATCGCCGGGAGCATACTTTGCATTACGGCCTTGTCCTGCACAGCTTCCACAGAGCGTCCACACTCGACTTGAAGGAAAGAACGGTCCGTACCGTGGAAATCGGGTCCTGAACCGCACATCAGCCGCTCAAAGTCTCGTTCAATTTGTTCAGAAGTCTGTTCAAATCCTTGTCCGATTTGCGCGACTCCTCGATCTTGTCGATGGAGTGCATCACCGTGGTGTGGTGCTTGCCCCCGAACTGACGCCCGATCTCGGGCAGCGACGCCTCGGTCAGGTGCTTGGCCAGGTACATGGCGATCTGCCGCGGGTAGACGATGGCCCGGGAGTTGTTCTTGGCCTTGATCTCCGCCACCCGCAGCCCGAACTGCTCCGCCACCGCCTTCTGGATCTGGTCGATGTTGACCTTGCGCTGCTGCGCATCGATGAAGTTCTTGAGCACCTGCTGGGCATTGGGCAGGTTCACCTCGCTGCCGGTCAGCGAAGCATAGGCGATCAGCCGGATGAGCGCTCCCTCCAGCTCGCGCACGTTCGACCGGATATTGGAGGCGATGAACAGGGCCACATCGCTGGGCACACTCACGTGCTCTGACTCCGCCTTCTTCTGCAGGATGGCGATCTTGGTCTCCAGGTCGGGCGGCTGGATGTCGGCGATCAGGCCCCACTCGAAGCGCGAGCGCAGCCGGTCCTCGATCTCCGCCAGCTCCTTGGGCGGGCGGTCGCTGGCGATGACCACCTGCTTCTGCGACTCGTGCAGGGTGTTGAAGGTGTGGAAGAACTCCTCCTGGGTGCGCTCCTTCTGGGCCAGGAACTGGATGTCGTCCACCAGCAGCACGTCCACGTTGTTGCGGAACTTGTCGCGGAAGGTGGTCATCTTGTCGTAGCGCAGCGAGTTGATCATCTCGTTGGTGAACTTCTCCGCCGACAGGTAAAGCACCTGCGACTGCGGCTGCCGCTTCTTGACCTCGTGGCCGATGGCCTGCATCAGGTGGGTCTTGCCCATGCCCACACCGCCGTACAGGAACAGCGGGTTGTAGGCCTTGGCCGGACGCTCCGCAACCGCCTGGGCCGCCGCATGGGCGAACTGGTTGCTCGAGCCGATGACGAACCCGTCGAAGGTGTAGCGCGGGTTGAGCTGGGCCGCCGAGTCCCAATCGAACTTGCCCTGGCCCGGCCGTCCGCTCGCCACCGGCGCCGCCTGGGTGCCGACCGCGGCGAAGCCGCCGTCATGCCGCATCGGGGTGGCGGTCGGGTCCTCCTCGGCGGTGACGAACTTCACCTCGTCGAACTCCAGGCCCAGGGTGTCGATCGCCTCCTGGATAACGTCGGCGTACTTCTCTCCCATGTTGCGGAATTCCGGGGTGGGCACGCGGATGAACAGCACGTGGCCCTGGGCGTGGCTGTAGCGCGTCGGCTTCAGCCAGGTGTCGTAGGACTGGCGGTTGATCTTCTTTTCCAGGGCCCCAAGGATCCTGATCCAGGGATTGGCGGTCGCGGTCGCTGTCGAGGAGAGGGACATGGATGATTGCGCTACTGCTGGTCACCTTCCGGTGACCGGGTCCGAACGAATCAAAATATGTTGCCCGCCGGCGCGATGTTGCCGCGCTTGAGTCAGGCCGATTGAAGCTGGCAGTGCCCGCGACGAATGCCGCGGAGCTGGTGCAGGTCAGAGACTGCATTCACCTCAAGGCTGCACCGCATACTAGCACGAAAAATTTTTACGTGAGAAAAACTTGCCGCGGAATTTTTTCGCGCGAAGATGGCAGCAAACGCGCTCCCGGGTTTCGTGTCAAGTAGTTAGTGAGTTAATGCCGCGCAGTTGGTGCAAAGGTCGAGCCGATGTTCAGCCTCTCAGGCGCGCCCGGTCGCTGGGTTATGAGGGCGGGCGTTGGTGAGAATGCGGGAGATGCTTTGCGCCGCCAGAGCCGGGCTCCGGTCCGCTCTCCGCCAACTTCAGCTCGGTCTTGCGGATCATTCTGGACCACAGGGAATCCGGATCCGGATCGAACACCGCTTTGGCATCGGCGGGAAAGATGAACCAGGCGCCCAGTTC
>Ga0335070_10007538_pt1 | contig 12760 bp, 11 predicted proteins | sample Lox_Sample_13_FD_206722 | JGI IMG/M metagenome (GOLD analysis project Ga0335070, IMG submission 206722) | Soil microbial communities from Loxahatchee National Wildlife Refuge, Florida, United States - Lox_Sample_1.3 | ecosystem: Environmental > Terrestrial > Soil > Wetlands | place: USA...
CGGTGAAAGTCGCGCACCATCGTAGGGTAAGGATGCGCGCCCAGCACGCTCCCCAGCAGGTAATGCGTGGTGCGAACATTGGTGACCCAGTCGCGCATGGCTTCGTTGATCGCGTCTTTCAGAGTGCACGATCCCGAATCGACGCCTCGCACCTCCGCACCCAGCAGGCGCATGCGGAAGACATTCAGTTCCTGCCGCCGCATGTCCTCGGTGCCCATGTACACAACGCACTCGAAACCAAAAAGAGCACAGACGGTGGCGGTCGCCACTCCATGCTGGCCGGCGCCGGTCTCGGCGATCACGCGCTGCTTGCCCATGCGCTCGACCAGCAGAGCCTGCCCTATGCAGTTGTTGATCTTGTGCGCGCCAGTGTGGAGCAAGTCTTCGCGCTTGAGATAAATCTTCGCCCCACCGAGCTTGTCGGTGAGCCGACCGGCGAAGAAAAGCGGGGTGGGACGTCCCGCGTACGTCTTGAGCAATTCGTCCAGCCGCTGCTGAAATTTGCGATCGCGCTTCGCTTTCTCGTACTCGCACTCCAGCTCTTCGAGCGCGGCCATAAGCGTTTCTGGCACATAGCGGCCGCCATAGAGGCCAAAGCGGCCGGCAGTGTGCACGGCGACGGCCGGCTTCGTGGCTCGGCGGGTGGCCGGTTTTCTGATGGCGGTCGCAGCAGCGGTCATTGCGGGACTTCTTCCGTGGCCCGGACCGCATGGACAAACGCCCGAAGTTTGGCAGGATCTTTTTTCCCGGGTCCGCGCTCGACTCCGGTCGAGACGTCGACTCCCCAGGGATGCAGGACGTGAATCGCTTCCTGCACGTTGCCGGCATGCAGGCCGCCGGCAACCACCAGCTTGCTGATGCTGTTGATGACACCGGCCCAGGGCTGAACCCGCTCCCAGTCGAAGCTCTGGCCTGTGCCTCCGCGGAGTTCCGCGGTCGAGGAATCGAGTAGCACGCCCGTGATCACCCCGGGACGGAATCCGTGGGTCTCGAGAAAGAGATCGCCGTTGTCGGCGACGTGAATCCGGTGAACGCGTTTTCCTTTGTATGCTTCGTCGGGCTCGACCAGCCCACTCGAGACGGGATCCCAGCCGACGCTCTCTTCGGCCGGCTTGTCGAAGATGTGCGCCGGACAGGTGCGAAAAATAATGGGCCGCCGCAGGCCATTCGACATCAAGCGGAATAACGATCGGGAAAATTCGGCGTTTTCTTCGCCATGCAGCTGGACGGCGGTCAGCCCTGCTTCGGTGACAATCTCCTGCACGCGCTCAACCGATTCATTCACGAACACGCCGATTTTTTCGACCTTCAACGGAAGGTCGGCGATGATCGCCTTCGCCGTTTCCACGCTGACCCGCCGCGGGCTTTTCTCGTAGAAGACAAATCCGAGCGCGTTCGCTCCAGCATTCACGGCAGCGTGCGCGTCTTCGCGATTTGTTATCCCGCAGATTTTGATCCAGGTCATACGAAACCAACTACGAGCTCGGAGCTAAACACTTTCGAATTTGATTCTTCGACCAATCGCAGCACGAAAACTATAGTTATGAGCGTTGAGCTTCGAGCCCGGCAGTTACAGCGTCCGCTTTCGATTCTTCGATCAATTTCGCTAACTCTGTTCCCGGACGTTCCGCCTTCATCAGGGATTCTCCGATAAGGAATGCATGGTAGCCGGAGGAACGGAGGCGAGCGATATCGGCGCCGGAGTGGATTCCGCTTTCGGCAACGGCGATGCACCCGGTAGGAATGCTCTCGGCCAGTCGATACAACGTTTGGGGATCAACCTGGAAGTTGTGCAGGTTTCGACTGTTGACTCCAATCAGGTCGCATCCCACATCCAGGGCGCGCTGCAATTCCTCCTGGTCATGTGCTTCGCACAGCACGTCAAGTCGTTGCCGGCGGGCGGCCTCGATCAGCGCGAGCATTTGGGGCCGTTTCAGCGCCGCCGCGATGAGAAGAATGGCATCTGCACGGTTGGCGCGAGCTTCGAGAACCTGGAATTCATCGACAATGAAATCCTTTCGCAGGCATGGAAGGCTCGAAGCGACGGAGGCCTGCTTCAGATTGCCAAGCGATCCCTGGAAGAACTCCTCGTCGGTCAGGACGGAGAGGGCGGCGGCTCCGGACTGCTCCAACTCGCGAGCCAGTTGCGCCGGTCGAAAATCGGAGCGGATGAGCCCCTTGGACGGCGATGCTTTCTTCAATTCCGCAATGACGGCCGGCCCGGCCGGCGAGACCTGCTGCAGGCGGTTCCGAAATCCGCGGGGAGAATGTTCCTCAGCAGCCAGTTCCAGGGCGCGCCGGTCGGCAGTTTTGCGGCTTTCGGCAACACGCCGGCGCGTCGCAGCGACAATGGTTTCCAGGCTGGCGGGCATGGTAGAGCTTTTATTATACGGAAGGCGCTTCGATTCCGGCTCCGGACGGGTGCAATGCATTGAGAATGCGTTGTTCAGAGTGTGATCTGGCTCGTTGACCCACTGGCTGCAAGGTGTTATAAAAATCGGTTTGCGCCGGAGGTGTGTGGTTGGGCAAGCTGACACGATCCCCGGAGCAAACTTTCCGACGCGGCCAAATCAGCACTCCTAATTTATGTCTTGCGGTGGAAGCGTGTTCGGAACTCCGGTGGCCGCACTTTCTGTCAAGCACGCGCTCCGGAAAAAATCAACACGTCGTGATCCCTGACTCAGCGACCCATTTTGGAGGAAACTTATGCGCACCTGGACTGCTACTCTTGCGTCCCTAGGATGCCGGTTTGCGAAGACTGTTTCGGTCTTTACTGTTTTGATCGTTCTGACGGCTGGAGCCTTTGCGCAGCCCTCGGAAGAAGCTGCGGGCGGCGAGGCATCGCTGAAGCTGCCTGATCTCTCTACGGTCTCGTTCTTCAACGGCATCAACGGCCACAAATTGCTCATGATCGGCCTGCTCTTCTGCGTATTCGGGCTGGGCTTCGGCATGGCCATCTACATGCGGCTTAAGAATCTGCCGGTGCATCGTGCGATGCGCGAGATTTCCGAGCTCATCTACGAGACCTGCAAGACATATCTGGTCACCCAGGGCAAGTTTCTGTTGCTGTTGTGGGCATTCATCGCCACCATTATCGTGCTTTACTTCGGGGTCCTGCGGCACTTCGAAATCCAGCGCGTCGTCATCATCCTGATCTTCAGCCTGGTGGGCATCGCGGGCAGCTACGGCGTGGCGTGGTTCGGAATTCGCGTCAACACCTTCGCCAATTCGCGGACGGCCTTCGCGTCGCTGCCGGGAAAGCCGTATCCGGTTTACCAGATTCCGCTTGAAGCGGGCATGTCGATCGGCATGATGCTGATTTCGGTCGAACTGCTGATCATGCTCTTCATCCTCCTCTTTGTACCAGGCGACTACGCGGGACCGTGCTTCATCGGATTCGCGATTGGCGAATCGCTGGGCGCCGCCGCCCTCCGTATTGCCGGTGGCATCTTTACCAAGATCGCCGACATCGGCAGCGACCTGATGAAAATCGTCTTCAAAATCAAAGAAGACGATGCGCGCAACCCCGGCGTGATCGCAGATTGCACCGGTGACAATGCGGGCGACTCGGTTGGACCTTCCGCCGACGGTTTCGAAACCTATGGCGTCACGGGTGTAGCATTGATCACCTTCATCCTGTTGGGAGTGAAGGATCCGAGGATTCAGGTCCAGTTGCTGGTTTGGATCTTCGTCATGCGCATCATGATGCTGGTCGCAAGCGCGCTGGCCTATTTCATCAACGGCATCATTGCCAAGGCGCGTTTCGGCAACGCGGCGACCATGAACTTCGAGACGCCGCTCACGTGGCTAGTCTGGCTGACCTCGATCATCTCGATCGGGGCCACCTACCTGATTTCCGGTCTCGTCATTCCCAGCCTGGGCGGCGATCCTTCGCAGTGGTGGAAACTGGCCACGATCATCTCCTGCGGAACGCTCGCGGGAGCGATCATTCCGGAACTGGTCAAGGTCTTCACTTCGGTGGAATCGCGACACGTAAAGGAAGTGGTCACCTCGGCGCAGGAAGGCGGAGCGTCGCTCGGAATCTTGTCGGGGTTTGTGGCCGGCAACTTCTCCGGATACTGGCTCGGCCTGTCGATGGTCGTCCTGATGTCGATCGCTTACTTGTTCAGCACGATGGGACTGGCCACGGCGGCCACCATGATTGCTGCGCCGGTATTCGCCTTCGGCCTGGTCGCCTTCGGCTTCCTCGGCATGGGCCCGGTCACGATTGCGGTCGACTCCTATGGCCCGGTCACCGATAACGCCCAATCGGTCTATGAACTATCCCTGATCGAGCAGGTGCCGAACGTGCAGTCGGAGATCAAGAAGGATTTCAACGTCGATGTCAATTTTGATCGCGCCAAGGATCTTCTGGAGGAGAACGACGGCGCGGGTAACACCTTCAAGGCAACCGCCAAACCGGTGCTGATCGGCACGGCGGTCGTCGGCGCCACCACGATGATTTTCTCGATCATCATGGCGCTGACGAGCGGCCTGACAATGAACGTGGCAAAGCTTTCATTGCTATATGCTCCCTTCTTCCTCGGCTTGATTACTGGCGGCGCGATGATCTACTGGTTCACCGGTGCTTCCACCCAGGCCGTAACCACGGGAGCGTACCGCGCGGTCGAATTCATCAAGGCCAACATCAAGCTGGAAGGCTCAACGAAGGCCTCCGTTTCCGATAGCAAGAAGGTGGTTGAAATCTGCACGAAGTATGCGCAGAAAGGCATGTTCAACATCTTCCTGGCGGTCTTCTTCGCGACTCTGACCTTCGCGTTCGTGGAACCCTTCTTCTTCATCGGCTACCTGATCTCGATTGCTGTCTTCGGACTCTACCAGGCCATCTTCATGGCGAACGCCGGAGCGGCCTGGGACAACGCCAAGAAGATCGTCGAAACCAAGCTGAAACAGAAGGGTACCGAGTTGCACGCAGCAACGGTGATTGGCGACACCGTGGGCGATCCGTTCAAGGACACCTCTTCGGTGGCCATGAACCCGGTCATCAAGTTCACAACGCTGTTCGGACTGCTGGCGGTGGAACTGGCCGTCTCGCTGACGCACGATCAGGGTACCGGCTTGACGCACCTGCTGGCCGTGGCCTTCTTCGCGGTCTCGGTGTTCTTCGTGTACCGATCGTTCTACGGTATGCGGATTGGATCGGAGAAGGAGAGCTAGGATTCTTTGGCAGAAGTTAAACAGGGACGCCATCCAGCAAAGCTGGATGGCGTTTTCCTTCAGTCGGATCTTACTGCTTCGTGAGCGTCAGCGTTTCGGCATTCCCCTGGCATAGCCCAGAGAGCACTTCATAGTCCCCTGTCATGTTCTTGGGAGCGGTCGCACTATCGATTAGAACATTGGAGAAAGTGAAGTCTCCTTGCGACTCGTCCTGTTCAAGAGTGTCGACGTGAAGATTCGCGATGTAGAGTCCAGCAAGCGACCCGCCGCTGATTGTGCCGCTGACCGAGCAAGTAGAATTGGTGTAGGTAACGGTTCCGGTCAGCGCGAACGTTCCGTCTGCTGAGGCCGTGTTAGCCTGAGTCAAGGCAACTGACAGAGTGGCTTGTGAGATTCCGTGACTCGCACTTGACCCAATTGCATCGACTAATCCGGTCCACGTACCACTGATCGAGGGCATAGCCGTGGCAGTGATGGTACCTTGATCGCCATCCGCACAGCCGCCTACGACTTTGTACGTACCCGTGATCGTCGAGGGATCGCTCGTGGTGCCCGTTACCGTGATCACCTGTCCTTCGAAGCTGGCGGTCGTAAGAGTGACGTTCTTGTCTTTCACCGAACCCGTAACCACGATCTGTTGCGAGGCGGGGAAACAGAGCGAGTCGATGACATACATTGTGCCCGAAACGGTGCTCTTGCTTTGCGTCAGATTACCGCCGATCAGAAAACTCGGTGCGGCTGCGTTGGCGGTAACGTTCGAGGTTGCTGTGACCGCCCAATTGCCTTGCGTCAAGTTGGTGTTGCTGGTTCCACCGCAGGCTGCGAGTGCGAGAAGCACGCACATCAGGACAGGCAGAACTAAGAACTTGGGAAACGCTGCAGACTTCATGACTCCTCCTGGGGGGCGCGTCCCTTTGGACAAGCGCCGCACATTGAATCTCGCCGACCTAGGTAACTTTGAGAAGATTACCTCGGTACTCCGGCGACCCTCGGGACTCACCAAGGTCACGCCACCGCCCGTGCTCACCGTCTCGTGTTAATTTGTTGCCCATGTTCATCGCACACTTCGGCGTGGCGTTAGCGGCGAAGCGGGTGGCTCCGCGGACTTCCCTGGGCATGCTGATCCTGGCGGCGCAGTTTCTCGATCTTCTGTGGCCCATCTTCCTGCTGCTTGGGATGGAGCACGTGCGCGTAGCGCCCGGGATCACCAAGGTCCAGTCGCTCGATTTTTACGATTACCCCTACTCTCACAGTCTGACGATGGCGCTGCGCTGGGCGCTAGCGTTGGGCCTGATCTACTTTCTCGCTCGCCGTTACGTGCGCGGGTCCTGGGTCCTGTCGGCGCTAGTATTGAGTCATTGGGTCTTGGACTTTGTATCGCACCGTCCCGACATGCCGCTCTGGCCGGGCAGCCCGAAGTATGGCTTGGGATTGTGGAACTCGTGGCCGGCTTCGATCGCGGCGGAGTGTCTTCTTTTTGGCGGCGGGATCTGGCTCTATGTGCGGATGACGCGCGCGCGCGATCGCCTTGGTGTTTACGCATTCTGGAGCCTGATGATTTTTCTGTTTGTGGGCTGGGCGGCGTCTCTCGTCGCGCCTCCGCCGCCGGATGTCCACCAGTTGGCGTTGGGCACGCTGACCATGTGGCTCACTGTGCTATGGGCATGGTGGGCAGATTCGCACCGGGAACTCTTATAAAGGCCTCTTCACCGACAGACGCGGCAGTGTCCGCGGCTTCCCCGAAGTAACCACTTCTAATAAGGGTTCTTCATCTTGTCTTGCACGCTTTTGGCGAGCTTCTGAATTTCCTGCGCCTTCTTGATGACATCCATAGAAAGGACGTTGGTATTGGTTTTGGCCACATTGAACTTGAGTTCCTCGGCCAGCGCCAGCAATTTTTCAGTATCGCGCAAGAGCTGCACCTGGCGTTCCGCGATGACGCGGTTTACCAGTTCCTGCTGCAGTTTCTGGTGAGCGTCCTCGGAAGCGCCAAGCGATGCTTCGTGTTGCGCGGCCGCGCGTTGAGATTCTGTTTCGTTTGCTGGAAAGGGTTTGATCTGAGCCGGCGCGAAGGACGTGAACAAGATTACGGCCAGAAAGGCTGCGACGCTGTACTTCAACATTCCCGTGCTCTCCCCATTGGTGTCCGTATTGTTTTCCGGACTCCAATGGGTTGGTTTAGCACGGTTCACTTCGTGGCTTGCCGCGGGAATTAAAGTTTGCCCAAACGAAGGTAATAAACAATGGTGCGGAAGTCCGCGGCCGTTTCGAACTAATCGCCTTTCATCTTTTCACGCACGCTCTTGGCCAGCTTTTCGATCTCCTGCGCCTTCCGGATCACATCGAGCGAGAGGAGATTGGGATTGGTGTGATCGACGTTCTGCTTGAGTTGCGAAGCCAACTCCAAAAGCTTGTCTGTATCCCTCCGCAAAGCAAGATTGCGGTCTGCGGCTTGGCGATGGAGCATCTCGCGCGAAAATGTGGCGCTCGCTTCCGTCTCAGGGGCCACCGAGTAATTCGGCTCTCCTTGCACAATGGAAAGCCGCTTCTGCGCCGGTGCCATCATTGAAAACGTAACTATGATTGCCGTCACCCACACTAGCTTTTCCATGGAGGCCTCCGCGAAACCCGCATTTCACGCGAGTTGTAAAGCTCAGATGCCACCTCCCACAAAAAGTTACAGAGTGGGATTGGGGAAGAAACTGTAGGAGGGCGGTGGCGTTCACTTATGGAAGGTGGGAAATGAAAAATGGCGAGGCTTGCGCCTCGCCACCTGTGGAAAACTTACAAAGAGCTCATGTTCGACAGGAACTCACTGTTCGCGCGAGTCTTGCTCAGCTTGTCGATGAGCAGTTCCATCGCTTCGACCGGCGACAGCGGATTCAGAACCTTGCGCAGAACCCAGATGCGCTGCAGGTCCTCTTTCGGGATCAGCAGCTCTTCCTTACGGGTTCCGGAGCGCTGAATGTCGATCGCCGGGAAGACGCGCTTGTCGACCAACTTGCGCTCGAGAATGATTTCTGAGTTGCCGGTGCCTTTGAATTCTTCGAAGATCACGTCGTCCATGCGGGACCCGGTGTCGATCAGGGCCGTCGCGATGATGGTCAGCGAACCGCCTTCCTCGATATTGCGGGCCGATCCGAAGAACCGCTTCGGACGCTGCAGCGCATTCGAGTCCACGCCACCCGAGAGCACCTTGCCCGAGGGCGGAACGATCGTGTTATAGGCGCGCGCCAGACGAGTAATCGAGTCGAGCAGGATCACAACGTCGCGCTTGTGCTCGACCAGGCGCTTCGCCTTTTCGATCACCATCTCGGCGACTTGCACGTGGCGGGCGGCGGGCTCGTCGAAGGTCGACGAGATCACTTCGCCTTTCACCGAACGCTGCATGTCGGTAACTTCTTCCGGGCGCTCGTCAATGAGCAGCACCATCAATACGACTTCCGGATGATTCGCGGTAATCGAGTTCGCGACGTTCTGCAGCAGCATGGTCTTGCCGGCGCGGGGAGGTGAAACGATCAAGCCGCGTTGACCTTTGCCGAGCGGAGTCAGCAGGTCCATGACTCGCGCGCTCACATTGTCGCGCACGGTCTCAAGCTTCAGACGCTCCTGCGGATAGAGGGGGGTCAGGTTGTCGAACAGGATCTTGTTGCGAGCTTCGTCCGGCGATTCGAAATTGACCGCTTCAATCTTGACGAGTGCGAAATATTTCTCGCCCTCATGGGGAGGGCGCACCTGGCCGCTGATTGTGTCGCCGGTCTTCAGGTCGAATTTGCGGATCTGCGACGGCGAGACATAAATGTCGTCCGGGCCCGGCAAATAGTTGTAGTCGGGCGAACGCAGGAAGCCGTAGCCGTCTGGGAGGATCTCCAGCACACCTTCGGCGAAGATGTGCCCTTCTTTTTCACTTTGCGCCTGCAGGATCTTGAAGATGAGGTCCTGTTTGCGGAGGCCGCTGGCACCGGGAAGCTCCAAGGATCGGGCGATCTTGGTCAGCTCGGTAATGTTCTTTTCTTTCAGTTCTGCGATGGTCATAGTCACCTACGGGGTGGATTCTCTCAGGGGGGCCTGTCAGGGGAGTTGAGTCCGCCGTGTTGGGCGCACGGCGGAGCTGCTTAGGCAGCCCGCCGCTGTGCTTCGGCTACATTCTCGGGTTCGCTGAGTACATCCTGGCGGTCCCGTTCTGCAATCCGATCAAAAACCTGGTTCATTGTCTCCTGAATGCGGGTATTGGGCCGGTGAAACTTGCGGGTCGCCTTGGAGGCGAGCTGGCAGAGCATGTACCGGTTCCGCAATGTCTGCAAAGCATCAAATACGCGATCAGAGCGCATCTCGAATCGTTCTCCTGAGGGATAAATTCGGCCCTGGGGTCCCATCATCCGCCCTCGGATGAATGGTCGCCTTCATAGCTGGCCAAACTGCAATTTGGGCTGGATTGGTAAGGAAAGCCAGAGTCACCCAAATAGATGCCCTACCCTACCCGAAAGTTGCTCAATTCTTTGGGGTTTACTGCAAAATTGCGGGCAGAGGTTCGCCTGGACTGCAATCATCCCGCCATGTCCGGAGGAACGGGTCAGTATACCAAAGCCCGCAACTGCGTCAAGCACAATCTCTTGCGGAAAACAGAGCCTACTTCAGAGCCTTCAGGCGCGCCGAGAGTCTAGACTTATAGCGAGAGGCTGTGTTCTCGTGCAGCGTACCCTTCTGGATCGCTTTGTCGAGAGCGGAGACCGTCAGGCGAAACAACTGCTCGGCGGCGGCCTTGTCGCCTTTGTTTAGGCTCTCGCGCATGTCGCGCAGGACGCTGCGGAGACGGGAAACGTTGGCGCGATTGCGAACGGTGCGCCTCTGGGTTTGACGGGCGCGCTTAAGCGCCGAAAAGTGATTCGCCATTTCTGCTTAATTACCTTCGTTTGTCCTGGAGTCGCCAGGAAGATGTTCGGGTAGGAACCGAAGCTAATATTCTACGGGAGCAAGTCCCAAGCGGTCAAACAGATATGGAAGCACTCGAACGCCTCAAGGTTCTGCTGAATTCCTCCACCCCGATCGTGGTGATGGAGACGGTCGAGGAGGTGCGCGCGGTCCGGATGGTGCGCGCCGCTTGTTCGGACCTAAACCTGGCGACGTTCGAGTGGACCATCGCCAGTGGCCTAGCCCGTTCGGGATCGAGTTCTTCTGATCCGCAGTTTGAGGAGGCGTTGCCGCCCGGCGGCTCGAGCACCGCCCGTCACAGCGAAGCTGACCAGAATTCGAAGGCTATCTACAACAGCCAAGACCCCTCGCAGATGCTCGCGAACCTCGAGGCAATCTCGATCGAAGCCGCCTTCATGCTGAAGGATTTTCATCGCCACATGGAGAATGCCGTGGTCGTGCGGCGCCTGCGCGACGTTGGGCAGAAATTCTCGACCAATCGCCGAACGGTTATTCTCATCGGTCCGCACATCGAAATTCCGGCAGAACTGGCAAGCCTGGTTGAGTTCTTCGATCTCGAACTGCCGGACCGGATCCGCCTGCGGCAAATCGTGGATGAAACTCTGGTCCGCATCGGAAAGACTCGTACCGTCCAGAAGAAAATCGATTCCGCGGGGCTCGATACGCTGGCGGAAAACCTTCGCGGCCTGACCGAAGAAGAAGCCGAGCGAGCGATTTCGCAGGCAGTGGTAAGCCGCTACGCGGTGTCGGCAGCGTGTATCACCGACGTGCTGGACGCGAAGAAAAAGCTGTTGAAACGCTCCGAGATGCTCGAGTTTGTCGACGCGAATGAAAACATGGCGAGCGTTGGTGGACTGGAGAATCTCAAGAAGTGGCTGGAGCAGCGACGCAACTCCTGGGACTCACAAGCACGGCAGTTCGGGCTCGACCCGCCGAAGGGCGTGATCATACTGGGCGTGCAGGGATGCGGCAAGAGCCTCTGCGCGCGGGCGGTCGCAGGCGAGTGGAAACTGCCGCTGGTGAAATTCGATACCGCAGCCATCTACGACAAGTACATCGGCGAGACGGAAAAGCGCATTCAGAAGGTCTTCAAGGTCGCGGAGGGACTCGCTCCGTGCGTGTTGTGGATTGACGAGCTGGAGAAAGTGTTTGCCGGCAGTGGTCCGGACTCAGCATCGGCCGACGCCGGCGTTTCGTCGCGTCTGCTGGCGTCGTTTCTTTCCTGGATGCAGGAGCGAAAGGCGCCCGTGTTCGTCGCGGCCACGTGCAACAACGTGACCGTGCTTCCGCCGGAGTTGATCCGGAAAGGACGCTTCGATGAGCTGTTCTTCGTGGACCTGCCGAATGCAGCGGAGCGTAAGCAGATCTTCTCCATCCAGCTGACTAAAAGGAAGCGCAATCCGGCAGATTACGACCTCGACCGGATTGCGGCCGCTGCCAGCAAATTTTCTGGAGCCGAAATTGAGTCGGCGGTTCAGACTGCTTTGTACGCCGCTTTCTCTCGCAAGCAAGAACTCATGACCGACGACCTGGTAAACGCCCTGGAAGCCACCGTGCCACTCTCCACCACGCGCGCCGAAGAGATTGCCGCGCTAAGAGGCTGGGCGCAGCAGCGAGCGGTGTGGGCAAGCGTCCCCGCGGCGAGAGGCGGAAGTGCGCGAGCGTAACACGTGTACTTATTGGTCCGGTTCGAGTCCAGATCGATCAGGCGGGTCGCATGCAGGTAAACGGCAGCCTTCCTGCCATTGACTCCCACCCCCACCCGCGCTAGGCTTTACTCAATGGTTGTCTTCCGCGCCAAAAGGGCGCGCGTTCCGGCTGATTCCATCTTCAGAGAAAAACCTTTGCGCGTAAAAACAGCCCCCTTGAGTGGGCTTGGGAACGACAAAGCACATCCAAAGCGTGAGCCCCAAACGCTGCAGGAGGCGGCGCGACAACTCTGAATGAAGAAGAGTATTGAGATCAGTCCTAATATCGAAGCCCTGTTCGGCACCCGCGACGAAAACCTGCACGTGCTGGAAGATGGTTTGAATATCAACATCGACCTGCGCTCTGACCGCATCGAGATTGAGGGCGCACCCCGCGATGTGGCTCGCGCGGAACAACTCTTTTCCGACTACGAGCACCTGCAGAAAGCGGGATTCCAGTTTCAGAACGGTGATCTGAACAGCATGCTGCGCGTCCTGGTGCACGATCCCAACGTCACGCTGCGCGGGTTGGCGGAGGCGGGACGCCAGCGCTCCTTCGGGCGGCGCACGGTTCAGCCCAAGAGTCCCAATCAACGGCGCTACCTGGAAGCCATCGAGCGCCACGACATGGTGTTTGGCATTGGCCCGGCGGGCACAGGGAAAACCTATCTCGCCGTCGCGATGGCGATTTCTGCGCTCCTGAATAAGCAGGTGAACCGGATCATCCTGGCGCGGCCGGCGGTCGAAGCCGGCGAGCGACTCGGTTTTCTGCCGGGTACTCTGCAGGAGAAGATCGATCCCTACCTGCGCCCGCTCTATGACGCGCTCTTCGACATGCTCGACCCGGAGCGCGTGGAACGCTATCTCGAGAAGAACGTGATCGAGATCGCGCCGATTGCCTTCATGCGCGGACGCACGCTCAACGATTCGTTCGTGATTCTCGACGAAGCGCAAAACACCAC
>Ga0335070_10007539_pt1 | contig 12759 bp, 2 predicted proteins | sample Lox_Sample_13_FD_206722 | JGI IMG/M metagenome (GOLD analysis project Ga0335070, IMG submission 206722) | Soil microbial communities from Loxahatchee National Wildlife Refuge, Florida, United States - Lox_Sample_1.3 | ecosystem: Environmental > Terrestrial > Soil > Wetlands | place: USA: Florida...
GCCTCGCTCAAGGGCTTCGCCTTCTTGTAGGGCCGGTCGGCGGCGGTCAGCGCCTCGAAGACGTCGGCGACCGCCATCATGCGCGCAACCACCGACATGTCGCCGCCCTTGAGGCGCTTCGGATAGCCGGTGCCGTCCATCTTCTCGTGATGGCCGCCGGCCAGCTCCGGCACCTGCTTCAAGTGCTTCGGGAAGGGCAGGCTCTTCAGCATGATGATGGTTTGCACGATGTGGTCGTTGATGCGGTAGCGCTCCTCCTCGGTCAGGGTGCCGCGCCCGACGCAGAGGTTGTAGACCTCGCCGCGGTTGAACTTGAATTTGGGCACGTTCAGCACGAAGCCCCAGGGATTGTCGACCGGGATGATGTCGCGCTCCGCAAGCTCGACGATGTGGTCATAGCGGTCCTGAAGCAGCGGCTCCTCGACCGGCAAAGCCGGTTCCGGCTGCGCGTCCATTCGCTTCTTCTCCTCATAGGAGACGCCGAGGCGGTTGCTGAGCGTGCGGGTCCAGCGCCGGGCGGCGATCGCCTTGATCCGGGCGATGGCGGCAGGATCCAGGAACTCGCCGCCCTCGTTACTCCTTGCGACGAAGGCGAAATCGTCGTCGAGCGCGCGCTTCTCCTCCTCCATCCGCCGGCGCAAGGTCGCCTCGTCGCCGCCCTCGGCGAGGCCGCGCCAATATGCGGTTTCCGCCGCGGACTTCAGCACCTCGAAGCGCATCCGGATCTCGTGTATCCTGTCGTAGAGGGTTTCGAGCTTGGTCGCCTTGTCGACCACGTATTCCGGCGTCGTCACCTTGCCGCAATCGTGCAGCCAGGCGGCGATGTCGAGCGCCTCCCATTCCTCCTCGTTCAGCTTGAAGTCCCGATAGGGCCCATCGCTCTGGCCCTCGGCAGCCTCCGCCAGCATCCGCGTGAGAACAGGCACGCGCTGGCAGTGGCCGCCAGTATAGGCGGACTTGGCGTCGATCGCCCCGGCCACCAGCTTGATCAGGGCGTCGATCAGCTGCTTCTGCGCCTCCAAGAGCAACTTGTTCTGGATCGCGACGCTGGCATTGCCGCTGACCGCATGGATCAGCTTCGCCAGGCGGTCGTCCATCGTCCAGCTGGCATCCACGCCGCCGATCGCCTTGATCAGCACCAGCAAGCCGAACGCGACCTGGTTGCGGTCGAGCAGCGGCACGATCACCAAATTGAACCGGTCCGCGTTCAGCCGCTCCCGGGTTTCGCGCAGGCCCAGAGCCATCAGCTCGGAATCGGTCAAAGTGCGCTGTGCCACCACGACCTCACGGCTCTTCACGGCGGCGGCGAACTCTTCGAACACGCCCGGCCGGTCGAGCGGGATCGCCGGTGACCTGAGGAGCGTGTCGTCGGTCTCGCCGCGCATCCAGTGGTCGGATTCCGGGATGATCGACTTCTGCTGGTCGTCGAGCATGAAGATGGCGCCGCCGTCGCTGCGCGCGACGTCGATGGTTTCCAGCAGCACGCGGTCGATGAGCGATGTCATCTCCCGCTCCTCCGCGAGCGCACGGCCGATGTTCAGGAACTTGCGGATGGTGCGCTTCATCCGGTAGAGCGCCCGGCCGAGATCGTCGATTTCGCCGATCCGGCTTCCGATCCGGGCGTCGGCGCCGAAATCCAGCTGCTCGATGCGTACGGTCTCTCGCGCAAGCCGCCGGAGCGGACGGACCATGATTTTGGTCCCCCACCACGCCACCAGGATCGCCACGCCGATCACGATCACGGCGACGAACAGCTGGCGCAGCACCAGGTCGCGCGCGGCCGCGAAGAACTCGTCGTTAGGGATCGCGATCAGCAGCTTCAGCTTCCGCGATTCCGTGACGTCGACACCGGCCTGGATCAACTGCCAGGTCCGGCCTCCGACATCGGCCCGGCCGCGGCTCTGGGTGCTGCCGTTGGCGGAGAGATCGAAGGCGGAGAGCAGCGGCACGCTGTTGAGCTCGTCGATGGTGGCGAGGCGCATGGAGCCGTTCTGATCGCGAATGACCATCCGGTCCGCGTCCCGATAGCCGATCACCTGGTCCTTGCGATTGACCAGCGCGACATCGGCCGAGGGCGTGATACGCAACGCTGCGATCTGGTCGGCGATGGTCTTCAGCCTGAGATCGAGGCCGACCACCGCACCGCCGTCGGCGGTCCGTTGCGCCAGCGTGATCCCGACCGTGTTCGTCGTGAAGAAGACATAGGGGTCGGTCAGGACGGAGTCGGACTGGTCGATGGTCGCGCGGTACCAGCCGCGGGTCCGCGGGTCGTACTTGTAGGACGGGTCCAACCGCGCTCCGATCAGCGTGTTGGCCGCGTCGTAATAGCGATACTCGCCCACCCTGCCGCCCTCCGGCGGTACGAGGGTCTGGGTCTGCACCAGGAGAACGGCATTGTCGGGCGCACTGAGACGCTGGCGCGCCTCCTGGTCCGGCAGCGGCCGGAACAGCACGAACTCGCCGTCGGGATAGCCGATGTAGAGCGCGTCGAGCAGGGGATTGTTCTTCAGCGCTCCGGCCATCAGCGGAACCAGCCGCAGCCGATCCGGCAGGGCTGCGGCCTCGGCGACGTTGCTCCGCGCCAGGAAGTTCAATTGCGCCTGCGCCGGCTCCAGCAGGCGCTTCACCTTCTCCGCCAAGGCGTCGCGGATATAGCCGATCGTCTCGTTGGAAGCGCTGATGAGCGCATCCTGCGCACTGCGATAGGATTGCCAGCTCAAGGCGCCTGCGACGACGCTCAGGAGCACGATGACGCTGAACGCCGCCGCCACCTGCAGCGGCACGCGCAGCTGCCGCCTGGTGTGCGTGTGGCGTTTAGGCGCCGGCTGCTCGCTCGGCACCGGTGCTGCCATCGGGATCGCTTCGTTCATGGTGTCGATCATCGGTCCCTCCCGCCGTCTGATGCGGGCCAGTTGAGCGTCAATACGTCATGAGCGCCTGCGCCATCGCCGCAGAAGCGTGGCGCATGCATATGCGCCGGATCGTGCCGTCGAGAGCCATCGCCTCGAACAGCCGCGTCCAGGCGGCGATCTGGGCTTCGGTGAAGTGGCGGCGGTTGAAGACCATGTTCTGCGCGGTCGGTGCCGCCGGCGAGACATCGGCCATCGCGAAGGCCTGCCGCAGCTCCGGGGTCGGCAGATAGAACTCATAGTTGAAGGCCGGCGAGACGATGACCTGCACCGCGCCGGAGATCAGCGCCTGATAGTCCGCGTTCTGATCCGGATAGGTCGCGACGTTGACGGCCGTCTTCAGTCGGTTGTCGAAATAGGGTCCGTGCAGATATGCCCGGACGACACCGATCCTCCACTCCGGATGCGCGACGACATCGTCGAACGAGTCGATCGCTTCCGCGATGTCCCGCCGTGCGACGACCACGTTCTTCAGCCCGAGATATGGGATGAAATAGGCGAACTGCCGGCGCGCCTCGGTGCGGATGCCGCTGGTCGTCATGTCCAGCGTGCCCGCCTCGAGCTCCTGCCAGATCTGTGCCCGGGGCTCGACGCCGGTCTGGATCCGGCAGCCGGAACGCGCCATCAATTGATCGACCACGTCACGGTCGATGCCGACGCCGTCATGATAGAGCGGGCCGAACTCGTAGAAAGCGAGACGGATCGGACGATCGCAGCCGTAATCGGCCGGAGACTGCGCGCGGGCGAGGTCGATGCCTGCCAGGGCCATACCGATGACGGTCCCGAGCATTGAGATCGCTCCGCGCATCCAGACGTCCGATCGAGTCACCAGGGTCACCTCGAATCCGGGTCTGGACGACAGCTTGGCACGAGTGAGAAAATATTGCTGCGATAAGCGCCGCCGACCGAGAAACTCGATCAACCTCGCGTGGTCAGGCGGGATCGATCCTGCCCCGGATATATCCACTTTCATCAATAGGTTAACGTCCTTCGCGGGCGCGCAGGACGATCGATCACGCCCGGAGGCGCCGGACGGCAGGCTCCTGTTCCACGTCCCTACCGGCCTTCGCCTCGGCGAGGTCGCCGAGCAGCAGCTTGCCAGCGGCAACGTATTGCCGCTGCTGGACGATCGCGTGCTGGCTGAGCACCTGGAGATCGCGGAGGCGACGCTGCAGGGGCGATGTCCGATAGACGGCGCTCCCGCCGGCGAGGGCGAAGCAGGTTTCGGTGGCACGCAGGCAGGTGGCGACGGTCCAGGTCCCGATCTGCTGGCCTTCGATCAGTCGCGCATCGTTGCGCAACGTGGCCGTAACGTGGGCCGACGGGCACGGTCAGCCGATACGTCCGACGCCCAAGAAACGGATTCAGCGGGCCGAAGCGTCCAGCTTGCGCCAAAGGCCGGCGTTGAGATTGTCGGGCGAGTCCTGCAGCAGACTGGCCGGAAGCGGCCGCTCCACTGGCAGGCCGCGACGCCTCAGCATCAGCTGCCGGTCGCGATCGAACCGCGGATCGTGGAGCCCGGTCTTGCGCAGGCTCTCGAGGAGGGGGAGCTCGAGCTCGCCGAAGAACGAGGAATAGGTCTTGGTCGACGCCAGGGTTTCGAGCACCGCGGCGGCGCACCAATTCCTCAGGTCGGCACAGGGCATCGCGTCAAACCGCGCCATCGGCGCAAGAAAGGGCCGCGTCGGATCGACCGCGCCCAGGTCGAGCATCTTCCGGAGCAAGCGTAGGGCGGCAACCCCCATCCCGCGCTGCCCGAAGTCCTGCGCCGCCCGCGTCACCGACATCAGGGATGCAAACGTCGGCTTGGCTTCCGCGAGGGGACGCAGATGGGCAACCGCGTAACCGAGCGCGGCCACGCGCTGCGGCAGCGGAACCGCATCGGTCCTGGAATGGCCATAGGCGGCAAGCGCCCTTTCATATTCCGGCGCATCGCTCAGGCTCTGCTTCCACGTCGGGATCAGCGCCTTCGCGTAGGGCATCCGGGAGAGCACCGGGACCCATGCCGCGCGATCGACGGCGTCCGGATCGAAGTCCGGAACATCCGTCACAAGCAGCTCCCGCTCCGCCAGCATCGCGGCGCGGTCCGCCTTGCAGCAGAACAGGTTCAGCAGATAGCCGTCCGTGGCCTCCTCGGCCCGGAAGGGCGCCAGCACGCCGAGCCCCGGAATCAGGCGGAACGTCGAATAGCCCAAGGCGGAGAACTGATCCTTCAGGGCAAAGTGGAATTCGTCCCCGTGCTTGATCTCGAACATGATCAGCGGCGAGCGCCGCTCCAGCAGCCTGGCCCCGCCGCGGATCACGTTCGGCTCCTCGCCTTCCGCGTCCAGCTTGATGAAGTCGACCTCGGGCCACCCGTTCGCCTCCGCCCAGGTATCCAGCGTGGTCAAGGTGATCGTCTCGGCACGCGCCGACGCATCCTTGCCATGCAGGGTGTTGAGCTCGGAATTCGCCGACACCGACAGGGTCGCCTCGCCTTCATGGTCGGAAAGCGCCTTCTCGATGATCGTCATGTTGGCAAGGGCGTTTGCCTTGACGCTTGCCGCCAGCAGCGCCGCGGTCCTTCGTGCCGGTTCGAAGCTCCAGACCCGGCCGGAAGGTCCGACCGCTCGCGCGGCCGGCAAGCTGTAGACGCCGTGATTGGCGCCGATGTCGATCATCCGGTCGCCCGGCCGCAGCAAGCGCGCGACGAACGGCGCTTCGGCCTCGAACCACCCCTCCTGCTCGAGGAGAACATAAGGCGTGATCTGGTCGATGTCGTTGGACACGCAGACCTGGACGTCGCCCTTGATCCTGACCAGCAGGGTCTCGCCCGAGGCCGGCAATACGGGATGGCGCGCCGCACGGATCGGAAGCGGCGCGCCGCCCTGCCCGGCCAGCGCGGCGGCGAGATTGGCGTGCGCTTCGGCGAGATCGGGTTGCAGCGCGATCGCCTGGCGGCAAGCCTTGACCGCATCGTCGAATCGGCCGACGGCGATGCAGGCCGTGGAGAGATTGGTATAGAGCCCGGCTGTCGGCGGCCCGATCGCGATGGCCTGCTCGAACAGCGGGATCGCTTCGGCATCCTGCCGGCGCGCCGCAAACACCGAGGCAAGGTTGCCGTAGGCGTTGCGATTCCTGGGATCGAGCGCGATCGCCTTGCGACAGGCCGCCTCGGCCTCGTCCAACCGGCCGAGCTCGCAACAGGCGGATGCCAGGTTGGCATGGGCGGGAGCCCAGCTTGGACGCAGGCTGACCGCCTGCCGGAAGCAATCGAGCGCTTCCGGCAGGCGATGCTGGCTCTTCAGTGCGGCGCCGAGGTTCAGCACGGCCTCCGCGCTGGTCGGATGGGCGGCAAAGGCGGCGCGGAAGATCCGCTCCGCTCCGACGGCATCGCCGCGTCCGAAGGCGGCGGCGCCGATCGCAATCTGGGCTTCGAGACCGGCTTCCGGTTTCGCGCCGGCAGGCGGCTCGGGAGACTCGACGGCCTCCAGCAGGGCCCGCAGCGCGGCGTCTCCGGGCGCCTTGCCCGAGGCATCGCGATAGAGCGCGACGAGCTCGTCGCGCCGGTTCTGGCGCTGGAGCACCGAACCGTAGCCTTTCAACGCCTGCAAGGTGCGAGGATCGACCGGCTTGCCGGCGGTGGGCGGCGGCAACAGGTCGAGCGCGCGCTTGAGAAGCGGCGCCGCCGCCTCGTCGTCGCCGATATCCTGCAGGCTGAGGCCGAGGTTGAGCTGCGCGTCGGGGAAGCCGGGATCGAGGTCCAGCGCCTCGCGGAAGAGCGGCGCGGCCTCCTCGGGGCGCTTCAGGTCGCGCAGCGCCGCGCCGAGATTGTTGAGCGCGGCGAGGCTGCGTTCCTGCTCCAGTGCCTGTCGATAGACGGGAATGGCGGCGGCGAGCTGACCCGCTATGTGCAGGCGCATCGCCTGGCGCAGCGGCACCAGATGGGCTTCATCCGTCGTCACACTTGCTTTGGTGCCGGCCGCTGCCTTCTTGGCCGGTCGCTTACGGCTCGTCTTGCGCCGTGGTGCCATGTCCCCATCCAGTCCGTTCCGGCCGTCCCTTGGAAGGCGCGGTCATGCGCCGCGGCGTTGATCGCCGGTTGGCGCCGCCGCGGCCGGACTTACGGTCGACAGATCGAGGGCGGCCATTGGCCGCCCTCGCCGTAGTCCCCCACCATTATAGTGTGAAGTTGCTCGCGTCGACCAGAGTGTGCGTCCCCACCAGTTTGATGACGGCGTCATTCGCGGTCAGCGTCGAGCTCGCCGACTTATCGACCAGCACATAGGTATCACCCGAGTACTGGAACACCACGACGGCCGAAGTCGAGCTGCCGTCGGCTGCCGCGGCGATATTCAACGCATCCTTCAGCGTCGCGGGATGGACCAATCCCATGTAGCCCGTCAGATCGAGCGACTGGGTGGGCGTCCCGTTGGTCAGAGCGGAAACGTCGAGCTTGTCGCCGCCGGCGCCATCCAGGAAGTGATTGACCGCGAGCGTATGCGTCGCGATCGTCGTGTCGTTGGAGATGTCCGACACTTGGTACGCACTGGTGAAGGCGACGACGTCGGCCTTGGCGTTCGCCGTCAGTTCGATGGTGGCACCGCCCTCGCCGGCGCCGACGGTGAAGGTGGTCGAGTTGGTCGGAATTCCGGTCTCGATCGTCTCGACGCTCAGCAGAGTTGTGCTGCTGAGATCGACGGTGTTGCCCTTGACGAACAGGGTATCGCTGCCCGCGCCGCCGACGACCGAGCCGCCGGAAGAAAGGTCCGACTGGTCCAGCGTGAAGGTTGTGGCGAGACTGGTTCCGGCCTTCAGGATCTCGACGCTGCTGAGCGTCGTGCTGGTCAGATCCAGGCTGACGCCGTTGATCGTCAGAGTGTCGTTGCCGGCGTTGCCGACCACCGAGCCGCCGGAGAGGAGGTCAGCCTGGTCCACGTTGAAGATAGTGCCCAGCGAGCTGTCGGTGGTCAGCGTTTCTACGCTGGTCAGCGTCGTGCTGGTGAGATCGAGGCTGGTGCCATGGATTGTCAGCGTGTCGTTGCCGGTGCTGCCGGTCACCGAGCCGCCCGAGATCAGATCCGCCTGATCGATCTTGAAGGTCGTCGCAAGAGCGGTGGCGGCCTTCAGGATCTCGAGACTGCTGAGCGTGGTGCTGGTCAGATCCAGGCTGACGCCGTTGATCGCCAGGGTGTCGTTGCCGATATTGCCGATGACCGAGCCGCCGGCGGCGAGGTCCGCCTGGTCCACCGTGAAGGTGGTGGCGACGGCGACGCCGGTCTGGATGACCTCGACGCTGCTGAGCGTCGTGCTGGTGAGATCCAGCGCAGCGGCGTTGATGACCAATGTGTCGTTGCCGGCGTTGCCAACGACCGAGCCGCCGGAGGCGAGGTCCGCCTGGTCCACCGTGAAGGTGGTAGCGAGGCTGGTCCCGGCCTGCAGGATTTCGACGCTGGTGAGCGTCGTGCTGGCCAGGTTGAGGCCCACGCCCGCCGCCAACAGCGTGTCGTTGCCGGTGCTGCCGGTCACCGAGCCGGCGGAGGCGAGGTCCGTCTGGTCCACGATGAAGGTGGTGGCAACCGCTGTGCCGGCCTTCAGGATCTCGATGCTCGTCAGCGTGGAGCTGGAGAGATCGAGCAGAGTCCCCGCCGCCGCCAGCGTATCGCTGCCGGTGCTGCCGATCACCGAGCCGCCGGAGATGAGATCGGCCTGGTCCAGCGTAAAGGTGGTGGCGGCGACGTTTCCGGCCTTCAGGGTCTCGATGCTGCTGAGCGTGGTGCTGCTGAGATCGAGTGCCGTACCGGCGATCACCAGGATGTCGCTGCCGCTGCTGCCGATCACCGAGCCGCCGGAGATGAGGTCCGCCTGGTCCACCGTGAAGGTCGTGGCGAGGCTGCTCGCGGTGCCAAGGATCTCGACGCTGGTGAGGGTCGTGCTGGTCAGGTTGAGCGCGGCGCCTGACACCGAGGCGATCAGCGAGTCGTTGCCGCTGCTGCCCGCGACGGTCCCGCCGGAAGCGAGATCCGCCTGGTCCACCGTGAAGGAGGTGCCGACGGCGGTCGCGGCCTTCAGGATCTCGATGCTGGTGAGAGCCGTGCTGGAGAGGTCGAGTACCGTCCCCGCCGCCGCCAGCGTGTCGTTGCCGCTGCTGCCGGTCACCGAGCCGCTGGCGATCAAGTCCGCCTGGTCCAGCGTGAAGGTGCTGGCAAGGCTGCTGCCGCCCTTGATGTTCTCGATGCTGGTGAGGCCGGTGCTGCTGAGGTCGAGGCTCGTGCCGTTGATCACCAGGATGTCGGTGCCGATATTGCCGATGACCGAACCGCCGGAGATGAGGTCGGCCTGGTCCACCGTGAAGGTGGTGGCGGCGGCATTGCCGGCCTGCAGGATCTCGACGCTGGTGAGGGTCGTGCTGGTCAGAGTGAGCGCCGTACCTGCCGATACCAGCGTGTCGTTCCCGTTGTTGCCGACGACCGAGCCGCCGGAAGCAAGGTCCGTGAGATCGACGGTGAAGGTGGTGGCCGCGGCGTTGCCGGCCTTCAGGATCTCGACGCTGGTCAGGGTCGTGCTCGAGAGATCGAGCACGGTCCCCGCGGCTGCCAGCGTATCGTTGCCGCTGCTGCCGGTCACCGAGCCGGAGGCGGCGAGGTCCGCCTGGTCCACCGTGAAGGTGCTGGCGAGGCTGCTGCCGCCCTTGATGTTCTCGATGCTGGTGAGCCCGGTGCTGCTGAGATCGAGGCTGGTGCCGTTGATCACCAGGATGTCGCTGCCGGTGCTGCCGATCACCGAGCCGCCGGAGGCAAGGTCCGCCTGGTCCACGGTGAACGTGGTGGCGGCGACGTTGCCGGCCTGGAGGATCTCCACGCTGGCAAGGGTCGTGCTGGTCAGCGTGAGGGCCGTTCCCGACGTGATCAAGGTGTCGATGCCGCTGTTGCCCATCACAGAGCCGCCGGACAGCAGGTCCGTCTGATCCACCGTGAAAGTCGTGGCGAGGCTGGTCCCGGCCTGCAGGATCTCGACGCTGGTGAGCGTCGTGCTGGTCAGGTTGAGGCCCGCTCCCGCCGCCACCAGCGTGTCGTTGCCGGTGCTGCCGGTCACCGTGCCGCCGGAGGCGAGGTCCGCCTGGTCCACGGTAAAGGTGGTGGCGGTCGCAGTGGCCGCCTTCAGGATCTCGATGCTGGTCAGCGTCGTGCTGGAAAGATCGAGCACCGTTCCGGCCGCCGCCAGCGTGTCGTTGCCGGTGCTGCCGATCACCGTACCACCGGAGGCGAGGTCCGCCTGGTCCACCGTGATCGTGGTGGCGGCGACGTTGCCGGCCTTCAGGATTTCGACGCTGGTGAGCGTCGTGCTGGTCAGGTCGAGAGCGGTACCGTTGATCACCAGGATGTCGTTGCCGCTGCTGCCGATCACCGAGCCGCCGGAGAGCAGGTCCGCGGCGTCCACCGTGAAGGTGGTGGCCACGCTGCTCCCGGCCTGCAGGATCTCGACGCTGCTCAGCGTCGTGCTGGTCAGGTTGAGCCCGGCACCGGCGGCAGCCAATGTATCGCTGCCGCTGCTGCCGGTGACGGTGCCGCCGGAGGCGAGGTCCGCCTGGTCAACGGTGAAGGTGGTGGCGAGGCTGGTGCCGGCCTTCACGATCTCGACGCTGGTCAAGGTCGTGCTGGAGAGATCGAGCGCCGTCCCGGCCGCCGCCAGCGTGTCGTTGCCGGTGCTGCCGACCACCGACCCGCCGGAAGCGAGATCCGCCTGGTCCACCGTGAAGGTGCTGGCGAGGCTGCTGCCGCCCTTGATGGTCTCGACGCTGCTGAGCGTCGTGCTGCTGAGGTCGAGGCTGGCGCCGTTGATCACCAGGATGTCGCTGCCGAGATTGCCGATCACCGAGCCGCCGGAGGCGAGATCGGCCTGATCGACGGTGAAGGTGGTCGCATTGATGCTGCCTGCCTGGAGGATCTCGACGCTGGTCAGCGTCGTGCTGGTGAGATTGAGTGCGCCACCCACCGACGCCGCGAGCGTGTCGTTGCCGCTGCTGCCGACCACCGAGCCGCCGGAAGCGAGGTCCGCCTGGTCCACGGTGAAGGTGGTGGCGAGGCTGGTCCCCGCCTTCAGAGTCTCGATGCTGGTGAGGGTCGTGCTCGAGAGATTTAGCGCCGTTCCGGCCGACAGCAGCGTGTCGCTGCCGGTGCTGCCGGTCACCGAGCCACCGGAGGCGAGGTCCGCCTGGTCCATCGTGAAGGTGGTGGCACTGGCGGTTCCCGCCTTCACGATCTCGATGCTGCTCAGCGTGGTGCTGCTGAGATCGATGTTCGTGCCGTTGACCGCCAGCGTGTCGTTGCCGCTGCTGCCGATCACCGAGCCGCCGGAGGCGAGATCGGCCAGATCGACCGTGAAGGTGGTCGCCACGGCGGTGCCGGCCTTCAGGATCTCGACGCTGCTGAGGGTGGTGCTGGTAAGGTCCAGGCTGGTGCCGTTGATCGCCAGGGTATCGTTGCCGCTGCTGCCGATCACCGAGCCGCCGGAGGCGAGGTCCGCCTGGTCCACGGTGAACGTCGTGGCAAGGCTGGTTCCCGCCTTCAGGATCTCGATGCTGGTCAAGGTCGTGCTGGTGAGATCGAGGCCGGTCCCGGCCGCTGCCAGCGTGTCGTTGCCGCTGCTGCCGGTCACCGAGCCGGCGGCGACGAGGTCAGCCTGGTCCACCGTGAAGGTGCTGGCGAGGCTGCTGTTGCCCTTGATGGTCTCGACGCTGCTGATCCCGGTGCTGCTGAGGTCGAGGCTGGTGCCGTTGACCACCAGGATGTCGCTGCCGGTGCCGCCGATTACCGAGCCACCGGAAAGGAGGTCGGCCTGATCGACGGTGAAGGTGGTCGCACTGATATTGCCGGCCTGGAGGATCTCCACGCTGGTCAGGGTCGTGCTGGTCAGATTGAGCGCGGTTCCCGCGGATACCAGCGTGTCGTTGCCGGCGCTGCCGACCACCGAGCCGCCGGAAGCGAGATCCGCCTGGTCCACCGTGAACGTCGTGGCGAGGCTGGTTCCCGACTTCAGGATCTCGATGCTGGTGAGGGTCGTGCTGGCCAGGTTGAGCGCCGTCCCAGCGGCCGCCAGCGTGTCGGTGCCGCTGCTGCCGATGACCGACCCGGAGGCGGCAAGATCCGCCTGGTCCACCGTGAAGGTGGTGGCGAGGCTGCTGCCGCCCTTGATGGTCTCGATGCTGGTGAGTGCGGTGCTGCTGAGGTCGAGACCGGTGCCGTTGATCACCAGGACGTCGCTGCCGCTGCTGCCGACCACCGAGCCTCCGGAAGCGAGATCCGCCTGGTCCACCGTGAAGGTGGTGGCGAGGCTGCTGCCGGTCTTCAGGCTCTCGACGCTGGAGAGCGTCGCACTGGTCAGATCCAAGGCGGTGCCGTTGATCACCAGCGTGTCGCTGCCGCTGTTGCCGATCACCGAGCCGCCGGACGCCAGGTCCGCCGCGTCCACCGTGAACGTGGTCGCGGCGGTGTTGCCGGCCCGCAGGATCTCGACGCTGCTGAGCGTCGTGCTGGTCAGGTTCAGCGCGGTCCCGGCCGCAGCGAGGGTATCGCTGCCGGTGCTGCCGATCACCGAGCCGCTGGCGGCGAGATCCGCCTGGTCCACCGTGAACGTGGTGGCGGCGGCGTTGCCGGCCTTCAGGGACTCGATGCTGGTGAGTGTGGTGCTGGAGAGATCGAGCGCAGTCCCGGCCGCAACCAGGATGTCGCTGCCGCTGCTGCCGATCACCGAGCCGCCGGAGGCGAGGTCCGCCTGGTCCACCGTGAAGGTGGTGGCGAGGCTGCTCGCCGTCTTGAGGATCTCGATGCTGGAGAGCGTCGTGCTGGAGAAGTCGAACGCCGTCCCCGTC
>Ga0335070_10007540_pt1 | contig 12758 bp, 14 predicted proteins | sample Lox_Sample_13_FD_206722 | JGI IMG/M metagenome (GOLD analysis project Ga0335070, IMG submission 206722) | Soil microbial communities from Loxahatchee National Wildlife Refuge, Florida, United States - Lox_Sample_1.3 | ecosystem: Environmental > Terrestrial > Soil > Wetlands | place: USA...
GTCCCCGGCGCCTCCTTCGCGAACAGCTCGGCGACGATCCGCCCCTGCGCCGTCTCGAACACCGCCTGCTTCTTCACGAAGCCTCCCGCTTCTCTTCGGCGAGTTGCTGATGGAAGGTCGCGAGCTCCACGATCTTCAGCTTGCGGGCCCCGCCGGGGAGCATCACCTGCGCCGTTTCCCCCACCTTCCTGTCGAGCAGGCCGCGTCCCAGGGGAGAGGCGACCGAGATCTGGTTCCCGTCGAAATCCATCGCGTCCGGGATCACCAGCTCGTAGGTCTCGCGTTCCTTCGTGCCGACCACCTCGACCACGACGCGCGAGCCGAGCCCCACGCGATCGGCCGGGATCTTGGAGAGGTCGATCTGCGAGAGCTTCGAGAGGCGCGACCGCAGATGACTGAGGCGGGCGTGGATGAACTGCTGCCGCTCGAGCGCTGCATGGTAGTCGCCGTTCTCGCGCAGGTCCCCCGCCTGCAACGCCTTCTTCAGCGTTTCGGGCAGCGTGATCGCCAGCTCGTGGTTGAGCCGCTGCACTTCCTCTGAAAGCTTCTGTCGGATTTCCTCTAGCATCGGCTAATCCTACCCCGCGCGGCCGAAACTCTCCAGCGTCGCGCGCAGGGCGGACGCGTCGCCGACGGGGGCGGCGCAGGCCGTTCCCGCACAAACGAGGGCCACGGGGGTCGGCCGTCCGGGTACCGGGGAGGAGGCGGAATGCACCAACACTCGCCGAGGCCGGTACGTGGCAAGGGTGGCGCGCGCCAGAGGGCCACTAGTAGTAGTATCTGCTACTACCACACGACACGCCTTGGTCAGCAGGAAGTCCACTCCTCTGAGCCAGGTGGCCGCGAAGAGTCCTGACGCGGCGGCTCCGGCGAAGGCAGCCAGCGTGCGTTCGCCGGCCTCCTCGTACTGCCTGTTCTCGAGCATGGCGGCGAGGCGGAGGAGGACGAGTGCCGCCACGGCATTCGGCGCGGGCGTCGGCGCGTCCTGGATCGGGAGCGCGGGCTGGCTGAGGAGGCCGGCGCCGGACTCGGCGGCGCTGTCGCGGAAGCAGCCCTGCGGACCGGCGAACCGATGGAGCACGAGGTCCGCCAATGCGCGGGCGCGATCCAGCCAGTGTTCCTCACCGGTGAACTCATACGCCGCGAGGGCGGCCGAGGCGGCCTGCACCTGGTCGTCGAGGAGCGGTGGCGCATCGAGGCCGGCGCGGTGCCGCATCAGCCCCTCACCGTCCCGCGCGGTCGCCCAGAGGCGGTCGAGCGCGCGGAGAGCTGGGGGCGCGCAGTCGCTGCGGTCCAGGATCCCGGCAGCCTCGAGGAGCGCCTCGGCCAGCATGGCGTTCCAGCTCACGTAGACCGAGCGGTCCACCGCGGGCGCCGGCCGCACGTCGCGTGCGGCCTTCAGCTTGCGCTTGGCGCTCGCGAGCAGTGCCTCCACCTGCGCTTCGGTGGTCTGCAGCTCCACTGCGATCGCCGCATGCCCGCGCGCGACCCACAGCACGTTGCGCGTCGGGTCGTGGTGCATCTCTCCTTCCGCGGAGATGTCCCAGCGGCGGCGGGCCGCCTGCCACTCGTCGTCGTTCAAAGCGGCGCGCGCCTCGTCTTCGGTCCAAGTGAAGTAGTTCCCGTCATCGTCGAGGCCGACGTCAGCGTCCTGGGAGGCGCCGAAGCCTCCCGCCGGATCGGCCAGGACCTCGAGCGTCCAGTCCACGATGCCCTGGGCGGCCGCGCCGAGCCGAGGATCGCCGAAGGCGGCGAAGGCGTGCAGGTACACCTTGAGCAGCTCGGCGTTGTCGTACGCCATCTTCTCGAAGTGCGGGACCATCCACCGCTCGTCCACCGAGTAGCGGTGGAAGCCCCCGCCCACCTGGTCGTACACGCCGCCCTCGGCCATTCCCACCAGCGTCTTCTCGACGATCTCCCGCAGCCAACGCTGGCCGGTGTCCCACCAGCGCGCGAGCAGGAAATCCACGGCGGACGGGTGGGGGAACTTGGGCTGCGACCCGAAGCCGCCGTGCCGGAAGTCGAACAGTTTCGCCATCTGCTCGGCGCCCTGGTCCAGCATCGAGGCGGACAGCGAGCCCGCGGCGTTCTCGCGGAGGAGCGCCGAGACGTGGGCGCGGACTTCGCGGCCGCTGCCGGCCACCTTCTCCCGCTGGGCGTCGAAGATCTCGCGCACCTTCTCGAGCACGGTACGGAACGACTGCCGTCCGAACCGGTCGTCGGGCGGGAAATAGGTGCCGCCGTAGAAGACGTCGCCGTCGGGCGTGAGGAAGGACGTGAGGGGCCAGCCGCCCTGGCCGGTGAGGGCCTGCACCGCGCGTTGGTGGCGGGCGTCCACGTCGGGGCGCTCATCGCGGTCCACCTTGATGCAGACGAAGTGCGCGTTGAGGAGGGCCGCGAGGCCGGGGTCCTCGTACGACTCCCGGTCCATCACGTGGCACCAGTGACACCACACCGCGCCGATGTCGAGGAGGATCGGCTTGTCCTCGGCGCGGGCGCGGGCGAACGCTTCCTCACCCCAGGGGAGCCAGTGGACCGGCTGGTGCGCGGCGGAGGCGAGGTAGGCGGACGCCTCGCCGGCCAGCCGGTTCAGCGGAGGTACTCCCGGGCGAGCCGGCTGAGCAGCTCCACGCCGGTCGGCATCGCATCTTCGTCGATCTGGAAATGCGGGCTATGGTGGGGGGCGATGCAGCCCTTGGCGGGATTCTGCGCGCCGATCCACGCGAAGCAGCCCGGCACGCGCTGCAGGAAGAAAGAGAAGTCCTCGCCGCCGAGGGTCCGCGCGGTCGTGAGCACGTGGGCATCGCCGACCAACTCCGCCGCGATGTGCGCGGCGAGCTGTGTCATCGCCGCGTCGTTGACGGTGGCCGGCGTCTGCCGGACGTAGTCCACGGCGGCGGTGCAGCCGAGCGCGCCCGCCACGCCGGTCACGATCCCGGTGAGCCGCGTGGGCGCCTCATCGTAGAGTCGGCCGCCCATGCTGCGCACCGTGCCGGCCAGCTCGGCGGTCTCGGGAATGACGTTGAAGGCGTCGCCGGCCTTGATCTGCGTGACGCTCACGACCAGCTGGTCGAATGGGTCGGCGCCGCGGCTCACCATGGACTGGAGCGCGGCGACGACGTGGGACGCCGCGAGGATCGGGTCCACGGCTTCGTGGGGCATCGCCGCGTGGCCGCCCTTGCCGCGGATCGTGATGGCGAACTTGTCCACCGAGCCCATGATCGGGCCGGGCGTCGCGGCGATCGTGCCGATCGGGACGTTGCTCATGAGGTGCACGCCGAACGCGGCGTCCACGTGCGGGTCCTCGAGCGCGCGGTCCTCGATCATCGCGAGGGCGCCGTTGCCCCCCTCCTCGGCCGGCTGGAACGCGAACTTCACCGCGCCGCGCCATTCGCTCCGCGAGGCCGCCAGCCGCTTGGCGACCGCGAGGCCGATGGCCACGTGGGCGTCGTGGCCGCAGGCGTGCATGACGCCCGGCGCAGTCGAGCGGAACGGCACGTCGTTGGCCTCTTGGATGGGGAGCGCGTCCATGTCGGCGCGCAGGAGGACCGTCCGCTCCGGGCCCGTGCCGCGCGTGGCTGCGCCGCGCAGCACGGCGAGTACGCCGGTCTTGCCGACGCCGGTCCTCACCTGGTAGCCGAGGGCCGCGAGGCGCTCGGCCACGATCGAAGCGGTGCGATGCTCCTCGAACCCGAGCTCCGGGTGGGCATGCAGGTCGCGGCGCGTGGCCACGAGCTCGGCGAACTCCGCCTCGCGTGCGATCATTCTTCGCTCACGGGCAGGGAGCCGGGGTAGTCGCCGGTGCCGAGGCCGAGCCGCGCCAGGGCAGCCATGGCGGCCTGCCGGACGCCGTCGTCGTTCTCGGCGCGCAACGCGCGCTCGAGCGGCCCCCGCGCGGCCGGGTCGCCGATCTTCCCCAGCGCCTCGGCGGCGGCGCGGCGCACCGGTGCGGAACTGTCCTCCTCCAGCACCTGCATCAGCTCCCGCACCCCCTCCTTGAGGCGCGAAACGCCGATGGCGCGCGCGGCCTGGCGGCGCACGACGGCGTCGCGATGGCGCAGCTTCTGGAGCAGCTCCTGGCCGGGTTCGGCAGTCATCCTAGATCCTCGACGCGGGACAGAGATGCGCCACGGCGCATACCTCGCACCGCGGCTTACGGGCGACGCAGACCGCGCGCCCGTGATGGATGAGCAGGTGGGGGAAGAGCGTCCACCGCCGCTTCGGCACGACGCGCATCAGGTCCTGCTCGATCTTCACCGGATCGGTCTGGCGGGTCAAACCCAGAAGCCGGGCGATGCGGGCGACGTGGGTGTCCACCACGATCCCTTCGTCCTTGCCGAACGCGTTCCCGAGCACGACGTTCGCGGTCTTCCGCCCGACCCCGGGGAGCGACGTCAACTCCTCCATCGTATCCGGGACCACGCCGCCGAACCGTTCCACCACGCCCTGCGCCATGCCGATGACGCTCTTCGTCTTGTTCCTGAAGAACCCCGTGCTCCGGATCTCCATCTCGAACTCGGCCGGGTTCGCCGCGGCGTAGTCCTGCGCGCTGCGGTATTTCCGGAACAGGTCCTTGGTCACGATGTTGACGCGTGCGTCGGTGCACTGCGCCGAGAGGATCGTCGCGACCAGCAGCTCCAGCGGGTCCGTATGGTCGAGCGAGCACTTCGCCTCGGGGTAGCGGCGCTCCAGCAGACGCAGGATCTCGCCGATGCGCTCCGGGGCAGGACGCACGGAGGCACGCGCGGACCGGCGCGCGGCCGTCGGCGCGCCTGCCTTCGCTTTGGCGGGCGGCCGTGCGGCCGTGCGTCGGTGCGCTCTGCTCCTAGTGCGGCTTCCTTTGCCGGGCATAGTCGATGAACCCTTCCGCAGCGAGAGTGTTGAGGATGTCGCCGCCCTCCAGACCGCCCTTTCTGGCGATGCCCAGGCCCCACTCGGCGTTCTCGAAACCGGCCAGGCTATGGGCGTCGGCGCCGATGGCGATCGCGACGCCCGCAGCGCGCGCCTCGGCGCACAGGCGCCAGTCCAGGTCGAGGCGGTGCGGGTCGCCGTTGATCTCGATCGCGACGCCGCGCTCGCCCGCCCGGGCGATGACCGCGTGCATGTCGATCGGGTACGGGTCCCGCGCCAGGAGCAGGCGGCCGGTCGGGTGGCCGAGGACGGTCAGGTGCGGATCGTCCATCGCGCGCAGCACGCGCTGCGTCATCGTCGCTCCGTCCTGCTCCATCCGTGAGTGGATCGAGCCGATCACGAAGTCGAATCGGTCGAGCACGTCCGCAGGGTAGTCCAGCGCGCCGTCCGCCAGGATGTCCGCCTCGATCCCCTTGAGGATCCGGAAGTCGTCCCAGTGGCCGTTCAACTCGTCGATCTCCTTGTGCTGGCGCGCCACCTTCTCCTCGCTCATCCCCCCTGCGTACGCGGCCGAGACCGAGTGGTCGGAGAGCCCCAGGTACTGGTACCCTTCCCGGCGGCACGCGTCGGCCAACTCAGCGAGCGAATTGGCGCCGTCGCTGTACGTGCTGTGGCAGTGAACGAAACCCCGGAGATCGCCGCGCTCGACCAGCCGGGACTGCTCCCCCGATGCCGCCCGCGCGATCTCATCCCCGCCTTCGCGCAGCTCGGGCGGGATCCACGACAGACCCAGCGCCGTGTACAGCGCCGCTTCGTCCGGGCAGGGCACCGACTCGTCGCCCCGCCACAGCCCCGCGTCATCGAGGCGCAGGCCGCGCTCCGTCGCGCGTTGGACGAGCAGCTCCCAGTGCCTCGCCGAACCGGTCGCACGGACCCACGCGTGCCCCAGCTGCTCGGCGCTCACGCGGTAGAGGTCGGCGTCGGCGACCTCGGGCGGCGGTCCATCGCACACCATCACGAGGTCCAGGTCCCGCACGATCTCGGAGCGGCGCCGCACGCTCCCGGCCACCTCGACCCGCCTCACGCCGGGCGCCGCGGCCAGCGCCTCGCGCAGCTCGTCGGCGGCGCGGGCCGCGTCGTGCTGGAGCCGGAAGGCGCTCGCGCGCCGCACGAACTCGATCCCGCGCAGGATCTTCTGCGCCGTCTTCTCGCCGAAGCGCGGCAGGGCGGCGAGTCTCCCGTCTCGGGCCGCGGTTTCCAGCTCGGCCAGGGTCGCGATGCCGAGCTGCTCGTGCACCGTACGGATCTTCGTGACGCCGAGCCCGGGGATGCGCCGCATCTCGGCGAGGCCGGCCGGGACTTCGCGCTGCAGCGACTCGAGTGCGCTCGAGCGGCCGGTTCGAGCCGTCTCCCGGATGACCTCCAGGGTCGCGGGGCCGATCCCCTTCAGCTGGCCGAGTCGGCCCGACTCCAGCGCTTCGCCAAGATCCCCCGAGTAGCTCTCCACCACCTGGGCCGCCGTCGTGAACGCCCGGACTTTGAAGGGGTTCTCCCCCTTCAGCTCCAACAGCGACGCTATGGATTCGAGGACGTGTGCGGCGGCGCGCTTGTCCACCGCCCGGATACTAACCCTGCGCTGCGGCGAGGGCGAGCAGCGCGAGGAGCATGAGTTCCGGCGCGGTGGTGACGGAGAAGAAGCCCATCCGCTCCCCCGCCGGGAGGGTCGTGGCGAAGGGCCGCGATCCGTCGGGTCGCGCGGCGAGCAGCGGAGCGGGCCCCTCCGCCTCGATGGTGGTGAAGCCCTGCCGGTCCGGCCGGAAGCCGAGGATGGCCAGTGCGCTGCTGCCCCGTTGCGAGTGGAGGACGAATACGCCGTCCATGGGTTCGTGTGGCGCGCCGGCGGCCGGCGCGGCCCAGACCAGGCGCTCGGGGAGCTGGACGTACGCGACCACCGGCCCCTCGAGCGCGGGGACGCGCGCCGGCGGCGCGGCGAGCAGCGCGGACGCCGCTGCGCGCTCCAGGGCACGCACGGGAGAGCCGTGAGCCCAGTGCAGGTACAGCGCGTTGAGCAGCGCGCCGTACTGCGTCACGGCCTCGGCGGGTGCGTCGGCGGGCACGAGTTCCCGCAGCACCCGGCCGACCGCTCCGTCGAGGAGGAAGGCGTCACGGTCGAACGGGTCCGCTCCGGCCTTGGCCAGCGCGGCGCGGATCGCCTTGAAGCTGCCCTCGCCCAGCGCCTCGATCAGCGCAGTCCACGGCAGGGGCCGGGGCACGCTCACCGGGCCGGCGGCAGGAAGCGGTCCAGCTCCAGGACGAAGCGATCCGTCTCCTCGGCGTACAGCGCGTGGCCGGAGTCCTCGAACACCACGAGCCGGGCGTGAGGAAGATGCGCCACCAGCGCCTCGGATGCCGCGAGTGGGATCGGGTCGTAGCGCCCGTGGAGGACGAGCGTCTCCACCGTGATTTCGTGCAGTCTGGGGCGGAGGTCCATCCGCTCGAGACTCTCCCACACCGCGCGCTGGGCGCGCGCGGCGACCCGGAACGGGGTCAGATTGGAGGCGCGGGCCGGCTCCTTGAAGTACCCGGCGACGGACAGCTCGAAGGCCCTGCGCCGGAAGGCATCGGGGTCGCGTTCCCTGAGCCCCGAACGCGACAACGCCGCGCGCGCCTGCGCGATGGCGGGGGCGGCCTGGCGCTCGGCGAAGTTGCGCTCGAACACGAGCCGGACGTCCGCGTGGGTCCCCGCGGGCGCCACGAGCGCGAGGCGCGCGACCAGCTCCGGGTGCTCGAGCGCGAAGAGAACGGCCAGCAATCCGCCCCAGGAGAAGCCCAGCAGGGTCAGCGGCGCGGGGACGGCCGTGTGCGCGATGTGCGCGAGATCCGCGACGTGCTCGCGCCAGCCGAGCGGCACGTCGCGCGGCACCTCGGACCGCCCGCCGCCGCGCTGGTCGTAGTAGAGCAGGGTCCGGCCGTGGGCCAGCGCGTCGAACTGGGGACGGAGGTAGTCGTGCGACGCCCCGGGGCCCCCATGCAGCACCACGACGGTGGGGCCGCCGTCCCCCACCCAGCGGGCGAACAGCTCCACACCCGCGTCGGCCCCGGGGAGACGGCCAGTACGCTCGATCAGCTTCTCCGGCCCAGGACCGCCGTCAGCTCGAGCGTCTGGTCGCCGCGCCTCACGCGCAGGATCACGGTGTCGCCCGGGTGATGCTTGACCAGCGCGTTCTGCATGTCGTTGAGGTTGGCCACCGTGTCGGCCCCGATGCCGACCAGGATGTCCCCGGCTTTGAGACCGGCGGCGTCGGCGGGGCTCCCCGCGCTCACGCCGGAGAGGCGCACGCCGCCCGGCTCGCCGGTCATGTCGGGGATCGTACCGAGGTACGCCCGCGTGCCGCTCGCCATCTGCGGCACCGGCGCGTCCACGAAGGTCAGCGGCCCGGGCCGCGTCGCGAGCCGGCGCGCCACGTCGACCGCGAACTGGGCCACCGTGGCCTCGCCCGGAGCGTTGATCTTGTCCCAGGTGTCGGACGGGCGGTGGTAGTCCGCGTGCAGGTCGGTGAAGAAGAACAGCACGGGGAGGTGTTTGGCGAAGAAGGAGGCCTGATCCGACGCTCCCCAGCCGTCGCCCGACGCGCGCACGTCGAGATGGTAGGCTGCGTTGACGGAGTCGAGCAGGGGCTGCCACTCGGTGGCGGTCTTGACCCCCAGGATCAGGAGGCGGTTGTCGCGCATCCTCCCGACCATGTCGAGGTTGATCATCGCCAGCGTCGAGTCCACGGAGAAGTCGGGGTGGTCGGCGTACCACGCGGAGCCGAGGTCGCCCTCCTCCTCACCGCTGAACAGCACGAAGACGATCGTGCGGCCGGGGCGCTCGCGCGCCGTGGCGAGCATGCGTGCGATCTCCAGCACGGCCGCCGTGCCCGACGCGTTGTCGTCCGCGCCGTGGTGGATCAGGTGCGCCGAATCGCCGGTCGCCAGGGAGTTGGCGGGCCCGCGCCCGAGGTGATCGAAGTGGGCGCCGATCACGATGTCCTGGCCGGCGAGGGGGCCGCGGCCGCGCAGGATGCCGACGACGTTCTCGGTCGGGCGGTCTGCTACGCCCGCTTCGCGGGTGGCGACGGTCGAGCCGGCGGTCCAGTGCTGGAGCCAGCCGCCGTCGTCGCCCCCCGGCTGGAGGTGCAGCTCCTGGAGCCGGCGCGCGATGTACGCGGCGGCCGAGTCGTTCCCCGGCGATCCGGTGAGGCGTCCGTCGAGAGAGTCGGATGCCAGATACCGGATGTCGTTCGCGATGCGCTCGGCGCCGGCCCGAGCGCCAGCGGGCGGGTTCTGTGCGAGCGCGGGCGCGCCCAGCGCGAGCAGGGCGACGGTGGTGAGACGGATGGCGTTCATGCGCTGAAGCTAGTGCGGGCGCGGCGCGGGCGGGAAGGGACGCCTCTGGTCGGGCGTCCGCTGCCGCTGCATCATTCCCGGTCACCATGGCACGGCGCGTTCCGCTCACGATCCGGCCCGCGCGATCCGGCGATCGGGACTGGATCCTGTCACTGGCTCCCCGGCTGCACGACTTCGGGCCGCCGCCCTGGCGTCCGCGCGACGTGATGGACCGCGCGGTGACGGACTCCATCGACGGCGGGCTCACCTCCCCCGAGGCCGACCAGACGGTGCTGGTGGCGGAGGGCGCGGCCGGCGAACGCCTGGGGTTCATCCACCTGCACGCGGCGAAGGACTTCCACACGGGCGAGCGGCACGGGCACGTCTCGGACATCGTGGTGGCGCCGGAGGCCGAGGGGCGGGGCGTGGGAGCGGCGTTGATGGCCGCGGCCGAGGACTGGGCGCGAGGGCTCGACTTCAGGCTCCTCAGCCTCCACGTGTTCGCCGATAACGCCCGCGCGCGCGCCCTCTACGAGCGCCTCGGCTACCGGCTGGACATCGTGAAGATGATCAAGACGCTGCGATGACCATCGCGCCGTTCGAGCTCGCCATCCAGGTCCGGCCTTCGGACATCGACGCGATGGGACACGTCAACAACGTCGTGTACCTGCGCTGGGTTCAGGACGTCGCGGTCGCGCACTGGCGCTCGGCGGCGACAGCGGCGCAGCAGGAGGCCGTGCTCTGGGTGGTGGCGCGGCACGAGATCGACTACAAGCATCCGGCCCGGCTCGGGGACGACATCGTGGCCCGCACCTGGGTCGGGGCGGCGGCGCGGGGGACGTTCGAGCGGCACACCGAGATCCTCCGGGCCGGCGACCGCCGGCTGCTGGCGCGGACCCGAACGCTGTGGTGCCCGGTGGATCCGCACACCCTCAAGCCGATGCATGTGGACGACGACGTGCGCCGGGCCTTCTCCACGCCGTGACCCGCTCGGCCGCCCGGCTGCCGGGCGGCCTCACCCTGCACCCAGGAGTCATCGATGGCCGGAATCACCATCGCGCGCCCGGCGCCCAACGAGCACGTGGCGTACTTCGCGCGCTATGTGGATCTCGTCCCCAAGGGGGACGTCCTCGACCTGCTCGGCCGCCAGGTGGACGAGACCGCGGCGCTGGTCGGCGGCCTGAGTGACCGCGATGGGGACTTCCGGTACGCCGAAGGGAAATGGAGCATCAAGGAAGTCCTCGGCCATGTGACCGACACCGAGCGGATCTTCGTGTACCGCGCCCTGTGCTTCGCCCGCGGCGAGAGCACCGGGCTGCCAGGGTTCGACGAGAACGAGTACGCGGCGCGCTCGAACGCGGGCACGCGTTCTCTGAAGGACCACGTCGCCGAGCTGCGCACGGTGCGAGCCGCGACGCTGAGTTTCTTCTCGGGGCTCGGCGAGAAGGATCTCCTGCGGCGCGGCACGGCGAACCAGCGCGAGTACACCGTGCGGGCCATTGCCTTCATCATCGCGGGCCACGAGCGCCATCACACGGGCATCCTCGCCGAGCGCTACCTGCCGGGCCTGAAGCGGCGGTGATCTCGCTGGTCGTTCCCGCGTACAACGAGGAGCGGTGGCTCCCCCGGCTGCTCGATTCGGTGGACGCCGCGGCCGCAGCCTTCCGCGGCGAAGGAGGCGAGATCGAGGTCGTCGTCGCGGACAACGGCTCGACGGACGGCACGGCGGGGGTCGCCGCCGGGCGTGGGTGCCAGGTCGTCCCGGCGGCCCCGCGCGCCATAGCGGCGGTGCGCAACGCGGGGGCGCGCGCGGCCCGCGGTGAGGTCCTGGCGTTCGTGGACGCGGACTCGTGCATCCACCCACGGACCTTCTCCGAGATCGCGCGGCTCCTCGCGAAGCCGGGCGTCATCGGCGGCGCGACGGGCATCCGGCCGGACCGCTGGTCGCTGGGGCTGGCGGCGACGTGGGTCGTCTTCCTGCCGCTGGTCTGGATCACCGGGTTCGACACCGGGGTCGTGTTCTGCCGTCGCGCCGACTTCGAGGCGGTGGGCGGCTACGACGAAACGCTCCGCGTCGCCGAGGACGTCGCGTTCCTGTTCGCGCTGTGGAAGCTCGGGCGGCGGACCGGCCGCCGCCTGGTGCGGGCGCGGCACGCCAAGGCGGTCGCCTCCACGCGCAAGTTCGACGAGCACGGGGAGTGGCACTACTTCCCTCTGATGTGGCGCGGCATCGCACACTACCTCGGTCTCGGCAACATGGACGAGCTGACCGAGCGCTACTGGTACAGGCCCGACCGCTGATGGCCGCGCTGCTCGACGAGCTGGATGCGCGCATCGCGGCCCTGCCGACGAACGCGGGACCGCTGCGAGCCCTCCGCCGGGAATACAGCAGGCGCGTGGCGCAGGCCGACGCCGGGGCCGTGGTGACGCTGGCCCTCCGGCTCATGGCGCGCGGGGGCATCGCGCGCCGCTTCGTCGCGTACGAGCTGGTCCACTGCCACCGAGCGGCGCTGGCGAGCCTCACCGCGCGGGACCTCGAGCGCCTGGGCAGGGGGCTCGACGGCTGGGGAGCGGTGGACGCCTTCGGCCTGTACCTCGCGGGCCCCGCGTGGCGCGAGGGCCAGGTGACGGACGCGCGGATCCACCGCTGGGCGCGCTCCAGCGACCGCTGGTGGCGGCGGGCGGCGCTGGTGAGCACGGTGCCGCTCAACAGCAAGTCGCGCGGCGGCAGCGGCGATGTGCGGCGGACGCTCGCCGTGTGCCGCGCGCTGGTCGCGGACCGCGACGACATGGTCGTGAAAGCGATGTCCTGGGCGTTGCGCGAGCTGGCGAAGCGGGACCCGGCGGCGGCGCGGCGGTTCGTCGCGGCGCACCGGCGCGCCCTGGCCGCGCGGGTGGTACGCGAGGTCGGCAACAAGCTGGCCACGGGACTGAAGAACCCGCGCCGCGCCGCGCGGGGCGGGCGCCGCCGGATCCCCGCGTGACGCTGCGCGACCTGGTGCTGGTCCGCCTCGGCGTGGCGGTGAACCTCGTCATCGGGCAGATCGTCGTCGCCCTCCTCCTGCCCGTGTATCTGGACTCGGTGGGGACCATCCTGGTGGCGGCGCTCGTGGGCCCGCGGGCGGCCATCGCGGCGGGCCTGGTCTCCCAGGTCCTGAGCGCGGTGATCTCGGGGAACTTCTCCTGGCTCCCGTTCGCCGTCGTGCAGGTCGTCATCGCGCTCTACGCGTCGGCGGCCGCGCGGCTCGGCCTGTTCCGGAAGCTGTGGACGGCCGTGGCGGCGGGCGTCGGCCTCGGGTTCGTCGCGGCCTCATGCTCGGCGCCCATCTCGTACTTCGTCTTCAGCGGCGTCACGGCGGGCGGCGTCACGGTCGTGACCACGGTGCTCCGGGCGCTCGGCGCGCCCCTCGGCTTGGCGGTGGCGGCCGCGAGCTACGCGACGGACCTGCTGGACAAGGCGATCGCCTGCGGACTGGTCTGCGTCATCCTGGGCGGGCTCCCCAGGACACTGGCGGCGCGCTTCCCGGCGCTGGCCCGAT
>Ga0335070_10007542_pt1 | contig 12754 bp, 10 predicted proteins | sample Lox_Sample_13_FD_206722 | JGI IMG/M metagenome (GOLD analysis project Ga0335070, IMG submission 206722) | Soil microbial communities from Loxahatchee National Wildlife Refuge, Florida, United States - Lox_Sample_1.3 | ecosystem: Environmental > Terrestrial > Soil > Wetlands | place: USA...
CTGGCCTTGGTCAGAACGTCGCACGTCAGGCAGCGATTGCGGCGCAACTCCCCTATGAAATAGGTTGTCTTCATATTGACAAGGTCTGTGGGTCGTCCCTCAAGGCCGTGATTCTCGCCTCGCAGGCAATCCGCCTCGGCGACACGGATGCGATTGTCGCGGGCGGGATGGAGAGCATGACGAACTGCCCGTTCATCCTGGACAAGGCACGGTTCGGCTATCGCCTGTTCGACGGTAAAGTCATCGATGCCATGGTCCACGACGGACTCTGGGACGTGTACAACAATTTCCACATGGGGATGACCGGGGAGATTGTCGCAGAGAAGTACCACATCACGAGGAAAGACTGCGATGAGGTCGCGCTCGCGAGCCACACAAAGGCGGCACACGCGACCGACACCGGTAAGTTCAAGGACGAAATTGTCTCTATCGAGATTAAACAAAAGAAAGGCGACCCGATCATCTTTGACAAGGATGAAGGGATCCGCAAGGACACCACCATGGAGAGCCTCGGTGCACTCAAACCCTTTTTCAAGGAGGGTGGGGTGATCACTGCAGGGAACGCGTCCCAGATCACGGACGGCGCCTCTGCGATCGTGGTCATGAGCAAAGAGAAAGCGAAACAACACGGCTGCGAGATCCTCGGCACCATCAAGGGGTACAACACGGTAGGCGTGAAACCCGAGTACGTGATGGAGGCACCGATCCCTGGGGTCAAGGCACTCTTCAAGAAAATGAATCTCACGATCGATGACATCGACTTAGTCGAGCATAACGAGGCGTTCTCCTCGGCCTCCGCCGCCCTCATCAAGGAAATCGGAATCCCGAAGGAGAAATTCAATGTCCATGGTGGCGCTATCGCGATTGGCCACCCCATAGGCAGCAGCGGCTCACGGATCCTGGTCACCCTGCTTCATGCGATGAAACAGTACAACAAGCACCGTGGCCTTGCCACCATTTGTCTTGGTGGCGGACACGCCGTGTCCATGATTGTGGAACGGTGAGGATCATGGCTATCAAGAAAATTGGTGTCATTGGCGCAGGAACCATGGGACACGGCATCGCGCTGGTCTGTGCAAAGGCAGGCTTGGACGTCACGATCCACGATATCAAGGATGAGTACGTGAAGAAAGGTCTTGCTTCCGTCGACAGGTTCCTTACGAAAAGCGTCGAGAAAGGTAAGATGTCCGCGGAGGAGAAACAAAACATCCTCGGTCACATCAAAGGCACCACACGACTCGAGGACCTGAAGGACTCTGACGTGGTCATCGAGGCGATTTTCGAGGATGTGAACACCAAGAAAGAGGTGTTTACGAAGCTTGACCAGCACTGCAAGAAAGAGACGATTTTCGCATCCAACACCTCCACAATCCCGATCACCGATCTCGCCTCTGCGACGAAACGACCTGAGCAGTTCATCGGGATGCATTTCATGAACCCCGTGCCGCTCATGAAACTCGTCGAGGTGATCCGCGGACTGCGGACCTCCAACGACACCACAACCGACATTAAAGAGCTCGCGGAGAAACTCGAGAAGATCCCCATCGAGGTGAACGACGGCCCAGGTTTCATCTCGAACAGGGTGCTGTTTGCGATGATTAACGAGGCAATGTTCTGCGTGCAGGACGGTACCGGCACCATCGAGAACATCGACAGCGTCATGAAACTGGGGATGAACCACCCCATGGGTCCGCTCGAGCTTGCCGACCTGATCGGCCTTGACGTCTGCCTGGGCATCATGACCGTTTTGTACGAGGGGTTCAACGACTCGAAGTACCGACCGTGCCCACTCTTGAAGAAGATGGTGCAGGCCGGGTACCTCGGACGCAAGACCGGGAAAGGGTTCTACACCTACCCACCACGGTGAACACCATGAGCTATACAAACGTCATTGTCGAAAAGAAACATAACATTGGGACCATCATCATTAACAGACCGCAGGTCCTCAACGCCCTGGACAAGACAGTGCTGAAAGAACTGCTTGCCGCTGTGGAAGACCTTGAGAGGGACGACTCGATTAAAGTCGCTCTCATCACGGGGAAGGACAAGGCGTTCGTCGCAGGTGCTGACATCAAGCAGATGAAGGACATGAGTCCCCTCGAGGGGAAAGAGTTCGGGGAACTCGGGCATACCCTGATGCATCACCTGGAGGCATCACGTCTCCCCTACATCGCGGTCGTCAACGGGTTCGCACTCGGTGGCGGTTGTGAACTCATGATGGCATGCGACATTATCCTTGCTGCTACCACCGCTAAGATCGGGCAGCCTGAGATTAACCTTGGGATCCACCCCGGGTTCGGTGGCACCCAGCGGTTGCCGCGTCTCGTCGGGGCAGCGAAGGCAAAGGAACTCCTTTTCACTGGAGATGCGATTGAGGCGTCGGAGGCGCTCCGCATTGGGCTGGTCAACAAGGTGGTCGAACCTGACCATCTTATGGAGGAGGCAGAGAAACTTGCCGTGAAGCTCGCCTCGAAATCCAGCATCCAGCTGCAGTTCATCAAGGAACTGGTCAACAAAGGAACCCAGATGAGCCTCGCCTCCGCCTGCGCCATGGAGATCGCGTACTTCTCTTCCTGCTTCTCCACGCAGGACCAGAAGGAAGGCATGGGCGCATTCCTTGAGAAACGGAAACCTAACTTTCAGGGGAAATAGCCATTTTTTTCCCGTTTCCCCCGATACTCTTAAATACAGACAACATTACTAGATTGATACGGGGGCAGTATATGAAAAAGATCCTGTCAATCATCATTCTAGGAGTCTTACTCTGTAGTGGACTCGGGGCTGCAGTGGCACCTTTGCGAAACACCACCAAACAACCCATGATTGCCTATTCGGAGCAGTTCTCATCTCCGATCATCAAAGAGGCAGGTGCCTTCGTTGCACTCTCCTTCGACCATATGAACGCCTGGTTCAACAGACCAGGGTACCCCCTGGTTCCGGCCTATCGAACGACCATCACTCTTTCCTTCGGCACTCGGGTAGAAGACGTCCACGTCACCTATTCAGGAGTCCATACGGTCATACTTTCGAAATCGCTCCAGCCGGGCACACAACCCGTGCCACTCCTCGATTCAACACCCACAATTCAAGGACCGGTTATCGATCCTGCGGCCTATGCAATCACAACCATGGTGCCTGGCATACCGTATCAATACACCGTCAACGCCGGTCTTGACGGGCTCACCCACGTGTTCTACCTCACTGTGACCTGCTACCCTGTCCAGTACACACCAGCATCACGCACCCTGACCTGGTACGATCATCTTGATGTCCAAGTTCAGACTCAGGCGCCTTCGCACCCCACCCTGTTCGGCGACCAGTATGACCTGCTCATCATCGCACCAGAGAAGTTCACTACGTTGCTCCAGCCGCTCGTCACCCATAAGAACACGAAAGGGACGAGAACAGCGCTTGTGACGGTGGAGAACATCACAGCCCACTACCAGGGGCGGGACGCGCCCGAGAAAATCAAATACGCGATCAAAGATATGATTGAGACCACCGGGATTCATTACGTACTGTTGGTTGGCGGTATTAAGTCGATGATCTACGCAACACCAAGAGAAGATGCGAATCAAGGGACGAAAGACTGGTGGGTACCGGTCCGATACACGAACCTGTACGATGGTGGTACCACCCAGGACTCAGGGACCCTGAGCGACCTGTACTACGCGGACATCTACAACGGCACCATGAATTTCTCCAGCTGGGATTCCGACAACAACAATATTTTCGCACAATGGAAGAGTACGGGTCCGAGAGACAAGATTGATCTCTTCCCAGATGTGTACGTCGGAAGGCTCGCCTGCGACAACGCCCAGGAGGTCAAGACCATGGTGAACAAGATTATCACATACGAATCGGCGGCCGCGGACTCATCATGGTTCAAGAAGATGATTGTCATTGGCAGTGACACGTTCGAAGATAACGCGACAAAGTATCTGGAAGGCGAGGTGGAGAACCAGAAAGCGCTCAACTACATGACCGGGTTCACCCCCATCAAAATCTGGGGCTCGAACCGTGCGAACAAGACTCTGGTGCCTGTACCGTGGAACATCGTCCCGACTATCTCCAAAGGCGCCGGGTTTGTCGCGTTCTCAGGACACGGGAGCGCGGAGCGGTGGAACGCATACTGGCCGTACGCGTTTAACGAGAAACGCCTCCGTGGTCTCTGGTTCTGGGATATCCCTCTTATTCATAATGGCGAGAAACTCCCCATCATCGTGATCGGCGGCTGCCATAACAGCCAGTTCAACGTGACCGCGACCGGGTATCTCACCGGCACCCCGTTCATCTACAGCCCTGTGCCTGAGTGTTTCAGCTGGTTGTTCGACCGTAACCCGCGAGGTGGAGCGATCGCGACCTTCGGCAACACCGGGCTTGGTTACGGCGCGGTCGGGGAAAACGGGGACTTGGACGGTGACGGGATTAACGACCCTGACTGCGTTGAGGCAAACGGTGGGTACCTAGAGTCACAGTTCTTCAAGTCGGTTGGCGAAAATGTCAGCCATGACATTAACCAACACCTTGGGGCCGCCTGGGGCGCCGCCATCACCAAGTACCTCACGGTCTACCCGGGGATGAACGACCTCATCGACTGTAAAACCGTCCAAGAGTGGGCGCTTCTTGGGGACCCCAGCCTCATGATCGGTGGGTCCTCACAGTAGCCCAACCCGCCTCTTTTTTTATTTTTTTCTTCCTGGAAGATAAAAAAACAAACAGGGTATTGACTCGGCCGCCCTTTTCTCCTTTGAAGATAGGTTTATATGCTTGAGCCTCTTTCTGTCTCTTACGAGTAGTCGGGGGAATAGAACATGAACACGAAAATAATTGTCATACTTCTCTGCGTTATGCTGCTGACAACCGGTGTAGTGCTAGCGGTACCGGCACCCAAAGACATGATTACACGGATGAAGACCAACCAGGTCTCGCCTGTCTCTGATGTGGTCCCGATCTGGCGGGTGGGAGACACCTGGACGTACAAAATCCAGAATATTTCACTCAACTTCGAGGAGAACAACCAAACGATTAACCTCATCTTAACGATTGATCAGTTACCCTTAAGAGTCACAAGTGATTCTGGTGACTCCTACTCCCTGTCGTTTTCAACAAAAGGAAGCGGCCATGGTGTTATTGATGTGATCACCGATCAAGGGCCGCTCAATGCTGAGATTAACTTCCAGGATGCAACGATCCAAGGATCCATCGTGATCGAAAAAACCAAGCTGGGGATACAGTCGATGGATGCGAAACTACACGGGACCTTCCACCTAACTATCATCGAGTTTCCGGGCGGGCAACTCCCCTTCAGCCACCTCCCGATCCCGGTCACCATGAATGTCACGCTTGGATTCAGCAACCCGGTCGCGGTCCTCTCGTTCCCTATGGACACGGGGACGATCTGGAACCTGTCCGCCTCGGATCTCACGGTGAATGGTGACATTCATTCCATCTGGTTGAACATCATCCACTTCGTCAACATGATCATGGGGATATTCGGAAACAACTTCCTGCCGCCTGAGATCGATGCGTTGCTCCCCAATGTGAACATCAAAGACGCGCTCACCACCTTTGGCTTACCCAACGTGTTTTCAACCCCCGAGATTCCCGGGCTTTTCGCCTGCGGGAACAAGACAACCGTCACGGTGACTGCGGGGACGTTCGATGCATACAACATCTCGATCGCAGAAGGCATCGGGACGATCTACTACGCGCCGACGGCAGGCAACGTCATCAAAATCAGCGGGAACTTCCATGACATCATCCCCTACATCCAGGACCTGAACATGGAACTCTCAAGCACGACCTATCAACCATAATCACGACCGGAAGCACCCAATCCTCCTTCTTCTTTTTTTTACTTAAGGATTTTGCCAAGGATTTGATCCGCGGCAGTGTACGGGTCAAGCTCCCTGCGTGAGATCTGGTCAATACAGCAATCCACGACACCCTTGAGTCTCGTCTCATCCAAGATGAGATCCATGAGCCGTTTCCTGATGATCTCGATGAGCTCCGCCTCGTACCGCTGACGCCTGCGTGCCTCATGCCCTTTGCTACGTATCAGATACTCCTTATGCTCCGTGATGTTGCGGATGAGGAGCGGGATCCCTTTCTTCTCCTTCGCGGACGTGGAAATGATCGGCGTGCGCCGTTCGATGTGGGCGGCAAGGTCCAGCATCGCTTCCAGTTCCGCCACGGTCTGCTCAACCCCGGGTGTGTCCGCCTTGTTTACCACGAAGATGTCCGCAATCTCCATGAGCCCCGCCTTGATGGTCTGCACGGCGTCCCCAAGTCCGGGCATGGTGACCACAAGCGTAGTATCCGCGATCTTCACAATATCGACCTCGTCCTGCCCCACTCCGACTGTCTCTATTAGGATCACCTGCATCCCGGCAGCATCAAGGATTTCGACGACGTCGTACACGGAACTTGTCAGTCCCCCGATCGTACCTCTCGTCCCCATGCTGCGGATGAACACCCCTGAGTCTGTGGAAAGATCCATCATCCTTATACGGTCGCCAAGGAGCGCACCGCCGGTGAAAGGGCTTGTCGGGTCTATGGCGATGATGCCGACCTTTTTTCCCTGCCTTCGGTACTCCAAAGCCAGTTCAAAGATCAGCGAGCTTTTCCCGCTCCCCATGACCCCGGTGACGCCGATGACATGAGCGTTGCCAGTATGGGAATGGAGCTGCTTCATGATTGGCACAGCACCCGCCGCGTTGTTCTCGGAAAGGGTGATCAGCCGGGCAATCGCACGCGCGTCACCCGCAAGAACTTTCTCTATAAGGTCCGTCATCGTTTCACATTCTTCTTCACGAACGCCACAATCGTCTCGACAGGGGTCCCTGGCCCGAAAACCTCGGCGATGCCTGCTTTCTTGAGCCGCGGAATATCCTCCTCAGGGATGATGCCGCCGCCGATGATGAGCACGTCATCAATCTGCATCTGATGAAGCATGGTCGCGACATCAATGAAGAGCGTCATGTGCGCGCCAGAGAGAAGGCTGAGCCCGATCACGTCCACATCCTCCTGGATTGCAGTGTTAACTATCTGCTCCGCGGTCTGATGCAGGCCGGTGTAGATGACTTCCATGCCGGCGTCACGCAGCGCCCGCGCCACGATTTTTGCTCCTCGGTCATGACCATCAAGCCCGGGTTTCGCAATCAACACCCGAATTTTTTTTTCCATTGTGTTTTCCTCCTTAGAATATCGCTTGCTCCTTGTATTCCCCGAACACCTCGCGAAGCACCCCGCAGGTCTCTCCAAGGGTAGCGTGACTATGAACACAGGCCAGGAGAAAGGGCATCAGGTTTTCGGTTCCTTCCGCTGCTTTGCGCAGCTCAGCAAGACGTCGTTGGGCAGCGGTGTTGTCCCGGTCCTTGCGGAGTCTCTGCAACCGGTGAATCTGCCGCTCCTCGCCCTTCTCATCCATCCGTAGGAGAGGAATCCCAAGGTCCTCCTCGAGTTGGTAGCGGTTCACGCCGACAATGACGCGTTTCTTCTCTTCGATCTCTTTTTGATAGCGGTATGCGCTCTCCGCGATTTCCTTTTGGAAAAAGCTTTTTTCAATGGCAGGGATGACACCACCGAGGCGTTCGATCCTGTCGAAGTACTTGTAGGTCTCCTCCTCCATGGTATCCGTGAGCCACTCGATGTAATAGGAACCCCCAAGAGGGTCGACCGTGTTGGTCACCCCGGTTTCCTCCGCGATGATCTGTTGAGTACGCAAGGCGATCCGCACCGCCTTTTCTGAGGGTAACGCGAGTGCTTCATCCATGGAGTTCGTGTGTAACGACTGGGTCCCGCCGAGTACTGCCGCGAGCGCCTGCATGGTGACCCGGACGATATTGATTTCTGGTTGCTGCGCGGAAAGCGAGCATCCGGCGGTCTGGGTGTGGAACCGCATCCACAGTGACCGTGGGTTTTTCGCACCGAGTTTTTTCATCTCGTGTGCCCAAATCCTCCGAGCTGCCCGGTATTTTGCAATCTCCTCGAAGAAATCATTATGTGCATTGAAAAAGAAACTAAGCCGAGGAGCGAAGGCATCGATCTCAAGACCTCGCTTCGTCGCTGCTTTCACGTACTCAAGACCGTCCGCGAGTGTGAAGGCGAGCTCCTGCACCGCGGTCGACCCTGCCTCCCTGATGTGGTACCCGCTGATGCTGATGGTGTTCCATTTCGGCACGTGCTTGCACCCATACTCGAAGGTGTCGACAATGAGCCTCATCGACGGTTCGGGCGGGAAGATATAGGATTTTTGTGCGATGTACTCCTTGAGGATGTCGTTCTGGATCGTACCGCCGAGCTTATTCTTGCTGATGCCCTGATTCTCTGCATTGGCGATGTACATCGCCCAGATGATAGCGGCTGGTCCGTTGATCGTCATCGAAGTCGTAATCTTGTCGAGAGGGATGTTATGGAAGAGGAGCTCCATGTCGACGAGCGAGGAGATCGCGACACCGCATTTCCCGAACTCACCTCGGGCCAGCGGATGGTCGGTGTCGTACCCGTATAAAGTCGGGTAGTCGAACGCGACGCTTAACCCCGTCTCACCGTGGTCCAGCAAGAAATGGTATCGTTTGTTGGTCTCCTCTGCACTGCCGAAGCCAGCGAACTGGCGCATGGTCCAGAGGCGGCCGCGGTACATCGTGGGGTGGACGCCCCGGACGAACGGGAATTCTCCTGGAAGACCGATGTCGACATCAAAGTTTTCGTCTTTGATGTCCTCGGGAGTGTACACGGTTTTGATATCGAGGTTCGAGAGGTTTTTATGGAAGGTGTGGTGCCCTGGATTCTCAGTTCGTGTGGTTTGGTCAAGTGGTGCCTCTACTGTCGATGGGTGCTTTGTTGGTTTGGTCCTTTCTTTATTCTCCATAGGTATCCTCTCGGTCACCAATCGATCCCTTTCCTGCAAGGGACTCCTTTTTGGTATGGGTGTTTGATTTCCAGTACCTCGCTAACGAGATCCGCCTTTTCGACAACCTCGGGTCTTGCGTACCGCCCGGTCAAAATCAACTCCATGGGGTCTGGTTTCATGGCGATGAGATTCAGGACATCAGTCACGGAGATGAGATCGTAGTCAACCGCGACACTAATCTCGTCAAGGATGACGACATCGTACTCGTGCTTCCTCAGTACTTCTCGAGCATGGGCGAGTCCCTTCTGTGCGAGGTCGATGTCGATTTGTTCTGGTTTCTTTTTTGAGACGAACTCGTCCCTGCCGAATTGTATGACCGTAAACCCTGGTATTTTTTCTATTGAATCGATCTCGCTGTATCGCCGTCCCTTCATGAACTGGATCATGTGGACGCGTAAACCAGCGCCGACTGCACGAATACCGAGCCCGATCGCCGCCGTTGTTTTTCCTTTTCCGTCTCCCGTGTAGACGTGAACGAGACCTTTCTGTGTTGCCATGGTGAAACTTGAAAACTTCTACCGTATTATATCCCTTTCTTTTCTTGGTGTTTAAGCGAGGAAAACGAGTCGTTCTTAGGATAGAAATAGAAACCTTTATGTCATATGATTTGATTCCAACCCCCATGAAACTAGAACTGAACGAACAGCAGAAAATGATACGGAACATGGTCCGGGAATTCGCTGCAAAAGAGGTCGCACCTCTCGCTGCTGAGCTTGACAAGACCGGGGAGTATCCGACGAAGACGCTGGAGAAGATGGCTAAACTCGGCTTACTTGGTGTTATTATTCCTTCTGAATACGGGGGCGCTGGCCTGGACACAATCAGCTACGCGACCGTGATTGAGGAAATCTCACGGAAATGCGCGTCCACCGGTGTTATCACCTCGGTTCATAATTCACTTGCTGCATGGCCGATTATGAAGTATGGCACCGACGAGCAGAAGAAAAAGTATCTCCCGATTCTAGCGAGAGGCGAAAGAATCGGCGCGTTCGCTGGCACCGAGCCAAATGCAGGTTCCGACCTTGGTGCGATGAAGACCACTGCTATTCTTAAGGGAAACCACTACCTCATCAATGGAGACAAGACGTTCATCACCAGCGGCCCGAAGGCTGGTATCATCATCCTCTTTGCCGTTACCGATAAAAATCTTGGTACAAAGGGTCTTAGTGCGTTCATCGTGGAAAGCTCCTTCAAAGGATTCAAAGTCGGTAGTGTTTTCGATAAACTCGGCATCCACGCCTCGCAGACCTCGGAGCTGCTCTTCGAGAACATGGAGGTCCCCAAGGAGAACCTGCTTGGGAAGGAAGGCGATGGGTTCAAGATCGCCTTAAGCACTCTTGATGGAGGTAGGATTGGGATTGCGGCGCAAGCGGTGGGCATCGCCCAAGCCGCCCTTGATGAAAGCATCACGTATTCGAAGCAGCGGGAGCAGTTCGGCAAACCGATCTCGAAGTACGAGGCGATCCAATGGATGATTGCGGACATGGCGACCCGCATCGAGGCAGCACGGTACCTCGTGTATCATGCGGCCTACACCAAGGACAAGGGAGAGCGGTTCTCCAAGGAAGCCGCGATGGCGAAGCTCTTCGCCTCAGAGACCGCGATGGAAGCGGTCATCAAAGCGGTGCAGATCCACGGCGGGTACGGGTACACCAAGGAATACACGGTGGAGCGGCTCTTCCGGGACGCGAAGATCACGGAGATCTACGAGGGCACCTCCGAGGTGCAGCGCATGGTGATCTCTGCAAGCCTGCTTGCCTAAAACTTCATTGTACTATTATTATTCCATAAGTGGAAGGTGCATCACGCATGGGGGAGTTTGCGTACGACAAAGTCTACAAGCAGTGGAAGTGGGACATCCCAAGCAACTACAACATCGGGGCTGACGTTGTTGACAAGCATGCGGCCTCCAAGAACCGCAACAAGCTCGCGCTCCTCTGGGAGAACGCGGCTGGGTCGACCGAGCGGTACACCTTCGGTGACCTTAAGATTCTCACGGACAAGTTCGGAAACGTCCTCAAACAGCTGGGACTTTCGAAAGGCGACCGGTTCCTGATCCGTCTCCCCAACATCCCCGCGTTCCAGATATCATTTCTTGGTGGAGTAAAGATTGGTGCGGTCCCGATCCCCTCGAGCGTGATGTTCCGTGAACATGAAGTGGAGTATCGCATTAACGACAGCAGCGCCAAAGCAGTGATCACGACACCCAGGTTCGCGAAAGAGGTACATGCGATCCAAAAGAATTGTAAGAGCCTACAACATGTCATCATAGTCGGTGACGCCCAGGGTGACGAGCTTACGTATGGAACCTTAATGAAGGAAACCAAGCCAGAGGTAACGATTGAGCCGACAAAAAGCACCGACATCGCTTTCTTCTGCTACACCTCAGGCACCACCGGGAACCCCAAAGGTGCTGTCCATCTGCACCGCTGGGTGCCGGGCAACGACCCCAGTGTCCTTTTTTGGCAGAACGGACTGGAGACCGACATCGTCGCCCACACCGGCGACCTGAACTGGATCTACCCCTTGGGAAACGGGTTCTTGTATGTGTGGCGCTGGGGCATCACGACCTTCGTGTACGAGGGGAAGTTCGACCCGGTGAAATGGTTCGAGCTTCTCGAAAAATACCGGGTGACGAACCTCGCGTCTGTACCAACAGCGTATCGAATGTTCCTGACCGTGGATAACGCGGAGAAGGCCTATGACCTCTCGAGTCTTCGCCATTGCATCTCCGCTGGTGAACCCCTCAATCCCGAGGTCATCAAAGAGTGGAAACGACGGTTCGGCTTGGACGCGCATGACGGCATCGGCATGACCGAGATCATGGTGTACGTGTCGAACATGCGCGATATGAAAATTAAGCTTGGGTCCTGCGGGAAACCCCAGCCGGGCCATGTCTGCACACTCGTGGATGACAACGGCAACCCAGTGCCTCGGGGGGAGACAGGGGTGCTCGCGGTGAAAAAGACAGACCCGGGACTGTTCCGTGAGTATTGGAACAAGCCAGAGAAGACCGCGGAAAGCTTCAAGGGCGACTGGTTCCTCAGCGGTGATGTACTGTATCAGGATGAAGAAGAGTACTACTGGTTCAGCGGGCGGAACGACGACCTCATCAAAGCGAGCGGGTACCGTATCTCGCCGTTCGAGGTGGAGTCCGCTATCATCTCCTACCCAGACGTGCTGGAATGCGCGGTGGTGGCGAGTCCTGATCCGATGCGCGGGACCATCATCAAAGCGTACGTTGTGCTTCGCGACAAATCCACGGGCTCTGAGACACTCGTGAGAGCGATCCAAGAGCACACGAAGAAGGTCGCGGCCCCGTACAAGTATCCACGGGAGATCGAGTTTGTAACCGAGCTTCCCAAGACCCAGAGCGGGAAGATCAAACGAAAAGAGTTACGAGAGCTTGAGAAGGAGAAGAAAGGAGTGGGAAAATAGATGAACATCATCGTCTGTGCAAAGCAAGTGGTGGACGTCGCGGAGATCAAGCTGGATTCCTCCACGAAGAAACCGATCCTTGCAGGTGTGCCGAAGAAGATCAGCGACATGGACAAGAACGCGCTTGAAGAAGCCATCAAAATCAAGGAGAAACTCGGAGGGAAGATCACCGTGCTCTCTGTCGGCGCCCCGGATGCGAAAGAGCAGCTCAAAGAGCTGCTTGCCATGGGGGCGGACGAGGCAGTGCTCGTACCACCTCCGCAGAACGCAGACTACCATGTGGTCGCACATCTGCTCGCAGGGGCGATAAAGAAGATCGGGTCGTACGACATCATCCTGTGCGGTGAGGCGTCCATCGACATGTTTTCCGGGCAGACCGGGCCCCGAGTCGCAGGGCTC
>Ga0335070_10007543_pt1 | contig 12753 bp, 14 predicted proteins | sample Lox_Sample_13_FD_206722 | JGI IMG/M metagenome (GOLD analysis project Ga0335070, IMG submission 206722) | Soil microbial communities from Loxahatchee National Wildlife Refuge, Florida, United States - Lox_Sample_1.3 | ecosystem: Environmental > Terrestrial > Soil > Wetlands | place: USA...
GTGCATTCGGCGGAGAGAAAGAAACCGGTGGCGGGCGGGAAGCCGGCTCCGATGCCTGGAAAGCCTACATGCGCCGGCAGACGAACACGATCAACTGGGGCACTGATTTGCCGTTGGCTCAGGGCATCAAGTTTGGTGAGTGAAAATTATTCCTCCCCTTTGTAAGGGGAGGTTGGGTGGGGTAGAAGAACGGGTGAGAATCGACCTCCCCTACCCCCTCCTTATCAGGGAGGGGGTAAGACGAAGCTGAAAGCTGATCGCTGACCGCTTCTTTGCTGGCTTTTGTTCACTAAGGAGTCGTCATCATGGACCAAGGAGCCGAACTCGACGCGCTGATCAGCCGGATGATTGAGGCCTATGTGTCACGCAACCATGCGGCCGGCGTGCTGCGGGACCTGCTCGAGCTAGCGGGCGTGGGTTTCTACCCGGTGGCAGATCATCTGACCCTACGGACCCTCGACATCGATCGGCGGGCCGAAGAATACACGAGGCTCGGCTATACCCATAGTGAGACGTTGCAGTACGATGACTGGTACGCCAAGGTCTATCGGAAGGTCGGATATCCTGCGCTGTTTGTGGATCAAGCCTATCCCGACGAACGGGGCAAGACGAGTATCATCCCAGGATGGGTCAAGAAGTTCGGCGACCAGGTCTATCACCACGTCGCCGTGCGTGTGGACGATATCGAGAAGGCGATCGATCGGCTGAAGGCCAAAGGCGTCGTGTTCACCGGCCAGATCGTGGGGGCGCGCGGCGGCCCATTACGCCAAATCTTCACCGCCCCCGAAATGATCGATGGCCAGCCATTCTCGGTGCTCGAGCTCGCCGAGCGCCACCGCGGCTATCAAGGATTCTCCCCGCCGCAGGCCGACAGCCTCATGAAGTCTACGATCAAGTAGCGCCCGCATAGAGGTGAAGAGCTATCCGCCATCAGCTCCCAGATAAGCACCGATTCCGTATCGCTCGAAGAAGGATGTCAGCACCGTCAGAGAATCATGATAGACGAGAAAGCCGAACAGGACGAGAAAGATCCCACTCATGCTTGTGACGACGCCGAGATACCCACGGACTCGTTTGAATGAAGTCAGAAATCGGTCGATGCCCATCGCAGCCCCAAAGAACGGCAAGCCCAGACCGGCCGAATAGAACACCAGAAGGATGATCCCGTCCACGAGCGTCTCGGTTGTGCTCGCATAGAGGAGCATGGTACCGAGGACAGGGCCCACACAGGGAGTCCAGCCCGCAGCAAACGTCCCCCCGATCAGCAATGAACCGGCATAGCCTGCGGGGCGACTTCGCAGGTGAACACGTTTCTCGCTCATCAGAAATCTGAGATTCAGGATCCCCATTAAGTACAGCCCGAACAGGATGATGAAGACCCCGCCGACTTTGCGAAGCAGTTGTTGATAGTCGGTGAGCATCTGACCGATCAGGCTGGCCGAAGCCCCGAAGGCGATGAACACGAGAGAAAAACCTGCAATGAACAAGAGTGAATTGACGACGATCGTCCTTCTCAGTCGTTGCCGCTCTGCAGAATCGGATAATTGATCCAGTGAGAGGCCCGTGATGTACATGAGATAAGAAGGAACCAGCGGCAACACACAAGGAGAGACAAAGGACAACAGTCCCGCCACGAATGCCGCCATCAGAGACGTATGCGGTAGGGATTCCAGCATGACCACAGGACGATCGGCAGCAGGGGGGACTTCGTCTCCCCCCTGCCCGTCGTCAGCCTTTGAGCGTCGAGAGAAATTCCCGGAACTGAAAGTTCTGGAGGACGCCTCCTCCACGATGGACGAGCACGATGCTGCCTTGGGCGTCCAACAATACATACGTCGGAGTCGCGTTGACCTTGAAGGCCTGCGCCACCCAGCGGTCTTCGTCGTACGCGCTTGGAAAGACGAACGTCCCGGACCGCTCTCGTACGAATTGCTCGACATTCGATCTGGTGTCGGCGAATCCGATTGAGACAACGCGGAGTTGCGCCGGCCTCTCACGGTGATAAAACTCTCCCAGGAGCGGCAAGTCACGCTGACAGACTTTGCACCAGGGCGCCCAGAAGACCAGCAACGTCGGCCGACCCTTCAGCGATTCATTGCTGTAGGACTCGCCCGTGAACGTGACCAATTCGAACGGCGGCGCCGTCGAGCCGGCCGGTGCCGCCCGCAGCTCCGTCGGGACGGACAGCGCGATGAGGCACACGAGCATGCTCAGACTCAACCAACGCATGACGACCCTCCTCTTCACGGCTTGATGTAGAGATAGCCTTCCTTCTGCAGATCAGCGATGCGCTTCACGGCCACCGGATGCAGCGTGGCGACAAACCCCTTCGCCAGATTGTCGATGGTCTTGCCGAACGCCTTCATCGACACTTGGCACATCTCTGCCTTCGCGCCTTTCTCGATGATCTGGTCGAAGCGTTTCGTCATCTCCGGGTCCATCTTGTCCTTCTCGAACAACTCGAGCGCCGGTCCATGCACAACGAGCTCGACGTCGATCTTGTCCGGTCCGCCTTCCGCGTCGATGTGCTTGTTGATGAGGGCCAGCGCGTATTTCGCCACCTCCGGATCCTTTCCATCGACGTGATAAAGGACCTTGACCTTTCCCTGTCCTTCTGCCGCCAGTGCCTGATCCCGGCTCACGGGTAGCGCCAACATGGCTGCGACAACGAATAAGACGAACAGCGCCTGTGTGCGACTCGACAATCTCAACATGACATCCTCCTTGGTATAAGGTGAAGCGGCCTCGAATCCATGCACACATCGTACGTGCCGATCGGGCGAGCCGGTAGGGGAGACCGTTTTAAAAGCGGAACATTTATTCCCCTATCGTGTAGGGGAAGATGCCCCTAGCGCTTGGAATGCTGTTGGGTGAAATAGACGGCCGCCTGAGCGCGGCGGGTGACTTGTAATTTCTGGAAGATATTTTCGAGGTAGTGCCCGACGGTTTTGTCGCTCAAATTCAGCGACCCGGCGATTTCTTTATTGGTCTTTCCTTCCGCGACCAACGCCAGCACCCGTTCTTCCTGAGGCGATAATGGCTCACGTTTCTCTTGCGGGGCCGGGGTCGAAAGGGATTTCACTTGGGCAAGCACGCGCTTAGTGACGGCCGGGTCCAGGATCGACCGTCCCGATGACACCGCCTTCACGGCGTCGATCAACTGTTCGCTGCTCACTTCCTTCAGAAGAAATCCGTCTGCTCCAGCCAGGATGGTGGCGAGTACCGCATCATCGTCTGCAAACGAGGTCAAGAAGAGCACTCTCGTGTCGGGGTCGGCGGTGCGGATCGCGCGACACGCCTCGATCCCGCTCCCATCTGGAAGCCGGACGTCCATCAGCACGACTTGCGGCTTGAGTCTTGACGCGTCCGCCACCGCAGCAGCCATGGTAGCGGCCTCGCCGACGACCCGGAATCCTCCGGCTTCGGCAAACAAGGTCCGCAGACCGATGCGGAGGACCTCGTGATCGTCCACCAGCAGCAGCCGGATCGGTTTCGTCTCACGTTGTGGCATCGTTCCGCTCCTGAGGGAGGTCGCAGACAATCCTGGTCCCGTGACCTGGTTCGGATATGACCTGGAGCCGTCCACCCAGCTTTCTGGCCCGCGTCTCCATATTATTCAGTCCGTGCCCACGCCCCCGGACAGTTCCGGCAGCGAACCCGACTCCGTCATCCTCCACGGTCAGACGGACCGATCCATCGTGCAGTTGAAGCGCGACCGTCCCAGTCTGAGCCGTGGAGTGCCGAAGACTGTTGCTCATGGCTTCTCGCGCAATGGGGAGAAGGTGCGCAGCCTGTTCCGAAGTCAACCGTTCTGCCGCCACGGGATTCACCTCCAAACGGAAATGAAGCTGGTGTGAATCGTTCATGTCGCTGACCAGCGAGGCCAAGGCCGATTCGAGTGCCCGTCCGTTCGAAATCGTGGGCTCCAAACCGAGGATGTATCCTCGCAGGTCTCGAATGACGGACTTGAGGCCCGCCACCGCCGTACTCAGCTGTGTGCCGAGTTCCTGCGAACCGGTCGAAGCGAGGCGTTGACATCGTTCGAGATTGAGTCCGATCGCGAAGAGAGACTGGATGGTGCTGTCGTGGAGGTCCTGAGCCATCCGCTCCCGTTCGTCAAGCACCAGGCGGAGCCGTCCCTCGCTCTGACGCAACGTCTCTTTCGCACGGATGGTCTGCGCGAGAGATGCCTTTAAATCGGAGACGACCTGAACATATCTGCGACTCACGTATCCCAATACGAGCAGGGAGGCCGTCAGGCGTAAAGAATGCCAGAACCACCAGCGGTTGTCCCATGGGATCGAGTACATGAACACAAACTCGGCTAGACCAAAGAGGAGGGCCAAGCTCGCGAACAACGCATCGTCATACTGGCCCGAGCGCCGGTAGTCCAACAAGAAACGCCCCGTGGCTGCCAGAAAGAACAGGCAGGCCAAGCTTTGCGGTGCGACCGCCGTCGGTGTAAATTCCCCATTCCGGACCATCTCAGGAATGTGCTCGGGAAAGATCAGAAACCACGTGCCGAGCGACAATGCCCCGGTCGTGATTATCAAGGGAATCCAGCGCTGTTCCGATCCACGGTCCGAGATGTGCGGCTTCCAGACGAGCAGAAATCCAATACCGCCCGCCAGACTGGCCAGGTTCCGAAAGAGGACAAAACTATTGCCCGGCTGCGATATTGCATGAAACTCTTCGAGGAGGCCCATACCGAGGAACCCTGCAGCAAGCGCGTGATATTTCCCCGCCGAAGACCGATCGTGGGTATGGAGCAGCACCATCGCCATCGCGATGGCGACGAGGCCTCCCACCGCCTCTATGGCCGAGTGGAGAGGCTCATGATGCCAACGCCAATCAGGCCACATGGCATGCATGGCGGTGCTGGCGGACAGCGCCGCAACGGTGCACGCTGCTACGACGAGATACGGAACGAACGGTCGCTTCCACACGGTTGAGATCCTCGCACGAACCCGCTTGGTAACATTCAGGACACAAGTGCGCGCAAAGATCAAGGCGGGCGACGACGGAGACGCTTCGAGGAGCTTGGATATTGTTACGAGGCCGACTGCCCTGTGCGTGGCGTGAGGGATGGCAACATCCTGACGCCGGCGATCCTCAAGTTGAGAATGCAGTCCGCGACCGCCTTCAATGCATCAGGGCGGGTAAATCCTTTCCTCCAGGCCAGCCCGATCTGTCTCGCAGGAACCGGTTTCGCGAAGGGCAGGACGGTGAGTCGTTTGTTGTGATACTTGGGCGTGAGCGCACTGGAGGGCAATACGGTGATGCCGAGCCCCGAGGCCACCATGTGGCGGATGGTCTCAAGAGAGTTTCCTTGCATCCCTTCCATGTCGGACCGGCTGAGTTCGGGACAGGCCTCCAACACTTGCAGTCGGAAACAGTGGCCCGCATGGGGCAGGATCACTTTCTCGCCGGCCAAGGTGCGGGAATCGATGGACTTTCGGTGCGCCCATGGATGAGTCACGGGGACGACGAGTTTGAATTCCTCCTCGTAGAGCGGCTGAGTGACAATACCTGGCTCATCGAAGGGGAGCGCCAGGATGATCGCATCCAATTTCCCATGTTTCAGCATGGCCGTGAGATTCGCCGTGAGATTCTCTTCAATCTCTAACGGCATGGCCGGTGCCCGCTTGTGCAAGAGTGGAACCAGGTCTGGTAATAGATAGGGTCCTACGGTGGCGATGACTCCCAAGCGCAGCGGGCCGACGAGCTGATTTTTCCCCTGTGCCGCAATCAATTTGATGCGATCGGCCTCCTCCAGGACCCGCTGCGCCTGTTCCACGATCTTTTCGCCGACCGGGGTGAGCACCACATCCTTCTTACGGCGCTCGAAGATCACCACGCCAAGCTCGTCCTCCAACTTCTGAATAGCCAGACTGAGAGCCGGCTGTGTAATGAAGCAGCGAGCCGAAGCGCGACCGAAGTGTCGTTCCTGTGCCACGGCCACGATATAGCGAAGTTCGGTCAAGGTCATGAGTAGTGACGGAGAACGCGAGGTTGTCAGATGATTGATTTTACTAATTAAGACATCTAACACAATCAATTGGACTAATCAATTCGCCGACCGTACATTGATGTCAGGCAGAGGTGACTATCGAGATGCACACATGCATCACAAGGAGGAGCATCCCATGAGACCAATTCAAGTGTTGTCAAAGAGCGCCATAATCGTCGTTGCGACGGTGATGGTTGGTTGTGCAGGTCATTTGACCGAAGGCATCGGTTCGGCGCCGACAGCCGTTCAGGCCGAATTCGTGAGTCAGAGCGATGCCCGGGATCTTGCATTCAAGTATCGACGGGAGGCAGCGGACCTGCGCGAGATGGCCCGACGGCTGGAGGCGGAGGTGCGGTGGCTCACGGGTCACGTTGGGTCAACCGATGAACAGATCCGGCGAAGCCGCGAAACAGCGCGCCAACTATGGACGGCAGCAGATCAGGCAGAGCAACTGGCGCGTGACTATCGCAGGCAAGTTCCACACGGACAAGTGAACTAAGCCGAAGGACAGACGTGCGACTGAGCTCGGACGAGATGCTCATTGATTCATTGATCGAGCCAGAGCACAATGGCATGGCATATACTGCTGGAAGGGAGGAGATGGCGATGAAGGCACGGGACCTGGGAATCTCGACGTTGGTGTGCGTATTGGCGGTGTTCGGGTTGCTGCTGGGGGTCCCTTCCGGTGAACCCCGGGCGGAGCAAGCGGCGGCTGGCGACAAGCCTGCTCGCACGGCTCAGGGGGAGTACAAGCTTAAGATTCCATTCGGCTTGGAAGAAACCGCCGTGGTGATTCCTGCCGACAATCCTCTGACGAAGGAGAAGATCGAACTCGGGCGCCTCTTGTTCTTCGACAAGCGGCTGTCGAGAAACAACACGGTTGCCTGCGCCAGCTGCCACATGGCGAAGTTCGCCTTTACGGACGGGAAAAACGTGTCGACCGGTATCAATGGACTCAAAGGAGGCCGCAGCGCGCCGGCGTCGTTTAATCGGGTGTTCAGCAAGGCGCAATTCTGGGATGGACGAGCCGCGACGCTGGAAGAACAGTCGGTGGGACCGTTCATCAATCCAGTCGAGCATGGCTTCAAGAACCACGACGAAATGATCGTGAAGATGAAAAAGATCGCCGGCTATCGAAAACTGTTCAAGGAAGTGTTCGGAACGGACATCACCATCGACGGCGTCGGGAAGGCCATCGCCAGTTTCCAACGTACGATTCTCTCCGGCAATAGCCCTGGGGACCGGTTTGATCAGGGAGGGGAAGAAAAGGCGATTTCGCCGGCGGCGCAGAACGGCCTCGTCTTGTTCCGGGAGAAAGCCCGCTGCACGAAGTGCCACTCAGGGTTTAACTTCACCGACGAGAAATTTCACAATCTCGGCATCGGCTGGGACGACAACAAGGTGGATCTCGGTCGGTACATGGTGACCGGGAATCCGGACGAGATCGGCGCCTTCAAGACTCCGACCTTGCGAGAGATCGCTCGGAGCGCGCCCTACATGCACGACGGGCGGTTCAAGACCCTCGAGGAAGTCGTAAATTTCTACAACAAGGGAGGGGTCAAGAATCCTCACCAGGATAATCTCATCATCCCGCTCGAACTGACGGACCAGGAAAAACACGATCTGGTGGAGTTTCTCCGCACGCTCAATGGGGAGGGGTGGCAGCATGTGAAGGCGCCGACCACCTTCCCCAAGTAGGGAAAGCTCGCATCGAGACAACGTTCTTTCGTGAGCCTGCGAGTGATCAGGTCGCCCCACTTCAAGAAAATGGGGCGACCCCTTCCAGAAAAAACGCGAATCCTTTATTCTCACCGCGGCTCCTACCATAAACAAACGGATAGCTCGATCCGCCGCGCTGGATTGTCCAGCGCGATGGTCGGGGTGGCAGGAGCAGGCATAACCAAGGAGGTCTTATGCTATCGCGTTCTTTCACGGTGGTCAGCGCGTGCGCGTTCGTCGCAATGGCGGGCTGTGCTGAGATGCAGTCAAGCGCATCTGGAGCAGCTGCAGCGAGCAAGCCGACGCCGGCCCAGGGTTACACCATTCATGTGATGGCGCCGCACAAATTCGAAGACGGCACGGTCCATGGGCCCTACCATCATTATTGCAAGCCGATTTCTCCCGAACTCCTCCAATGTCTTCTGTTTGAATCCACGGACCCCAATGCTATCCTGACCGACATCGAATATTTCGTCGCCAAGTCCGTGTCCAGAGCCCATGTCCCGCTCGACACCTGGAACAAGTTCTATCATGATCACGAAGTCGAGATTGCCACTGGCCGAGTCCAGGTGTTGGATTTGCCGGAAGCTCAAGCCAAAGAGATCGCGGCGGTCGCTGCCAAGACCGACGGCATCATTTTCCACTTATGGCCGGATGGGAAGAAGGCGCCCGATGGAACGGTCGGCCACCCACAGTCGGTGGGCCATAAATTCCGAACTGAGTAATTCTGATGACCTGACAGGCCGGGGAGTGGCCTGCCCCTCCCCGGTACTGTAGACCGCCTTTCTTCATGAACCGGCCCGTCGCTGCGATTATTTTCCTCGTCTCGTGCGGCGTGCGTGTCTCCCTTGTCTGGGGCGCCGATCCTGAGGTCCTCAGGCCTCGGGTGCCAGCCGATCAGATCGATGCGGCTCGCCAAGTGACTAATCTCCTTCCCGTGACGCCTGAGATGATCCAAAAGGGGAAGACGTTATTCGAGGGCAAAGCCTTCTGCCGAGCCTGTCACGGGACGGACGGCAAAGGGCTGGGCGGCGATATCCAGCCGGGCAGTTTGAAAGGCCCGCTCCCACGAAACTTCCCCGATAAAGCCTGGCAAGCGGCGCGAACCGACGGGGAACTCTTTTGGATCCTCCAACACGGAAGCTCCGGCACAGACATGGCCTCATTCATCCCTCAGATGTTGACCAAAGAGGAAGCGTGGCAGGTCTTGCTGTATGTCCGATCGTTCGGCCGACCCTAGTTTCATGACCGGCCTACGGTTCACCAGTGCCTGCGCAGGCATGTGGGCAGCGGCTTGGCTCTGCCTTGGGACTGTCCAAGGACTCGCGGCCGAATGGTCGGCGATCACAGAAGCGAGGGTCCTCTATACCGACAACGTGTTTGAGTTCTCGGCCGCTCGCCGCCTGCAGCTGAGCGAGGATCCGAGCCAGCCGATGGTCGTGCCGCTCAGCCGGCCATCCGACACAGTATGGGAACCATCCATCGACCTGCGGAGGACTTCATCATCGAGCCTCGGGTTGACCGAAATATCGGTCAAGGCGCACGGATTCATTTTTACCAACAATCCCATTTTCAACCATGGTGACTACCGGATCCAGGTGAACCAACAACTTGCGCCGGACACCTTCCTCCTCCTCCGTTACCGATACGTACCCAATTTGTTTCTCGGTCCCAATTTCGAACGGCAGACGGGCAATCAATTCCCGGCGGAGGAACGTGTGACCTCTCACACGTGGCGAGCACAACTTGAACGGAAATTGAACGACAACTGGACTGCGACGCTGGTCGGCCGCTACGGCCTGCGGTTCTATAACGAATCCTTTTCGGAACGGGATACGACCTTCTACACGATCGGCCCGCGCGTGCAACTTCGTGCCACGTCGTGGGCGACGATCACGCTGGATTATCTCTACGAACGAGGGCTCGCCGATGGGCGGGATGAATCGCAATTCAAGGACGATGTCTCATACTGGCAGAATTTCGTTTCTTTTGGCACAGTCTTTCAGCTGACCAACCCTCTCTCGCTTGAGCTGGTCTATGTCTACCGACAGAAGCACTTCACGACCGACATCGCGGGAGATCCGCTGCGTGGCGCCGTAGACAACCTGCACCAAGGCACAGTGGAGGTTCATTACGAACTTTCCCCTGCCGCCAGAGTCACGCTGGGGTATCAGCGCACCCAGCGCTCATCCAATTTAGGCACGCGCGATTTCTTCAACGACAACGCCTCGCTCGGCGTGCAATATCGGTTTTGAGGGTACGAGACGGTAGGCGCACTGAAAGACGACTCGACACAGCGTCAAGTCAGCGCAATCACATCTTGGGAGGTTCTTATCTGTTCTATTTCTGGGAAGATAGTTGGTACTCAAGGATAGGTCAGAAGTGGAAGGCGATGCCGCCGACACCGCTGTATGCGTTGTACACGCCACTGAGTCCGAACGTAGGATCCAAGCTCGAGATCGTCGCGTAGTTGTACTTCCCTTCGACAAAGAATGCCAACTCCTCGGTCAAGAAGAGCTTGACTCCGGCCTGAGCGTTCAGCCCCGGCACGACCTGCCGCCCGCTGATCTGGCCTGAGCTGTTGAAATAAAAGGCACCGGCTCCTACGCCCATGTAGGGTTGAAAAACTTTTCCCGGATAACGGGCAACCACGTTGAATGCCACCGTGATCAGCCTCATTGAAGATTCAGAAAGATTCAGCGTGGACCGTAATTGTTCCTGTTGCGAACAGGTTTTGGCTGGTGGTGGAGAGCAAGGAAGTACGGGCGGTACGCTGGGACTCAAAGCAAACGTGATATCTTGAGTCGTAGAGATTGTCTGCTGCTTGATCGTGGGTTTGGTCGTGAACGCCTCCAACTCCAGCCCGAGCCAGGGCAAGCCCTGATCACTAAAGAAGTAGCCCGCCTTTCCTCCGAAGAGAGGAGCATTCTTGAGAGACACATCCGAGGTCTGGAAATTTTGGGTCAACGTACTACCGAGCGCTATATCTGCTTGACTGAACCCATATCGGGTTACAGCGGACTGGTAACCGAAATTGTCCATCGTCACGTCACTGAGCTTGTTGGTCCAGTTGTACCCTCCGTATCCACCAAGGTACCATTCTCCGGCAGCCGACGAGGCCTGTGCCAAGAGCAGGATTCCAGCGAGGCAAAGGCGCCAATGGTGTTGAAACATATTCCCTTTCACGAAAGACCACTGCTTACGGAACGGTGCAACGCGGGACCGCGCACAGTAGACTGCGTTCCATGACGACCCCATTACGGTTGGATTAACGTTCGGTTAAATTCGTTTCGTCGGCGTGAGAAGTCAACGAGGAAGAGTCTGTTCGCCGTGGATGTCTACTCGAATCAGCGAATGTCGTACGCCAAGGTGCGAGGTTGGTCGTTTCTGACGATATCGAGAGTCACGCTCCGTTCGTTCTTCAGCTGCTGCAAAGCCGTGACGAGGAAGCCCGGGTCATTGATTTCCACGCCATTAATGTTCCGGATGATGTCTCCTGACCGTAATCCGATCTTGCCGAAAAAGCCGTAAAAGTTTACGACGTCGAGACGAACCCCGCTGAACTTCCCATCCTTCAAGTAAGGAACGGGTGCCGCCTGGACAAAGAGGCGCGGGATGTTCGCCAGGGCTTCCTCCAGCTCTCGACGATCAACCACTGTGCTTCTGGCCGGCGCAGCCCGGGCCACAGGTTGTGGGGTTCCTTCCGATCCCGACGTGGCGGGTAAGGGGAATCGTGAAGAGTTCTTCAATGCCGTGCCCACGGCCGAATCCAGCCATTCTTCTTGATTGCCCGAACGGAACAGCACACGGTCTTTTTCAATCGCCGAGAGGGCGCCCACTGCAGGGATCTGCTCGCCCATGCGATACAGGCTCTGTTTTTTCGTGGACAGATCTTCGAGAACAGCTATGACGCCCCCCTCTTTCCCAAACACGGTCCCGAGCAACGCCACTTTCGTGGCGACGTTGAGCGGAGGGGCGGGCGGCTTGCTTGCCTGACCTGGTCCAAGTAAACCTTCCGAGCCAGGGGGGAGGGCAAACAATCCTCTCGTCACAATCGCATTGGCGAGCATGAGGGGTGCTTCAGGTTGAGGTTCCGATGGGATGTCAGAAGCGATCGCGGAAATCTGCGCGGGGTGAGGTCGAAGGGCATCTGCGACAAACGCATTGACCGTATGAGCCAGCAGGAACGCGCCCAGCGCGAGATACGCAGCGATCATGACGCGCTTGATGGTCAGAACCCGCTTCATCGTGCGACGTGACCTCATGTCCTGAGGACACGGTGTGCATCCTAGTGAGTTGAGAATCGGGCTGCAAGAGGAGGGTTGGGCCTTTACGCGAAATTAACAGCGTACCAATTCCTCGATAACAATTCCGTAACACCATCCAAGTACCTCTTCACTGTCACGAATGAAACGGTCCGTTTGGCCCTGTGTGATGACACGGTGTGCTCCTCATCTGTCCGGATCAATCATGGCTGCGCGATGTGTGAGGGCACCTCACCCATCGAAGGCTCGGTGTCTTGATGAAAGCGATGTCAAATGAACGGGTGCCAGGCGCCTCTTGTTTGGATCGGGGTTATGTGCTCCGTCGGGTGGATCATGTGTCCCAGTATGGGTGAAGCCGGGCAATCCCAAGACCGAAGGAAGGATTGGACGATGATGGCCCGAATCCAGGATTCGCAAGCCATGCCGAAGAGCCAGACAAGCGCGCCCGATTCCTCGCCGGTGAAGGCCAGCCAAACTGGAGCATCACCGGATAAACCACCTGCATCAGAGGCCGAGCCTGCCGAGAAGCGATTTGAGATCGTGTCCTACGAGGTGGATGGCAACACAATTCTGGAGCAGGCAACAATCGACAAAGTCCTCGCACCATACAAGGGCTCCGACCGCCGGTTGCGCGATATCGAGGCTGCTCGGAGCGAGCTTGAAAAAGCCTATCACACGGCCGGGTATCCAACCGTGGTGGTTATGCTTCCGGAACAGACGATCGATGCAGGAGTGGTCAGACTTCAAGTGCTCGAAGGT
>Ga0335070_10007544_pt1 | contig 12753 bp, 12 predicted proteins | sample Lox_Sample_13_FD_206722 | JGI IMG/M metagenome (GOLD analysis project Ga0335070, IMG submission 206722) | Soil microbial communities from Loxahatchee National Wildlife Refuge, Florida, United States - Lox_Sample_1.3 | ecosystem: Environmental > Terrestrial > Soil > Wetlands | place: USA...
GGCCGGCCCTCGGCCCTGACGTGCGCGATGACCTGATCGGTGATCCGGTCGGCGACCTCGGCGTCGGTCAGCCCAGAACTCCGGTCAGTGTCTCCGGACCGCCGCCGCCAGACGGGTATCACCTCCTCGATCGGCTGACCGGTCGAGTCGAGCAGGTCGCTCTCGCTGAGAGCGACGCCAAGCCCGGCGAAGACCTCGGACTCGGCAGCCCGCCAGGCCGGCTCGGTGTCGATGAGCACGCCGTCCATGTCCAGGATGACGGCCTCGACGGGCGGCCCGGTCAACTGAGGACGGCGGGCGCGGCGCGGACCTCCCGGACGGTATCGGTGAACCGGCGAGCCCGGGCGGGATCGACGGGATTCCAGGTGATGCCGTCGACCTTCAGACTGGTGCCCACGATCACGCCGTCGGCAACGGTGAGGATCTCGTCCAGCCGGTCGGCGGTCACGCCGGTATTCGCCAGCACCGGGGTCTGCGGCGCCGCCTGCTTGGCCGCGCGCAGGTCGCTCATGGCGAACGGGACGCCCGCCTCGGGCCCGCTGATGAGGATCGCGTCGAGGCCGAGGAAGCTCGCACTGCGGGCCCGCTCGGCCACGGTGCGGGTGCCGAGCGTGGAACTGAACTCCGGCGTGATGTTGCCGAACAGCGCGACGTCCGACGCGCCGATCGCTTCGCGGTAGGCCGCCAGGTCACCGAGCGACGGCGCGATCAGGCCCATGTCGCTCTCGTAGACGCCGGTCAGCACCTCCCGGATGAAAACGGCGCCGGTGGCCCGGGCGACGGCGAGGCTGGCGCGCGCGTCCCACAGGACGTTGACCCCGAACGGGACCCGGATCGACGGGCGCAGCTCGCCGATCACCGCCGCCATCGCGGCCGGGATCTCCGGGCCCACCGTCAGCTGGTAGGGAATGTCGTTCTCGTTGCAGAACAGCACCGCGTCGACGCCGGCCTCCTGCAACACCTCCAGGTCCCGCCCGACCACGTCGAGCAGGCGCGATCGCCCGGCGTCGCGGTCGTGCCGCGGCCGCCCCGGCAAGCCGGGGAAGTGCACCATCGCGATCACGGGCTTGGCGGTGCCGAACCTCTCCTCGAGCGACATAGCCGACCTTTCTTGCTCAGGCGGACGTGCCGTGGCGGCGGACGAAATCGATGACGGCCCGGTTCCAGGGACCCGGATCCTCCCAGAAGGCGGCGTGGCCGCCGGGAACGACGGCCCACGTGCCGACGCCCGGGCTGAGCGCATCGAACAGCCGCCGTGACTCCTCCGGCCGGATGATGATGTCGTCGGCGGCGGCCAGCACCAGCGTCGGCACGGTCACCGCGCCAATCCGGCCGGTGCAGTCATGGCCGGTGAGCGCGGCCATCTGCGCGGCGAACGCCGCGGTCGGCTGGGTGCTCCCCTGCGCCGCCTCGATCAGCTCGGCCACCCGCTCCGGGTACTGCCGGTAGAAGCCGGGGCTGAAGATCCACGGCGCCTGCTGCTCCATCATGACCGGCATGCCCGCGGATTCCGCGACCGTCGCCCACGTCTGGAACGCCGCGGCGGTGAACGGATCGGCCACGGCAAAGGTGTTGGCGAGCACGAGCGAGATCAGGTCGCCGGGATGCGCCACGGCGTACTCCTGGGCGATGGCGCCGCCCATCGACACTCCCGCCAGATGGAAGCGCGGCAGCCCGAGCCCGGTGACGAGCGCCTTCAGGTCCGCGGCCATCTCGCCGCTGGTGTACGGGCCCGGCGGCTGGCCGGACCGGCCGACCCCGCGGTTGTCGTAGCTGACCACGCGCAGGCCCGCGGCCACGAAGTCGTCCACCTGATTGACCCAGCCGTCCAGGTCGTCACCGACGCCGTTGATCAGGACCAGCGGCGGCGCGGACTCCACCCCGGCGATGCGGTAGTGGATGCCGATCCCGTTGCCCTGCACGAAACCGCTGGTCATCGCGTACCTCGCTCGTTCAGTGCGGCCCGCCACAGCTCGGCCGAGGCTCGCAGATCGGCCAGTACCCCGGCGTCGTCCTGCTCGAAGGCCGGGATGACCTCGAGCACCAGGAGGACGTCGGTCGCGCCCGCCTCGGCCAGCGTGTCCAGCACGCGGCTGGGTTCGATGAGCCCGGTCTCGTTCCGCTCGGGTGTGAACGGCCAGTGGTGGTCGGCGAGGCCGTCCGACTGCTGCAGCTGGACCTCGGCGACCCGCCCGCCGAAGTGCGCCAGCCAGGCGTACGGATCCCGGTCGGGCCCGATGGTGCCGGGCACGCACTGGTGCCCGATGTCCAGGCACAGCCGGACCGGCGCGTGCGCCGCGTCGCCCTCGGTGAGCAGGGTCTCCAGGCCAGCGATAGTGGACGGCTCGCGGTGGCTGGCCAGGTTCTCCACCAGCAGGTACTCCAGCCCGGCCGAACGGGCCGCGGTCGCGATCTCGGCGAGCGAGCGCTGCAGCCCGGCCCAGCGCTGCGCCCGGCGAGCCGGATCCGACCAGTCGGGTACGCTCATCGCGCCGACGTGGCCGCCGGCCCCGCGCGCCCCCAGCCGCGCCGCCAGGTCGACGACGCCCAGGTACCAGTCGGTGGCCGCCCGCCGCCTGTCCTCGACGGGGTGCATCAGCAGGTTGAGCGAGTAGGCGGCCAGGCCGGTGAACACGGTTTCCGCCCGTAGCCCGTATTCGTCGAGGGCCGAACGGATCTGGTCAGCCGCTCCCCCATCCGCATCCTCGATTAGGTCGAGGGAGAGCTCCACGGTGTCCAGGCCCAGGTCGTCCCGCACGATCCGGGCCCAGTCACCCGGCTCCGGCCAGCGCTTGACGGCGAAGCAGGTGTTGATGCCGAGGCGCGCCCTCACCTGAGGACCTGCGATCCGAGGAGAGCCTGGTAGCGCTGGTACAGATCGTCGTAAAGCGCGCGGTGCGCCGGATCGGGTTCGGCCCGGCCGAGCGGCCGGTAGCCGGCCGAGACGGCCTCGGCGGCGTCGGCGTAGAGGCCGGCGCCCAGGCCCGCGAGCATCGCGGCGCCGGCCGCGGTGGAGTCACCCGCCACCCGCACGACCGGGATCCCGGTGACGTCCGCCTTGATCTGGTTCCAGGCCGGCATGGCCGCGCCGCCGCCGGAGACCCGCAGTTCGGTGGCTGGCGCGGAGGTCCGGCTCAGGGTCTCCAGCCGGGCCCGGACGCCGCAGGCGATCCCCTCCAGCGCGGCGCGGGCCAGGGCGCCGCGGTCGTGCCGCAGGGACAGCCCGGTGACCGCGCCGCGCAGCGCCGGGTCGTCCCGCTCGCCGTCGCCGAGCACGGGCGCGAAGACCAGGCCGCCCGCTCCCGGCGCTGTTTCGGCGACAGCCTGCTCAAGCCGGGCGTAGTCGGCTCGGCGGGTACCGCCGTAGAACAGCTGGGCCAGCCAGTCGACCGCCTCTCCGGTGGTGTTGATGCCCACCTCAGTGACGTAGCCGCCGGGGCCGGTGATGCTCGGGTAGTGGGTGACGTCCCGGTCCGGCAGCGGCTCGGCGACCACCGAGTTGAAGCAGCTCGAGCTGCCGGCCATCTCGCTGACCGGGCCGGCCTCAGTCACCCCGGCGCCGAGCGCGCACGCGATGCTGTCCCCCGCGCCCGCCACCACCGGGACGCCGATCGGGAGGCCGAGGCGGCGGGCGAGCCCCGGGCGGATCTCCCCTGCGACGCTCCACGAGGGAACGACGGCGGGCAGCATGGACTCCTCCAGGCCCAGGGCGGCCAGCAGCTCCGGTGCCCAGCGGCGGGCCCGCAGGTCCAGCAGGGCGGTCGCCGCCGCCATTGACCAGTCGGTGGTCGCGCGGCCGGTCAGCCCGAGGGCGAGGTAGTCGGTCGGCTGGACGAACCGCCTGGTCGCGGCGAACACGTCCGGCTGGTGCGCGCGCAGCCAGCAGATCTTCGCCGCGACGTGGAAGGCGGCCGGCACGTGGCCGGTCAGCTCGTGCAGTTCGGTGTCGCCGAACTTCTCCCGCATCCAGTCTGCTTCCGCGGTGGCCCGGTTGTCGCGGTAGATGAGGCCGGGGCCGAGCGGCTGGTCACGCCGGTCCAGCGGGACCACGCTCGGGCACTGCCCGGTGACGGCGACCGCGCGGACCCGGGATCGCGGCCCCAGCATGCGGACCAGCGCGCCCAGGGCCGACAACGCGGCCGACCGCCAGCGCCGGGCGTCCTGCTCGGCCCAGCCCTCGGCCGGCAGGTACGTCGGATAGGAACGCCGGACCTCCCGCATCGGCGCGCCGGACACCTCGAACGCGGACGCACGGGCGCCCGACGTGCCCACGTCGACCGCGATCAGCACCTCCGCGCCCGGCATGACCGCGCCTAACCGCGGACCAGCTGGGCGTCGGCACGGTCCTTGCGCAGGCTGACCAGGGCCCCGTTGAGTGCCCCGGTCGAGTAGTCGCTGCCCGGGTTCAGGATCACGCCCCGGCGCTTGCCCAGGCGGCGGATGCCGGAGGACTCGTGAATGTGGCCGTGCAGCCCGACCAGCGGCTGGCGTTCGGCTTCGATGTCGCGCACCGCGGTGCTGCCGACCGCCTTGTACTGGACCTGGCCCAGCACGGCCTGCACCCGGAGGTTGTCGTCGAGGGCGGGCGCGTCGTCGAGCTGCGTCTGATACGGCGGGGGGTGCAGGTTGAACACGGCCCGTTCCGGATGTTCGAGTTTGTCCGCCATGGCAGTGTAGGCCGCGGCCAGCTGCTGCTCGTTCTGCTCGCGGTAGGTGTGCCAGGGAGTTGTGTTCGCGTAGCCCCAGCTGATCATCTCGTGCTCGTCGTCGAGCTGCACCACCTTGCCCTCGGCGTGGACGCCCCACGGCGCCCGGTCCAGCATGTCCGCGAGCTCCGGCGGGTCGTCGTTGCCGAGCATCAGGTAGAGCGGCACGCCCGTGGGCCGCAGCCTGGTATCGGCGATGTCCAGCCACTCGGCGAGCCGGTCGCGCATAAGCCGGAAGAACAGGTCGTCGAGGGTGCCGTCGGCCTCCATGGCCTCCAGCTCGCCGGGCTCGGCGCGGTAGGGGTAGTAGCCGTGGTCGGCGATGAGCCGTTCCAGCCCGGCGAGCTCGGCGCCCTCGGTCAGCTCGTAACGCTGGCCGACGAAGGTGCAGTGCCACCGCCCGTTCGGCCCCTTGACGATCGACTGGATGGCCTTGCCCGCCACGTCCCCGCCGAGCACGAGCACGGTGGGCTTGTACACGGCGGTGGCGTTGACGAACTTCCGGAAGCACAGGCTGGATCCGTGCAGGTCGCTGACGAAGTACAGCAGGGTGCCCTTAGCCATTGGCCCTGGCCTTGGCCGCGTCCGGTTCCACCAGGATCACCTCGACCCCCTCGGCGACGATGCGCTCCACCTCGACCGGGTCGGCGCCGGGATCGGTGACGATGGCCGAGACGCGGTTGATCGGCACCACCGTGCTCAGCGCCACGTCCCCGAACTTGGAGCCGTCGGCCAGGACGATGATCCGCTCCGTCTTCTCCAGCGCCGCGCGGATCACGCCGGCCTCCTGGTCGTCCAGGTCCGTGATGCCCCGGCGCACCGACACCCCGGCCGCGCCGATGACGGCCACATCGGTGTTGTAGCGCTGGACGCACTCCACCGCCGCCGGGCCGACGCAGCTGAGCTCGTCCTGGCGGACCATCCCGCCGGCCATGATCACGCTGACCCGCCTGGTGCCGAGCAGGCTCGCGATGACCAGCGACTGGGTGATGACGAGCAGGCCGTCCCGGGGCGCGGTCAGCCGGGCGAACTGCTCCACGGTGGAGCCGACGCCAATGAACATCACCCGCGCGTCGGCAGTCAGCTCGGCGGCCCGCATCGCGATCGCGCACTTCTCCTGGGCGTGGTGCAGCGTGCGCGCGTTCTGCGTGACCTCGAAGGCCCCGGCGGAGCGGACCACCCGTGTGGTGGCGCCGCCGTAGGTCCGCCGCACGAAACCGTCCCGGTCCAGGCGGCGCAGGTCCCGGCGGATGGTCATCTCGGAGACGCCGAACTCACGCGCCAGGCTGCTCACCTCGACCGCCTGGTCCGCCGCGAGCCGCTCCAGCACCTTGATGCGCCGCTCGACCGCCAGCACGAGCTCTCTCCTACAGATGTTCGTTCCTGACATCCGATGTGATCGTTGATGTCAGAACGATTGACAGTTGTTGCTGATTATGTTCGACTTTAGCCAGCCTCATCAGCAGGGTCAACGGGGGCGACCGGCGGGAGGCCTGGGCAGTCAGGAGGAGCTCATGGCCACAACGGGCCGTTCGGAGAGCCGGCTGTTCGTCCGCAACAGCACCGGGCTCGTGCGTTCCGCGTCGGCCGTCGACGCGACGATCTTCAACGCGGTCATCTCCGCCCCGATCGGCTCCACCCTGGCCTGGTCGATCTTCTTCACCCTGGTCGCCTTCCCCGGCGCCGACCCGGTCGGGGTACTGATCATCGCGGCGATCATCAACATCCCGGTGCTGATCATGTTCGCGCTGCTCGGCGCCAGCATGCCGCGGGTGGGCGGCGACTACGTATGGGTGAGCCGGATCCTGAACCCGCCGCTCGCGCTGATCTCCAACCTGTGCATGATCATGGGCGGCCTGCTCGGCGCGGCCTACTTCGCCAAGTTCTTCTCGGTCTTCGCGCTCGGCCCGGCGCTGGTCGCCGGCGGCAGCCTGGCCCACAACAACACGCTGGTCAGCTGGGGCAACTCGTTCGAGACGGACAAGGCCTGGATCCTGGCCGGGGCCCTGGTCATGGTCGCGCTGCAGACCTACATCCTGATCCGCGGCACGAAGTCGACGTTCCGCTGGCAGAACGGGGCGTTCCTGATCGCGATGTTCGGGATGGTGGTGGCATTCATCGTCCTCATCTTCGCCACCAAGGGCGGCTTCCAGCACAACTTCAACACGCTGAACAAGAGCTTCGGCGGCGGGACCACGCAGGCCGTGATCGCGACCGGAGGCGGCACCCACGCCGCGCCGGACCTCGGCAACATGAGTGCGACGCTGCCGACCCTGTTCTCCATCCAGGGCTTCATGATGTGGAACTTCTGGTCGGTCTACATGTCGGGCGAGCTGAAGAGCGCGTCCAACCGACGGCGCCAGCTGTGGATCATGTTCGGGGCGCTGGCCTTCGACACCGTGCTGCTCGTCATCGGCGCGCTGCTGCTCTTCCACGTGGTCAGCTACAAGTTCATGTACGCGGCCAACGTGTCGCCGAACAAGGCGTACGCGATCCCGTCCGGGCCGTTCTACCAGTTCCTGGCCGCGCTGTCGGTGAATGTCCCGGTCCTCACCGTGATCATCCTAGGCTGCTTCCTGTTCTGGTCGCTGCCGTCGATGATCGCCAACACGTTCATGCCGATCCGGTCGTTCTTCGCGTGGTCGTTCGACCGGCTCATGCCGGAGAAGCTCGCGGACGTGAACGAGCGCACGCACTCGCCCGTCATCGCGATCGTGGTGGTGAACGTGATCATCGCCGGGCTGGTGATCTGGAGCGTCACCTCCAACGTCTTCCAGCTCGTGCTCGGCCTGATCGTGCTGGCCGGGTGCCTCGGCGTGGTGATCGTCGCCGCCGCCGCGATCGCGCTGCCGCTGCGCCGGCCGGAGCTCTACCGGGCCTCGCCGGCGAACGTGAAGTTCCTCGGGATCCCGGTGCTGTTCATCGTGGCCCCGCTGTCCATCGCCATCTTCGTCGCCCTGGCGGTGATCTCGACCCAGTACCCGGCGCTGGTCATGAACGGGGACAGCGCCAACTTCTGGTGGATCCCGGCCTGGTTCGCGGGCCTGATCGTGGCCGGCGCGCTGCTCTACTACATCCCGCGCTTCATCCGGGCCCGGCGCGGCATCAACGTCAGCTTCGTCTACAAGGAGCTGCCGCCCGAGTGAGCCAGGCCCGCCGTCATGCCATGGTGACCCGCTCGTAGGCGGCTCGCACGCTCGGCACGAGGGCGATGGCGGCGGCTCTGTCGACATGCCCGGGACGCAGCCCGAGGATGTTGCCGCCGCGCTGCCGAGCGGGAATGTCGGCGCCGCGCGCGGCGACCAGGGCGTGGAAGTGCCGGTAGTTCTCACCGAAGTGCAGCAGGTAGGTGGCCGGCGCGCCGGTGGCCTCGGTCACCGCGGCGACCAGGTCCCGGGCCCGGCGGCCCAGCGCGGACAGCTCGGCGTCGTCCAGGCCGGTCAGCAGCTCGGCGTGCCTGCGCACCCGGAGGAAGAACCATCCGGGCACCTCGTAGCCGGGCGCGACCTCCGCCGCCCACAGTTCGTCACGGAAGACGACCGCACCGGGTGCCGCTCCCTCCATCTCGCAGATCAGGCAGTCGCCGGTCACGATGCGCGCGCCGCGTTAGCCGAATACCTGCACGGTCGCCGTCGCGGGGATGTCGTCCCGGACCCGGGCGTGATCGTTGATATCGCGCCAGATCTCGTAGCCGTGCTCCCGGCAGATCTTCCCGTCCCGGCACTGGAACGCGTGCAGCAGGCGGACGCTCACCGTGGTACCCGGCGGGTACGGGCAGTTGCGGAACCCATCCCCGGTGATGGTCCACTCGAAGATGCTGTCATCGAACACCCACTCCTCGGTCGCGAACCGGTGCAGGTTGACGATCTTGTGGATGTTCATCGAGCCGAAGATCTTCAGGTACTCCTGCTTGACGTCCTCGATGCTGCGCAGCACCAGGCCGCGCGCCGGGACCTCCCAGACGATGTCGTCGGTGTAGACGGCGATGGCCTGGTCGATGGTCTCGGGCGTCTCGTTGTGGAAATGCGTCTCCACCGCGGCCAGGTTGCGGGCGATGAGGTCGTCGCGGCTGGTTTCGGTCTGAGCGGTCATGGGCTGCCTCCCGGGCGCTTTCCCGCACGTTAACAAATATATGTGATAACAGCCAACGAGGTCTCAGCGGCCGGCGTGGGCGCCGGTCATCATGGCGGCGAGATCGTCGGGGTGCAGGAACGACGGCGGCGGGGGCGGGCCCCAGGAATACAGGCCCCGGGCACCCTCGAGGTCCTGGGGCGTCCAGAGCTGATCGTCGACGATGCAGTCCATGTCGCTGTAGTACTCGCTGAAGTTGCCGGCCGGGTCCTTGAGGTACCAGAAGAAGTTCGACCCCCCGTAGTGCCGGCCAAGGCCCCAGACGTGCCGCTCGGGGTGATCCTCGAGCATGGCGTGCGCGCCGCGGCCGACGTCGTCCACGTCGTCGACCTGCCACGACGTGTGGTGCAGGAACGAGACCGGCGCGCCGAGGACCAGCACGTTGTGGTGGTCGGTGGAGCAGCGCATGAACGCGCCGGCGCCCTTGATCCGGTCGCTGATCTTGAACCCGAGGCCGGCCACGAAGAAGGCCTCGGTGGTCTCGGGCTCGGCGGAGCCGAGTACTGCGTGCCCGAGCTTGCGGGGCGCGACGGGTTCGGTGCGCAGGATCCCGGGCGCACGGGTGCCGGGGCGCTCGGTCCGGCCCGGCCCGTTGTACGAGGTGGGGGCGACCGTATCCTGGGCCAGGCGGCCGGCGATCTCGAGGTAGGCGCGGGTTCCGGTCGACTTCTCCACGGCGCTGATCCAGTCCGGGCCGCGGTGCACCTCGATGCCGAGCCGGTGCAGGTTACCTGCGGCCCGGTCCAGGTCGTCGGCGTCGTCCACGCCCACGTGCAGGTCGACGAGCCGCCGGGTCGGGGCGGGCACGATGCGCAGCTGGCGGCCCCCGTCGCGGGTGCTGAACCAGGTCTCGCGCCCGGACCCGGTGGCGTCGGCGTCAGGCTGGAGGCCGAAGTCCGCATAGTACGCGGCGGTCTCGTCGACGTGGGGGACGCCCATGGTGATGGACGTGAGCCGGTGCAGGGCCATCGTCAGACTCCTTTCCGGGGCGGGGCGGCGACGAAGCGGTGCCGCATCTCGCCGATGCCTTCGATGTGGCTGGTGAGGACGTCGCCGTCGGCGAGCCAGCGCTGCGGCTCCCGGCCGAGCCCGACACCGGCCGGGGTGCCGGTGAAAATAAGGTCACCGGGCAGCAGCGGGACGCTGGCCGACAGGGTCGCCACCAGCTCCGGGACGCCGAAGATCAGCCGGCTGGTCCGGCTGGACTGCACCGGTTCGCCGTTGATCTCGCAGCCGAGGGCCAGGTCGCCGGGATCAGCGACATCGTCCAGGGTGACGAGCCACGGGCCGACCGGCCCGAAGCCGGGCAGCGACTTGCCCAGGCTGAACTGCGGCGGCTGGGCGGCGAGCTGCAGGACCCGTTCGGAAATATCCTGGCCCACCGCGTAGCCGGCCACGTGCTCCAGGGCACGGGCGGCCGGGACCCGGTGGGCCCGCCGGCCGATGACGGCCACCAGCTCCACCTCCCAGTCGGTGTGGCCGCCCGGCGGCAGCTCGATGTCACCGTACGGCCCGGTGATGCAGCTGGGGAACTTGGTGAACACCGGCGGCTGCGCGTCCGGTACCGGCAAACCTGACTCGGCCGCGTGGTCCCGGTAGTTCAGACCGATGCCGAACACCTGGCGCGGCGCCGGGGCCGGCGAGCCGAGGGCGGCCGGCCGGACCGGCACGCCGCCGTCGGCGCGGGCACCGGCCGCCCAGCCGGTGAAGGCGTCCCAGTCCTCGTAGATGGCCTGCGGCTCGGGGCCGAACCGGCCGTTGCTGTGCTTCTCGACGTCGTGGGCGAGCTCGCGGCCGGCCGGGCCGGTGACGACGGCGAGGCGGCCCTCGTGGCTGGCGATGCGCATGGCGACCCCTTGTTGTTATCACATATGTCGCCTAGGGTAACGCGCAAGGCCGGGCGGGCCAAGACTGAGGAGACGGGCTATGGCTGAGCAGCGCAGCATCATCGAGTTCACCGTGGACGGGCTGAGCATCGCGGCGCTGACCGCGGGACCGGCCGACCCGGCGGCTGGCCGCGGGCGGCCGCTGATCGCCGCGCTGCACGGCGGCACGTACACGGCGCGCTACTTCGACGTCGCGGGCTCGCCGCGGGGCACGTTCATGGATCTCGCGGCCGCCGCCGGCTACCCGGTGGTCAGCTTCGACCGGCCCGGATACGGCGCGAGCACGGCGCTGGCCCCGGCGGAGAACACCTTCGACCGGCACGCGTGCCTGCTGGCCGGCGCGATCGCGCAGGCCGCCGCGCGGTTCTCGGCGGACGGCGTGTTCCTGGCCGGGCACTCGATCGGCGGCATGATCGCCATGATGATCGCGGCCGGGGACATGGACTTCCGGCTGACCGGCCTGTCAGTCACCGGCATGGGCGCGGCCATCCGGCCGGGTGGTCCCGCGCACGCGCTCGCCGCACTGCCCGCGGACGAGACCGTGGACCTGCCGTACGACCAGCGGGACCAGGTGATGTTCGGGCCCGCTTCGACCTGGACCGCGGATGCGGTGCAGGCGGCGCACGCGTCGTACGCGCCGGTGCCGGTACGCGAGCTGATCCAGGCGCCGCAATGGCCGGACGAGCAGCTGCCCGGGCTCGCGCCCCGGATCACGGTGCCGGTACACAACGCGCTGGCCGAGTTCGACGCGCTGTGGGACAGCTCGCCGGCCACCGTGGAGCAGTTCGCCAAGCTCCTGACGGCCGCGCCGTTCGTGGACGCGGGCATCGCCCGGGCGACCGGGCACAGCATCGACCACCACATCCTCGGCCACGCGCTGCACCTGCGCCAGCTCGCCTTCGCCGAGGAATGCCAGCTGTGGGCGAGCCAGCCGAGCTGACCGCGGCCGACGTGCGCCCTGCCAGCCTGCCTGGGGCCAGCCTGCCTGGGGCCAGCCTGCCTGGGGCCAGCCTGCCCAGGGCGGTCCAGGTCGTGGTGGCGGGAGGCGGGCCGGTCGGCCTGGCCTGTGCGGTCGAGCTCGGCCGCCGGGGCATCGGCTGCCTGGTCGTGGAGCCGCGCAGCACGGTCTCCCGGGCGCGGCCGCGGTGCAAGACGGTCAACGTGCGATCGATGCAGCACCTGCGGCGGTGGGGTATCGCGGGCCGGTTGCGCGACCGGGCCCCGCTGTCGCCGGACTGGTCCGCCGACGCCGTCTTCTGCACCGCGCTGGCTGGACGCGAGCTGTCCCGGTTCACCGGCGTGCTCGGGCTGGTGCCCGACGGCGACCGCTTTCCCGAGCTCGGCCAGCAGGCGCCGCAGTACGTGCTGGAAGAGCTCCTCCGCGACGTGGTCCGGGAACTGCCCGCGTGCCAGCTGGCCACCGGGTTCACGGTGACCGGCGCCGGCCAGGACGACGGCGGGGTACGGGTGACGGTGACCGGCCCGGACGGCCGGCCCGCCGTGGTCACGGCGGACTACCTGGTCGGCTGTGACGGCCCGCGGAGCGTCGTCCGGGACCAGATCGGCGCCGCCTACACCGGCGAGGCGGCGCTGCGCCCCAACTTCGGCATGGTCTTCACCGCCCCGGACCTGTGGCGGCACGTCAGGCACGGGCCGGCCGTGCACTACTGGATCATCAACCCGGCCGCGCCGGCCCTCATGGGCCCGATCGACCCGGATGGCACCTGGTGGATCATCACGTTCGGCGTGGACCGGGAGACCGGTGAGCGGGAGGCGGTGCGGCTGATCGACGCCGCCGCGGGAGTGCCCGCGGGCGCGGTGGTGCGATCCACCGACCCGTGGACGGCGCGGATGCAGATCGTCGACGAGATGCGCCGCGGCCGCGTCTTCCTGGCCGGGGACGCGGCCCACCTGAACCCGCCGTTCGGCGGGCACGGGCTCAACACCGGGCTCGGCGACGCCGTCGACCTGGGCTGGAAGCTGGCCGCCACGCTGAGCGGCTGGGGCGGTCCGGCGCTGCTGGACAGTTA
>Ga0335070_10007545_pt1 | contig 12752 bp, 11 predicted proteins | sample Lox_Sample_13_FD_206722 | JGI IMG/M metagenome (GOLD analysis project Ga0335070, IMG submission 206722) | Soil microbial communities from Loxahatchee National Wildlife Refuge, Florida, United States - Lox_Sample_1.3 | ecosystem: Environmental > Terrestrial > Soil > Wetlands | place: USA...
GGTGGGTCTTCCTGTCGCTCGTCACGCCCGCAGCCTCCGTGTGCGCGGCGGGGTTGCCGGACACCATCGACAAGGTGCGACCCGCCGTAGTTGCCGTCGGCACGGTGCAGGAGACGCGCCGCCCGCCGGCGGTGTTTCGGGCGACCGGGTTTGCCGTGGCGGACGGGCTCCACGTGCTTACCAATGCGCACGTGCTCCCGGACGCGCTCAACACCCCACAGAAGGAATATCTCGCCGTGTTCGTCGGCCGCGGCAAGAACTCCGCAGCGCGTGCCGCGACGCCGGTGGCCGTGGATCGGCAACACGATCTCGCCCTGCTCAAGATCGACGGCAGCCCGCTTCCAGCCCTGACGATGGACTGGTCGAAGCAGGTGCGCGAAGGGCAAGAGGTCAACTTCACCGGTTTTCCCATCGGCATCGTATTGGGCCTGTACCCCGTCACCCATCGCGGCATCGTCTCCGCCCGCACCCCGATCGTGATTCCAGCACCGTCGACGCGCCAACTCGACCCCACCCAGGTGCAGCGACTCAAGGACCCGTTTGAGGTCTTGCAACTGGACGCCATCGCCTATCCCGGCAACAGCGGCAGTCCCTTGTATGATCCCGGCAGTGGCCGCGTACTCGGTGTCGTCAACAGTGTATTCGTCAAGGAGAGCAAGGAAGCCCTCCTGCAACAGCCGAGCGGGATTTCCTACGCCATACCCATCGAGTATGCCGAGGCGTTGTTCAAGCAGGCCGGCCTGACGGCACGCTGACCCGGTGGGCCGGCCGCGCCAGCGCGGTCACCCCGCGCTTGTCGAGGCTTTCTTCCCTACCGCTCTTCCACGCGATCTTTTCGTACGACTGGCGTCGCCACGGCGACCGAGAGGATGACAACATCGTGGCGGGCGGGATAACCGGACGCCGGTGAGAGGCCCTCGATTAGCGTTTTTCGTTCATGGGCATGAAGTGTGCGTGCCACTACGTCATATGAAGCGAAACCCAGGAAGATGGACAATTGCCGGGCTGCTGGCTGTAGCCCTCATGTTACACGGCTTGGGTGCAGCGCCTCAGGCCAAAGCAGCCCTGAGAGTCGTATCGGATTGCAACGGGCAAGTTGACGGGACTCCGTGCCATGGGGACAACGGGGTGCTGGACCTCTGTTTCCTGATTGGTGCGACTTGTCAGAACAGCCTGTGCAGTGGGCCACGAGTATCCTGCGATCCCCCACAACAGTGCGCCACAAACACAGGCAATTGCATCACGCCCCTGCGCCGGGCTGAGGGAGTGCGCGCACGCTTGCGTTGAGCATCCTGTCATGGACGTGCCGGGGCGCGCCGCCCGCGGTAGGCGGTGGCCCGAGCGTGGCCTGCCAGTTTGGGTCCCCGAGCTGAGCCTGCTTACCGCGTCCGCGGACCGGGAGAATTGAACTCGTAGGCGCCGATCGTACAGGTCGTGCTGCCGGTACCGGGACGGACGAAGCCTCTCTGGTCCAAGTTCTTGGCTGCGGCGGCCCGACAAGCGGACGGGCTGCCGGCGTTGATCGCCGGGCTACCCGCTTGCACCGCGATCGTCTGCGTCGCACCGCCGTTGTTGGCCGGCCCCGCCGGGTCGAGTTTCGGATCGAGGTTGCTGAAGGAGCCCCGCGACAGGCGGAACCTACAGCGCCCGCCGGAATCGAGGTTGTGGCCCAGGTCGAAAATGGGGCCAATGCCGCCGCAGTTTCCATCTGACGGGCTGTTGGCAAGGATCGTATTCTTCAGGGTGAGTTGACCGGCGAACTTGTAGACCGCGGCGCCGTCGGCGGCGCCGTTGTTGGCAAACGTGCTGTTCGTCACTCTCGCGGTGCCCAGGCGATTGTAGATCCCGCCGCCGGCCCCCCTGCGCACTACTGCCGAAGAACGTGCTGTTGGTCACCCGCAGCACTCCCCAGTTGTAGTGAAGGTGGAGTTGGTGGCGGTGAGCTTCCCACCCTCGTTCGAGATAAGGATGCCGTCGAGGGTCACATTTGCAAGCGTCAGTGCGACGCGTGGGTTGACTAGCAGCCTGTTGAAAAAGCCCGCCGATGCCTTGGACCGTCATTCCCGCGAACGCGGGAATCCAGATCTTCCGCATGCTTCTGGACCCCGCTTTCGCGGGGGTGACGATGGCGACCAGTGTTTCCACGGGCTGCTAGCACAAGGCCCGAGATGCGGACAGCCCTCAGGGCAACGAGACCCCCACCGTCGATGCTGGTATCGGTTGTGATTTGCAGGGAACTCGTCACCGCAATTGTGGCGGGGTCCGAGCCACAATTGAAGGTGACGGCGCCCCCGCCCGCCACCGCCGCACCGAGCGCCGCGTCGGTGCAGCTCGCCGATGTGCCGCCGTCGCCTACTACCCCACCCGCGAGGGCAAGGGGCGGGAGGCTTAGGTATGCAAGGAGGAGCGGCATGCCCGCCGTGCCGCGTCGCATCCCTCTGAAGACACGCTTACAGCTCGTCACCGGCGCCGGCCGTTGGGCCGCAGCCCCGTCCGGGCTCTTCGATGTCGTTGAGCTCCGCGGATCTTTCATATCCACCCCTTTCGCGCTGCGCTCCGACGGGAAGGGCGGGTGCATCGCGCGCGCCGTTGCCCGGCACTGTTCAGACGAGGAATGTCAAGATTGTTCGATACAACTATACCTACTACTCGTTCGTACCATTTGTTGTCAAACGCCTTCGGTCGGGCGCTTCGGCCGCGCCCGCGCGTGGGTCAGAGGGCCGCGCAAAATCACCGTTGCCTCCAAACCTGCAGTTGACGAGCCCATGCCCATGATGGCACGTACCAATGGGAACGGTCGCAGCAGAGGAGCGCAGGCGCACATGAGCCAGCGTGCAGTGGAGCAGCTACTCGGACGAGTGATCACCGACTCCGAGTTCCGACGTCGCTTCTACGAGGACGCAGCGGCGGCCTGTGCTGCTGCGGGCTTGGAGCTGACGCCGCGTGAACGCGCCGCCGTGCAAGCACTCGACGACAGGGCGGTACGGGCGTTTGCGGCGCTGCTCGACCCCCGCATCGTGCGCGCGCCGCTCGGTCCCGGTCGCCGTACGGTCGTTCCGGCTCGTGCCAGACAACCAGCAGGAAAATGAAAGGCCGGAAGCCGACTCTCTCTGCTACATGTAGGAGGCCGTACCGTTATTGGCGTTCCGACAGCTGCTTGTAACGGCACAAGTGGCGGATGGCCTCGGAGTGCCGACCCAGGCCGTCGAGCAAGCGGCCCAGGTTGAAGTGGGCATCGGCAAACTCCGGGTCGGAGACCAGCGCCTTCTGGTAGTGCGCAACGGCCGCGGCAAAGTGACGCTGGTCCTCGAGGACGATGGCAAGATTATAGTGAGCGACCGGATCGTCCGGAGCGTTCGCGATGGCGAGGTGGTATAGACGTGCTGCCTCCGCGCCCTCGCCTTGCTCATGGAGGAGGCGGCCGAGGTTGATCTGCGCATCGGCCATTTCGGGCTCCAGTTCGAGAGCACGCCGATACGCATCGCAGGCGCCGGCAACGTCGGCACGTTGCTCGCGGGCCAGGGCGCGCTCGAACCAGGTGCGCGCATTGTGCGTCGGCTGCGGGGGCCGCACCATCTGACGACGGCCACGGCGTGCCGGAACCACACGGCGCGCCAGGCGCGCGAGGGCGTCGACCTCGAAGGCGAAGACGACCTGCCCGTTGTCCGGCTGCCAGGCCATGCCGCCGTCACGCGCTACGACGCGACGGCCGTCGGCATAGACACGCACACCGGAGAGCGGCCGCTCGGGTGGGAGCTGCGTCGCCAGCTCGGTGAGTGCGTGGCGCACCCGGCGCGGCGCAATGTCGGCGCGCAGGAGACCGTGCGCGGCGCGCAGCAGGACAAGATCCTGAAACGAGAACTCGAGTGTGCGGCCGTGGCGCGTTGGACGGCACAGGCCGGCACGCACCATCCCACGCACGCGGGCGGGTGGGATGCCGAGGATGCGCGCCACCTCCGCGGTGCGGAAGACCTCGGCCGGGCGGGACGACTGCTGACTAGCGTGCGGCGTGTGCATCGCCGGACACCGCGTGGCCAACGGAAGCGCGCAGCGGCAAGCCGGTTCTTAAGTCTGTGGCGACCGGCTTGTGGCTGTCCATTTACTTCGCTTTGGCGCTCACCTTGCGCGCCACCGCAGGCCGACCCTTCGCTTGTGCCGGACGCCGCTGTGCCGCCGCCGCGGGCGCCGCTGCCTGCTTTGCCGCCAGGCTGGCCTTGAGTGCTTCCATGAGATCGATGATCTGGGCGCGTGCCGGCTGCGCCGGTGCCGCGACGATTGCCTGCCCCGCCACCTTCTGCTCGATGAGTTCGAGGACCTTCTTGCGGTAGTCGTCTTCGTACTTCGTCGGCTCGAACGCCGGCGATGCCAGTTGCTCGATGAGCTGTACGGCCAGGTCGAGCTCGCCCGCCTTGAGCGTCAAACCCTCTCCGCGGTCGATCTCCTCGAAGCCGCGCACCTCGTCGGCATAGAAGAGGGCGTGCATCATCAAACCACCCTGCGCCTGCCGGAGCACAACCAACTCCTGCTTGCCGCGGGTGGCGAACTTTGCCACCGCCCCCTTGCCGGCTTGCGCCATGGCGTCGCAGAGCAGGCGGTAGGCTTTCTGGCCGCCTTTGTCCGGCCCGAGGAGGTAGGTCTTCTCGAAATAGATCGGATCGACCGTGCTGATGGGAACGAACTCCTCGATCTCGATCGACTGCTCCGTCTTCTCCTGGAGGGCACGCAGTTCGTCGTCGCTCAGCACCGCGTACTGATCCTTGGCGTACTCGTAGCCCTTCAGCATGGCGGTGCGTTCGACGATTTCGCCGCAGGTGGCGCACACGTACTGCTGGCGCAGGCGCGACTTGTCCTTGCCGTGCAGCAGATTGAAAGAGACCGACTTTGACTTGGTGGCGGCGTACAGCTTCACGGGCACCGAAACCAGCCCAAAGCTGATCGTTCCCGATGCGATGGCGTGTGCCGGCATAGCCTCACCTTTGAGTCTGACGGGGCGGCACCATATCATTGATCGGGTGGCGAGGCGAGGACCAACTGTAGCCGACCCTGGTGGGCCAAGCGACGCTCCGATGAGCGACGCGCGGCTGCGGGTCTACCGGGACAAGCGTGACGCGAGTCGTACGCCCGAGCCATTTGGGGGCGGGGTCAGTAGCGGCGGCGAACGCACGGGCGGGAGCTTCGTCGTGCAACAACACGCCGCCCGCCGCATGCATTGGGACCTGCGGTTGGAGGTGAATGGTGTTCTGGCGAGCTGGGCGGTGCCGCGCGGGCCATCGTCGGATCCCCAGGAGAAGCGGCTGGCGGTACGCACCGAGGATCACCCCATCGAATACGCCGACTTCGAGGGCACCATTCCGCCCGGCAACTACGGCGCCGGTGCCATGATCGTGTGGGACCGGGGAACATTCCATACGGTCGGCGGGACGGCGGTTGCCGATGACCTGACGCACGGCAAGCTGGATGTCGAGCTGCATGGTCACAAGCTGCAGGGCCGCTGGGCGCTGGTGCGTATCAAAGGGGAGGGCGGCAAGGATTGGCTGCTGATCAAGAAAGGTGGCGGTGTGACCGCGGGACCCGAGTTGGTGGTGGCGCAGCCGCGTTCGGTGCTGTCGGGGCTGACGGTGAGCGAACTCGGCGCAGGGACGCGGCGCACCAGCGAGCTGGCGGCGCGGGCGCAAGCGGCCGGGGCGCCGCGGCGCGGGCTCGACGCTGCGCAGATCCGTCCGATGCTCGCCGAAACTGCCGCGCACGCGTTCTCACGCGACGGCTGGCTGTTCGAGCTGAAGTACGACGGCGTGCGCATCCTGGCGGCGCGGGCGCCGACGGGAAGCGTCACCCTCTACTACCGCACCGGTCGCGACACCACTGCAACCTTTCCCGAGATCGCGCGCGCCGTGGCACACCTGCCGTGTGACGATTTCATCCTCGATGGAGAGGTGGTTGCCTTGGACGAGCGGGGTATTGCCTCGTTCGAGCTGCTGCAGCAGCGCCTGGGGCAAACCGATGCGAACACGCTGCGGCGTGCGGCGGTCGAGGTTCCGGTGATCATGTTCTGCTTCGATCTCCTCGCCGTTGCCGGTCACGACCTGCGCACAGTACCGCTCAGCGTTCGCAAGGAGCTGCTGAATAGCCTCGTGCCGCGGGTCGGGGTGGTGCGCTTCGCAGACCACGTGGAGCGTGAGGGCGAGGCCCTGTTCGACGAAATCAACACGCGGCGGTTGGAAGGCGTCGTGGCCAAACGCGCCGCATCGCCGTACCGCAGCGGCCGGCGCTCGCCCGACTGGCTGAAGATCAAGGCGCTGCAGACAGCTGACGTCGCCATCGTCGGTTACCTGCGCGGCAAGGGCGCACGACACGATCTGGGTTCGCTGATGGTGGCATGGCGGAGCGACGGCGAGCTGGAGTACGCCGGTAACGTCGGCACCGGACTCGATGCACCGACCCTCGCCGCGCTGCTGCCACAGCTGCAGCAGGCGACGCGCAACACTCCCGCATTTCGTGGTACGCCCGCCGGGCCGGCACGTGATCAGGTGTTCGTCGAGCCCCGGCTGGTAGCCGAAGTGCGCTTTATCGAGGTTACGAGCAGCGGTTATTTGCGCCAACCGGTGTTCCTGCGTCTGCGCGACGACAAGTCTGTCGAGGAGTGTGATCACCTGCCGGTGCCGCATGTGCGACCGCAGGTGTTGCCGGCGTCGGCCGTGACCCCGCAGCCGACGCGACCGCCCGGCGACCTCCGCTTGAGCAACCTGGACAAGGTGTTTTGGCCGGCGGAGGGTTACACCAAAGGTGACCTGGTGCGCTACTATGAGGAAGTCTGGCCATGGCTCGCGCCTTACCTACGTGATCGGCCGGTGGTATTGACACGCTACCCCGACGGCATCACCGGCAAGAGCTTCTTCCAGAAGAATGCCCCTGGATTTACGCCTGAATGGGTCCAGACCTTTCGCATCGAGGACACCGACTACTTCATCTGCAACGACCTGCAGACGCTGCTCTACGTCATTAATTCCGGATGCATTCCACTGCATGTGTGGAGCGCCCGGCGCGACACGCTCGATCGGCCCGACTGGACCATTCTGGACCTCGACCCCAAGGGGGCTCCATTCCAACACGTCATCGCGGTTGCGCACCGCATCCACACCCTGCTCGACGAGCTGGCGGTGCCGCATTTCGTCAAGACGTCGGGGCAGGACGGGCTGCATGTACTGGTGCCGCTGGGGGCGCTGCTCACGCATGCGGAGGCGCGCGCGTTCGCTGAAGTGTTGGCCCGCATCATCGTCGACGAGCAGTCCGACATCGCCACTGTAACGCGCGCCGTCGGGGCACGCCAGGGAAAGGTATACGTCGATTTTCTGCAGAACGGGCAGGGCAAGACGATCGTCGCCCCGTTTTCGGTGCGCCCGCGCGCCGGCGCGCCGGTGTCGACGCCGCTGCGTTGGCGCGAAGTCGGCGCGCGCTTGGACCCAGCGCGTTTCACCATACGGACGGTTCCTCCGCGCCTGCGCCGCATCGGCGATCCCATGCGCCAGGTGCTGGAGGTGCGGACCGACATTCACGCCGCCTTGGCGGCGCTGAGCACGCGCCTGCGCTGAGCACGGCGGCAGATAAAATTTTCGTTTCAGCCGACTTTGCCCTTCCCTTCCGGTCAAATGCCGAGTAGATTCCTCGCTGCAACTTCCAGGGTCGTGCCTGCGCCACAGATGCAGTGGGCGCGCCTATGGTCTCGCCACCGCGGTGCCGTGACGGGCGCTGTGAGGATTGGCGGGTAACGGGACACACGAAAGGATACAGGAGGTTTGAGGATGTCGACCCGCGGTCACCGGGCTACGGAGGAGCTTCAGGCGCCTGGGTATTCTGCCCAGGCAGCAGTCGAGGATGCGGAGCTCGGGAGCAACGAGCGGCCCCAGGCCCAGGGTGTCGAGCGTGCCTTCGACAGCGCCGCCCCACAAGGATCGGGGCGCCGGCGCCGACGCCGGCATCGTTCACCGAAAGGGAAGCGCCGCAACCACACCGGACAGGGTGGTACGCCACACGTCGAGATCGTAAGTCGCGAGCGGATGTTTCAGGACATCGAAGGCTTGTTGCGACAGATTCGCGAGCGGGCGGAAGAGTCGGTGGTGTGGACGGAAGAACAATTGAGCGACTTTACCCAGACCGTGACCGGCTTTACCAAGTCGATGGAGCAAGAAGGCGAGCAGGTCTCGCAGCGCATGCGCAGCGAGTACCAGCGCATCCGCGAGAAGCTCAGCCAGGCGCTCAGGGGCTAGTAGAACCCGCAAACCCAGAACACAGCGAGGGCGTGCAACATCAGTGTCCGCGTTCTGGAGTCTATGTTCTCTGATCTGGCGTCTACGACAAGTCCGCCGCCGTCACCAGGTTGCCTTGGTTGTTCTCGACGGCGCGCCAGACGCGGCGCGCCAGTTCCTCGGTTGCCCAATGCTGCTGTGCGAGGAATGTGGCCGCATCCACTGAGAGGGCCGGTGGCTCCTTTCCCTGCGTGGCGGCGAACTGCTCGAGGAGATGGGCAGCAATCAAGAGAATCTCGTCATCGGTGTCACGCACCGGATGGACGAGTACGAGATGGTGCCCTGGTGCTTGTCGGGTCGTGAACGGCTGGCGCTTCGCGGGTCGTCTCATTGCAGTCCTGTCGTGCCTCTCGCCGTCCCTCTCGACGCAAGCGATATGCCAGACGGCATTGGCCGCGCCGTGAAGCTGCCGCACCCGAAGCGCGGTAGCACTGGGTGTAACTGAGCGTCTGATTCTTGGCAGACCGTCGAGACGGTCCCGCGTGGACTGCTCCGCGGTGCCACGGTGGGGTGTGCGGCATGCCCAGTGCTGTGCGGCATGCATGGGCAGGCGCGGGGGGGGAGTTGACGGTTACTTGCTCTCGATGCCGTGCTTTTCGAGGCGGTAGCGTAGCGCGCCGCGGCCGATACCTAGCAGGCGTGCAGCGCGGGAGAGATTGTGCCCGGCGCGCTCGAGCGCCTGCAGCAGCAGCGTGCGCTCGATGCGGGCGAGATCAATACCGTCGGTGGGCAGCGTCACCTCGGCAGGGGCACCGGGGTTGTCGCTCGGAAAGTCGGCTGCAGTGATGAGATTGCCACGACTGATGATCACCGCGCGCTCGATGGCGTTGGCGAGCTCGCGCACGTTCCCTTCCCATGGCGCATTCAGCAGAAAGTTCACCGCATCCTGTGAGAAGCCGGGCAGCTGCTTGGTGGTCTGGCGGGCAAAGTCACCAAGAATCCGTGAGGCCAGGGGGAGGATGTCCTTGCGGCGCTCGCGCAGCGGCGGAATGTGGATCGGGAAGACGTTGAGACGAAAGAACAGATCTTCACGGAACTGTTTGGCGCGCACGCGCTGGCGCAGGTCGGCGTTGGTGGCCGCCATGAGCCGCGCGGCGACGCGCACCGGCTGTGTACCGCCCACCGGGATCATTTCGCGCGTCTCGATCACCCGCAGCAACTTCGCTTGCGCCGCCAGGGGGAGATCACCGATCTCGTCCAGGAGCAGGCTGCCGGTGGCGGCCTGTTCCAACAGTCCGGCCTTGCGCTGTTGTGCGCCGGTGAACGCCCCCTTCTCGTGTCCGAAGAGCTCACTTTCCACCAGGGTATCCGGAATCGCGGCACAGTTGAGCGCGAAGAACGGCCCATTGCGGCGGCCACTGTTGTAATGGATGGCGCGCGCCAGGACCTCTTTGCCGACGCCGCTCTCGCCGGTGATCAGGACGATGACCTCGCGTTGTGCCGCCTCTTCCGCAAGCCGCACGACCTTCTGCATCTGCGGCGAGACGGCGACCAATTGGGAGAAGTCGTAAGTGTTCTCGACGACTTCGCGCAAGCGCCGATTCTCGGCCACCAGGGTCTTCAAAGCCAGCGCCTTCTCGACCAGGGCGAGCAACACCTCGCTGCGCACGGGCTTGGTGAGGAAGTCGAAGGCGCCAGCCTTCATCGCCTCGACGGCACGCTCGACCGAGCCGTGCGCCGTGACCACAATGGCTTGCAGGTTCGGGTCTTCCTGGCGCAGCCGCTTGAGCAGGGTGATGCCGTCCATCTCCGGCATCGACAGGTCGACCAAAGCGAGATCGATCTTGTGTTCCGCGTAGAGCTTGAGTGCCTGGCGGCCCGACGGGGCGCTGCAGACCGCGTAACCGTCGCGTTGCAGCATATATTCGAGAATCCGCCGGTTGTCCGCTTCGTCGTCGACAACCAAAACGCAGCCTTTGGACATAGTCTCGGAGGGCGATGGTAGCAAAAGTGAATTGCGCATCAAACCTTTTGCCAATGTCGCGGCGCTGACGAACGCAATCGCACTGGGCCAGCGGTTGAATTGCAAGCGCTCAGAGGCGTGGGTATTGTCCGCCGCATGGGCTCCGTGAAGCGCGCCTGTCTGCGGCTCGGGATCGCCGCCACCGTGTCGCTCCTGCTCGCGCTTGCCGTCCTGATGTTTCTGGTCGAAGCCCCCCCGGTGGGCACCTGGTTTTTGGCGTCAGCCGCGTTGGCGGCCGCGTCCTTCCTTACGGCGCTGATCGCCGCGCACTTTGAGCAGTGAGCGCCGCGCGTGCACAGCTGCCCGAGCTGCAGCGCAGCATCGACCGCTTGGCACGCGCGGTGCGCGCGCTGCGCGCGCACCGCGACGGTGCAACCAGCGTGGTGTTGCGCCAGGCACTGCTGCGGCGTGGGCTGCTGTGGAAGAAGGTCGTGCACAACGGCTGTGTCCTGCCACGGACACGCAAGGGGCGAGACGAATGCTACCAGTTGCTGCACCACTATTCGTTTCGCCTGTTCCTGCGCGATGTCATCAAGCATCGCCAGCGCTTCGGCATCAGCGACTTGCAGCACTATTGCTCGGCGGCGACCGCTCGCCGGTACCTCGACTGGTTGATCGATCGCCGATTGGTGCGGCGAACGGGACGCCGGTACCACCTCGCCGTCGACACCCACTCCTTTGGTTCTACCTTGGAGTGGTTCGTGGCCAGCGTCTTGGAAAAAGAGTACGGCATCCCAGCTGTCTGGAACGTGCGGCTCGATGCCGCGCGCGGCGGCGGCGACTACGACGTCATCGGTTTTCAGGACGGCGCCTGCATCTACGTCGAGACCAAGTCGTCGCCGCCGCGCAACATTGAAACCCGGCAAATTCATGCCTTCTTTGATCGGCTGGAAACGCTGCGCCCGCAGGTGGCCATTTTCCTCAACGACACCCAGCTGCGCATGGGAGACAAGATTGCCGTCCTCTTCGCCGCGGAACTGCAGCAGCGTTTGGGTCGGCGGATGCAGCGGCGCCGCGTCGAACGACTGAGCGGCGAGCTGTTTACCATCGGCGGACAGGTGTTCATTGCCAACAGCGATCCCGATCTCGCCGACAACCTCGGCGTCTGCCTGGCCCACTACTTTCGCGGCCAGGGCTTTCATATGGACGGAGGCGCATGAGCGCGTTGCTGCAACGTTTGGCGTGGAGTGTGGTGATCTTGCTGGGCGTGAGCTTCCTGACCTTCACAGTGGCGTACGTGATTCCCAGCGACCCGGCACGCACCGTGGCGGGCCCGAAGGCCGATCGCCAGACGTTGGCGACGATCCGTAGAGAACTGGGGCTCGACCAACCGCTGCCCGTGCAATACGCGCGCTACGTCACCCGCCTCCTGCGCGGCGACTTCGGCCGCTCGTACCTGACGCGGCAGAACGTTCTCGACGCCATTCTCGATCGCCTGCCGGCGACGGCGTTCTTGGCGCTCGCCAGTCTCGTTCCGTCGGCTCTGGTCGGTATCGGCGTGGGCTGCTTGACGGCACGCACCCGGGGGGCCGCGGCGGATCTGTCCGTGCTGACGGGATCGCTGGTGCTGCTGTCCGTGCCACCGTTTTGGCTGGGTATGCTGCTGTTGTACTTCTTCGCCTATCGTTTACAGCTGCTGCCGCTCGGTGGTTTCGGTGCGGCGAACGTCGTGCTGCCCGCGTGTGCCCTGGGTTGCGGCAATGCGGCGTACTACGCGCGGCTGCTACACACGAATCTGCGTGAGGTGTTGGATCAAGACTACATCCGCACGGCGCGCGCGAAAGGACTCACACCGCTACAGGTCTACGGTAAGCATGCGCTGCGCAATGCGTTGATTCCGCTGACGACACTGCTGGGCCTTGATCTGGCCGCGCTGCTGAGCGGTGTCGTTCTCACCGAAACCGTGTTCAACTGGCCCGGGCTCGGACGCTTGGCGGTCGAGGCGGTGTTCAACCAGGACATCCCGGTCATCATGGGTACCGTTCTCTTCAGTGCGTTGCTCATCGTCGGCGCCAACGTAATCGTCGACTGCTTGTACCTGTTGATCGACCCACGCATCCGTTACCGGCGCACATGAGCGCACCACAGGGCAGTCGCGAGTCGAGCACATGGCGATGCAGATAGGGCAGGGGAGGGAACGTGTCCTCAGCTGGGTCGGGGGCGTCATGGTCGCGCTGATGGTGCTGGCCGCGCTGGCAGCCCCGTGGCTGGCGCCGTTCGATCCGCTGAAGGCCGTCGCCCCGAGCTTCGGTGATCCGGCGCCACCCGGGCTGCCTTTCCTCCTTGGAACCGATGAGTTGGGACGCGACGTGCTGAGCCGCTTGCTGTACGGCGCCCGGGTCTCGCTGCTCGTGGCGATCGTTGCGACGACGATGACCCTGGTCATCGGCGTGGCCGTTGGCGTCAGTGCGGGCTACCTGGGCGGCTGGGTCGACACGGCGCTGATGCGGCTGACAGACGTGGTGCTGGCGTTCCCCGCACTGCTG
>Ga0335070_10007547_pt1 | contig 12751 bp, 10 predicted proteins | sample Lox_Sample_13_FD_206722 | JGI IMG/M metagenome (GOLD analysis project Ga0335070, IMG submission 206722) | Soil microbial communities from Loxahatchee National Wildlife Refuge, Florida, United States - Lox_Sample_1.3 | ecosystem: Environmental > Terrestrial > Soil > Wetlands | place: USA...
CGCTCCCGTTGTCCACGACGAGGAGCTCGAGCTCCGCAAACGTCTGGGCGAGGATCGACTCGATCGCGCGTCCCACCCGCCGCTCGCCGTCGCGGGTGGGCAGCACGACGGAGATCACGAGCGCCCGTCCCGCCAGCGCGCGCAGGCGTCGACGAGGCGCCGCGCGGCGGCACGGAAGCGCGCGGGCTCGGCGAGCAGGCTCGTGACGAGATGCGCTCCACCGCCGGGCGGGGGCTCGAGGTCGAAGAGCCAGCCGGGCTGCACGAGGACGTCCGCCTCCTCGAGCAGCCGCAGGGTGAGCTCGTCCTCGCCCGCGCCGGCGTCCTCCGCTCCCTCGACCCGCAGGATCGCCGACCAGCCCCCCGCGGCCGGAAGCGCATGCACCCCGGGCGCCTGCGCCGAGGCCGCCGCGAGGAAGGCGTGGTTCTCGCGCAGACGCGCGCCGAGCTCGCGGGCGATGCTGGGCGCCGCCTCGAGCAGGCCCGGAAGGAGGATCTGGGGAAGCGCGCTCACGGCGAGGAACGTATCGGCGATCACCTCGAGTCGCGCGAGCGCTTCGTCGCGCAGGGCCGCGGGCCCGTCGACCACGATCCACGCCAGCTTGAGCTGCGGCAGCGCGAGGGTCTTCGACACCCCGGAGAGCACGAAGCAGAGCGGGCCCTCGGTCGGCTCCAGGCGCCCCACCTCGGTGTCGGAGGCGAGCAGGCTCGGCTCGGCGTGGTCTGCCGACACCGGAAAGTCGAGGAACACCTCGTCGACGATGAGCCCGCAGCCGCGGTCCCGTGCCAGGGTACGGAGCCCGCGGCGCTCCGCGGACGACAGGTAGACGCCCGTCGGGTTGTGGGGATGCACCGCCAGGATGGCCCGGGTGCGGGGCCCGAGGCGCGCCGCGAGCACCTCGAGGTCGAGCGAGAAGGCGCCGTCCGCGAGCGGAACGCGGGTCGGGTAGCCCACTGCCTCGAGGCCCTCGAAGGAGGCGAGGAGATCGAAGAGCGGATAGCTCGGCCGCGGAACGAGGACCGTGTCTCCCGGGTTCGCGAGCAGCCGGAAGAGGTGCGCGTAGGCCTCGCTCGTGCCGGCGGTGAGCAGGACGTGGTCCGGATCGACCGAGGCGCCGCGGGCGCGGTAGTAGGAGGCGACGGCCTCCCGCGCGGCCCGACCGCCGCGGGGATCGGGCTCGTACGAAAGGGCGCGCGGATCCTGCGCCAGGCGTGGGAGCGCCTCGACGAGCGCGCGAGAGGGCTCTCGGAGGCCGTGGCGCGTGGGGTTCGCATCGGTGAGGTCGTCGAACGGCCGGGAGGCCCGGCGCCGGGCGGCGATCGCGGCCGAGAGCTCGTTCGGCGAGAGCTCGAACCCGGCGCGTTCGGAGAACACCGTGCCATAGTACCGGCATGGCCAAGAAGCTCGCCGATTTCGTCCGGTCCGCCCTCGCCGAGATCCGCGAGATCTCGCCCGAGGAGGGGCAACGGCTCCTCGCCGCCCCCGGCCACGAGGGCTGGCACTTCGTCGACGTCCGGGAGCCGGACGAGTACGCGGCCGGCCACCTTCCCGGCGCCCGCCTCTTCCCGCGCGGCTTCCTCGAGGTGCGCGCCGACACCGAGCACCCGAAGCGCGACCCGTGGCTCCAGGACCGGAGCCGGCCTCTGGTGCTCTACTGCGGCGGCGGCCAGCGAAGCGTCCTCGCCGCGAAGACGCTCCAGGACATGGGCTTCGAGCGCGTCGTCTCGATGGCCGAGGGCTGGACCGGCTGGACGAAGCGGGGCTACCCGGAAGAGAGGTGACCGCCGCAGACGGGTCGGCCGCCGCTCGAGCCAGCCGGATCCCCGGCATCCCCTGTTCGTGGGAGTGCCGGAATGCGCTTTCCCCGTTGACGCGTCGCGGCCTCCAGAGCATGATGGGCTCGCCACTGCGGGTTTTCTGGATGTGCAACTCGGGCGCGCTCCCCTCCTGACCAGGGGGCTTCGTCCGAATCCGCGGGGCTGGTTGCAGGCATCTAGGAGTTCCCCCCATGCGTCGCGCTGCTCCGTTCCTTTCCGGGTTGCTGCTGGCCTCGGTGCTCGCATTGCCGGGCTCTGCCTCGGCTCTCTCGTCTTCCACCTCGGTCGCGGGCGGGTTGTCGGCCTTCCTGAACGCGATCGCTGCCGCGCTCTCGAACATCACCCTCACGCAGTCGGGCTCGCCGCCGACGACGACGATCAACATTCCGAAGCTGCCGCCGATCGTGATCCCGCCGCGGCCCAAGCCGCCGGTGAGCGCGGTGCCCGAGCCGGCCGCGTTCCTCGCCTTCGGCGCGGGCGCGTTGATCGTGGGCGCCAGCCTGCGTCGACGGATTCGCTGAGGCGCCCGACGAGGGGAAGTCCAGAGGCTTCGTGATTGCCTCTCGCGGCGGACGTCGCACGGAAGCGGCGCCCGCCGCGCCTTCTTTTCAGCGCCCGCTTGCCGTGAAGCGCAGCGCCGCATCCGCGACCAGGTCCGGCCGCTCCATCACGGCGAGGTGCCCCGCGTCGACGTCCTCCACCCGGGCGTCCGGCATCGTCTCCGCGACGGCTTCGTAGAGCGGGCGCGGGAAGTCCCCGCGGCGCGCCCAGAGGAAGAGCGCCGGCACCGCCACGCGGCGCGCGTGCGCGAAGACGTCGAGCGTGCCGTTCTCCTCGAAGATCGTGGCCTCGATCTCGCCCGGGCACTTGAGCTCGACGCGGCCGTCCGGGCGGTCCCGCAGGCCTTCCGCCGCATAGAGGGCGAGCGCCCGCGGGTCCCAGTCCGCGAAGAATCGCCGCTCCCGCCAGGCGGCGATGGCCTCCGCGCGTGACGCGCGGACGGCCTGGCGCTCCCGCGCCGCCGAGGCGAGACGGGCCACCCGCTCCGCGCGCTCGGTCGGGACCGGAAGGTCGGGAGGAGGAGGGATCACCGGATCGACCAGCACGATCCGCTCGAAGAGGCTCGGCCGCACGGCCGCCGCGACGAGCGTCGCCGTGCCGCCGAAGGAGTGGCCGAGGCCGAGGCCGATGCGATCCACGCCGTGCGCCTCCCGAAGCCGCTCGGCGACCGCCTCGAGGTCCTCGGCGAAGCAGCGCCAGCGGTAGGCGTCGCGGCTCTCGGGCTTCGAGGAGTCGCCGTGCCCGCGCGCGTCCATGGCGATGACGTGGAACCGCGGCCGCAAGAGCTCCGCCACGAGGCCCCAGACGCCCGCGCAGAAGCCGTTGGCGTGGTGGAGCAGAGCCAGCGGGCCCGTGCCGCCGAAGTCGAGGAGGGCGATCTCGATGCCGCTCGCGAGGCTGAGCCGCGAGCGCGCGACGCCCTGGAGGAGGTCGGAGGAGGCGAGGACGTCGTCGAGCAGGGGCTCTCCTCGGGCGCGAGGCGCCGAGCCTAGCCGAAGGGTCCCACGCGTCGCTCCGATTTCCGCGCCGCGGCCCACGCGGCCGTGCGTACAATGCCGCCCGGCCGGTGGCGCGGCCGCGCCATCGGCCTCCTGGGGGAGGCCACGCATGGAACCGTTCGCTCGATCCCTCGACGGCCGACGCTCGCGGCCCACGTCCCGTGGCTCGGGTCCCACGGGCAGGCTCGCCGTGGGCGCGCTCGCCGCCCTCGCGCTCTGGAGCCTCGGCGCGAACTGCGGGCCGCCGACGGTCGTGCCGCGTCCGGGCTCCGGCTCGGCCCTGTTCGAGAGCCCCCAGTCGAATCCCGTCGCCCTCTCGGCGGACGGCACCCTCGCCTTCGTCGCCAACACCACCTCCGGGACGCTCTCGATCGTCGACGTGAGCCAGCCCTCGGCCCCGGTGCAGCTCGCGCAGGTGAAGGTGGGGCTCGACCCGGTCGGAGTCGCCGTGCGGCCGAAGCTCGTGCCGAGCGATCCGAACGAGGACGAGCTGGTCTTCGTCACGAACCACATCTCGGACTCGATCAGCGTGGTCTCGCGAACGAAGCGCGCGGTCGTGCAGACGATCCAGGCGTTCGACGCGAACGGCGTGACGACGACCGACGAGCCCGTGGGCATCGCCTTCGCGGGGCCGTCCCGGGCGTTCGTCACGCTCGACGAGCCGAACCAGGTGCTCGTGCTCGATCTCGACGCGGCGGGCCACGCCACGCTCGACGCCACGCGCCTCGCGATCACGTCCCAGGCGCCGCGCGCCCTCGCGGTGGCGGGCAATCGCCTCTACGTCGCGGCCTTCGAGTCGGGGAACCAGACCGAGTTCGGGACCTGCGGCCCGAACGATTCGCGCGGCTTGAACCTCGCCGATCCCAACGACCAGGGCTGCGAGTTCAAGCTCACGCAGCAGTTCTTCCTGATGTTCGCCCAGAGCCCGAACGTGGGGGGGCGCGTGCTGCACGATGCCGACGTTCCCGACCGCGACCTGTTCGTGTTCGACACGAACAGCCTCGCCCTCGTCGGCACCATCCAGGGCGTGGGCACGCTGCTCTACGGCGTGGCGGCGCCGCCGGGCGGAAATCGCGTCTACGTGACCGACACGAACGCGCGCAACCTGCTGAACGGCCTCGGCGCCCTCGGCAATCGCGCGTTCGAGAACCGGCTCTCGATCGTCGACTGCACGAGCGGCTGCACGAGCTTCTCGGCGCCGACGCAGGTCGACCTCGACGCCAGCGCCCCGGGCGCGACGACGGTGCCGACGCCCTACGGCGTCGCCGTGAGCGGCGACGGGAACCTGCTGGTCGCGACCGCGGCGGGCTCCGACGGCAGCGCGGGATTCCCCGGACTGTTCACGCTCGACGCCGCCGGGAACGTGCTGGGCTCGGTGGCGCTGGGCGCGGTCCCGCAGGGCGTCGCGCTGCGCTCCGATGCGGCCGGCGTGGCCCAGACCGCGTACGTCCTCAACACCGTCGATTCGACGCTCTCGATCGTCGACGTCAGCGCTCCGGGGAACCCGCTCCTGCGCGCGACGCTCCCGGTCGGGAGTGACCCGACCCCAACGGCGGTGAAGCGCGGGCGGATCGCCTTCAACTCGGCGCGCGCGTCGACGAGCGGCACCTTCTCCTGCGAGTCCTGCCACCCCGCCGGCAACACCGACCAGCTCCTCTGGACGATCAACACGGTCGCTGCCCCGGGCAGCACCGATCCCGGCAACGTGCGGCCCGAGCCGCGCACCACGATGCCCGTGCGCGGGCTCCGCGACACCCTTCCCCTGCACTGGGACGGCTCGCTGGGCGATCCGATCGCGGGGACCTTCGTCCCGGGCGACACCGCGCCGGATTGCAGCCTCGCGAACGGCGAAGCCGAATGCTTCCGCGACCTCGTGGATGCGTCCCTCGGCGGTGTCATGTGCGCCCAGCCTTCCTGCCCGACCGGGTCGTCGGGCCTTCCCGGAGGCCTCAGCGCGACGGAGCGAAACGATCTCGCGACGTTCCTCGGAGCGGTCTCCTATCCGCCCTCGCCGAAGCGGCGTCCGACGGACGCGCTATCGAGCTCGGCGCTCCAGGGCGTCCGCGACTTCTTCACGAACGACGACGGCGGCGGCCTGGTCGGCCTCACCTGCGCCGACAACGCCGCCGGCTGTCACTCCCTCCCCCTCGGCGTGATCACGAACTCGGCGACGGTCGGCGGGTTCGACGCCCCCTCCGTGCGAGGGATGTGGGACCGCTACATGGTGTTCTCGAACGCGATCTTCAGCTCGCAGGAAGCCCTGGTCTACACGCAGTCGCTGTCGAGCGAGACGATCTGGAATCCCGCCGTCGGGATGACCGAGCGCGGCTCGTTCCTCGCCACCTTCCCGGCGGGCTTCCAGCCGGTCTACAACGTGCCCGGCACGCGGATCTGGGACTTCATCACGGAGATGAGCGTCGGCCTGCCGGGGCTCACCGGGCGCCAGCTCCAGATCGACGCCAGCAACGCCGGCGCGACGGCGACGGTGAACGCGCTGTCGCAGATCCAGACGGCCGCCGCGATCGGCAAGATCACCGCGGTCGCGACCGCGGCGACTCTGGAGGAGCTGCGCTTCGTGCCGACGAGCGGCCTGTGGACCGGCGCGAGCGGCTCGACGCTCACGGGCGACCAGCTCCGCGCCGTGGCTTCGGCCGCGAACGTGGTGGTGACCGTCACGGCCGATCTCCCCGAGACGGTCCAGGCCGGAGGGCCGCGCCAGCCGCTCCTCTCGCCGCTCCTGCCCGATCCCGGCCCGCCCGAGATCCCGCGCCCGGCGGCCGCGGCGACGGCCAGCTTCACGCTCGCGCAATCGTACGTGGACTCGGCGGCGCGGGTGCTCGTCGACGGCACCCTGTGCAGCGGCTGCTCCTTCTCGCTTCCGACGAGCGGCCAGATCCTGCTCACGATCTCGCCCGTGCCCGCGGCCGGACCCCACGTCGTCCAGGTGCTGAACCCGAACGGGCTCGCGAGCAACGAGATGCCGATCGTCTCGCACTGAGGGCGTGCCGGGAGGGCGGGCTATCGTGTCGGCGTGTCGGACGAGCGCCGCGCGTCGGGCAGGAGTGCGCTGGAGGCCGTGCGCGAGCGCGCCGCGGCGCACCTCGCGGCCTTCGCGAGCCAGCGGATCGGCGCCGAGCCCGGCCTCCGACCCGCCGCCGTGGCCCTCGCGCTCGTCCGCGGCGAGAGGGGTGCTCCTTCCTTCCTGCTGACGCGCCGCACGCAGAAGCTGCGACGCCACGGAGGCCAGTGGGCGCTCCCGGGCGGGCGCCTCGACCCGGGCGAGACGCCCGTCGAGGCCGCGCTGCGCGAGCTCGCGGAGGAGCTCGGCCTGACGCTTCCGGAGGAGCAGGTGCTCGGCCTGCTCGACGACTACGCGACGCGCTCGGGCTTCGTCATCACGCCGGTCGTCGTCTACGGCGGCGACACCGGGGAGCTCCATCCCGATCCCGACGAGGTGGCGTCCGTGCACCGCGTACCGCTCGCCTCGCTGGAGGGCCCGGGCGTCCCGCGCCTGCGCTTCATCCCCGAGAGCGATCGCCCGGTGATCTCGATCCCCCTCCTCGGCACGCAGATCCACGCGCCGACGGCGGCGCTCCTCTACCAGCTCCGCGAGGTCGCGCTGCACGGTCGCTCGACCCGCGTCGCGCACTTCGAGCAGCCGGTCTTCGCCTGGCGCTGAGGCCGCCTCAGCGATGCATCCAGTCCTCCCCCACGAGCCGGCGCACCAGGGGCTCGAGATCGCTGCCCGCGGCGATCGAGACGAGCTTCGCGAAGCGCGCGGTCGTGATCGGCACCGGATCGGCGGCGAGCGCCTGCACCACGTCGTCGAGACTCCGCGTGCCGCCGCTCGCGCGCCGGATCTCGGCGTCGAGCGCGCGCATCACGCCGACGGCGCGCGCCGTCACCGCCCCCGTCGACTGGGGCACGAGAAGGCGGCGTGCGGCCTTGCCGCGCTCCTCGATCTTCGCCATCGCCTTCTCGAACCGCTTGCGTCCGATCGCGCGCGAGCGCGCGAGGAGCTCGATCGAGTAGTACTCCGCGAGGCCTTCGGCGATCCAGTCGCCGTCCCTTCCGGAGACCGCGCGCATCGCCACGTGCATGAGCTCGTGCAGCACGGGGCTCGTCGTGTCGCCCGCGATCAGCGGTCGGTCGGCGTGGAGGTAGAGCGAGCTCGGGCCGGAGAGGCCGCCGCGCCACATCGGATCGCCGGCTCCGACGACGAGGAGGCGCTCCGGCAGCCGTCCCACGACGGCGAGCAGATCGGGCATCGTCCAGCGCAGGAAGGCGAGGAGGTCGAGGCGGTGGAGCCGCTGGCCGCGCGGGCTCGCGATCGCCACCGACACGCCGGCGATCTTCTCGCGCAGGACCCCGAGATGCCCGGCCACGAGCCAGCCGGCCGGCTTCGCGAGGACCCGCGTGCCCGGAGGAAGGATGTACGTGCCGTCCGTCCCCTTCGCGTACGGCGTCGCCACCGACCAGCCCTCGGGCAGCCGCACGCGCAGCCGTGCGCTGGAGGTCGCACCGCGCTCGAAGCCGAGGCGCGACCTGGGCACGAGGTCCTCGCCGCGGAAGAGAGCCCAGCTCTTCGCGCAGCGGGCATCGTAGGAGCGCTCGTCGCGCAGGTGGTCGATGCGCACGGTGTACTCGAGGCGGCCGCCGGCGGGCGGCATCACCCAGCGCACGATGTCGCCCTTCGCCTCGATCGTGCCGTCGCCCTGGAAGCCGAACTGGCGCTGCGGATCGATTCGGAGCTGGATCCAGTGGAGCCGGCCCGCGACCGGACCGAGCTCGATCGCGACGCGCGCGATCCCTTCCCCCGCGACGAGGCGGACGTCGTAGAGCGCGTCGAAGCTGCGCGCCGCGTTCGGGCCCTCGGCGGCAGTCGCCGGCGCGCCGCCGGCCGCCACGCCGAGCGCGAGGGCCACGGCGGCCCGTCGCGCCGCGCGCCTCACGAGCGCGCCTCGCACGGCGGATTCGCGAGCGCGATCGCGCGGCCGAGGGCGACACGCTCCGCGACGCCGAGGCCCGGCCGCCACTGCGCGTTCACGGCGTCGAGGCGCGGCACGAGGCCCGCGCGGTTCGCCGCCTGGATCGAGAGACCGGGGCGCGCGTTCAGCTCGAGGACGACGGGTCCGTAGCGTGCGTCGACCACGATGTCCGCGCCGAGGTAGCCGAGCCCGCTCTGGTCGGTCGCGCGCACGGCGATCTCGAGGATCCGGTCGAACTGCGGAACCTGGACGCCCACGACGGGCTCCTCCGTGTCGGGGTGCAGGCGCACCGGCGCGTCGTGCAGGATCGCGTGCACCGTGCGCCCGCTCCCGAGATCGATCCCCGCGCCGATCGCGCCCTGGTGCAGGTTCGCGCGCCCGGCCGAGCGATGCGTCGGGAGCCGGATCATCGACATCACGGGAATGCCGCGAAACACGATCACGCGACAGTCCGGCACGCCCTCGAACGAGACCCGGTGCAGGTCGGGATGGAGCTCGAGCCGCTCCTCGACCATCGCGACGTCGGGCTGTCCGGCGAGGGCGTAGAGGCCCGAGATCACCCCGGCCGCGTGGTAGAGCAGGTCCTCGATCCCGAGCAGACGCCCTCCGGAGCGCAGCCAACGCTCGCCCTGGCGCTCGAGCACCACGACGATCCCGTTCCCCAGTGCGCCGCGCGCGGGCTTCAGCACGAAGGAGTCGAGCGTCTCCAGGATCCCGCGGAGCTCCCGCAGCTCGAAGTGCGTGCGCGCCACGGCGAGGAGCCGCGGGATCGGGATGCCCGCCGCGACACAGAGCTGCTTCGTCACGAGCTTGTCGTCGACGTGCGGATAGAGCGCACGCCGGTTCCAGCGAAGCGTATAGGAGGAGTTCCGGGAGTTGATCCCGAGCACGCCCGCGAATCGCAGGTCGCGCCAGATCACCGCGCGCCCGAGGCCGCGCCCGCGAAGGTGCGGAAGCGGCGCAGGTCGGAGATGCGGTATCCGGTGTAGCCGCCGATCCAGACCAGGAGGCCCATGATCGAGATCACGAGCTCGGGGTACGTGAACATCACGTGCTGGAGCGTCTCGCTGATGAAGAGCGGGTAGACGGTCACGGCGATCAAGGTGGAGTTCGCGGCCTTGAGCAGCGCCTCGCGCAGCCCGACCTCGGCCATCGCGATCGAGAAGCGCTCGATCAGCCCGGTCAGGATCACCATGGGGAAGAGCACGCCGGCGTAGAGGTCGCGCTCGACCAGGGCGCGGCCCGTGAGCGCGAGCCCCGTGACCGTGAGCACCACCACACAGAGGAGGATCGCAAGGCGAGGCACGAGCAGGAGCCGCAGCCGCTCGAGCGCGAGGCGCCCGATCACGCCCAGCACGATCACGAACGCGATCATGGTCAGGCCGCGTCCCAGCGTGGTGCCGCGCAGCGCGAGGGCGATCAGCACGGGGAGGAAGGTGCCGAAGGTCTGGATCCCGATCACGTTGCGGTAGAGGGCCGTCACGAGCACGCCGATCGGCAGCACGAGGAGGATGCGCAGCGCGCCCTGCGTCGGCACCGGGAGCCGGTAGAGCGAGACCTTCGCGAGCAGCGGGTTCGTCGGGACCATGAGCGTCGCGAGCTCCTCGGGACGCAGGCGCTCGCGCAGCGCGTGGAAGCGATGCAGCTCCGCCTCGACGCCCGTCGCCTCGACCAGGACGTCGCCGCCCTCGCGCAGGAGGAGGAGGTCCTGCGGACGCGTGGCGAAGAAGGCGTCGCTCGGAGACATGGGCACCCACGCTCCGTCGAGCCACGCCTCGGCCCACACGCGCTGCACGGGCGCGAGGCCGTCGCGGAGCTGGAGACCGCTCGCGAGCCGGGACGGAAAGCCCGCGGCGCGGAGCATCGTGACCAGGAGGCGCGCCTTGCCGAGCGCGCTGCCCTCGCGCTGGGAGAGCGTCAGCAGGACGTCGTCGCCGGCGTTGGGCTCCGTCGCGACCTCGTCGGCCACGAACGAGTACAGCGCGGCGACGCGGGCCGCGGCCTCCTCCGCGGGCGGCAGCGAGAGCCAGTCGAGGCGCGCCAGGATCTCGCCCGCCCCGGTCGGGAACTCGGCCGTGGGGCCCCCGAAGTCGCGGCGCAGCGCGGGCGGCGGCGGCTGGCCCGCTCCCTTCGGCAGGAGCACGGTCGTCTGGGCGAGCTGCACGCGGAACGTGTAGAGCACCTGGTGCGTGCGGCTGAACGTGCCGCTCCAGACGCCCGTGCGCTGGCCGCCGGCGCTGCGGATCGAGAACAGGAGCCCGTCGGAGACCGAGCGCTCGTCGAAGATGGTCTGGGAGAGGTCGCTCGACGGCAGCGCCGCGCGCAGGCTTCCGCGCCCGCCCGAGCCGCGGGCGTTGATCTCGAGCTCGACCTGCCACAGGCCGAGCGGATCCGTGGGGAGGACCGGCATTCCGAGCCCGACGGCCTTCCACAGGAACACCGCGAGGCCGAGCACCAGGAGCACGCCGCCCGTCACGGCGGCGGGGCGGGTCATGCGGCCAGGTCCCCCGTCGCGGCCCGCGTGCGGGTCCGCCGGCGCGCAGTCTGGCTCACGCCCGCCGCCGCTTCCAGCTACCGTCGGCCGAGCGGCGCCGGGCGCCCGACGTCGCACGTGCGGCTCCACGCGCAGGACACAGGCAGGTCGCAGAGGAGAGAGGGGTCGGCACGCGATGACGATCGAAGGCAGCCACGCCCGCGGACTCGAGGACCGGACGCCGGTCGTCGTCGCCGCCGCTCAGCGCACGCAGAAGAGTGTCGATCCAGGCGAGGCCCTGGGTCCGCTCGAGCTCATGGAAGCCTGCGCGCGGGAGGCGGCCGATGCGTGCGGCGGAGGCCGCCGGCTGCTCGCGGCGATCGACCGCCTGGCCGTGGTCGACGCGATCGGCTGGCGCTGGCGCAACGCACCGGCGCTCCTCGCGGAGCGCCTCGGCGCGCGTCCGCGGGAGGCGTTCCAGACCGTCGTCGGCGGCAACGTGCCCCAGCGCTTCCTGAACGAGACCGCACGCCGCGTCGCCGGCGGCGAGTGCCGCGTGGCGCTCGTCGCCGGAGCGGAGGCGATCCACTCCCTGCGCCGCGCCCGTCGCGCCGGCGTGAGGCCGGCCTGGGAAGCGGGCGGCGAGGGCGAGCCCGCGCGCTTCGGCGAGGCGAAGGCGGGGACGAGCGAGCTCGAGAACCGGGCGGGGCTCACGCTACCGCCCATCGTGTATCCCCTGTTCGAGAACGCGTTGCGCGCGCGACGCGGCGAGACGATCGACGCGCACCGCGCACGTCTGGGGCGCCTCATGGCGGGCTTCGCCGCCGTCGCCGCTCGCAATCCCCGCGCCTGGTTCCGCGAGGCGCGCTCCGCCGCGGAGATCGCGGCGCCGTCGGCCGACAACCGCATGATCAGCTTCCCGTATCCCAAGTACATGAACGCGATCCTCGACGTCGACCAGGGCGCCGCGGCGATCGTCGCCTCCGCCGGCGCCGCCCGGGCCCTCGGCATTCCCGAGGAGCGCTTCGTCTACTGGTGGGGCGGCGGCGACGCGATCGAGGAGGCCTGGTTCCCGACCGAGCGCCCCGACCTCTCGCGCGCGCCCGCGCTGTGCCGCGCCGGGGCCCAGGCCCTCGCCGAGGCGGGGCTCGCGATCGACGAGATCGACGTGCTCGACCTCTACAGCTGCTTCCCGGTCGCGGTGCAGATGGCGCGCGAGGCGCTCGGCATCGGCGAGGACGACGCGCGCGAGCTCACCGTGACCGGCGGCCTCCCCTACGCCGGAGGGCCCGGGAACGCCTACACCCTGTGCTCCCTCGCGAGCCTCGCCGAGCGCCTGCGCGCACGGCCGGGCGCGAAGGGGCTCCTCACGGGCGTCGGCTGGTACATGACACGCCACTCGGTCGGCGTCTTCGCCTCGGCGCCGCCGCCTTCGGCGCGCAGCGCGAAGGCCCTCGAGCCGAACGTTCCGGCGCCTCCGCCCGCGGTCGCGGTGGTGGGCGACGCCACGGGCAGCGCGACGATCGAGAGCTACACCGTGGTGCACGAGCGCGACGGCGCGCCGGCGCGGGGGATCGTGGTGGCGCGCCTCGCCGACGGGCGGCGCTGCCTCGCCCACACGCCGACGGATCGCGACGTGCTCGAGGCCCTGGAGCGCGCCGAGGGCGTCGGGCGCCGCGGCCGGCTCTCGGCGGGCGAGCCCGTCGCGCGCTTCGACCTCGACTGAGCCCGCGCCACGCGATCCCGCGGCGGGGAGCGAGTGGGGTAGGCTCTGCCGACGCTGCGCTCCATCGCGCCGGGAGGCCGGATGTTCGACTTCGCGCTGCCGCCCGAGCTCGCCCTGCTGCAGGAGAGCGTGCGCGCGTTCGCGATGGAGCGGCTGCGCCCGCGCGAGCGGGTCCACGAGGCGGCGCG
>Ga0335070_10007548_pt1 | contig 12751 bp, 13 predicted proteins | sample Lox_Sample_13_FD_206722 | JGI IMG/M metagenome (GOLD analysis project Ga0335070, IMG submission 206722) | Soil microbial communities from Loxahatchee National Wildlife Refuge, Florida, United States - Lox_Sample_1.3 | ecosystem: Environmental > Terrestrial > Soil > Wetlands | place: USA...
CATGTTGGGCGCTTTTAGTCAGATGTCAGGGATCAACGCCGTACTGTACTACTTGAATGACATTTTCGCCGCCGCCGGGTTCAGCCGCGCTTCGGCAGGTGTCCAGTCGGTCCTGGTCGGTCTGGTAAATCTCGCAGCGACTTTCATCGCCATCTACTTGATTGACCGCGCGGGCCGCCGGAGGCTCTTGCTCATCGGAACAGCAGGCATGGCCCTTTCGCTTGGCGCGATGGCGTTCTTATTCTCAAACCGATTGCACTCCCGCAATCTGATCTACCTCATGGTGGCATACATCTTCTTTTTTGCCACTTCACTGGGCGCGGTGACATGGGTTTACATCAGCGAAATCTTTCCCAACCGGGTTCGGGCCAGAGGACAGAGTTTAGGAAGTATGTCGCATTGGGTCATGAACGCGGTCATCTCATGGTTCTTTCCGGTGCTCACGGCGTGGTCCAAGCCAACGCCTTTTTTCTTTTTCTCCGTGATGATGGCTGTGTTGTTTGTGATCGCTTTCTTCGTACTTCCTGAAACAAAGGGTGTCACGCTGGAACACCTGGAAGAGAAGTTCGAAACCGGCTAGCCAGGAGCGTTGAGCGAGTTGACTCCAATGACCAATCAGGAGCTTAGGCAACGAGTTTTCGACATCGGGATCATCCCCGTCGTTCGCGCCACATCAGCAGACCTTGCGCAGCGCGCGGCCGAGGCCGTTTGTGCTGGCGGCATACCCGTCGTCGAAATCACGATGACAGTGCCCGGGGCAGTCGACCTAATCCGGCGTCTCAGCCAGAGTATCGGCAAGGAAGTTGTGATCGGAGCAGGAACCGTTCTGAACCAGGAAGCGGCTAATCGGTGTATCGATGCGGGAGCTCAATTCCTGGTAAGTCCTGGTTTCGATGAGAGGACGTTGCGGCTCGCGAGCGCGAGAAACGTGCTGACTATTCCAGGCGCACTGACTCCCACGGAGATCATGGCGGCAAGGGCTGCGGGGGCTGACATCATAAAAGTATTCCCATGCGGTACTGTTGGGGGTGCGAAATACATCAAGGCGCTCAAAGGCCCCTTCCCAGATGTCCCGCTGATTCCTACTGGCGGTGTGAATCTCGAGACTGCGGCTAGCTTTGTGGAAGCCGGTGCATTTGCCTTGGGTGTTGGAGGTGAGTTGATCTCCGCGTCCGTACTCGAATCTGGCAATGTCCACGAAATCACAGATAACGCACGGAAATTCGTTAACGTTGTTCGGGCGGCGCGCTCACGGTCAGGAGCGAAACTCAACTCCGAACCACGAGCCGAGTAGACACCAACTGCGCAATTGCTGATGAGAATGGTTGTAACTGCCTTCGCTTGACGGCACCCACGGCCGCCGCCACCAACTCCTCCCAGGGAATTGCAATCGTCGTCAGGTTGAGCCATTGGGCAATGGGTGCGTCGTCAAATCCAATGATCAAGGGGCGTGGAAGTCCGCGATCCTCAGCGCGGCGCAGAACCGCCTGAGCAAGCCGGTCGTTGCAGCAGAAAATGCCTTCGGGGCGACTGGCAAGCACTTTGTCGGCTACGCTCAGTCCGGCGTCAAAGAACCATGTCCGGGAATGGAAGACAGTCGCTTGCGCAACGGAGAGGAAGCCGGACACACGTGCGGCGCTGCGCGGATCGTTGCGCGGACCGGCGAGGACCACGATCCTTCGGGGACGAGGATTTCTTCGCATCAGAAATTGCGCCGCGTGTGCCCCTCCGGAGTAATCGTCCACTGAAACGCTGTCAATCAGCGTGGCGCCCAAACCGGCCGGGGGCCGATCGTTTAAGACCAGAGCGTTCCGCCGCTGTCGAATGGCCGCGTCCACCGCTTCCGGCCGGTCCCAGATGATGGGGAAGCGACTGGTCGTGATTGGCCGTTTGCGCGAAACGTCGCGGCACGTCCAGCTCATACGCCAGTCAATATGGTCCTTTTCCAGCCGGGCCGTGAGTCTGTCCAGCAAGTTGGCGCCAAAACTGTTCTTGCGTTTAGCGCGAGGATGAAAGATCAACACCGCGCTCGATTGATCTAGTTTTGGACCGGGAAGATAGGTGCCGGAGGCGGGGCGCCTGATCAGCAGCCCCTCCTGCACAAGTTCACGGATCAGGATGTCCGCGGTCTGATAGCTGACATCAAAGAGGCGGGCCATGGCGCGGTTTGACATGAAACGGCGGCCGGGCAGATGGTGCCCATCCCGGATGCGCGCGACAAGTTGTCGTTTTACATCAGCGACATATTCGGTGCGGGGACGACTCACCGAGTTACCATATCAGTTTATCGGACAATGTGATCGAATAATTTGTCAGTATGCCGGTTGCCTAGTTAACCTGTTTTTGTGGCAACAGGACGCCTCGCAAATTTGTCCGTATTGATTGTCGGTGGAACCTCAGGCTTGGGGCTCGCAGCAGCACACGCTTGCAAAAGAGAAGGCGCTAATTTGACCGTGGTGGGCAAGTCCGATGCGTATCTGGACCAGGCAGCGGATGCCCTGGATCTGAAGACCATTCTTGCTGGCGACGCAACCGATTCCGCCCTAGCGGAACGCGCCGTTGAGCAGGCAGTCTCGAGTTTCGGGAGGCTTGACGGTGTGTTTCATGTCGCGGGCGGAAGTGGCAGACGTTGGGGAGATGGGCCTTTGGATTCCATTTCCGACGATGCCTGGAGACAAACGCTCGACGCGAATCTGACTTCACTCTTCTATACCAACAGGGCCGTGTTGCGGCAACTCCTGAAGGCAGGCCAGGGTGGTTCGGTAGTTAACATCAGCTCCGTGCTCAGCGTCTCGCCTTCACCAGGATACTTCGCCACTCACGCATACGCCGCCGCGAAAGCCGCTGTGATCGGGTTGACCAAGTCGTGCGCATCTTATTACGCGCCTGACAATATTCGCTTCAATGCAATTTCTCCCGGGCTCGTCAAAACACCGGCATCGCAGCGGGCGGTCCAAGATCCGGAAATTGCCGCTTACATTCAGCGGAAGCAACCTCTCGACGGTGGGAGAATTGGCTCTCCGCAGGACCTGGATGGCGCAGTGGTCTATTTCTTATCGACGGAATCGTGCTTTGTTACCGGGCAGATACTTTCTGTTGACGGAGGTTGGGGTGTGAGCGATCCCGCGGGCATTCATACGTCTGAGGATTGAACACATGAGCATCGCAATAGGAATCGACATCGGCGGAACGTACAGCAAGCTGGTTGCGGTCTCCGACGATGGAATTGTTTTGTCGCGCTCACGCCTGCCCACCAACGATTGTCCGGTGGAACAGTGGCGGCCTGAAATTCTGTCGGAAATTGTGAAAATCGAGCGGGATCTTGGACAGGTCGAGATTCTAGGAATTGCCTGCCCAGGATTAGTTCATCGGGACGGTCATTCCATCGCTTGGATGAAAGGTCGTCTGAATTTTCTGGAAGGACTGGATTGGACGCAAGCGCTCGACCGTCGCACGCAGGTTCCCGTCATCAACGACGCGCATGCGGCTCTTAAAGGCGAAGCGTGGCTGGGGGCAGGTCGCGGATGCAGGAACGTGGCTATGCTGACGTTGGGAACCGGCGTGGGAGGCGCGATCATGTGTGACGGCCGGGTGATCACCGGAAGCATGGGAAGGGCCGGACACTTGGGGCACATGACCGTGAACGTCGCGGGGCCGAAGGACATCGTAAACACGCCGGGGAGTCTTGAGGTAGCGATTGGAGAATGTACCCTGCGGAAAAGATCTGGCGGGCGGTTTACCACGACCTCAGAACTGGTCGCGGCGCATCTTCAGGGCGACTCGGACGCAACTGAGATATGGCGGACCAGCGTGCGATCGCTTGCCGCGGCCCTGGTCTCGATCATCAATGCGGTTGATTCCGAGCGCATTCTTTTGGGTGGAGGAATTGCCCGCGCTGGTTCTGCGTTATTTGAGCCCTTGAAGGACTTTATGGACGAATACGAATGGCGGCCGTACGACCAGGCAGTGGAGATCGTGCCCGCCGAACTCGGTGACGAGGCCGGAGCAATCGGTTCTGCAAAACACGCAATGGAGTGTTATGACGCTGGCAGAGCAATATCTAACTAAGTGCGAAGGAATCATCGAGTCAGTGCGATCGCAGCAGGAGTCTATTCGCAAGGCGGCACAATGGTTCGCCGGAAGCATACTGGCGGGGCGGATGGTCCACGTTTTCGCTTCCGGGCACAGCCGGATCATGGTGGAGGAGATGTGGCCGCGATACGGGTCTTTCCCCGGCTTTAATCCTATCGTTGAGCTTTCTCTCACATTTCATAACCTTGTCGTTGGATCGAACGGGCAACGGCAGGCGATGTTCCTGGAGAACGTTCCTGGTCTTGCCGAGCGAATTCTCCGGAACTTCGCGCTATCCTCGGATGATTCCGCCCTGGTGATCAGTTCAAGCGGATGCAACATTGTTCCCATCGAAATCGCGCAGGAATTTCAGCGTCATCAAGTTCGTGTTGTTTCAATTGTGAGTCTTCGGCATAGCGAGAAAACCCAGAGCCGCCATCCCGATGGTAAGAAGCTTCAGGATTTTTCCGATTTAGTCCTGGATACTGGCGCTCCAGCCGGCGACGCCATGGTGAACATTCCTGGACTTGATACTCCGGTTTCGCCGGGCTCCACGGTTGGCGGGTGCATGCTGGTGAACTGCATCAAGGCTGAACTCGCCGGGCTACTAACCGCAGCGGGATCTCCACCGAAAGTGCTCACCGGTGCTGCGGTGATCGGCAAGGAGAGAGCGGAGGAACTGTTCGAGTCTGCCTATGACGAGCATGCTCATCGTCTGGCCAGGTTGTACGCCACGGTCGGAAATAGCATTGGCAAAAAAGGGGTAGATCTTAAGTGAGAAAGATCACGGACTTGGCCGCAGAATTTGACGTGGTGGTCGTCGGCTCGGGGTCTTCGGGCGCGACTGCTGCCATTGCAGCCGCCCGTGAGCAGGCTAAAGTTTGCCTTCTGGAGCGGAACAGCTTTCTCGGAGGAACCAGCACCGCTGTCCTGGATACGTTTTACGGTTTTTATACGCCGGGAGCGCGCTCTCTTAAAGTTGTCGGGGGCATCGCCGACGATGTCGTCGCGCGGCTGAAGCAGTTGGACAGCATACTGGAGCGTCCAAATACCTATGGCGCCGGTAAAGGCATTACATACCATCCGGACTATCTGAAGTGCGTCTGGGAGCAACTGGTCACAGAATCTGGCGTGAGCGTGTTTCTCAATGCCTGGGTTCAAGATGTCGAGATTGAAGATGGCCGAGTTTCCTCCGTGGTGATTGCCACCAAGCGGGGCTTGGCGCGCGTTACGGGTCGGATATTCATTGATGCCTCCGGCGATGCTGACCTTTGCTATTGGGCGGGAAGCCCGCATGTCACCGCCGGCGAACATGAAGACGCTCAGTCTCTGACAACTACGTTCCGCATGTGTAACGTGGATACCGGCGCTCGCAAATCAATCAGCAAAGATTTTCTGCACGACGCTATGGAGAGAGCCTCCAAGGCCGGGTATCGCCTTCCACGGCGTGAAGGCAGCGATCATCCGACTACCGTACCGGGAGTATTCGCGACAAACATGACACGCGTGCAATCCTTCGAGCGGCGCCCGGACGGAGTTGTAAACGCAACTGATCCAGAGTTTCTGACGCGCGCAGAAATGGAAGGTCGTAAGCAAGCCTTAGAATACATGCGTTTTCTACGCGACTACATTCCCGGCTATGAGTTGGCGGGCCTGGCGGCCATGGCATCACAGATCGGCGTGCGCGAAACTCGGCGAATCATTGGCGACTATGTACTCACTCGCGACGACGTCCTCGGTGCCCGGCAGTTCGATGACCAGATTGCCTTGTGTGGAGCGCCCATCGAAGACCACGGAACTGGCGAAGGGACGAAATGGGTTTACTTGCCTGATGGTGAATGCGTTGGAATTCCATATCGGGCCTTGCTTCCGCAGCAACTGTCCAACGTGTTGGTCGCTGGCAGATGTTTTTCTGCAACTCACGATGCGCACGCCAGCGTACGCTCCATGGCGCAATGCATGGCCATGGGCCAGGCTGCTGGCGTGGCCGCAGCCCTCTGCGCCGCGAGAAAATGCGATACCCGCTCCGTGCCGTTTCATGCGCTGCGGGAGCGGCTTGTTGCGACGCGCGCCGTCCTCCAGGTGGAGAGAACGCCGGCATGAGCTACGTCCGCACTGTCCTCGGAGATATTCCCGCCAGCGATCTCGGTGTTTGTTATGCCCATGAGCACATCGTGATTGAGCGCAGCTATGTGACCGAGAAGAATCCCGATTTTTTGCTCGACGATGTGAACCTCATCAGCGCCGAAGTCGGCGCTTTCTACAATGCTGGCGGGCGCGCCATGGTGGACTCCATGCCTTGCGGCGGAGGGCGCAGTGTTCAGAAACTGGCTGAAGTTTCACGCGCCACCGGTGTTCATATCGTCTGCCCTACAGGATTGCACCTGCAAAAGTACTATCCACATGGGCATTGGGGAGAAGAGGCTACAGCGATTGAAATTGCCGATGTCTTCATTGACGAAATTGAACATGGCATAGACGCGAACGACACACGCGGCCCGAATTGGGAGGGGACGGACTTACGGGCCGGACTGATTAAGGTCGCCAGCAGTTTAGACCGAGTCACCGAGTTCGAAAAGAAAATCTTCGAGGCAGCGGCGATTGCTCATCATGCCACCGGTTCACCCATTCTGACCCACACCGAGCAAGGAACAGCTGCGATGGAGCAGATTCAGATTTTCCAATCGTTCGGCGTAGGGCCAAACTGCCTAGTTCTATCTCATACCGATCGCAAACCGGACATCTCGTACCACAAAGAAATACTTTCCACGGGAGTTTATCTCGAATACGATTCCGCCTTCCGCTGGAAATCAGGCGACGGCAATCCGACGCGGGATCTGATTGTTTCCCTATGTGACGCCGGTTTCGCATCCCAGATCGTTGTCGGCATGGATGCCGCGCGGCGTACCTACTGGCGCAGCTTTGGGGGAGGCCCGGGTTTGACGTTTCTCCTGGAAGCATTTTTCCCGGAGATGCAGCGAAACGGGTTTCCCGCGGAGTTCATTGATTTGATTCTCGTGCAGAATCCGGCACGCGCTTATGCGCGCTTCTAGTCCGCCAGGGTAAAAGGGTCTTCGCCGCAAGCAGCGATGTCCGCGAAGTACGCTTGGTAGTCTCCCCAACGCGGAACGATCCATTTGCCAAGGTAGCCCTGATAGGCTCTCTTGGTGGAGTACGAGATTCGACTGTTGGAGTGGCCAAGCTCTCGTTGCTGAAAATGATCAGCCAGTTGTGCCAGCGTCATGGATCTTCCTGTCATCCGGATGTCTGCGGCGTTGATTTCCCTATCAAGCCCGCCGTCATTTGACAGGCGGATGATATCTCGCGCAATTGCTCAGCGGTACCCAGGACGATCCGGCGATGTATCTTGTTGCCGCTCGGTCCCGATTCCCACCAGCGGTAGCTCCAAAGGTCCGGACCCAGTTTTCGATGTTCTCGAATTACACTTCCTTCCTGCATCTTCCTCTCCTCCCTTAGCATTGGGATGTCAACTTCGTTGCGCCCTTGATCGTACGAGCGCTGGCACTCTCCGGGGAAGAATCTTGGAATCGGTATCGGCAGAAATTTCGGGAAACGAGAAAAAATGTTTGTTACTGCCGCCGCAAAGCAGTATCCGCGAACCGTCGGGATTCAGGTAACGACCGGAAACATTGCAGGCATCATGGCAGGGAAGAGTCTGTAGTAGGGTTTCTGGTCTGCGATGCCTGGATTGACGCATTGCTTCTGGTTCGCCCGTCAACCAGGAGTATGCGCGAATCGCTTCCCCTAAGCCGACTTATCGTTACTGATCGTGACTCAGAGAGTACATTCGCGATCATGCGCTCACCGAGATCCGCTGGTTCAGATTGCCGAGACGAAACAGCGCGATGGGTCAGGGCTGGCTCGCGGCCGTCTCGGAGGCCCGCGCCAGGGCTTGAGTGTCGACATACTCACGGATGTTCGTCACTTTGCCATTTCGAATGGTAATTGCGAAGACCCAATGGTCCTCGAACGTCTTATTCGTGGCTTTGATTCTCCCCGTAGCGAAGGCCGACGACCAGAACCCGGTCTCCCTGCGCTATGAACTCGGGGGGCTCTGGGAACGAAGTTTCCACAGTTTCGTTAGCCTTCTGAACTATGTTATTCACTCCAGGGTGCCCGCGGCGCGTGCCGGCCAGCGGCCAGTCCTTGCCCGGAATGATCCACTCAATATCTTCGGCAGACAACGCCAGCAGATCTTGCTTGTCGCGGCGGCCGAGTGCCGCAAGAAAATTCTTCACAATCTGGACATTCCTTTCGGTGCTCATTGAAATCTCTCCTTTTCCTCTACATCAAGTGCGTCCGATCTAATCCGACGTTTCGGAAGCATCCTTCTTCTGGCCAAATCGCACCGTCGTAGATTGATTACTGCTGCTTCTTGAACAAATCCTGGAAGATCAGCTGACCCCAAGTGCGGCCGCGTGCGTGCACCAGCGCACCACCCTCGTTGAGCTTTCCCAGCTTGACGGGTGCGAACCCGAGTTGTTTGGCCAAATCCTCCACAGGAGAGATCGCGTCCTCGTCATCGCTCGACAGAAAGACGACCCGATGGCCCCCTTCGACGACCGGGTCGGTAGCCGAGATGGCCGCACCCAGGTGATTGAAAGCTTTCACGAGCTTGGCGCCGGTGAACGCCTTCGCGACGAAGGCGGAGGACAGGAGGCCGCCCAGCTCTTCAGGGAGAACCCCAAACGCGTTCGTCGCGTCGATGACCGTCTTGCCTTTCCAGCTGGGCAGGGCCTTTGCAACTTCGCGATGTTCCCCGAACGGGACCGCCAAGATGATGGTGTCGGCCTCGAGTGCATCCCGCAGCGATTTGGCGACGACCGTGGGTCCGATCGCCCGAGCCTCCGGTGCCAGCGCCTCGGGCGGCCGGCGACTCGCGACGGTCACGTCGATGCTTTTACGGGCGAAGGCGTGGGCGAGGGCCTGACCGATCTTTCCGAATCCTACAATCGCATAGCTCATAATGTTTCTCCGATCTTCTGGTAGAACTAAAGTTTGAGAAGCGTGGTTCCGCGACTAACGGGGCTGGAGGACCAGGCACGGGACTGCGCCGAGGTTAAACCTGCGTCATGCCGCCATCGACGGCGAGTTCTACGCCGGTGATGTAGGAGCTTTCTTCGGAGGCGAGAAACACGACCGGGGCCGCAATTTCCTCGGGCTTGCTTCTGCGGCCGAGTGGAACCTGCGTGGTGAACCCTGCTATCGCTTGTTCCATCATTTCAGGGGGGATGCCCGCTTTCTCAAGCGCCGCAGTTTCGATTGGTCCGGGGCTTACCGCATTCACGCGGATTTTGCGGTCTTTTAGTTCCGCGGCCCAACTACGAACGAAACTGCGGACAGCCGCCTTAGCCGCGGCATAGACAGCAAACGTTGGCAATCCCATTACGTTCGCGACCGAGGTGTTCAGGATGATCGAACCCCCATCTTTAAAGATGGGAATGGCCTTCTGCACCGTAAAGAACGTTCCTTTCGCATTTAAATCGAAGGTTTTGTCGAAATGAGCTTCGGTAGCCGCTCCAATGGGTGCGACTTCACCCCAGCCCGCGTTTGCGAAGAGTACGTCGATGTGACCGTGTTTCTCTTTCACCACGGCATAGAGCCGGTCCAAGTCCTCCAGGCGCGTTACGTCGCCCGTGACTGTCGTGACGTGTTTTCCAATTAAGGCAGCGGCCTCTTTCAGCTCTTTTTCTCGGCGGCCCGTGATTACGACGTGGGCACCTTCTTCCACGAATCGTTTGGCTGTGGCCAAGCCAATACCGCTACTTCCGCCTGTGATTACTGCAACTTTTCCTTCAAGCTTTCCCATAATGACTCCCTTCGTATTCGGTACACTAGGATAGATTCTTTGGCGGTGGACGGGAACTGCCCAGGAGTCCTAATAGTTTGTCTATTCGTCCAAAAGAGGGATGCTAAGTTGGATTCGATCACAGACATCTTTAGAACTATGCACGTAAGCGCTTTCGGTCTGCACAGGCTCGAAGCCACAGCCCCGTGGGGCATAAAGCAGGAAAACCAGACCGAAGAAAAAGTCACGCCTTCCGACAAAAAGATGTCACCCACAGATTTGGCGCACTTCGCCATGCTTTCGCGCGGCAACTGCTGGCTGAGTGTGGAAGGGATTGCGGAGCCGATTCCCCTCACCGGTGGTGATTGCTTTTTACTGGCTAAGGGGACTTCGATTGTTTTGCGCGACAGCCCGCGAACACGTCCGAGGTGGAGCTTCCGCGAGATCGGGGCCAAGGCCAACGGCAATGTCGCTCTTTGTGGCGGAGGGGGCGCACCGACGACAATCGTCTGTGGATCCTTGAGTTTCGATCGCGCCAGCCTGAGGCCGATCACTCAGTTGTTGCCGAAATTCATTTTGATGAAGGCCGATCAGGCACGCACGCTTGCTCTTCACACCACAGTGCAGGCGCTCGCATCAGAGATGGAAGAACAGGCACCGGGATCTGAAGTCGTCGCGAGTCGACTGGCCGAGGTTCTGTTTATCCAGGTACTCCGGGCGCATATCGCGTCGGGACCGGAACGCAACAAAGGATGGCTTCGTGCAATTTTCGATCCTCAAATAGGCGCTGCTCTGAGTGCCATTCATGACAGAGTGAATACACCCTGGACGGTCGAATCCCTGGCCGAAGCGGCGGGCATGTCTCGCTCCGCATTCGCAGCACGTTTCAAAGAGCTACTCGGACAAACACCGCTGGAATACGTAACCGAGTGGCGGATGCAGAAGGCGATACAGCTACTTGAACGGCGTGACAAAAAGCTCCCAGAAGTCGCTCGATTGGTCGGTTACGAGTCCGACGCCGCATTCAGTAAGGCGTTCAAGCGAGTTGTCAGGGCTAATCCAGGCGAATACCTCAGACGTGGTTTGAAGGACCCAAAATCTAGCTAAGCAGACCACGATCAGTCCCGATAAACGCGCTTGTGTTTACGAATATCGCGTCACCTCCCGAGTGGTCGACGAACAGGAAGTTATGTAGATCCTGCCCCTAGAGCCCCAGTGCGGAGATTTAACCGCGGTATTTTCTCCCCCCGCTTTTTCCCGCTAGGAATAATCCGATTGTTCTATTGGTTTGTTATCGGCAAGAAGAAAAACCGAGAGAAAGTCTTGCTGAAAAACTGCCTATGACACAACGCTATTGTACGGAATTAAAAGTCGTCGGTAGGCAGTTGATAATACACGAGTTATTGGTGGAGGCGACGGGAGTCGAACCCGCGTCCGAAAATGTTACTGGTCAAGAGAACTACATGCTTAGTCGCGTTCATGCCCCAGGCATTACCCTGGGACGTTCGCGGCCCACGCTCAGAACCGACAAGAAACGCGTTCCGCTAGCCTGTGGTCTTAGCCTCTCATCCCAGACGTAGAAGAGAAGAGCAGCTCGCTGTGTGACGTCCTTCGGAGGCCCACGAGCAAAGCCTCTTGGGACGGCTGCCTAAACTAGTTAGGCTGCGTATGCCATCTGTTGATTGGCAATTATCATTTTGCCCACGATTACGGGTGTGTGCACCCCGGCATGCCTCTTGGCCGCAAGCATCTCCGTCGAAGCCGTGACGCCCCCACTGGTGGGATGGCCGTTCAAAGAGCAAAAGGCCCCAAAAGCCTACTTCCAATCTAGAGTTCCGGATATTGGAAGTCAAACTCATTCATTAGATGCGTCAGCCCAATCGCGAGTACCATCAAAACCTAGCGGGCCCGATAGAGAATTCACTTCTGGAGGCTTTATGAGTGCTTCGCCCGTCGATCAACAGATCCTTCAAATCGTGGACAGTGCCACGCCTTCAAACATTCCCGATGTCATTGCCATAATGCAGAAAATCGATCGTGTGCTGCCCAGTGGGGACGGGCTCAAGTGGTTCAACAAGCTCTATCTGATGGTGACTGACGAGGTCGATACTCATCCTCCCGCGGGCGGATGGAACGATGCAGCATGGCTTACCCACTTGGATGTAGTTTTTGCGAATCTCTATTTCACCGCGATTGCCAATTTCTTGAACGGTGCTCCTGATTTACCAAGCTCCTGGAACGCACTGTTCGAGGCGAGATTTCGCCCAGCTATCGATCGCATCCAGTTTGCGCTTGCCGGAATGAATGCTCACATTAATCATGACTTAGCATCCGCGTTGCTTCAAACCGACGACGATCTGGGACTGACTCCAAGTCTGAATAGCCCTGAGCATGCCGATTTTGAGGCGGTGAATGGATTACTGGAGACGGTACTTCCATCCGCGCTGCAGACCCTAGCCACAGGAATACTCGGCGAATTGGCCCAAGACACGGGCAAGATTGGGCGTTTCCTGGCGATCTGGAACGTTCGCGTTGCTAGAGATCTCGCTTGGGATTTTGCTGACCATTTGCGCAGCTTGAACAACTTGAGCCGAACGATGAGTTTAGCTGCTCAGGATCGGCTGACCGGTGTAATTGGACGCAGTCTGTTATTGCCTGTCTGAGGGGAACACATTTTCCTCATCGTTCTTGGGACAAGGCCGCCCATCTCTGCGTTCACACTCCCGCCCGGAAATCCGGATTGAAGCGCAGACTATATTATCAATTTTTACTTGACAAGAAATAAGTTTTGTTTATATTACACTTAATTAAGTTAATATTTATGCTGGAAGACACGAAGTCTTTGAAAGATTGGCAGGATCTGACGCTTCT
>Ga0335070_10007549_pt1 | contig 12751 bp, 11 predicted proteins | sample Lox_Sample_13_FD_206722 | JGI IMG/M metagenome (GOLD analysis project Ga0335070, IMG submission 206722) | Soil microbial communities from Loxahatchee National Wildlife Refuge, Florida, United States - Lox_Sample_1.3 | ecosystem: Environmental > Terrestrial > Soil > Wetlands | place: USA...
TGGTCAAGTAGATCCTGTTGAGGCCGGGATCGACCGTCACGGTATCCGGTTGCACGCTCGGCTGTAGAAACGCCGCACTTTCAGTGGTTCCATCGACTACGGTCACGACATTGCTAAAGGTCTTCGCCACGTAGGCTTTGTCGGTTCCTGGATTGACGGCAATCGCGTACGGGAGTTCGCCGACGTTTACGGTCGCGATCACCGCGTCGGTGGCACCGTTGATTATGCTGACTGAGCCGCTGGCATTATTCGCCACATAGATCCGATTGGTCTCGGGGTTAATGGCTACGGCCTCAGGATCTTTGCCAACCGATATCCGCTTGAGAAGGTGTCCGTCGCCGGAGAGCGCACTCACGACTGCGCGGTGCGTATCCACAGCGTAAAACTTGCCCGTCCGTGGATTCACCTGGATGGCGGTTGGGCTGATCTCCACTCCATCTGCTTCTGTCGTCCTATGTTGGCCGCCTGTGGCCAGCCAGTTCACCGCGCTGTCAATCAGCTGATTTTGAACGGGGCTGGTGAATATCTTTTCGCCATGACCCATGTTCATGTAGAGCATCTTGTATTTCGTGTTCGTCCAGACAACCGGGAGGTCCGCGCTCGTGAGGACGTCCTTGAACCCGATCGGATAATTCGAAGGGTCCAGGGTCGCCAACACTCGTACGTTGTTGTTGAGGCGAGGACTGGGGTTCCAGACGTACCACTCATTTGCGGGCGATTCGAAGTTGCCCGGAATGCCATGCATGATCGGATGGGCGATGTCGTCGACGGCGATGCGAGCGGGCAGGGGAGGCCAGCTGTTGATGTAGAAGACAGCTCCTCCCAGGAAGTCGACGAACCATGGCCAGTTTGTGTCCTTGTCGTTATATCCGGCTGCGTGAAATCCGAGCCATGCTCCACCGCGCTCAATGTAGCGCTCGAAAGCCCTTCGTGGCTCCGAGTCTGAGGGTGTTTCATTGAGCCAGATTACGAGCTGGCAGTTTTTCAGGCGTTCTTGGTTCAGGTCTCCCCATTTCGTGGTGGCTTGAAATGTGAAGTGCTCGGCGTTCGCTCGCTCGGTCAGGAAGTGCACCGCATCTTTCGCAAACTGAACGTGATCAGGTTCTGCTTTTTCGGTATAAAACGCCAGGACATCGAAGCGAGGCTGCTGGGCAAGTGTAGCCGCCTTGGCGAACGGCAGAGCTAAAAGGAGATAAGAAAGGAAGCGGCATACTCTGGTCATTGGTGAGCTGTCCACAGGATCGCGTTATGAAAGATAGTGGTGAAGGAAGAGTTCTGTAATAGCTCGGGATGATGCCCCATAAAGATGTACACATTCCGGGCCTTTACGTGTTCGTTTGTCCAGATCACGGGATGATCTCCCATCTTGGTGCCGGTATCCGGGGAATAAGTCGCTTCGTCGACATGAGCCAGGACGTGTACGTTGGGGCGGGGCGACTTGTCGTAGGTGTACCACTCTTCGTTATCGATGACGAATGAAGGGCCAATGTTTTTCATCACAGGATGCAACTGGTCTTCTACGACCACGGTCGCTGTAGCGAACTTCGGAATGTAGTCAGTGAAGCGGATCCCGCCCATAAACTGGGAAAACCACGGCCACATGGGATATCCGTCGAACTCTCCCAAAAGCGTCGCGTGGTGGAAACCAACCCATCCTCCGCGGCCTTCCTCGATGTACTTGGTGAATGCCGCAACGGCTTTTGGCTTCCAGGCGTAGGGAGGATAGTCCAGTTGCAGGAAAAGTTGATACCGCGCAAGGAAGGCTTCGTCGATCTTGTCGGTATTCTCGATGTAGTCCACGGAGAAGTGATCCTGGCGCGCCTCGGCTTGCAGCCAGAGTTTTGCTGCGTCCACGAAGGGCCGATGAATGCTGTTGGCTTCTGCCAGCGCGATTACCCGGAATTCAGGTGTCGAGGACTGTGCCGCGCCTTTACCAACGGATGCTGGAAACAGTAGTGCGAGAATCGCGGAGTGCGCGAGGAAGGCTACGGCAGCCGATTGGGGAAACCGCATATGATCACCGTCCAGTCAGCAACGACTCTGCCTCAGTGCTGCGAGACAGAGATTCAGAGGGCTCAATTCTGAATGCCCAAACATTGTAAGCTAAACATTGTTAATAATCATTAGAATGTTCTGTCCAGTATTGGGGCAGCTGAATCAGCAGCAATCAGACCGCAGATGGATTAGGATGGCGGCTGGCTGGATAGTATCGGTGGCATTAGCAAAACGACTGGGGGTGAATGTTCCTTGACGCGAAAGCCGATGGTGCCAGGGCGTCCTCCACTGATCCGTCGCACGAACGCCGAGATCCTGTTGCGGTTGCTGCGGGAGTCGGGGCCTTGCTCCAAGGCAGATCTTGTGCGGGCATCGGGATTAAGTGCGCCTTCCGTCACGAATGTAGTGAATACCCTGATCTCGACCGGTCTGGTGCAGACACTCGGGGAAGGAGATTCCACGGGCGGCAGGCCGCCCGATATCCTGAGGTTCAATGCGGAGCACGGTTCGGTTGCGGCGGTTGAAATTACGAGAGACCGGCTGCGCGTGCTGTTAGCGGACTTGAACGGAGCCGAAGTAGCTCGTTCGGAGAGTCGGATCGAGAATGCAAAATCGACTCCCTCTGACATCTGCCGGCAGATCGGCAGGACCGTTCGGCAGTCGTTGCATAAAAAAGGACGGAAAAGAACGAAGCTCCTGGGGCTGACGGTTGCCGTTCCCGCGATCGTAAACGTAGAGGAAGGAACTGTTCTCGCTCTCACTTCCCTGCGGAACTGGAACCGCGTGCCGCTGGGTGTGATGCTCGCACGTGAACTCAAATGCCGCGTATTGGTGGACAATGACACGAATTTGGCCGCGGAGGGTGAGTTCTATTGCGGAGCGGCCCGGGGCGAGAAAGATTTCGTCTTTATCACGGTAGGCGAGGGGGTAGGGGCGGGCATTTTCCTGGGCGGCCATATCTATCGCGGATCGCAGTGGTCCGCGGGGGAAATCGGGTATCTCCGCGTGCCCTCAATTTCAAGAGAGCACCCCGCAATTCATCGGTATGGGGAACTGGAAAAAGTACTCTCGGCCTCTGGGATATTGAAAGCCTGGCGCGCGCACGGCCAGGCGTCACGAGTTCGTTTGAGGGTTCATTCGGCCGCCGACGTGTGGGATCTTGCTGCCGCGGGCCATTCTGACGCTAAACGAATCCTTAAGCAGAAAGCGATGATCCTGGCGGACGTAATCCTTGATTTGGCCCTCATTCTGAATCCAAACCTGATTCTGCTCGGTGGAGAGGTGGGGGGACATCCTGTCTTGTTACGGGAAGTGAAATCCCTGCTGGAGGGTAGTGAATTCGCAAAACCGAGGGTGGCACTGGGAACCATGGGCCCATCCGCAGTGTTATGGGGGGCTATCTCGCTGGGGCTCGAGCCCGCGATTCTCGGACTGCTGCAAGCCAGATAGATTCGCATCCGTTGATTGAGGGGAAGATTGTTTGATCGACATTCAACTCGCGTGTTCTGGCTTGTGGAACAATCTTCAGAACGTGTTCCGTTTTCGTAACAACGTGACGTTCGCGCTAGCGACGCGCGCGTAGTTCTGCTATTGTCGGCAAAGAGATGACGAACTGATGCTTCTCGGGACATCAGTGTGACAGTGTACGTTATCTCACGAAAATTGCGCGCACACTTCACTTCGTCCAGATTGAGTCCAGGTTCATCGCGAGCGGGACAGACTTGTGTTTTCTTACCGTGGCTCGTTCATTCCGCTATGGCCGCGTTGACATCTGTCGGGTTGGCCATGGGTTTGATTGAGATACCGCACGGTGACGAAATCGCGGTATCCAACTTCAGAGCGCAGCGAAGTGCGCCACAATTGCGAGCTTAGTATTTGCTGGATTGGTAACGATCCCTAAAGGCGCCGAGACGCTGGCGATCATCCTGGGAGTTGTAATGATGGATACCCCCGATACTTCTGGCCTATTCCCCGTCTTAATCATCGACGAAAACCCGGAACATCAAAATGTAGTTCGTAGCGCACTCGAACAGACCGGTGCACGGATCATCAGGAGCGCCACATTCGAAGACGGGCTGGGTTCCTTTTCTCTGGAACGCCCTAAGATTGTGATAGTGGCCCCTAGTGTTTCGGGGAAGGACAAACTGGAAGTGCTGCAACGGTTGCTCGAGCTGGATCCGGGAATTGACGTGATCCTTCTCTCGGAGAATTACTCCGCCGAGTCGGCTTCCGAGGCCATCAACAGGGGAGCGTCCGATTATCTGCCGGTTCCCCTTGACCCGGAACATCTTCGGAATCGCGTACTCGAATTGCTGAAACAAGCCGAACAGCGCCGGAAGACGCTGCGTCTGGAAAATGAGCTTCTCGGTATGTACCGGTTTGAAGGAATGATCGGGCGCAGTCCGCTGATGCTAGGTGTCTTCGCCGTGATCCGGCGAATCGCGCCTCATTTTCGCACCGTGCTGGTTACCGGGCAAACGGGCACGGGGAAAGAATTGATTGCTCAGGCACTCCATCGACGGAGCCCTGCCAGCAAAGGAAAATTTGTGGTCTGCAATTGTTCTGCTCTGGTCGACACTCTGGCCGAAAGCGAGTTGTTCGGGCATGTGCGGGGGGCATTTACTGGGGCAATACAAGATAAGGCTGGATTGTTTGAACATGCGGATGGGGGAACTATTTTTCTGGACGAGGTCGGCGAACTTCCGCTTCCTACCCAGGCCAAGCTGCTGCGAGTCCTGCAAAATCGCGAGATCCAGCGCGTGGGCACGGTCATCCCCAAGACGGTGGATATCAGGGTCATCGCTGCGACTCACCGGGACCTTCCCGCCATGGTGCGTCGAGGGGAGTTCCGGGAAGACCTTTATTACCGCCTGGCGGTGATGGAGATTCGAGTTCCGAGATTGGCACTGCGCCGGGAGGACCTCCCACTGCTCATGCGGCACTTCGTTCAGAAGCTGGCGCTGGAGTACCGCAAGCCGATTCAGGGGCTGACGAGGCGAGCGCAGCTTCGCCTGAGTGCGTATTTCTGGCCGGGCAATGTACGCGAGCTCGAAAATGTTCTAGGCAATGCCTGCATGATGACGAACGGAACCCTAATCGACATTGGCGACCTGCCTGAGAGATTTCAGCAGGACGCGCCCGGTGAAGCGGTTGAAGACCCGACATTGCTTCGGCTGGAGGAAGTGGAACGACGGCATGTGCTGCGAGTTCTTCAAGGCGTGGGAGGAAACAAGGCCCGGGCGGCAGAGGTTCTGGGCATCGGGCGCGCCACGATGTACGAGTTGCTCTCGCGGATGAAGGACAAAGAACAGGCACGGCCTGAGAGTGCGTGATCATACTGGACGATCCAGCGGCTATATCTTCTCTCTCATCAATTGAAGTAGAAAGAGATCGTCCATCTGTTTCTGCTCGCTGCGTGACTCCTCCACTAAGTAGGTCTTGTGCCTTTGTTCCCGGACCTTGCTCAGAAGCTCGCGGTCGCGGTGCGCGTTCTGGAAAACGACAAGTTGCTTTTGCCTGCTGATTTCAAGTTGCTGCAGGTTCTCGCTGAGGCCCGTGATGGCTTTAACCAGGATGTCCTCTCTCTCGTTCCATTCCCGCAAATGGGCGGCAGCCAGTCCCTTACTCAACTCCTGATTTCGACGTTCTCGAAGCGTTTGCGCTTCCGCGTCAAGCTTTCGTAGTTCCTGTTGAATGGCGGCCATGGCCTGAGCGATCTGCTGCAATTTCGCACGCTCCGCATCTTCGAGGCTCTGGCGGAAACGCAAGACTATTTCGAGGCTGAAACGGAAGGGCATATCAGCCTGGGAGAGTTGCCATCCGTTCGAGTGTCTGAGGCAAGCCCGGCAGTTCAGCGGGGTTTTGCTGCAGGAAGGCATTCAACGCAGGCAACGAAGCTACTGCTTTATCGAGGGTTGCGTCAGAACCAGCCTTGTAGGCACCAATGCGAATGAGATCTTCCGACTTCGCATAAGCAGCCAGCAGGGAACGAATCGCGCCAGCTTTCTCGATCTGTGCCGGTGCACAGATGTTTGGCATCAACCGGCTCAGGCTATCGAGCACCGAAATCGCCGGAAAATGATTACGCAGCGCCAGATTACGATCCAATACGATATGGCCGTCGAGGAGTGACCGAGCCGTGTCCACCAGCGGGTCCTGCTGATCATCACCTTCCATTAGGACTGTGTAGAACGCGGTGATGCTTCCAGTGGAGAAGTTGCCTGCGCGTTCGATGAGCCGCGCCAGAATTCCCAGCACGGAGGGTGTGTAGCCCTTTGCGGTTGGCGGTTCACCCGCCGCCAAACCGATTTCACGCTGTGCCATGGCCAGACGGGTGAGAGAATCGAGGATCAGCAGAACATGTTTGCCGCGCCCGCAGAAGTATTCGGCGACGGAGGTTGCGGCAAGTGCGGCGCGGATACGCATCAGCGGTGACTGATCGGAAGTCGAAACCACAACTACGGAGCGCCGTAGCCCCTCCTCTCCCAGGGCTTTGAGAAAGTCGGAAACTTCACGGCCGCGTTCGCCTACGAGAGCGAGCACCGTGAGATCCTCAGTCGTGGCCCTCGTCATCATTCCGACCAGGGTTGTCTTGCCTACGCCGCTGCCGCCGAAGATGCCGACGCGTTGTCCACGGCCGCAGGCAAGAAAGGCGTCAATCGCCCGGATGCCCGAGCAGATGGATTCGGTGATCGGCTTGCGGCTGAGAGGTTGCGGAACGTTTCCGTCAATCGGGACGGTTCGAGTGGCGCGGTAGTCGCCGAGAGAGTCCAGCGGATTGCCTTGTGCGTCGATGACACGTCCCAACAGGTCCGGGCCGACCCGTAGAGAAGGATAGACGCCGCGGGTGATGATGCGATCTCCGAAACGGATGCCTTGCGGCTTGCCCAGCGGCATGGAAAGGACCGTGGAGCCGCGAAAGCCGACAACTTCGCCGGGGAACAGATTGCCACTGGAATCTTCGATTTCGCAAGACTCACCGACGGAGCAGAATGGCCCGGCGGACTCCACCAGATTCCCGACGACGTGAGTCACGCGCCCTTTCCAACGGAGCGTCGAGGAAGTGCGCAGCCAGCGCGAGTAGGCGTCGAGGTGTCCTTCTGTCATTTGGATCCCGGTCTTTGCGCCAGCAGATCGAAAAATCCGCGTTCGACTTCCTTCAGTTGAGCCTCTATTCCGAGTTCCGTTTCGCCCAGCTCTGTTTCAACGATACAATTCTGGCGCGCTATCTTGCTATCACTCTCGACTTTGATGTTGGCCCAACCTGACAGATTGAGCTGCAGGTAGCTCTTCCATGCGTCGGCCTCATCAGGATGAACATGAAGGGTGACATGAGTGCCCCGCTGCAGCTTTTCGAGTGCGACCTTCGCTAAGGCGGCCACGAGCATGCGGTCGACTTGTGCCTCGCGGTGCAGTATCTTTGCGGCGATTGCCAGTGCGAGATGAATCAACTCCACCTCGACCCGTCCGAAATACTCGGAAGCCTGCTGCTGGAAATTGCGGATTACTTCGGCGATCCGCGCCAACTCCTGCGGCTGGCCGGCTGCTTTCTGTTGCGCCTGTAGCAACCCCTCTTGTATGCCTTGCGCCCGTGCCTCGGCGAGCAACTGAGGGATGTCATGGTTTCCGGCCATTGCACTACCGGCTTGATTCCCATGAACCGGAGCACTGTTGGCCTTGGCGGGGCCCGAGTGGGGATACTCGAACATCTCGATGGAAGGACCCGGAAGGGGCGCCTGTCTAGGCGACGAACTCATCTTCAGCCTCAGCTTTCAAAACGATTTTCCCCTCTGCTTCCAATTGGCGCGCCGTGGCCAGCGCGCTCTGCTGTGCCTCAGCCACTTCTTTGGCCCGTACGCGCCCCATTACATCCATGTCTTCCTTCAGCATCTCTACGGCACGTGAAGACATGGATTTGAAGATGTGATCACGCACGGGCTGGCTTGCACCTTTTAGGGCAAGGGCAAGCGTTTTCTTATCAATTGCGGCTACCCATTCGCGCAACGCGGTTTCGGGTACGCCGATAAGGTCTTCAAACGTGAACATCAAATTGCGGAGATCATTCGCCAGCTTGGAATTTTCCTTTTCGAGCGCGTCGAGGATCTCTTTCGAGGTTGTCGGCTCAAGATGGTTCAAGAGTTCCGGCAAAGCCGCAGCCGGGCTTCGGGCCGGTTTCTTTTCGGCCGGACTGGCCGGCTTCAGCTTTTGGTTCAGCACGTTGCTGATGGCTTCTGCCACTTCCGGAGAGTATTGCCGGAGCAGAGCCATGCGCTTGACGACCTCAGTCCGCAACTCCGCTTGGAACTTGGCCAATATGGAAGAGGAATGCTTCGGATCAAGGTGAGAAAGTATCACGGCGGAAGTTTGCGGACTTTCCGTCTCCAGAAAGGATGCGAGCTGCTGCGGATCGGTGTTGCGCAGCCATTCAAATTTTCCGGCGTTTTTCTTGCGCTCCTGGGCCACCTTTTTTACCAGTTCCGTGGCTTCCTCTTCGCCGAAGGCCTTGTGCAACATGCGGACGGCGTACTCGGTCCCGCCTTCAATCTGAAATCGTCGCGAGGTGGACTGGCGCTCATACTCATCGAGAACCTGTTGCGCCAGTTCTGGAGTGACGGAATCGAGAATAGCGACCTCAGCCGTAATGCGCTGCACCTCCGGCTGGGAGAGTTGACGCAGGATCACGGCCGCAGCCTCCTCGCCAAGGACGGTTACAAGGATTGCTGCCTTGCGTGTTCCGGTTAGTGCGGCTTCGGCCCGGGCGGCGCTCATTGTGCCTCCTCACGCAGCCATGCCTGCAGAATGCGGCCAGTTACAGCCGGTTCACTTTTGGCTTTCTCAGCAATCTGTTTCTGAAGCCCGAGCACTTTGCGCTGGGCGTCGGGAAGAGCCATGATTTCGGGAGTGAGTCCACCCAGGCTTTGGGCTTCCTGCTGTGCCTTCGCCAATTCAGCCGAGCGGTTCGGCAACTGCTTGAACGCGTCCATAGCCTGGCGCTTGATCGGGCGGATCAGGAAGAAATAAACCGCCAAGAATAGAAGTGCGATACCAGCATAGCGGGTAATCGAGGACCAGTCGTTCAGCGTGACGCGAACCTTCTCCAACTTGCTCGGGCCAGGCAGGTTCTGTTCGGGCAATTGCTGGAACGATAGATTCTGCACCGCGAGACTATCTCCGCGTTCCTTGTCGAGGCCGATGGCGGCCGATGCGAGAGCCTCAATCTGTTTCAGCTCTTCAGAACTGCGCTTGCGACGGTTCTCGGTATTCTTCCCATTCACCTGTTGGATCTCGACCGCGTCGTCGATCAGCAAAGCCGCGGAGATCCGGCGGATGCGGCCAGCCGGTTGCAACGTGTGGCGAGTCAGCTTGTCGACCGCGTAAGTTCCGTTCTCAGTTTTGGAGACTGACACCGTGTCGTCGCCGTCTTCCTCTGTAGCCTTGGCCATTCCGTTGGAGGTGGCGGCATTTTTGTCGTTCGGCGAACTGCCGGCGGGAACATTGCTCGCTGTACCCGGAACTCCTCCAATACCGCCTCTACCGCCGACCTGCTCTTCGGAGCGCTGCATGGTGATCGCAACGGCGCTCTTGGGGTCGTAGGTTTCGCGGTTCTCCTCGCTGGTACTGGGATCGTATTCCACGTTGACGCTGGCGCGGACGCGTTGCGTGCCGACCACGGGCTCGAGGGTGCTGACGAGGCGCTGAGAAAGTTGATTTTCAAGCTCGGCGTCGGTTGCTGAGTTGTCGTGGTGCGAGAACAACGGCTGGTTCGTGTCCGCATCGACGACCGTCACGTTTTGGGGCGTGAGTTTATCGACGGCCCCGGATACCAGGCTGGCGATGGCGCGATGGGTGTCGTCGGAGAGCCGTCCGGCCCTGAGTTTGAGGATCACTGACGCCTTGGCTTCGCGTTCGCGGTCCACGAAGACGGAATCGGTCGGCATGACCAGATGCACGCGCGCGCTTTCCACATCGTGAAGGGTGGCGATCGTACGCTCCAGTTCCCCTTCGAGCGCCCGCTGGTAGTTGACTTTTTCATCGAACTCGGTCTGTCCCCAATTCAGCTTGTCAAAGATCTCAAAGCCGAGGCGCCCGCTGCGGGGCATGCCCTCGCTGGCGACCTCCAGGCGGCTGGAGTCAATTTTGTCGCTGGGTACGCTGACCGTCTTGCCATCCTGGCTGATTTGATACGGCACATTCTTTGCCGCCAGACGGCTGGCCAGCGACTGCGCATCCGCAGGCTCCATCCCGGTCATGAGCGGCTTGAAGTCGGGCGTGGCGATCAGCCGCGCGAACATGATGACGATTCCAGTGACGAAGGCGGCACCTCCCATCAAGACCAGGATTTCCTTGGTCTTCAGGGCGGCAATGATATTCCGCACTTCGTTCAGGAATTGCTTGAAGCTGTTCATAAATTGAACGTATCAATTCAAAACTGCATGCGCGAGATTTCCTGGTATGCATTCACGATCTTGTTACGGACCTGCATCATCAGCTGGAAGGCGATATCCGCCTTCTCGACCGCGACCATTACGTTCTGTACGTCGCCGCGTTCGCCTTTGAGCAGTTCTGTCATCTGCTGCTCTGCGCTGGAGTGGATGTCTTCCACCTGATTGATGGCCGTTTGAAGACTGTCCTTAAAACTGCCATCGGACTCTTGATTGCCCGACAGGCCCGACGAAGCCGGCAACTGCCCGTTGGGAAAAACCGGAATGTTTGAAATGAAGTGGTTCATAGTATGCAATCGCTCGCTACTTCAAGATGTCCATGGCTCCCTGGATCATTTGCTTGGAAGCGCTCATTGCAGAGGCATTCAGCTGATACGAACGTACCGCGCCCATCAAGTCGACCATCTCTTCGATGGGATTGATGTTGGGATATGCAACGTAACCGTTCTTGTCGGCGTCGGGATGCGCAGGTTCGTAGCGCATGACCGGCGGAGCGGGATCATTCACAATTCGAGCTACCCGGACCGCTGGAACAGCACGCCCGGTGAGGCGCCTGAAGCCGGCCAACAAGAGCCGGAAGGGAGAATTGCCGGAACTGGCGAATACGACTTCTTTGCGATGATAGGGACCGCCGTCGGGAGTGCGTGTAGTATCGGCGTTCGCCATATTGGCGGCGACAACCTCGGCTCTTTGGCGCTGAGCTGCCATCGCTGAACCGCTGGTCTCAAGCATCGAGAAGATACTCATGAGTTTTTCCCTTCATTAATCGCGTTAAGGATGCGGTGAAACTCCGTCCGAATGAACTGAATGCCGATGCGGAATTGCAGTTGCGTCTCGGCGAGCAACATACTTTCCCGGTCCAAGCTCACGTCATTGCCGTCGGGACGCTGCAGAAGCCCAGGAACCCTGTGCGCAACCGTGCCCATAGCCGGGATACCGTCACCCGCCGTGGCGCGGTCCAGTTCAGCGCGAAAATTGATGTCCTCCGTTTTGTAGCCGGGAGTGTCGATATTCGCCATGTTGGTCGTGACCAGCTTTTGGCGATCGGCCGTCACGTCCAGGAAGCGCTCGAGCAGTTGAATCATCGAAGTCGAAATCATCAGGCGTACCTCCGGGGAGGAAGTCCGAATTCCCGAATCTTGTTGCGGATCGTTCGCAAGCTGACACCGAGCATCTCGGCTGCGCGCGTCCGATTCCCGCCGGTCAGTTGCAGGGTGGTCTCAAGCAGTTGGCGCTCCAGTTCCTTCATCGATGTGCCTGCCTGGAAGGGAACCGGCGACGCAACCGGTTTCACACTTTGCTTGATACCAGCCGGGCTGAGGAACTCCGGTCCCAGGTACTCCGGACCGATCTTGTTACCGTTGCTGATGGCGACCACGCGCCGGATGAAATTCGATAACTCGCGTGCATTCCCCGGCCAGGAATGTTGCTCCATGCCCGCCAGAAACTCCGGGTCCAGCACGGGTGCAAGCCGCCCAGACTGCGCGGCATACTTGCGGGCAAAGTGTTGCGCCAGGAGCGAAATATCTTCTCCGCGCTCGCGGAGTGGTGGCAGAGTCAGTGGGATCACGTTCAGGCGATAGAAGAGATCAGCCCGGAACCGTCCCTGGTCCACCATATTTTGAAGGGAGATATTCGTGGTCGCGATAATTCGTACATCTACCGGGATGGTTCGAGTGTCCCCCAGTCGCTCCACTTCGCGTTCCTGCAAAACCCGCAGCAGCTTCGGTTGTAGCTCAAGCGCCATTTCACCGATTTCGTCGAGCAGAAGCGTGCCGCCGTGTGCGGATTCGAATTTTCCAACCTTTGCCAGCGTGGCCCCGGTGAATGCTCCTCGCACATGCCCAAATAGTTCGCTTTCGAGCAACTGTTCGGGAACCGCCGCACAATTGATGGCTACGAAAGGCTTGTCGCGGCGATTGCTACTTTCGTGAATAAAGCGGGCGAGGAGTTCTTTGCCGGTGCCGCTCTCTGCTTCGATCAACACGTCGGCGTCGGCCTGAGCCGCGATACGAGCCCTATCCAGCGCCTTGGAAAGAGCCGGGGAGGTGCCCACGATCTCCATCCCGTTCACTACGACGGCTGAGTTCGTCTGTCCCATGACTCGATCGATGACAAGCTGCAGTTGATCGAACGAGAATGGCTTCGTGAGATAGTCGCAGGCTCCGTTTTGCATGGCCTGTACTGCCTGGGATACGGTTGCAAATGCGGTCACGAGGATTACGGCAGTAGAAGCATCCGTGGCCTTCACGGTGCGCATGAGATGGAGGCCGTCTCCATCGGGCATCCGGATGTCCGTGACCACCAGGGGAAAA
>Ga0335070_10007550_pt1 | contig 12750 bp, 7 predicted proteins | sample Lox_Sample_13_FD_206722 | JGI IMG/M metagenome (GOLD analysis project Ga0335070, IMG submission 206722) | Soil microbial communities from Loxahatchee National Wildlife Refuge, Florida, United States - Lox_Sample_1.3 | ecosystem: Environmental > Terrestrial > Soil > Wetlands | place: USA: Florida...
CTATGAGATCAGCAGCGTCAATTTCACGGTAATGGTCGCGGCCATCGCGACGCTAGCCGTATCGGCCGCCATCGCCGGAATCGTTCCGGCCAGCCGCGCAGCGTCCCTCAGTCTAGCTGCCCAGCAGCGCCGTGTGCTGTCTCCAAACGGAGTTCGCGTTCCCCGGTGTTATTTCAGGGCAGACCAGAGACAGCGCCTCCCTTTAATCTCTCTTTCTTACCAGGCTGACCGCCTTGAGGATAATCGCATTTTTTGGAATAGGCGGTCCGTAGGTGCTGCTGAAGCCTTGAGCAGCACCCCGAAAGCCGGTAGTTCCCTTCAGGCCTATCTCGGTAATCTTTTTCCCGAGCCGGGGGTTCTTCCATTCGTACGCGAAGAATGTGATGGGGTTGTCCTGCTGTCCTCCCAGAGGTACTGCGTCGGCGCCGTAGCAGTAATCCCACTCTGAAGTCCGCTTCGCCCAACTCCATTCCTGGATGTTGACGCCATAGCGAATGGGGATCGTTGTGACGAAACCATCTTCGTAAACGACTTCGCACCAGCCCAGGAGATCGGCGGTGTCGTCCTGGTCCCAGAGCAATGCCCACCCCGGCCTGGTCGTGGCCGCACGCGCGGAAGCATGCAAAAAGATCAGGCTTGTGGCGTCTTCGCCTATCGCAATCGGAACGGAATCCTTGGGCAGTCCTGTCTTTTCAGCGCCGTCGGTTCCTACGATAACCGCGACCTTTCCAGCGCGCTCGGATAGATCGAAGGGAACGCTCCCGAACGTGGCTGTTGCAGTCTCCATGCCGGTGAGGTTGACGCCCAAACCTGGTTCAACCGGCGCCATGTTGAAACCTGCGGAAATATGCGCGGGAACGATTGACGTTTCCGCGCGGCTGGTAGGTTCTTCGCCCCGAAATCGGGTTCGAATTTCCGGCATCATGGACTGGATAACGCCGGAAAGGTTCCGGCCGTAGAGTGTATCGCCGCGCCAGAGCATGTTGGCGCCGCCTAAGAAATCGGACAGCTGATCTTTCCCGAAGCCAATTTCATTCGTCGCGAACCAGACCGATGGCGCTCCGCCGACGATCGAGGAGCGCTTCATGCGGGCCTCCCAATTCTCCGCGTTGGGATGCAGGTTGCCGAAAACCTGGTGGAATCCCAGCTGGTCGACTTGGGCCTCAAAACTCTCGACCTCCGCTTCGCTCTGCCCGGTGGGCGATGTGCCGTCTCCCGTATCGAAGGTTGACCAGAACCAGTTGAAGATCAGGACATCCTTTGGTATGAGACGGCTCACCTGTTCCGGAGTCATCCCGCCAGCCACCTTGTAAGTAAACCCGTCCGGGGCCTTCCTGGTTTGCAGGCCCTTGCCGCGGACGCCTCCCAGAAGCATGTCGCCCCAGATGATCATCGCGACACCCCTGCTTGCCAGGTAATCATGAATGGTTCGGACGTCTTCGCCGAACCGCTCGCCAATGTCCTTGTCCTTGCACCTGGGGCACAGCCCGACCGGCTGGAACAACTCATCGTGGCCTGCATGGACCCATTTCGGCTTCAGCAAGTCGATGTACTCGTCGTATACATCGAAGAGGAGTTTATAACTGTTAGGATTCGAGGGGCAGTACACGTCCGGCCATTTCGCGCCGGGTGTCTCCGTCAGATCCGGATGCTCCGTCATGAGGTAGTAGCTATGCGTAAACGATGGCAGTTCTGGAATCAGCTCGATGTGATATCTTTTTACGAACCGCGCGAGGTCCGCCACCTCTTCTTTCTCCAGATAACCGCCATCGGCGGTGTCCTGATGCGTGGAATTAGTCTCCCAATTGTGCGGCGTGCCGCGAGGAGAATGACGGCGCGCATAATTGGTGTCCTGCGCGAATTTGACCCAGCCAGTGTTTAACTCCGGATGCCGCTCAAAACGCATGGACGCGTCCATTTCCATAATGAGCGTGTTGTATTTGTACAAAGCCATGAAATCCCGGATGAAGCGCTTAAAGAACGGGATGTTGTTGCGCCCTGGAATATAAAGTTTGATGCCGCGAAACGGTTTGGCCGGCCAATCCCGCACGCGCACTCCTTTGAAGCGGAACTGACCCTGCTCGCGGAATGCGAGTTGCCGCAGCGACTGCAAGCCGTAAAAGGCGCCGGGGGCATCGCTGCCGGCCACCAAAACGATGTTCCCGCTGGTCTGGAGAATGTAGCCTTCCGGACCCGGATCGCGCAGGCTCACGGACAGGCCGTGACTTCCGCAATACGTCCGCACCAGGGAATTGTCGATCGACCCGATCACGATCATGCGGCGGTCCGGATCTAGCCGGGCCAACCGCTCGGTTTTCAGATGGACTGCGAATCGATCGCCCAGATCGTCGGCCAAAGACCGGGCCAGGAATAAATCTTGCTCTGAGGGGTAAGCCGGGACCGCTATGACCGTCTGCTCGTCCAAAACGAAATCGTGGCCGGATGTGATTTCGCGAGGCGTGGGGAAGATCGAAGGACCTTCCACCGCAGCTGCGCTTGGGCACAAAGCGAAGATTGCATATCCAGCGGCCACAGCGATGACGCACACCTTTTCACATTGAAATCTTCGCACCGTTCCTCCTTGTGAAAGCCGTAATTGTACTCTAGCTCTAAAGCTTCGCGACTATGTCCACGGTGGCATCGCCGTCGCGGAAAACCTGGAGGGCTGTCGTCTCCTGGCTGCAGGAGAGGACCAGGAGGATCTGCTAGAAATTCGCTATTCCGGCCCTCCTGCAAGGAGGGAGGCAATCGGTAAGTGGACGGCGTTAATTCACATTAACGGAAGCTATCCGGCTGAGAAGAGTCCACTTAGCGGCGGCGATCATTGAGCAGATTTCGCCACAGTTCCATCGGCGCGTGGTTGGGATCATTCTTCGTATCCCAGTTCGCCCCAATGATATCGATATCTCCATCGTGATCGATATCAGCGACACGGATGTTGTGCGATCCAGTGGCGGCGACCACCTGCAATTTCCAGCTCTCGCCTTTGCCCCGGTTCAAGAAGAAGCCCACGCGTTTCTGCTTGGAATCCTGCATTTCGGCAAATACCACGTCGGGCTTCCCGTCATGATTGATGTCCGCAACCTTGAAGGTGTGAACATAATCGACGTGGTCCTGAATCAGATGCTCGGTCCACGCACCATGAACAGCGTCCGCCGGCGCTTCAAACCACGAAAGGCGGCCTGGGCCATCCGATGAAGAAAGCACGACGTCGGGTTTCCCATCCTGGTTGATGTCGGCAACCGTAACCCCTGCACGATCCGGCCAGCCATGGTAGAACCAGTGTTCTCTCCACCGGTCATGCACGGGATCCTTGGGATTTTCGAGCCACCAACCGGCTTTGACGATATCTACAAGACCATCGCCGTTCATGTCGGCAAGGCATGTGCCCTCCCCATAGGTGTTCGAGACGACGACAGAAGTCCAGGAGTCCGGGTTGTTCTGGAAGAAGACTACCTGCTCGGGCTGGTCTGAGGGCCGCGGCGCCTCCCACTTCTGATTCGCGATGACCACATCCACTTTGCCGTCCCCGTTGAGGTCGGCCACCTCGACGTCATGTGCTTCTTCAAACTGGAATTTCGTATAGTCGCCGATCACATGCACTTTCCAGGGATCGCTGCGCGGATCGCCGTGTGGCCGGGGATTCTCGTACCACCTGACCTGTCGGACGCCGTCTTCGGGAACGACGATGTCCAAATCTCCGTCGCCATCCACGTCAACCAACTGCATGTCGTCCGCAAAAGTGCCGTTCGGATCGATGGCGTGTTTCGCCCAGGTCGGATATTCGTACCAATAAAGACCTGCGTTGGGCGGAGCAGTTCCTCGATCCAGAGGCCCTTCGCCGGAACTCACCACGTCCACCTGTCCGTCGCCGTTAATGTCCCCCACTCCAATTGCCCACTGATTCAGCGGCGGGTGAGGGTCGATGAGAACGTGCTCGAACGGGATGTCAGCAAATGCGTCGCGGGTTGACGAACGCTGCGCGATGCCGGCCATGGTCCACACCAGTACAGTCGCCAACAAAGGCACGATACAGACGTTTCGCATTCTGCCAGCTTCCCATACAACATCTCCGGGATCTAGCGCTGCCTGATTGATTGTGCTCCACCCCCGGTCCCTTACTCGTCGCACTCGATTTCGATTACAATGCGGGCTCGCGTGCCGCGGCGCAGGTGGTGCTTGATGACGCCCGGCTCTTTGGGTTCTTCGCGAGACGACGGCCTCTCCGACGGCGGGTGCTTGAGCTTCGGATCGATCGCGTAGCTCATGCCTCCGATCAGCAAGCCGGCCACCCGGGTTCTGATCTTGATGGTGGCCGCTTGAGCGTCCTTCGGCACGTCCTCGGGACCGAAGTCGCCTCCTGGGACCAGCGTGAAGACCACCTCGCGCTGGCCGCGCGCCGGCAGTGAAAAACTGGCGCCCCCGGGGCTGAGGAACCGGACCGACCCTCCCCGTCTCAGCAGGAACGCAGGCAGGATCGATTCGATCGAGATTCTGACCTGCCGGTTGAAGGGATTATGGGCCGTAAAGGCCCGCCGTTCGAACGAAGCGGCGAGACCGCTGAAACCGCCGCCCCCGGCAACCGGCGCAACGTTGCGCTGGCCAAGGTTATTGTCGAAAGGAATGAGTCGCCAATGAGGCGTTGGACCGGCGCCGCAAGGCAGGGAGGCAGCGGAATCGATATTGGAGAGATTGCTTCAGAGCAACCAGTCCGACGGTGTCCGGGGGCTTGCTAGAATGAGTTGGAACACCCACGTAACGAAATTCGTATCAGAGAAATATGCCGCATGTGGCTACGCGTTCGGCAACCGGGCGCGATATCATCCAGGAACTTGTGCGCAACATGCGCGAGGGCCTGGAGCCGCTGCAATACAGCACGCTGGCGCCGGCGATCTATCACGTTTATCTCCATGCTGACGACCTCGATCGGCTGCGTGGGTTGATTCCGCGCATCATCGATGAAGCACGCCGCGCTCTGGACAGCGAACTCGCCGTTTTAAACCGCGCTCCCTTGAGTAACAAATTGAAGCTGTCCCGGAAGGCCGCGCCCAAAGTGGAGGCTTCGGCAGGCGGCTGGGCGATCGACATTCTCGAAAACACGGACGAAGAAACGCAACCCGGAGACATCGTGATTTATTCGGAGCTTGCGCTGCCTGCAAAACCCGATTATGGAACCGGCAGCATGACCAAGCGCATCGCCACGAGCCGCTTTGGTGGCGAGTTGAAATGCGCTCATAAGTACGAGGAGAAACCCGCCGGCCCGGCCGAAACTTACGCCACTCTGGCTTACGAGGATAACAAAGGTCCACAGAGTTACCGCATGACAAAAAACCAGATCGTGATTGGCCGCGGGGGCCACGATTACTGGACCGATCTGACGCTGGAAACGCTGCCCGATGTTTCGCGCGAACACATCCGGCTGCGCCGCGATCCCGCCACCGGAAAATTCTTTGTGAAGGACTTGAGCCGGCTGGGCACAACCATTGATGGCCGGAAGATCCCGTCCAGCGTCGAATACGTGGATGACGAGAAGAAGGATAAGAACCTCGAAGTGGATCTCCCGCGGCGCGCGCGGATTGGCCTGGCGGACGTAGTCTTTCTGGACTTTCAAGCGGGCAGCGAATGAAAACCCTCTACATGGCGCGGTACTTCTTCATCGGCGGTTTACTCCTGCTGACAGGGGGCCTGGCCTGGCTCAACGTATTTCGAGCTCATCGAAAATAGAAGCGATGGTGTCCAGGACCAAGTTACGGTGCGCGGGCGGCACCCATCCGGGGCTGGTCCGTCCCAACAACGAAGATCGCTTTTATTGCGATCCCCACCGGGGCATCTTTCTGGTCGTCGATGGGATTGGCGGACATGCTGCGGGCGAAAAGGCCGCCGATGTTGCCGTCAACATGGTGCGCAGCCGTTTGGAACGCGAGACGGGGACGGCAAGTGAGCGGATTCGCGAAGCGATTACAGTCGCCAACAACGAGATCTTCCGCCTGGCCCGTACCAACCCGGAGTGGCACGGAATGGCCTGCGTGCTCACCGTTGCGGTGGTGGAAGATGGATCGGCGGTGATCGGCCACGTGGGCGACTCGCGGCTCTATAAGCTTCGTGGTGGCCGCATTCAGAAAGTGACACATGACCATTCCCCAGTGGGCGAACGCGAGGACAGCAACGACCTCTCTGAGGCCGAGGCCATGCGCCACCCGCGGCGCAACGAGGTCTATCGCGATGTCGGCACGGAAGAACATACTCCTGACGATCCCGAGTTCATCGAGTTGATCCGCAGTTCCTTCGAGGACGACAGCGCCCTGCTGCTCTGTAGTGATGGGCTTAGTGACCAGGTGACCTCGAGCGACATTCTGCGCACCGTGGCGCGCCACGCCGGCAATCCGGACGCCGCTATTGAAGAACTCATCGACGGCGCCAATAGGGCCGGCGGCAAAGATAACGTGTCGATCGTGATCGCCGAGGGGCCGCTCTTTGCGGAGAACGCGGTTGCGCCCGCTGTTGCCGAAAGACCGGCAGGAAGCGTGTTTACGGGGCGGGCGGCGATGTTGGTCTACGGACTGGTTGCGGGTGTCCTGTTGCTTGCCGGTTTGCAAGTGCGTTTCGGATTGCTGAATCCCCGGCGTGCCGCCGTTCCTGCTTTACCGGGGCGGGTGCTGGTGGTAGGTACGTCGGAGGGTGCGCAGTACTCGGCAATAGGGGATGCGCTTTCGCAAGCGCGGCCCGGCGACACCATCGAAGTGCTCGTCGGCGAGTATCGGGAACAGGTGCGTTTGCGCGACGGCATTAACATATCGAGCCCCGTTCCGCATGTTGCTATTCTGCGTGCGCCAGCGTCGGCAACGGGGCCGGCAACCGCCATCATCTCGGAAAACGTCAACAACGTCCGCCTCACCGGGCTGCGCATCCTTGCGGATGAGAAACTGCCGCTCGCGATCGGTATCCTGCTGGCGGAGTCGAATGTCGAGGTGGATGATTGCGAGATTGGCGGCGCGGGCACGGGCATCGAGATTCGCGGGAACGTGCGGCCCCTTCTTCGCGCCAACTCCATTCACGACAGCCTGAGTAGCGGCATTCTGATTTCCGGTGCGGCCACGCCGTGGCTCTCGCACAACGATATTGTACGCAACGGCCGCAACCCGCGCGATCCGCGCCCGGGCATCCTGGTTTCCGGGGAAGCTCGACCCATCCTGATCGGAAATGTTTTTGCCGAAAACGGCACACAGGGAATCGTCATCCCGGCGGGAATGGACAGCGCGCCAATTCTCAAATTCAACTTCTTCCCAAGCGGGGAGCCGATCGGCCATGCACAGCCCGAAGCGGCTCGTGGAACTCAAAAGCTGCACAGGCGGCGGCCGTGATTCCGGTCAACCGCAAAATCGGCAACTTCGAAATCATCCGCAAACTGGCGCGCGGTGGCATGGCTGACGTGTATCTGGGGCGCGATGACGAATCCGACCGCGTCATCGCCCTGAAGATCATCGAGCATGGCTCAGATCCGGACACGGTGGACAGTATCGAAGCCGAACGCCGCGGCTCTGCATTACAAGCCAGCCTCGCCGCCATCGATTCGCGCGTTGTGCAGATCTACGGCTGCGGTGACGCCGACGACCACTTCTACGTCTCCATGGAGTACATCGAGGGCGAGGATCTTTCCGAAATGATCCGACGCGGGTCCCTGCCGGTCACTCGAGCTGTCGACATTGGCATCGAGATCTGCGCAACTCTGGAACACGCGCACAGCCTGCAAACGGCGATCGACGGAAAGTTGTACCAGGGGATCATTCACGGTGACATCAAGCCGCGGAACATTCGCATCGATACGCAGGGCCGCGTGCGGTTGCTCGATTTCGGAATCGCAAAGGCTCTCTCGCTATCGCGCCGCCTCACGCGGAACGAGTTTGGCAGCGTGCAGTACGCCTCCCCGGAGCGGCTCGACTCGGGTGAAGTGGACCGGATCTCGGATCTTTGGTCGGTGGGCGTGGTGCTTTACGAAATGGTTACGGGCTTGCAGCCGTACCGGGCGGACACCACCGAGCGGCTGGAGCGGATGATTCGCTCGCGCATTCCTCCGCCGCCCGCACCGGACCCGTGTCCTGAACCGCTGCGAAGGGTCCTCATGAAGTCGATGGCATCCGATCCGGAGCGCCGTTACCAATCTGCGGCGGATTTCGCGGCCGACCTCATCCGTTTCCGCGGCGGAGGAGCTGTGCTGGCGCAAGTGGACGACGGGCGCGAGGCCATACGGCGAACTGTCCCGGCGAACTCTGTGCCCGATGAGAGCACCCGGCGTACGGCCGCGCGGACCTCGGCGCCGGCGGATGATAACACACGGCGGACTGTGACTCCGCCGGCCGCAGAGGCGCTCGCCGCGCCGCCGGCTTCGCTCGCACGGTCTCTCCGCAGAATCAGCAAACGTGTCCTGCGAGCCCTCGGAATTTTGTTTCTCGTGGTGGCCGCCTACGCGGGTTACGAATTCGCCGCTGCGTACCTGCTTTATACTCGCGGTCAGCAACTCGAAGATCAGATTAAGACGGAAACGCTTACGGATCCCGATCTCATCTGGCAACGATGGTCGGAGCTTTCCAAGGGACGTTCTTCGTCTGTGCTTCTCTTCGGGCCGCGCCGCGCGGTGAAGCAGAAACTCGTAGCGGCGGCCGATCATGTCATCGCAACGTACCGGTTGCAGCCCGTGCTTCAAAAGGATTGGGAGCATGCGCGGAGCTATCTTGCGGATGCTCTCACGCTCGATGCCGGTGATAGCTCCGTGCGTGGAAAGCTGCGGCTGTGTGAAGGACAAGTCGCGCGCATCATCGGCACGGCGCGGCACAATGCGGGCATGTTGAGCGACGCCGCGGAGAAACTCAACGAGGCTCAGCAGTTGATGCCCAAATCGCCGGATCCGGAGCTCGGCTTAGCGCGCCTCTATGAGTACGGATTCAAAGATATAGATAAGACTCTTCTGGCACTGCAGGAAGCGGAGAAGCGTGGGTATGCGTTGGGCAATCACGACAAGGATCGGCTTGCCGACGGTTATCGCGACCGCGGTGACCGGCTCTGGTACGACTCGCGCAAGATCCAGGGTCTGCCACAGGAAAAGGATGAGGTGCTCAGGGCGCAGGATGACTACAACCGCGCGCTTCGCTTGTATCAGGAGACTGCGCCCGATGCCAATGCCAACCGCAATATCGTGCGCGTCCAGAACATGCTTGCCGCCGTGGACTATCGGCTGAAGCAGTTGCAGTGGGGCGGTTTCCATCCATGGCCGTAACCCGCAGTGGAGCGGCGGAGCGCGTAGCTGCTCGCGAAATTCGGCCAGGGCCGCGCGCATGGGCCCTGAGTGAATGGCTTTGGCTCGCTGCTGTTTCCATCCTCATCGGCGCGGGGTTGTACCTGGTTTATCAAGCGAAATCGCAGACGTTTAGTCAAATTGATCAAGCGCTCGCCGCCAAGCAACTGCTCAGTCTGAACGAGCTTCGATCGCGTGATGATCTGCTCCCCTTTCTGAACGTCATCAGCGACCCAGGCGAGCGGCAATTCGTGGCGCGCCGGATTTACTACGTTGCGGGAAACCTGCAAAACGTCGGCGCACTCGCTCGATTGCGCGTGCAGGAGTCTGAAATTCGCGCCATGCGCGGCCTGGCCGGTTTCAAAGCGAAGATCGGGCAGACACCCGAAATTGAGGGCCGCGAGCGTTCCATCGCGTTGCTGACGGCGGAGCAATTTCGCCTTCTGAAGCCGCAATTCGTGGTGAGGCGGCCGGCAGCCTTTCAGCGCGAGTTTCTGCTGTGGGTGGCACTGTTTTTCTGCGCCTACTTCGCGGTGCAACTCTGGTGGCTTCTGCGCGGATTCACAGGAGATCGCTCCCTGCTCGCCCCCATTTTTCTCCTGACGGGCGCCGGGCTGATCCTGATGGTGAGCCTGCGGGACCCGGTGCGTGACGCAATGATCTTCGCCGGCTTCGCCCAAGGCGTGGTGGGCGGTTGCCTCTTGATCGCGGCGCTGAGTTCCATCGACTTCCGGCGCCGGCTCGGCAAACTCAGCTTCGTTCCATTGCTGGGCAGCTTTGCGCTTTCCATCCTGTTGATCATCTTTGGTTCCGGTCCCGGCACGAGCGATGCCAAGGTCAACCTCTTCGGTTTCCAGCCGGTTGAACTGATTCGCGTTTTGCTGATCCTTTTCTTGGCGGGATACTTCGCGGATCGTTGGGACATTCTGCGCCATGCCCGCGAGACACGGCCGAGGGTGGCCTTGCTTTCGAAGTATGTCGATCTCCCGCCGCTCGAGTACACCATCCCGGTGATGGTGTGTGTCGGGCTCTCGCTCCTGTTTTTCTTTTTGCAGAAGGACCTCGGGCCGGCCCTGGTGTTCGCCTGTTTGTTCCTTGGTCTGTATGCGATCGCGCGAAGTGGCACGGTGATGTTGTTCACCGGGCTTGCGGTACTGGTAGCCGGTTTCGGCTTCGGCTACCTGATCGGCGTGCCCCACACCGTGTCCGCACGTGTCAGCATGTGGATGTCGCCTTGGAGCAATGCGGTGCACGGAGGCGATCAGCTCGCTCAGTCGCTGTGGGGCTTCGCCACCGGCGGCACGTTCGGCGCCGGCCTGGGGCTAGGCGATCCGGCGTTGGTTCCCGCCGCGCATACCGATCTCATCCTATCCGCGCTCGGTGAGGAATGGGGCTTCCTGGGCTTCGCCGCGATTTTTGGGCTGTATGCGATCCTGCTCTACCGCTCGTTCCGTATTGCATTGCGCGCGGAAAGCGATTACGAGTTCTTTCTCGCGGCCGGCCTCTCCACTGCGACGGCCCTTCAAATTCTTCTGATTGGCGGCGGCGCACTTGGCGTCCTGCCGCTTTCCGGGGTCGTTACTCCTTTCTTGAGCTACGGCCGCACCGCCATGCTGGCCAACTTCCTGGTCTTCGCCATCCTATTTTCGATTTCATGCCGTGCCGACAAGCCCGAGCGCAACGCGCCCTTTCACGCACAAGTGAAAGCGATGGGAGTTATTTTGAGCGGCATGGGTCTGCTGATCGTAGCGAAGGCGGCTTATGTGCAGGTGCTGCGCAGCGGTCCGGTGATGGGCCAAGGCGCACTAGTGCTACAGGCCGACGGCGCCCGCCGTTATGAATACAATCCGCGCTTCCTCACCGTGATGCGCGAGATCCCAAAAGGCAGCATCTACGACCGTAACGGCTTGCCGCTAGCCACCAGCCGCTGGGAAGAGCTGGAAGCCCACCGCGCAGACTACGCACGGCTCGGTGTGAATATCGATCGCACCTGTTCGCGCACCGAAAGCCGCCACTATCCATTTGGCGGGCTGACGTTCGATCTTCTCGGCGACGTTCGCACGCGCCGGCGCTGGGGTGCGAGCAACACTTCGTTCGTGGAGCGCGATTCCGCAACCCGCCTTCGCGGCTACGATGACCGCCCGACACTGGTGGAATTGAAGAATCCGAAAACCGGCGCCGCCGAGCGCATCATTCGCTACGACTATCGCGAGCTGGTTCCGTTGCTGCGCCACCGGTTTGAGCCGGACCATCCTGAAGTTCGCCGCGTGTTCGACCGTCCGCGTGACGTGCACATGACGATCGACGCGCGGTTGCAGGTCCGGGCGGCACAGATTCTCGAGCAGCAGTTGCGTCAGGCCGGCAAGGACAAAGGGGCGCTGGTGGTGCTCGATCCGGCAAGTGGCGATCTGCTGGCATCAGTGAGCTACCCGCTCCCGCCTGTCGAGCTGGAAAATACAGCCGCGACGGAGCCGGATTCCGGCAGCTCGAATCCGTATCTCGATCGCGCACGCTACGGTCTCTATCCGCCCGGTTCCACATTCAAACTGGTCACCGCGATGTCCGCGCTGCGCAAGGATCCGGCGCTGGCACACACGCAATATTCGTGCATCCGGTTGCCGGATGGCCGTGTTGGGAATTACATTCGGGGGTCGAACCGCCCGATTCGCGATGACGTCCTGGACAAGAATCCGCACGGGGCGCTCGACTTGGAGCGAGCGATGGTGGTCTCATGCAACGCCTACTTCGCGCAGCTTGGAACGTATGACGTCGGCGCGAAGCTGCTGTTCGAGACGGCCGGCTTGTTCGGCATCACGGTAGCCTCGCCGAACACACCGGAACAGCTACGCAAATCGTTGCCGCAATCCTCGTATGGCCAGGGGCAGGTTGTCGCCTCGCCCTTGCAGATGGCGCGCGTGGCTGCGACCGTCGCTAATGGTGGCATGATGCCGGGCGGGCGCTGGCTTCTGGATGGCACAAATACTCGGGTGACCGAGCCGAAACAGGTGCTCAGTCCGGATGCGGCATCAACTCTGGCGCGATACATGCGCGAGGCCGTCACCAGCGGTACGGGACGGCGCGCGTCAGGCGCCGTGGTGCCGATTGCCGGAAAAACTGGAACGGCGGAGCTGGCCGACACTCCTTCCCATGCATGGTTCATCGGATTTGCACCGTCCGGAAAATCCGCAAAGCGTATCGCATTCTCGATTCTGGTCGAGAATGGCCAGTACGGCGGCATGTATCCGGCGGCAGCCGCCGCAGAGGTCGTCGGGGCCGCGCATGGTTTGGGTTTAATTGGCGCGGCGGAGGAGCGTCCATGAGTTTCTTCTCACAAGTCGAGAAAACCATCGAGCATGAATTCCGCAAATGGACCGCAAAGGCTTTCGGACCGGCGGAATCCAATGAGTTGCTACTGGTGCACCGTGGCATTCTCGACGAAGTCGCGAGCAAGGTCCAGACGT